>Ga0180436_10001672_pt1 | contig 21445 bp, 21 predicted proteins | sample SS_ome_2_FD_132434 | JGI IMG/M metagenome (GOLD analysis project Ga0180436, IMG submission 132434) | Hypersaline lake sediment archaeal communities from the Salton Sea, California, USA - SS_3_S_2 metaG | ecosystem: Environmental > Aquatic > Non-marine Saline and Alkaline > Hypersaline >... | reverse complement strand
TCCGCACGTCGGTTTCTGAAATTGAGAGGAATGTTCAAGGGAAGGGAAGTATTGGGGATTTCCTGGCGGAAACCTTCAAGAGTTATAACAAGGACCACTTTGCGTGGACCAAAGAGATCTGGGATATGGTGGCGATCGCCTATTTGCTGAACGCTGATTGGGTTCCCTCTCACTTGGTCTCCAGTCCCATCATCACCCAAAACTCATCAACTGACCTGATAAACCAGCATCCCATGAAGTGGTTGGAACATCCATTGCACTGGAGTTTTGATCATTCACGTCACCTTATACGTTATGTCTATTTTGTGAAGCGGGATCCAATCTTCCGTGATCTCTTCAGCAAATTGGATAGTTGGTCAAAAGGGGATATCCATTTAAAATTTTGAGATCGAGGAGAATTAATAATGAAGAAGATCTTGGTTGCCGGCAGCATTAACATGGATATTGTTGCTAGAATGGAGAAGCTCCCGCGCCCTGGAGAGACGGTTTTTGGGACTGATCTTCATTACATTCCTGGGGGAAAAGGGAGTAATCAGGCGGTGGCAGCATCCCGATTGGGAGGATTAACCTATCTGATCGGGAAATTGGGGATGGATTCTTTTGGGAAAGACCTGGCAATTTTCCTGGAAGGGGAACAGATCAGTAAAGAGTTTCTCTTTTATTCTGAAACCCATCCAACAGGGGTGGCCTTAATCAATGTTGACCAGCAATCAGAGAATTCGATCACAGTGGTCAGCGGCAGCAACTTTCAGCTGACGGAACAAGATGTAGAGTCGGTTGTTGTACAAGATGGGTGTGTGGTGGTTAGTGTATTTGAGATCCCGCAACCCACCATTCTCACTCTCTTCGAGAGGGCCAATCTAGCGGGTGCAAAAACGATCTTAAATCCTGCTCCAGCAAAACCATTTATTGACGGTTTATTGAAAACTGTGGATTACTTGATTGTTAATGAAACTGAATTGGCTTTCTTCTCAGGAAAGGATGAATGTTCTGACGATTTGGAGACGATTATAAGCTATGCAAAAGATCTTCGTGTGAAACCAGATCAGGTGATCATCGTAACGTTAGGATCAAATGGGGTTCTCTGCGTCTGCGAAGATGAGGCTATTCGGGTTGAGGGGATTTTGGTTGATGCAGTGGACACAACAGGAGCGGGGGATTGTTTCACTGGTGCCTTCACAGTTGGCATTTCCGAGCGGAAGACGATCAAAGAAGCCTTGGAATTTGCCAACACAGCTGCTTCTCTCAGTGTGCAAAAATTGGGCGCATCTACCTCAATGCCATACCGGAAAGAAGTAGATGCGGTCCTCTCCAAGTAAAAAATGGGCTAATAATCCTCAATATATATCCAGGTTATGTATGATATGACATATCATAACAATCAGTATCTGTTGTTTATCTGTACAACTTTACTCCTGTTATTCAGCCTTGCGGCTTGCTCTCCATCATCGGAGCCGCCAGGAGAAATTGCTCAAGAAAACTTCGCTGGGCCCACCAAGGTCATCTATGAAACGGATTTTACGGTTGATGTGGATGATGTAGGAGCTTTGGCGGTACTGCATGCCCTGGCAGACAACGGAGAAGCAGAAATTCTGGCAGTCTCCTATAATGAGGTGCAGAGCAGAGCAGCTGATGCAATTGATGCGATCAACACCTGGTACGGGCGGGGAGATATTCCAATCGGATTGTACGACAAGCCTCTTGCAGATCCTGATTATTTTCATTCATATATTGACCCATTGGCCGGGATGGCCAATGACATTACTGATAATTGGGTTGGAAGCTCCCTGGATCTATACCAAAGAGTTTTATCCGAACAGCCGGATAACTCCGTCACCATTGTCAGCGTTGGTTTTTTGAACAATCTATATGATCTTTTGCGCACTGACCCCAATCTGGTTGCTCAGAAGGTGGATAAACTGGTTTTAATGGGGGGTGTCTATTATGATGATTTCAACTTCGTTCGGCATGATCTGGTTGAGCAAACCCAGTATATCTTGGAACATTGGCCTACTCCTGTGATCGTGAGTCAGGAAGGTGTGTATATAAAAACTGGAGCGGCCCTGGAAGATACTCCCGAAGATAATCCCGTAAGGCTGGCATATTATGCCTGGTTTGATAGTTCCTTTCAGGACCGGTCTAGTTGGGATCAGGTAGCTGCCTTGTACGGTGTGCGCGGTAGTAGTGAATACTTTGAAGAAGTGGATACAGGATCTGGGCAGTTAGCCAATGACTATCAATGGAAGATGGAACCCGATCGCAGGCTGTACCTGACTCACAAGTTATCGACAACTGAGATGGCAAAGATAATTGAAGCTTTGATGGTCCAACCTCCTTCGCTTCCATGATTTATTGGCCCCTAAAGAAGTAATCCATTTTTACCTGAGAGGATATGATTTGAAGATCTGTGTGGTGGGCGGAACAGGCAATATCAGTACCAGTTTTGTAAAATTACTGGTCGAGCAGGGGCACGATGTCACCTGTTTTAATCGGGGCATCAGGGGGAAAGTTCCTGAGGGAGCAAAGGTTATTATTGGGGACCGGTCCAACAGAGAAGATTTTGAGCAAAAGATACGGAATGAAAGATTTGAAGGCGCGATTGATATGATCTGCTTTTCAGCTGATGATGCCAAAAGCGACCTGCGGGCGTTTCAAGATGTATCACATTTTGTTCAATGTTCAACTGTGATGACCTATGGTCTGGAAATGGATTGGCTTCCAGCCACAGAGGATCATCCATTGAGGGCTGTTGATCAATATGGCCGCGGTAAAATCGAAGCGGATGATGTGTTCATGGAGGCCTATTACGGTGAAAAATTTCCGGTGACGATCATTAAACCCAGCACAACACTAGGTCCGCAAAATGGCCCTTTGCGGCAGCTTGGCACAGATTTCAGCTGGGTTGATAGGATCCGGAAAGGTTTACCGATCTTGTTGCTTGGGAACGGGAATCAAGCGCTTCAGATCCTTGATGTTGATGATGCTGCGCTATGCTTTGCCAATGTACTGGGAAAACAGCACTGCATTGGACAGACATACAATTTAGTCAAACGCGAGTATACAACCTGGAAGAAGTATCATCAGACTGCCATGAGGGTTTTGGGAAATGAAGTGGATACCATTGGCATTACCCTTGATGATCTTAAAAACTTAAAAAACTTTGTCGTGCCTGGCTATGTCGATTGGGTGGACTCGTTTGCCTATAATGCCTATTTCAGTTCTGAGAAAATTATGCGTGACATTCCTGAATTTGACCCAATCATCCCTCTTGAAGCTACTCTTGAACGCATCATTGAGAGCTCAGACCGGGATGGACGAATACCCTCGGTTTCGCCAAATAATTGGGAGGATCAGATCATTGATTCATTACGCGAAGTACGATCAATATCCATAGATATTTAAGAATAGAATCGAAAGAGGTAACTTATGAAAAAAGAGATCAAATGGGGCATCATAGGGTGTGGTGGGATTGCCAATAAATTTGCGGAGAGTACACTTGCTGTTGATGGAGCGAAGGTGATAGCAGCAGCTTCAAGGACCCCGGGCAAAGCCACAGCTTTTGCAAAAAAACATCAAATTGAAAATTCATATTCTGATTATTCTGAATTATTAAACAACAGGGAAGTTGATGCTGTCTATGTGGCTACAACGCATAACTTCCATTATGAAAATACCAGGCAGGCATTATTGGCAAATAAACCTGTGCTGTGTGAGAAACCATTTACCATTAATGCCCCGGAAATGAGAGTTCTTATTGAGCTTGCTGAACGCAAAAAACTATTTATGATGGAAGCTATGTGGACGAGGTTCCTCCCAGCTGTAGTTCAGGTTCGGAAATGGTTGGCGGAAGATTCAATTGGCTCTATAAAACAAATTCGAGCTACATTTGGATTTCACTTCCCTTTTGATTCCGAACACCGTTTATTCAACCCTGATCTGGCAGGAGGGGCAGTGCTCGATGCGGGAATTTATCCTTTATCATTTGCGAATATGGTAATGAAGCAAAAGCCGATAGAAATTAAAGCGATTGGTGAAATTGGAGCAACAGGTGTAGATGAACAATCTTCCTACCTTCTGAGATATGAATCGGGATGTATAGCATTATTAAATTCTGCACTAAATGCATTGACAGCTTCTAGGGCAGAGGTGATCGGCACAAAAGGTAGGATCACAATACCTGAAAATTTCCTGAATGCTCAGGAAGCTTGGCTTGAGGTAAAGGATCAAGAGCCAATCAAGAAGGATTTTCCGGTTGGGAATAAGATTGGATTCAAGTTTGAAATTGAAGCGGCTTCTGATTGTATTAGGTATGGGCTCCTTGAGAATGAAATTATGCCCCTGTCTGATTCGCTCCAATTAATGGAAATAATTGATGAGATCAAATACCAACTTGGATTAGTGTATGCCAATGACAAATTGTGGTTACCCGAATATTAGGAAACACAAGCATTCTTGATAGCAGACTGATCAAAGATTAAGATTTTGAGCTAGTAACGTGGTTGATTCGGGTTTGATAGACTGATATGATCAATGAGTAAAAAATCAATCCGTCAAAACATTTGATGGAATGGTCGCTGCACTCCCGACAGAAAAAAAGAGACCGCATATTCGCGGAGTCTGTCCAGAATGAAGTGAAGGGCTCACGACCGGGGTAAAGAGACGGGATGCTCGCGGAGCCTGCCTTCAGCGAACCCCGAGCGCAGACGAGGGGGAAGACGAAGGGGCGGTCGGGTACAGGGATGCCCAACAGGTCAGCCCGCAGGGTGCTTTTCCGGTGCAGCTTTGGTGCAACCAAGGTGGATATTAAAGGAACAATGGAAGTAATGGACAGATTGCGGTCAACTCTATCGAAAGGATTGACGTAGTTTTCCCCTAGAGACAGGATGGACACCCCCGACACACAATTCGAAGTTAGACGCTAATTCATTCAAAATGAAAAACAAATGGGAATGAATGAGAAATGAATGGCTTTGTAAAAGATACTTAATAACTATCCTTACCTCAAACACTCAAAACCTAGCAGATAATTGCATGAATTCGAGTCGCCAATCCACTTGGATTAAATGATATTTCTGGTGCAGTTTTGGTGCAAATTGGGTGGATACAATAGAAACAATGGAAACAATGGACTACTTTCCCCCTCCGGGATAGGCACAATGGACAATACTGTACTCAGTGGACAGGGTGGACAAGTTGCACCTTTGATTAAGAGTCAATTGCTCTGCCAATTGAGCTAGCGGGCCAAGCAGGAAGATTGTATCTTTTCAGAGGGGAAAAATCAAGAAAAGTGGTTTGCTTACTGCAGCTGGGATAGCCCCGCTAGCAAACTGGAACCTATGGTCATAAGCAGGCAGCCGCCGATGACTGATAGGACGATGGGTGGGACGATAATGCCTGCTATCGCAATGCCGGTAGTGACGTTATGAACCGATTTGACTGCCCGGACAGTGAGGATGATCGTGTAGATCGATATTCCAAATCCGGCCAAACCGGCCAAAAAACCAATGAAAGGGATCAAGGCCACGATTGAGACCACGCCGCCTAGAATAGTTGTGGGTACAAAGATCAAAGCCATCAGGTAGGCATGGGTTTTGAAATCTCCCGACCCACCAAATAATCGCACACCCAGGTACTGTAGTCCAACAGACAGGTAAAACGAAATGGGAGATATGATCACGGTGCCGATGAGGATGACGAAGAATATTGTTCCCAGGTTGAATGGAAGATCAGGCAGCTGCTCTCCCATCATGGTTGTGATCTGCTGAAATTGGACAAAACCGGTTACCATTGTGATCACTAGTGTGGCAATGGTATAGACCAGGACAGATAAGAGTGTATCTTCTGTATTTGCCTTTTCCTGTTCAGCTAGAAAGAGATCCTCTGTCATCCCAAAGAAACTCAGCCAAGTCTGGATCAGGCCTTCCCGGGACCGATCCATTTGCGGCTGTTTTTTGGCTTGGGTTGGGGAGCTGGCCTTTTTACTACTCTTTTTGGCTTTTCCATAATTTACTTCGATGAATTCTCTCAGCCTGTCTGGATCTCCCAGGATTAGAAAGGCTTCCTGCGCTGGTTTCCCGGTTAATTCCGAAGCCACACTCCGTGAAAAAGAATTCTTATCAAGCTGGGGATTGAGATTCATAGCCTGGGCATATATCGGAAGGGCTTTTTTTGTTTGCCCGCTGGTATGGAGTGAAAAAGCTCGCTGGACTTTGGCTTCTGCTTCCCTAACATTCGCAGGGGAGAGATCTTCTTCCTTTTCAAACATCGGATTTTCAAGCGCCGCGTTTATTTCAGATTCGGTCTTTTCTGGCTTAAGAGGGGGTTGGTCAACCTGTTCAGGTTCTGATTCAGCCTCAGATGTATACTGAGTTGTTGGAGTTGGGGGAGGAGCAATTTCGGGTTCAGTTTTAGTTTGAGATGTATACAGATGCTGGGCGGCTTTTTTTGCGTACTCCCGAAGCTTGGCGTCGGGGTCGATCTCGGCAATCTCGATCAGGTACTTCAAATAATCTTGATTACCAGATAAAGCTATCGCCTTGACAGCCTGGGCTCGTACTTTTGGGTCGTCACTATCCAGTTGAGTTATCCAATCCTGTGCCATAATCCACTCCAACAGATCTCAATACTTATATACAATAAACGACATGCATGTTGTTAACTAGATTATAGTCAAAAAACTTTGCTGGGGCGCACCAATCAACTAACAATCTCGTGAAGGAATGGGGTTGATAAACATCAGGTTTTAGATCCCCTCATCCCGGTCAGATCATCACCCGTCTCAGATTGCTGGTTATTTCTTCGCCACCACATAAATTCGGGCGGACCAGACACCGAACGGCCCTCCACAGGTTACCATTGTTACCCTTTCATCGTGGGTTGGGCCCAGATAGTTTAAGTGATTGTTCAGCTCTGCGGCTGTTTTATATAGGTAAGGGACCTGAACAACTTTCTTGACAAAATAATTGAATTTACCGCCGTTCTCGGTATGTAAAACAATTTTATCACCTGGTTTCAGCTGGTCTATGTTGACAAAAACACCTTCCCAGGCATACCAACCACGATTGTAGTTGTGGCCAACCAGAACGATATTCCCACCGCCTCCCGGGTCTCCAGACGTGAGTGTTTGGCCAACCAAGTCAAGACGGCTACTCGTAGCAAAGAGCGAGTTGGTGTCATACTGAATTTGACCGTTATTGTCCCGGTATTGTCGAAGTGGGACGACCGCTCTCTCCACATTGATGCTGGGAATCACCACTCTTTTCACAGGCCCAGCGGGGATGGGAGTGGGAGTGGGAGTGGGAGTAGGCGTGGGAGTAGGCGTATAGGGATTATGAACCAAGGAGAAAAAGACATCTTCTGGAGTAGCTTTGGGGGTTCGGATAGAAGATAACTGGGGCAGAGGAAGGCTGATTTTATTTGAACTGAGTATATAGTTCCCAGAATCTAGCTGGGAGGACGCCAAGAAAGGTTTGAGAGTGACTAGCGCTGCCCAGAGCAGCATTAAACCACCAACTATTAAAAGGAGATTGGGCAACCAGCGGCGCCAAGGAATTCTAAACAAAGGAGTCCTTGAATCATGATCGCTCTTTGGGTTACTTTAAGTAAGCAGTTTCCCAACCAGGGTGATCATAATTAGGTGAAGAAAAGCTACTGCCTGCGCCAGTTCAAGTTCGGGGCGCAGGCAATTATATGCTATTGAACGACTACTTGATTTCTACGGCGGAGGATGAAGTATCCTGCGGCAACCAAACCTACTCCGACAAAAGCTACAATGCCTATCACGTAAGGAGTAGCCAGATCAACTCCCGTAGAGGGGGGGTATCCAGCGTAGTCATATGTGGCTGTGACCCGGCAATCCGTAGCACTGTACCAGGTTACGACGTGGTAGCGGTAGGAATCAGGAAATAGCTGATAAAGATCTCCGCCGCTGTAGAGGTCACAAATCTGGTCATTGATCACGATGTCAAGCTGGGTGGCGTCACTGCATGCCCAGGGGTCACTCAGGGTGCCTGTGCCGCCAGTAGTGACGCTTGTACTGCAGTAGAATGTGCCGGCGGCGTCAACTGATGAGGGAACCATACCGACAATCATGACTGCAAATACTGCTATTAATAGGATATTTCGGAACTTTTTCATCCTGCACTCTCCTTGGTGTTCATCTTTAAGGATTATATCCATATTTTCCTAAAAAATCACTAAACATTGGTGTAAGGTAGTTTTTGCCGTTTTTCTCAGAGATAGTCTATTCCAGCACTATTTCCAATAGTGTATTCGCCAAGCTAATAAGGTCTGGATCTGACCCTCTCGCTATCACATATTGATATTGATCAGCTGCTTCTGATGGTCTTTCCATGGCCTCCAGAGCCATTCCGATATATAAATGCATGTTTATATCATCCGGATCCAGGTATTGAGCCGCATCAAAATACAACATAGCTACTCCTGGGTCCTCTTCCAGCAGGCTCACCACTCCCAATCCCTGTAGGGCATGCGCATGTCTTGGGTCTGTGCGTAGAACATCTTCCCAAACCAGCTTTGCTTCAACCAACCGGTGTTCATTGAGAATCAATCCTGCCCAGGTTGACTTTGTTTCCGAGAGTGTAAAGTCTAATTCAAGGGCTTCCTGATAAGATGCTGCTGCTAAACTCCATTTTTCCTGGGCATAATAGGCATTTCCCAAATTTCTATATAAGGTGGTATTCAGCGGGTTCAGATCGATTGCGGATTGGAAATGATCTACAGCCAACTCTAGTTCATCTACTCTCATCAATACCACCCCAAGGTTATTGTGGATCCAGGGAAGGTATTCATCCAGGATGAGAGCCTGTTCATAAACTTCGATTGCTTCTTGATCTTTTCCCTGTAAAACCAGAATATCTCCCAGCATACCGTGTAATCGAGGTGACTTGGGTTGCAAGCGTAGTGAAAATTGGAGATAGTTTTCTGCCTGGTCAGCCCGTCCTTTTTCTACCATTAGGTCAGGGAGGGTATTATTTGCCCAATCAAGGAGGGACGGGCCAAGGGTTAATAACGATATGGCTAGAGCTGATGTAACTATCAATGAGATCCAGACTGCTTTCTTCACATGGAGCATGGGGCGGTATTTAGGTCTTGGGGGGCTGGGAGCTTGCCAGTCTGATCGGTTCAGGACCCAGATGATTGTATCGGTTTGGGCAGTAACAGTGAACTCACTTGGTTTACCTTTCAGGAGCATTTCACTTCCGAAAACCTGTCCTGAACTTGCTGTCAAGGATTGTCCAGGCCCCATTTCCAGAGTGATCTCGCCACTTTCAATGATGCCCAGGAAGTGTCCGGATCTTCCTATCCGGATAATTTGCTCTCCTGGTCCATAAGCCTGTTTTTTCAGCTTTAACGCCAGAAAATCCAGTCGTTTGGCTGGTAGTTCTGTGAATAATTCGATCTCCTTGAGATCTGGAGGTGAATTTTGATTGTTCATCATTTAATAAAGAGGAACCTGAGCCGTAATCAAGACCATTTGACACGGTTTATTGACTATACATAATCGGATTATCTTGAGATGATTGTAACAAGAAGATTGAGAATATGTTGGAACTAAAAAAATACTGACAAATTTGAGAAGAGGCGTTTTATTCAGATTGAGGGATTGGTTTTATCGATCCTTTGTCCAGCTTGTGAAGATGATCCGGGCCTAGTTGGCGGACATTTTCTTCAACAATCTTGGCATCAGCTCGCAGTTTGGCTATATCCACACCTAGTAGCGCTTTCCCCAATGGCTTTAGGTTGTGCTGACCCCTTTTGAACATCTTAAGTGCCCCCCGGTAATTGCCCTGCGAGATCTGGAAATAGGCAAGTCCTATTTGTAGAATGCCCTGATACAGATCCCGCTCGGGTGAGGGAGTATCCATCCAGGCCAACTCGAGCGGGTCGTGGGCTTCGTAAAACTTACCCAAATTAAATAACTCGATCCCTTTCCTGGCTTCTGGATGCAGTGGATTAGCTTTCGAGGGTGAATTCACTGGTAAATGTCAATCCTGGTTTGAGGGTTGCCAATACAGAGCAGTATTTATCTTCTGAGAGTTGCATCGCGCGCTGGATCTTTTCAGTCGGGACATCTCCCCAGATCCGATAATTAAAATGGAGCGACAGGTAGGGATAAGGCTGCTCTTGGCTTTGTTCAGCAGTTACGTCTACCCTTAGATCTTCCAGGGGTTGTTTCCCTTTTTCAAGGATCTGCACAACATCATAGGCGGAGCAGGAAGCAGCAGCTAATAAGAGCATGTCTGACGGGTTGATTCCCTGGGCAAATGGTTCTTCTTCGCGTTGGTAGCCGATTGCTATCGAATTCCCCAGGTGATCTGTGCCTACAAACATGCGCGATCGTAGCCATTCCAATTTCACTTCTTTGGTATTGGTTTCCATAGGTTTTCCTTTGAATTTAAAAAAGATTCTAATTTCTATTATATCTCTTCAGGTTTTCTGGAGGATAAGATGTTTGTAAAAATTAAGGACTGAGTCCTTTTGGAAAGCTCCCGAAGCTCTGAGAGCTTAGGATGGTGTATACTCAATATTAAAATTATGGCACACAAAAATCAACGTAAAAAATGGCAAGAAGAGATCCTTAAACCTTCTCTTGAAAAGTTCCCTGAGCGGAAATCGGATTTCTCAACGGGTTCCGGAATTCCTCTTCCACGGGTGTCATTGCCCGACGAAGATCTCTCGTACCAGGAGCGTCTTGGTTTACCAGGTGAAAAACCATTTACGAGAGGGGTTTATCCCACAATGCACCGGGGGCGCTTGTGGACTATGCGTCAGTATGCCGGTTTTGCTAGTGCAGAAGAGTCCAACCAGCGTTACCGCTACCTGCTAGAACAAGGGCAAACCGGGCTCTCAGTGGCCTTTGATTTGCCAACCCAGATCGGTTATGATTCAGACCATTCCTTGGCGGCCGGTGAGGTAGGAAAAGTAGGTGTGCCTATCTCTTCCTTACGGGATATGGAAACTCTCTTTAAAGACATTCCTCTCGATAAAGTATCAACAAGTATGACTATTAATGCTCCGGCGGCGATTTTACTGGCAATGTATATCGCTGTGGCTAAAAAAGGCGGCGTTGATCCTGGATCCCTGCGCGGAACGGTTCAGAATGACATCCTGAAAGAATATATCGCTCGCGGAACCTATATCTTCCCACCCAAACCTTCCATGCGGTTGATCACGGATTTATTTCAATACTGCCAGATGGAAGTCCCAAAATGGAATACGATCAGTATATCTGGATACCATATCCGGGAAGCTGGTTCCACTGCGGTCCAGGAAGTTGCATTTACATTGGCAAACGGAATCGCTTATGTGGACGCGGCATTAAATGCCGGCCTGAATGTAGATGATTTTGGTAAAAGGTTGTCCTTTTTCTTCAATGCCCATAATGATTTTCTGGAGGAGATTGCGAAGTTCCGCTCCGCCCGGCGACTATGGGCTTCAATCATGGAAGAACGTTTTGGCGCCACCCATCCGGATGCATTGAAATTGCGATTCCACACTCAAACTGCAGGATCAACACTCACAGCCCAGCAACCTCATAATAATGTTGTCCGGGTTGCTCTCCAGGCGCTGGCCGCGGTATTAGGCGGCACACAATCTTTGCATACGAACAGTATGGATGAGGCGCTCAGCTTGCCTACCCAGGAAGCTGTTCAAATCGCATTACGCACCCAGCAGATCCTGGCTGAAGAATCCGGTGTGGCCAATAGTATTGATCCTTTGGGCGGTTCCTACCTGGTTGAGGAGCTTACTGATGAGATAGAATCACGGGCACGAGCTTATCTGGAGGAAATCGATCGCCAGGGTGGGGCGCTGGCGGCCATTGAAAACGGCTATATTCAGGGGGAGATCCTTGACGCAGCGTACAGCCAACTCCGGGATCTAGAGAGTGGAGAATCCCATCAAGTCGGTGTGAATATCTACCAGATGGACGAAGAATTATTCCTGGATCTGCTTACTGTGGACCCGACCCTGGAAAAAGCTCAAAAAGATCGTCTGGCGAAACTGCGCCAAATGAGGGATCAAAAGAAAGTCGATCAGCTGGTAGACCAACTGAAGAGCTCAGCGGCTGGCCCAGATAATTTGATGCCGCTGCTGGTTGAATGTGTAGAGGGCGATCTCACACTGGGGGAGATCACGGGTGCTTTACGAGAAGTTTGGGGAGAATACCGCCCTGTGGGTTGGTTCTAGTACTTTCCGTATTCCCGGACAGTCTCGCACATGGCAACTATATTTTCTGGAGGAACATCCGGTTGGATGAAATGGCTTGGTCCGAGAATCAGGCCACCCCCACTTCCCAATTCATCTATACAGCGTTTGGTCTCAACAATTACTTCCTGGACACTGCCGCGCGGAAGATAGTATTGGGTATCCAGGCTGCCGTGAAAAACCAGATCATCTCCAAAATCCTTCTTTAATCCGGCTAATTCCATGCCGGGACAGTTGGATTGGATCGGATCAAGGATTTGGACACCGGCTGCAATAATATCAGGGATAAAAGGACGGAAAGCGCCATCAGAGTGGAGCATCAACTTGACGTGGGATCCGCCATATTTATCAAGGGCTTTTCGGGCAGCTTTCCAGCGCCGGGCCAGGATGGGGTAGATAAGATCCTGCCAGACCTGGTATGAGAAGAGAGTGTTGGTTTGGGTGCCGAGATCTTCTCCACTCAATTTAAAAATTGACAAGTACTTGCCTGCGGCCCTGATGCCGACCTCGTCCAAAGCGATTTGAATATCCGCGATCCGGTTGAGCATACCTTTTGTAAAGTCCGGATACAGAATTAGATCCATTAACCAACCTTCAAAACCACGCAGGTATGTACCCAATTCCATCACTGGGCCGCCAAATCTGCCCATCAACGCCAGATCGGTTTTTTCATAAAGCATTCTTGTTTCTTCCTCCAACCCATCCGTGAATCCCGGATCATGAGGATCGGGCCAGGGATAACTATCCAGGTCGATCTCCCTTGGGTCAAGACCTTCCAGTGGACAGTAAGAAACCTCGTTGAGATAGCTACCACCAGGAAGTTCGACAAGTTTGCGTCCCACCCCCCAGGCATCCAGCACAGTGCCATCTTCCAGTGGTGATGGTGGAGACCAGTTCCTGGATTTTCCCAACCGCACATAGGTAACATCCACGCCAAGAACTTCCAGTAAATCATGACTAGGTTGAACTTCGAAGAAGCGGTCTGCTTGAATTTTCTCTTCGGCAGGCAGACCAAGATATTCCCGCAATCTAATATAGGCATTGAGTGTAATGGACAAATCCAGCGGTACTCGATCAGCTTCTTGATGATTGAGAGCTGCCTCGATACGTTTGCGTGAAGTCCAGATATTACTCATGTGTTTTCCGTAAAGAAGTAGACCCCCGATATTGGCATTTTCGGGGGTCGTATGTTTTACTCAACCAGCTTTTTTGCCAGGTTGGCTGCCTGGCTGGCATCAATGCCGAATCCATCAGCGCCAATTTCATCAGCATAGTCCTGGGTGACAGGTGCACCGCCGATCATGACACTAATTCCTTTATTCACCCCGGCATCTTTCATCATCGTTATAGCAGTTTTCATGTTGCCCATTGTTGTAGTGAGCAGGGCAGACATGGCTACGATATTGGGTTTGTGTTCTTTGATGGCTTCAATAATTTCTTCCGGTTTGACATCTACACCCATATCGATGACATCGAAACCAGCTCCTTCCATCATCATGCCGACCAGGTTCTTGCCAATGTCATGGAGGTCACCCTGAACGGTACCAATGATCACTTTGCCGAGAGGCTGGACATCTGCCGCCACCAGGTGAGGCCGAAGCAATTCCAAACCGAACTTCATGGATTTTGCGGAGATCAACATTTCTGGAACATACACTTCTCCGGCTTCAAATTTCTGACCGATTTCACTCATGGGCGCGATCAAACCCTCTTTTAGTATGAGATCTGCTTCGAGGCCGGCATCGATGGCTTCCTGCACCAGGCCGCTGGTATCTGCCATAGCGCCCTGGATGACTGCTTGGTATATTGCTTGAATTTTTTCTTCCATATTTTTTTCCTATTCTACTAGTCTATTTTTGATCTTCGTTCGCCAGGCGCAACACTTCGGAAGCGGTAATATCATCTGTTACCAGGACATTGATATACCGGCCCCGGAGTGCGCCAAGTATAGCACTAATTTTACCTGAACCTCCAGCAATGCCAATCCTGGTTGGGATCTTAAATAAATCCCTGCGGCTGATTGTCAGAGCCCGGGCTTGAAAATCCCTTGCTGTTGGTTCGCCTTGAATGTTGAAAAATAAACCACAAACATTCCCAACTGCACCGTGAATTGATAATCCTTGCATTTCCTCCAGCACCAGATATCCGGCGTTAAAGAATGTGGAATAATCCAGTTCGACACTTCCAATTCCAAAAATTCCTAGATCACATTCCTTCATCATTTCCATCGTTTCGCTTATACCCTGGACGTTAAGCAAAGAATCTACAGTTTCCTGTTTATCAACAATATAAGGGACGTGCAGATAATATGCTTCTCCTCCTAATTTGCTGACCAGGCGATAGACCAGAGCATGACCATCTATGGCCAGGTTCCGCTCTCCTAAGGCTCCTGCCAGCTGTACGATCTTGATATCACAGAATTGTTTATCTAACTCGAGCGCATTTATTGTGGCATTTAGTGTAGTACCCCAGGCCGTGCCTAGAATCAATCCTTCCCGCAAGTATGATCTTACTATTCGGGCGCCGGCAACTCCCAGATGGGTCAGATAATTCTCATACTCTTCTGGCTGACCATTATAGATTACGGCATCCTCCAGATTAAATTTTTTGATCATGGCAGTTTGTAATGCCGTATCATATTTGAACTTTCGTTCAATCTTAATTTTAACGATACCTTCTTCGCGTGCTTCAGTTAACATTCTAGAAACCATCGAGCGCGTGACACCAATTTTCTTAGATATCTCTGCCTGGGTTAAACCTTCGATGAAATACAGTTCTGCCACATCGGCCAATTTGTTAATCCGGTTTTTGGCTGGTTTCCTTGCCATGCTATCCTCAATCTAGTTTTGCTAGTTCCATGATTTCTGGCAGAATTAGTAGCAGCCGTTCAACTTCTGCTGCAGTAGTTGGTGAGCCTACCGATATTCGGAGGGTTCCATTGATATCAGCAGAGTTTAAACCCAAGGCGGTTAAAACATGTGATGGTTCCAGATCCTCTGAAGTGCAAGCCGATCCCAGGGAAACAGCCACTCCCTTCTGACTGAGATGGAAAAGTGCCAACTCACCATCCACTCCGGGAAATGATACAGATAAGATATGTGGAGCCACTTGGTCTGCTGGTCCATTGATCTTGCATCCAGGGACAACCTCCTTTAGGCCTTTGATCAAAATAGTACGGAGTTGTGACAGGTGAGATTGTCTCTCTGCAATATTCTTCATCCGTAAATCCATGGCTGCGCCCAATCCCAGGATACCAGGCATATTTTCTGTGCCCGGACGGATCTTCCTTTCCTGAGCACCTCCGGACAACAAGGGTTCGATCTCTATTCCTGATCTGATGTATAACGCTCCAATTCCTTTAGGGCCGTACATTTTGTGAGCCGATAGGGACAGGAAATCGATACCCAGGGAATTCACATTAACTTCCAGGCAGGGAAGCGCCTGAACAGCGTCTGTATGGAAAAGGACACCTTTTTGTTTTGCGATCCCGGCGAGGTGGGCAATATCCTGGACTGTGCCGATCTCGTTATTGACCATCATGATCGATACCAGGGCTGTTTCTGGACGGATACTTTTTGCCAATTCTTTTGGCGAGATAAATCCTTCCTTGTCTACTGAAAGGATGGTTATTTGATAATCATCTAATTCGAGAGCCTTAGCGGTGTGCAGAACGGCATGATGCTCAATGGCACTGGTGATAAGGTGGTTCTTCACCGGCGCAAGCTGCTTAAGGGTTCCAATCAAGGCCAGGTTATTGGCCTCAGTTGCCCCACTAGTGAAATAGACCTCTTCAGAAGAGGCAGCTATTCCTTCAGCAACTTGTTGCCTGGCAGTTTCCAGAGCTGCTTTGGCTTCTCGACCAAAGGCATGCATGCTGGAGGGATTTCCGAAGTTGTGATCCAGAGCAGGGAGCATGGCTTCGCGGACCTGGAGATGCAGCGGAGTAGTCGCGCAGTAATCAAAATATAGACCGGGTTCCATGAATTACCCCGCTTGGGCAGCAGCTGCTTGAGCTGGATCGCTGATTATTGGATAGTGAGTAGCAACCGCTTCAAAAACCTGCTCGAGAGTTTCCTTGTGATCGATATCTTTTACAAATTGATGCACGAGCAAGGAAGGAGGTTTCAGTTCATCAGGGCTGAAGGCAGGCATCAGCTGCAAAACCAGGTCTGCATGCTGAGGAGGGGCGTAGCTCTCCCAGATACTTTGCTGGTCAATTTTTATATCGTATCCCTTCTCGGTCAGCAGCTTGTGCAGGTGTTGCTGCACCATCGACAAGCGATTTCCGCACCAGCCGCCAACCAGTCTGATATGGAATTTTCCCATCATATATCCTAGAAATAAAGAGAAATAATTGCGTTGTACCCCTGACAAGAACTAATCCTGCCAGGGGTACATTGAAGAACTTAGAGGGAGAATCCAAACAGTTTGAAGACATTGAGAATGATGAATCCAAGAGGATCACCACCCATGTCCCAGCTTGCCAGCTGAAGACCAGCGTCAATCTCTGCTGTGAACTGACCCATTTTAGCGAAGGCAGCGGTGTGTACATCTGCTGTCAAGGTTGCGAAATACATAACTGGGATTAAGAAGATCAACAGTACGATAACGGTCTTGATAACATTACCCTTTGTGTAAGGAACTACGGCGCCTGCCATGAAAGGAATCACGGCTAAGGAAGCGATGGGCAGCATCTGAACACCAGGCAGGACTGCGGCCAGTAGAATGCTGAGTGGGAACAGGATCACTGAAGAGGCCATCACTGCCGGGTGACCGAGCAGTACAGCACAGTCCACGGCGACGTTGATCTCCCTGTCAGGGAAGCGCTCGCGCATGAATTCAATGATTGACATAGTAATGGGAACCAGACCTTCTGAAATGATGGAGACCATGCGAGGAAGGACCAGCATCATCGTGGCAACCTGCATACCCAGGCCTAAGATACCCTGGACATTATAGCCAGCGGCGAGACCGATGATCATACCAAGAACTAAACCAAGGATAGCCGGTTCACCGATCAGTCCAAAGCGCTTGCGGATGCCTTCAGGGGAAGCGTCCCAGTCCTTAAGTCCTGGAATTTTATCGATCAACCAAACAATGGGCATAGCAGCTATTGAAGCTTGAACGGTTGGTCCACAAGGGACACCAATTCCGGGCATTTCGTTGAAATCCTGGTACTCTTTGGCTGTAATATCACTTAGTACCGAGCCAATAGCAAGGTAAACGACGCCACCTACAACACCCCAAACTACACTACCTGTTAAAGCCCAAACAAAACCAGCTAGTGCGGAGCCGTGCCAGTAGGACCAAACATCTGTCCAAAGGGTTTTGGTAAGACGTAGGAAGACCATGATCAAGTTGACGACGATGATTGTCAACACAAGGGCGGCAACACCAGGCCAACCCCAGGCAATGCCTGCGTCAGCCCAGTTGACATCAACCAGAGCCAGTTGAAGCCCCATGCGAGTTGCAAGGGCGGCAACTGCGGGCTGCAAGGCAGCAATGATCAGGTCAACGATAAGAAACAGACCGGCAAGACCAACGCCGACTGTCACACCACCGCGGACAGCTTTCTGCCATCCAACGCGGAAGATGAGTCCCAACAGGATCAAAACTATCGGGACAATTACGGTGGATCCTAATCCGAGGAACCACGCAACTGCAGTTTGAATAAACGCCATGTTATCTCTCCTTAGATAAGTAAATGGACATCAAAGACAAAAAATCGGTAGATTAAAGACTTGAATTAATCCTTCATCAGACCGACAATTTCGTCCAACAACACTTTTTTCTCAGCTTTCGTGCCAATCAGGAATGGCATCCCCTTCAACTGAGGCACTTCAAATTCTCGGTAAATCTTCATCATACAAATAACAAGGTCCATTCGTCCAATATACTTGTCAATATCAGCGATCAGGACCCGTTTGACCTCAACATCCAGGCCTTCTTCTTCCATACGTTCTTTAATCATATCCTCAGCGATCGTTGAGGTATTAATACCCGCACCACAAGCCACGACAATTAATTTACTCATATACATCTCCTAAAACGAAATAACGCATTCCGGGTTACTGCTGTAGGTGATCGTTTAGATATAATTTTCCTGTTTTCCTCCTTTTCACGGCTGTGGTGTGCTCTGATTATCTCTCGAGAGCCAATTCTTTTTTCAGCCAATCAACAATATCGCAAGCCTTGTTAATGTTTTTTAGTTCGGCTAGTTTTTCCGGCTCGCCAAATAATTCTGCTAGGTTACGCAGTGTATCAATCTGCTCTTCTGGGCTTTTATTCGCCAGCATGATCACGATCTCGACTTCAAGATCCTCATCTGGATCGGCCATGTTCTTGAATTTGACAGGGTTTTTCAAACAGGCCACAGCCAGAGCTGATTCGTTCACTCCCTGAGCATCAGCATGGGGAAACGCAATCGGGAATGGACGGGTAGGAAGGCCGGTTGGGTGTTCCAGTTCCCGCTTTATGGTGGCTTCGCCATAGTATTCATTTACAAGCCCTTCTTTGTAGAGGCAGTCTGTCAGTTGATTAATAACCTGATCAGAATTTATGGCTTCTAAATCCACTAGTACAAATGATTCCTGAAACTGAAGCACAATTTACTCCTTAAGTTGTCCGTAACGATTGTGGTAATAATCAAATGACCGCCTAGCTTGTTCTGATGTGAATTCCAATGGATCGCCCAAATCACAGGATATCGCATAGGTTTTAGCCCCTTCTTCCAGTGTGACCGCCCTTTCAAGGGCATGATGTAAATTTCGACCAACAGTGATCACACCATGCTGGCCTAACATGATAGCAAATCCATCTCCCAGGGCTTCCACTGGTGCTGTTACAAAATGATCATCCTCTAAGTGGGCGTATGGCGCGATTTGGATTGGCTGGCCAAACCAGTTTGCCATGGTTTCTGTGATGATCGGTATCGGCTTATTAACAACTGAAAATGCCGTTGCATAGGGGGAATGGCTGTGTACGACGGCGTGAATCTCTGGGCGGGTTCGAATGATTGTAGTCCAAAGATTAGTGGCGACGGATGGCCGATAAGATCCTTCGATGACGTTGCAATCTAGGTCCACCACGATCATGTCAGTAGGTCTCAGATCTTCATAAGGCAGGCCGCTGGGTGTGACCACTACCCGTCCGCTTTCTGGATCCCGGGCGCAGATAGTCCCGCCAGCCATCCATACTAAGCCATACCTTTTGAGAGCAAGAGCAGCATTCAGGACATCATTGCGGAGGTCAGCTAAAAGCATAGACTTAATCCTTATAATAAGGGATAAATACCAAGATCCTGGCCGGCCTCGAAGAAAGCTAGCATATTCTCTAGTGGGATATCATTACTGAAATTATGGGCAGGTGCGAGTACATAACCTCCGCCAACAGCCATTTGTTCGATTCGCAGTCGGACTTCTTTCTTTACATCCTCGATAGTACCGTGATTGAGAACATTTTTTACGTCAACTCCACCCTGAAAAGTCATTTCATTGCCAAAATCCTTTTTTAGATCAACAGGATCCATTCCGGGTAGATGGCCTTCAATCGGATTGAGGATATCAAATCCGGCATCGATAAGATCTGGCATAAACTTTCGTATGGCACCATCACAATGAAGCATGACTTTGGCGTTTGGGGCCAGTTTTTTGTACATTTCGATCGATCTTTTATGGCGGGGTTTGATGACTTTGGTGTAAACTGAGGGATCAAACATCGGTCCAGAATTTGTGCCAAGGTCCTCTGCCATCTCTACTACATCCACATAAGGTCCAACTACTCCGAGGAAACTCTCATAAAATCCGTCCAGGACTTCAGCGATTTTACCGATGAGGTAATCGAATAGGTCCAGATCCAGGATTGTCATCATCAAAGCGTTTTCCATTCCAACCATCAATCGGGCAAACTCCCACAGGTTTCCATAAACCGGGCGATGAGCGACAATGGAATAGTTAGTGTTATTAAAAAGGTCTTCTACCTCTTCTTGAACCCCTTCCAACCGTACCGGATCATAGGGGTCTGGCCAGGGGAAACTATCAATTTTATCCCTGGTCAAGTCTTCTCCTAATGGGGCGCCGTGCATATCGTAGTAACCGCCCATGATACGATGGGTCAGACCCCACTCATCTGTGAACTGTTCAAAATCACCGATCAAGCTGTTTGAGATATAGTTGGCTGGTGGGCGAATATGGATATACCGGAAATCTGTCCCTAATTTATCCAGAACCGGGTTGTAGTCTGGAGTGGTATAGAAGCCAACCAGGGTACGGCGCGGGATACGCTCCGTATTAAAATGTTGCTCTAATAATTCAAATCGTTGTTCTGTGAGATGGTTCGCGGATCCTCCCAGGGCTACTGGGACGCGGTCGGGTTCTTGATGATTGAGTGCTGTTCGAACACGTTCACGCGGTGTCATTGATTTCGACATGGCCGATTCCTATTTATTCACACTTGTGCCAAATAACATCACATATGTGAATAAATATAACATAGAAAAAACCCACTGTCAACCCGATTCAGGATCTTAAGCGGAGGGCATTTCTCTCATCATCGAATATAAACTTCATCAAGGAAGAATCTGAAATTCGATCCGTCCGCTAACTGTACGTATTCTAAGAAATCCGACGCCATTCCCGGTAGATCCTGTACAACCTGTGATGGTTCTCTGCAGGTCTCCACCGAGACAAACGAGATCCCCACTTGCAGTATCAATCGCAATTTGATAGTTGGTATTTTCAGGTAATACTGCCTGAACAGAACCGTGGTCAATTTCCATTAGAATATCTCCGGAGGTATTTTCGGCTCCTCGGAACTGGATATTTCCCATAATAGTTGTCATCGAGATGGGGCCGAAAAATTGCGATACTGATAATGAACCATGTTCCCCGATTACGACTGCCTTTCCTTCACCGCCGGTTACCTCGATATCTCCCCGACCAGCCCATAGGTAAGCTTCTCCCTTATAATCATTCAAGCTTATATCCCCGGCAGTATTGCGGATATTTGCATATCCAATCAGTCCATTCAGTTCAATATTCACATTAAAGGCCTGGATGTCCAATAGGATCTCCCCTGGTAGATGGATTTCGATCTGATCTCTAGTGGTTGATTCCTCATGCACCAAAAATAGTGTTCCCTTGTCTTTTGTGATCGTAAGATCTCCTGGCTGATGGGTTATTCCCTTGATCAGGATCTGGTCAACGGCAGCTTTTTTAAC
>Ga0180436_10001671_pt1 | contig 21458 bp, 12 predicted proteins | sample SS_ome_2_FD_132434 | JGI IMG/M metagenome (GOLD analysis project Ga0180436, IMG submission 132434) | Hypersaline lake sediment archaeal communities from the Salton Sea, California, USA - SS_3_S_2 metaG | ecosystem: Environmental > Aquatic > Non-marine Saline and Alkaline > Hypersaline >... | reverse complement strand
GCACGGCCCGAGGCCTCGCCCCATGGCAGCATTGACTTTTGACCTCCCCTCCGCTTTCCTCCCGCCCCGGTGGCCCGCGAGACAACCCTCATCATCTTCAAGCCCGATGCCATGGCCAAGAAGCTCGTCGGGACGGTCCTGGCCAGATTCCAAGCGGAGGGCTTCCGCATCCGGGGCGCCAAAATGATGGTCCTCCATGACGAACTCCTTGCGGAACACTACGCCCACCTTACCGGCCACCCGGTCTTCCCGGCACTGTGCGACTTCATGAAGGAGACGCCCGTAATCGTCATGGCCCTCGCCGGCGACCGCGCCATCGAGCGCGTCCGCGAACTGCTCGGCCCCACCGATTCGACCCTCGCCGAACCCGGCACCGTTCGCGGCGATTTCGGCCACAAGGATCAGGACTCGAAAATGCGCAACGTCTGCCACGCCTCCGACAGCCCGGAAACCGCCCGCACCGAACTGGCCCGCTTCTTCTCTCCCAACGAGCTGTTCTGATTCTGAGACCACGGTCCGCCTCAAGCCGCGGTCTGTCCGATCCCGACCTCCGGCTCGATCTCCTCTCCCTCCACCAGATGTGCCGCCAGTTCCTCCGCCAACCCCGGCGCGTAGAGAACTCCCCTCGATCCCAGCCCGTTGAAAACATACAGGTTCCCACGGTCGGGATGCGGCCCGATCACCGGCCGCCCGCACGCAAGGGCCGGACGCACTCCCGCCGTGTGCTCGACCACCTCATAACGAAGGTCCGTGAACGACTGGACAAGATTCTCGACCGCCTGCCGTCCCTCCATCGTGATGGCGTCCGTGAGTTCCTCCCGATCGTAGGTGGTTCCGGCGCGATAGAGATTGCCCCCGAGCGGGATCAGCCATCCGCCTCGCCGGACGATGCGCTCCTGTCCGAGCCCCTGAATTCGCACCACCAGCGTCTCCCCCTTCGAAGGCTGCCCGGCAAGGAAGTGAAATACTCCCGTTCCGAGACCCGCCGCCCCGAGACATGCCACCACCGTTCCCTCCTCCTCACTCAGGACCGCTTCGCGCTCCCGGTAAATGCCCGTCTCCCGAAAGTACCCCCGCGACGCAGCCAGAAACCGCGAAACATCAAGCCAGCCGCCCCCCTTGAAAACCACCCCCCCGGCCGCCGCCTTCAAATGCGGCCCCACGTCGTCCAGAACCTCGCTCACCCACGGCGCCAGTTCCTCGCGCCGCGCCTCAAAACGCTCCCGCTCCAACGGCCCCTTGAACAACCGCAGAATCGGGACTTCTTGAAAAACCCGCTCCGACAACACCGTCTCCACGGCCCTGAAAAACGGCGCCACGCGCGGCAGATAACGCTCGACCCGCCAAGCCCGGCTGATCCCCCTTCCACCCACCGGAGTCACCAGTCCCGCCGCCCCTCTCGAACTGCCCCTCCCGCCGCCACGGTCCACCACCCGGATTTCGCAGCCGCGGTCCCACAACCGCCATGCAAGGCAGGTGCCCGCCAGCCCCTGCCCCACGATCGTCACCCGCTCGTTCATGGATTTCCTTTCGGCTCTTCCGCCATCCGGTTGGATACTCACCTCGTCGCCCGCATCTTTCAAGCCACCTTCAATCGGCGGGCGGCCAACCGGTCTCGCCTCTGACTGCCCGGGGGATCCGGCCGCCGCCCCCGCCTCTCCACCGCCACGGGGTGCCCGAAGCCCTCCGCGGCCGCCCCGCCGCGCCCCGCGGCGGGATTTCCACAAGTCGTCCCCGGCCTTCACCTCCGAACCGGCCGGAAGCCAAAGCTCGTCATGCTCCAATGCGGCGGCCAGTACCCCCGATCGGAAACCCGGCAATCAATGGCGGTCGCGTTGTAGAAGCCGCCTCGAAGAACGCGGTCATAACCAGTAGGGGGACCCGTCGGATTCTCCGCCGTCCCCGGGAGGAAGGCGCCATAGTACCGCGGCGCATGCCAATCACCGCACCACTCCTCCACGTTCCCCGCCATGTCGTAAAGTCCGTAGCCGTTCGCGGGAAATGTCCCAACCGGCGAGATATACGGAGCCGGAAGGTCGTCCCAATCCGGATGACTTTCTCTGGTTGCGCTGACGTCGTAGGAATCCGTGTCCGTGCTGTAGTAATTCGCGACGCCAACCTCCGGGTCCGGAGAGGCGGGGAAATCGTGGCTGATCTTGTCGCCCCACGGGAACCGCTTTCCGCTGAGCCCCCCGCGTCCCGCCAGCTCCCACTCCGCCTCGGTCGGCAAGCGGTACCCGTTGGCGTCGTGGTCGCAGCTCCAGTCCGCCCACGAATAACATGGCGTCAGGCCCTCCATCTCGCTGCGATAGTTGCAGTATGCCGCCGCTCCGTGCCAACTCATCACCACGCACGGATATCCGCTTCCCTTGGCGCTCTTCAACTCGAAGCGCTCCGTCGCCGGATTCCACAAGATCCTGCAACCCCCGTCATCGAGATCGAGAATCTCCTGCTGGTCACCCGCGAGATTCTTCACGGTGTCCACATCCACGATCAGCTTCCCCTGCCCGTACGCCCAATCAAGCACTTCCGCCATCTGGTCGTTCGTCACTTCGGTGCTTTGCATCATGAAGGCGCTCACGTAGACCTCGTGCGGCTGTTCGTCGATCCCCGCCTCGCCAAGACTGTCTCCCATCGTGAAGGTCGTCCCGCTGCCCACCGGGGGAATCATCACGAATCCGGGAGGGATCGAGCCCTCCGCCGCCGTCACGCGGAACCGCAACTGATCCGAAAACTCGCCCGCCCAATCCGTTCCGGCATCCCATGTGATGCGCCGGTTCGACCCGGCATGCACCTCCGGCCCCGCCGAACCGCTCAAGGTCGTCATCGGGAGCGTGTAACTGCTTCCCCCGTCCGCGGACCCCTCGATCGTCACGGTGACGGGACCGCTCGTTCCCGCAAGATCGTAGTAGACGTCCACCAGTCGCGTTCCCGCCCGCTGCGAAGCCCGCACATTGGACACCACCGGCTCCGCCCCGGCTGCCATCGCCATCGCTCCCAGCACAACCGCGGCCGCGGACCGGGCCCGACGCTGCAGGTCATTGCACCATGAGATTTGCATCGTTCAGGGGTTGGTTCAATCGCCTCCCGGGCTGCGCAGCACCCGGTAAAAATATCTGGGCGTCCCGGCTGCCAGCACGTCTTCGAACACCGTCTCGACTCCGGCCGCCGGAATCTTCTCCGCCGCCACCTCCCAATTCTCAAGGTCCGGAGACCGCTCCACCGCATACCGCCTCCCGTCCTCCGACCGCCACCGCAGAATCACGCGTCGCAACTCCGTCCCGTTCACCCGCTCCAGTTCGAAATCCACCGCTTCCTCGAGCGGGCCGTATTCGAAACGGTCCAACCGGTCGAGAAGGACGAGACGGTAGAAGGCGCGGCCCTGCAACGCCGGAGCTTCGTCCTGCACCGAATTCAGCGGCGGCCGGGCCTGCACGTTGCGGGCAACGACCACCCAGTGTTTCAAGTCATACGACCGTTCCACGTTGTAAAGCCTGCCGGCGACCGAAGCCCACGACACGGTGCGGCGCCGAGTCCCGACCCCGCCCGCCGCGCCCACCACAAGACGCTCGAACTTCAAGAATGACGCGCCGTCCCCCGCATCGGTCCCGGCACGATACTCCTCGAGCATCGTGAATCCGTCCCCGTCAAGGTCCTGCCGCGCGTCGCCGGCATCCGAGTCGCTCGTCCCGTTCGCCGCCTCCCAGGCCGCGGGCAGACCGTCCCGGTCGCCGTCCACCCACAAATTCAAGCTGAAAACCACCTCGTTGTCGCCGGGATCGACATCCCCCGTCCACCCTTCCTCGTCCAGCACAAGGCGATACAGCGCCTCCCCCTCGGCATGACTCCCGGCCGGCAGGTCGAGCGGGATCTCCACCCACTCGCCCCTCCCGAGCAGGCTCACGGTGCTTCCCGCATGCGGATCCCCGCCCTCCGCCGCCTCGATCTGCAACGTGCAGACCGGAGAGTCGCCCGCGCCAATGTTCCTCACCCGCGATACCACCCGCACCGATCCGTCCGGCAGGACCGAGCCGGACATATACCGCACTTCGAGATCCACCCCGCCCAATCCGGCCGACACGCGGTTGTTCTGTTCGTCCGCCTCCGGCACCGCGCCGGCCGCGTCCGCCACGGCCGTCACGGTCCGCATCCCGCCGCCCCCCGGCGCCGTCCAGTCCACCGACACCTCCGCCCGTTCCGAAGCCCCGAGAGAACCCTGCACCGGCGCGGTCCCGATCATGCCGCCACCCCCTTCCGGATCGCTGACGTAAAACGTCACTTCGACGTCCTCCTCGGCCACATCGCCCGTATTGACGACGGCCGCCTTCAGGGTGACCACCTCGCCCGGCAGAAACCCGGTTCCTGCAACCTCGAGGCTGCCCGCCTCCATCGCCAGATCCCGCCTCAGCGCCTTCCGCGCCACCACGAGGTCCGCCCGCCCCGGGCGCGGCGTCCCCGGCGCCGTCACGCTCGTCCCGCCCCCCACCTCCACCTCCCGCTCCTCCTCGAGGACCTCGACCTTGCAGTAAGCCAGTACGAGGTTTCCCGTCGAATCCCTCGTCACCGCGACCGATCGTTCCAGCGCGCCGTCTTCGAGGATCACCGCGTCCTGTCCCCACGTCCCGGACGCCGGATCGAAGACCCGGCAGTGAAGGCTGGGCCCGGCTCCCGTCATCCCCTGCCAGAGAACCGCCACGTCCCCGGCGGCCCCTGCCGTCACCGCCGTCCCGGCAAACCCCGCCGGCAACGCCTCCGGCCGCACCACCACGGGAGTCCCCGACCAATCCACGTCCGTCACCAACTGCCCGCCCCGCCGCCACACCGCGTGGACGGTCCCCGAGGCGGTGACCGACACCTCGATTCCCACGTCCAACACTCCGTCGTTCGTATGACGCACCTCGGCCCCCCACTCCCCCGAACCGGCATCGTAAAGCCGGTAAAACAACTCCGCGCCGGCGCCATCCGCCACGTTCCCGTCCAGATCCTTCGTCCAGGCGTACACGGCCTTCCCGCCGCCCGCCCCGAACGCATGCGACTGATCGTGGACCAATTGATCGACCAGCGTCTCGACCGTCCCCCACGAGCGCGTCGCCGCGTCCCACCGGCAGACCTTCACCCGCGTGTTGCCCGCGTCCCCGGCCGCTCCTTCGCCCGCAAACCGGTTCTCCTCGTTCTCCCGCCATGTGAGCAGCAGATCACCGTCAGCCAGCGGACCCGCCAGATCCGGGGCATGGTCGAGATGCCCGTTGCCGGTCAGCGCCGCCGGAGCGGTCCATGTCCCGCTGCCAGCATCCCACCGCGACCACACGATCCCGATCTCGCCGCTCAGGGCGCCAAGGTCGGCTTGCGAAAATCCGGCGTCCCCGGCCTGCTCCCAAACCGCCACCGCCTCCCCGTTGCCGTCGAACGCCACCGCGGGCGCGAACTGCGCGTTGGCCATCGAGGCGATTCCCGCCGGGGCGCTCCAACTCGATCCGTCGTAGCGCGTGAACGCGATCCCGGTGAACTGGACCGCATTCGCCGCGCCCGTATCCCGCACGTATAGCAGCATCAACTCCTCCCCGTTCGCCGCAATCGCGGGCTCGCACCGTGGAAACACATTCTGCACGATCGGCAGTTCGACCTCCGCCGGCATCCCCGGGCCGGCCGGCAACGGGCCCGGAGCAAGCCATTGCTCGGGGCCTTCATCCCGCCACGCCCTGTCCATCGGCGCCCAATCCGCCCCCGCATTTCCCGCCGCTTCGACCAGATAGCCCCCCTCGAGGTGGTGAACGCCATCCGGCGGGAGTTGCCCGCCTCGGGCCGCCCACCCCCCGTCGAGCAACACGTACTCGTGCGCCTTCTCGAACCCATAAGCCGTCAGCACCGCGCCGCTCGCCGCGCTGAACTCGATACTCTCGAAGTCCGTCCCCGCCATTACGGAGGTCGCAGTAGCCTGCCCGCCGAGATACACCCGCGCCGCCACACTGTCGTTCGGGGCAACCTCCTGAATCGCGCAAAGATCCACCCCCACCTGCGCGTTCCCCTCCTCGAACAGCAACGGCCACTCCTCCTCGAACACAAGATTCCCGGTCGCAGCCGAATCCGCCCGAACCTCCACCGCGAAATTCCCCGGAAATCCCCCCGCCCCCGCCGCCCGAAAAGCCGTCGCCGTCCGCGGGCCGAGCAGTTCGGCAAACCCCTTCGGCCCAAGGTCCACGTTCCCCGCCGCCTCAAAGCTCCCGCTGATCCCGCTCACCTGCAGTCCCAACCCCAAGGTCGCCCCGCCGGAGCCCACCGCGCAGGCATCCGCTGCCACTTCGTTCTGACCGACCACCAGCTCCGGCCTCGCGTATCCCATGAACCCCGGCGTGACGGGCCGCTTCCCCCGCCGGCCGCCCCCGTTCCCCTCCGGAATCCCGAAGACCAACTCCCAGGACCCCGCTCGCAAACCGTAGTCAAAGCTCCCCCCGAAGCCAAACTCCAGTCCCAGCGTGCCCAACACCGGCAGCGACGCCTCCTCGACAATGGCATCCGGCACGAAATCCACCCAAAGCCGATCGCCGGACTGCAAAACCCCGTCCTCCAGCGACTCAAAATAGTATGGCCACGACGTCATCCGGACATTCTTGAACACCGGCGTGGACTCGGTCTCGTCCGCCGCCACCGCCACCGCCCGAAGGATCCCCGGCGTCACCAAGGGACTGAACACCTCATCCGTGTCGATCGCGCCCGAATACACCGGCCCCGCCCCGCTCCAGCCCGCCACCAGAGCCCCGTCGCCATGGAGCCGCACCTCCCCCGGAACCTTTCCGTTCCAGTTGACCCGCACCTCGACCGCCATCGACGGACTGAACCCGTTCAGAAAAAACCATTCCGGATCGACCGATACGCTCTCGACCACCGGTTTCCCGGTCGCCGGCGACAGAAAAAGGTCCCCGACGTGCACTGACTTCTGCTCCGGAACCGTCTCGACCGGACGCTCCTGTGCCACGTATCCCGAGGCCTCCGCCACAAGAAGCCCCGCACCGGCCCGATCAACGTTGACCAACTCAAACGCGCCACCGGCGCAGGTCGTCGCGCTCCCGCCCCCGAACACAACCGACGCCCCCACGAGCGGAGCCTCCGTCGCGGCATCAAGAACCCGCCCGCTCACCGTCAGGTCTCCCGTCCCACGCGTGTCAACCGCCACCAGACCCGACTCCGCTGCCGTCCCCGCTCCGAACGATCGGAAACAAACAAGCAAAGCCCACGCCAGTCCTGCCAGGGCGCACGCCTTGTCAGATGGTTTTATCATTATTCGTCGAAAAGCGAATGGCTTGCTCCGCTTCCCGCGCAGTGATCGCTTACGCACGATCACTAGGGGCGCCTAATAGCTCGCAGCGATCGGGCCGCCTGTCTAGCTCTAACTTGCACCTTCGGCCCCTTGCCCGATCATCCCCTCCTATCTATTCAAAACCCTTTACCGCAAGCTCCGCTTGATAGTCATGGCGGCGGGTGCTGCGGCCAGACTCCGCTCTCCCCGCGGCCCGCCTCGGCATGGAAATCGCCATGTCTCGAAAGGCAAATCTCCGCCGCGCGCTTTTCCGCGGATTCCGCACATTCCGCATTCCAACCCGTGCATTCCCGGCTAACCTTCCGTCCATGCCGAGCAAGAACGACATCCTCGACCTCTACTTCCTCGACGCCCGCCACAAGCTCATCGAAATCGCGTCCTTCCTCGACCGGGTCGACCGCCACCGCGGAGAGGCGGATTTCCGGCACCGAGCCTTCCTCGAAGCCCTCGATGCCATGCTGCATCCCGGCGACCGATCCCGGGCCCGCGCCGTCCTCGAAGCACTCAGCGACCACTCCGCCCAGCCGGTGGAAAAGGCCGCCGTTCAGTTCGCTTACGGAGCGCCTCCCGCCACCGCTCCTCGTCCCTGACGATCCCCCGCGATCCCCGAACCCCTCCCGCCGGCGTCCTCCATCAACGTGGCCGCCCCCCGCCACGAGCTGCACATCGCCCCCAAATCGGGTTGACCAGAACCCCCGACCGTCCTATCCCGTCCCTCCCGCACTCTTCATCCCAGATCCGCCATGCCTCGAGGAAGAAAATACAACAAAACGCGCCTGACCCGCCCCCGCAAGGGCGGCGCCGCCAAAACCCGCCGCCAGCTCGAACACCGCAAGCGCCTCATCGCCCTCGGTGTCGAGGCCGAAACGGTCGAAGCCATGAACCCCAAAGAGGTCCGCGACCTGCTCAAATACCCCGCCAAGGTCGCAGCCCGCATCAAGTAGCACCGCGAATCCCCCCATGCGCTACATCGAGCCCCACGCCCACATGGTGAGCCGCACCACCGGGGACTATGAAGCCATGGCCCTCGCCGGTTGCGAAGCCATCTGCGAACCCGCCTTCTGGGCCGGATACGACCGGGGCTCCCCCGAAGGCTTCCGCGACTACTTCCGCCAGATCTCCGAATACGAACCCAACCGCGCCGCCAGGTTCGGCGTCGCGCATTTCTGCTGGCTCTGCATCAACCCCAAGGAAGCCGACGACGCCGCCTTCGCTCGCGAGGTGCTCGCCGTCATCCCCGACTTCCTCGACCGCCCCACCGTCCTCGGCATCGGCGAAATCGGACTCAACAAGAACACGAAAAATGAACTCGCCATCTTCGAGGAACACGTCCAACTCGCCCTCGATCACGACCTCCTCATCCTCATCCACACCCCCCATCTCGAAGACAAACTCAAGGGGACCCGCCTCACTCTCGACAGCCTGCGCAACCTGAACGCCAATCCCGACCGCGTCATCATCGACCACATCGAGGAGCACACCGCGGGTCTCGTCCTCGATGCCGGATTCTGGGCCGGCATGACACTCTACCCGGAAACCAAGTGCAGCCACTCCCGCGCCGTCGACATCCTCGAAACCTTCGGCACCGAGCGCATCTGGATCAACTCCGCCTGCGACTGGGGCGTCTCCGACCCCCTCGCCGTCCCGAAGTGCGCCCTCGAAATGAAACAGCGCCACCACGACTGGACCCTCATCGAGAAGGTCATCTTCGACAACCCCAGAACCTTCCTCTCCCAGTCCCCCAACTTCCAACTGCCACAGCGATTCTGAAACTGCTCTGGCGAGGCAAGCCTCGATTGACAATCAACGCAAGATCCCCGGTCTCCGCCGCTTACTCATGATGTGCGTCTCGATCACGACCACCACCTCGCATACTGCACCAACATCCACCCGGCCGAATCCTGGGAGGAAACACTCGGGGTCCTCAACCACTACACTCTCGCGGTCCGCGACCGCCTCGACGCGCGCCAGCCACCACGCGACACGCGCCACCTGACACGCGGCGTCTCCGGCGCGTCCCCCTACGCCATCGGCCTGCGCCTTTCGGCCCGCGCCGCCGCCGAACTTCTCGAAGCCGGATGCCTCGACGCCTTCCGGTCGTGGCTCGACCGCGAAAACTGCTACGTCTTCACCATCAACGGATTCCCCTACGGCGCCTTCCATCACACCCGCGTCAAGGAAGACGTCTACCGGCCCGACTGGACCACCCCCGAACGCCTCGCCTATACCAACCGGCTCTTCGAGATCATCGCCCGGCTCGTCCCCGACGGCGTCGAGGGGTCGGTCTCGACTCTCCCCGGCTCCTTCAAGGCATTCCAGGCCGACGAGCATCTCATCTTCGAGAACCTCGAATCCTGCGCCCGCCGCATCGAGGACCTCTCGGAACGCAACGGGTGCGACCTCCACCTCGGTCTCGAACCCGAACCGCTCGGCCACTTCGAGAACACCGCCGGGACTCTCGCCTTCTTCGAACGCCTCCTCGACCGTTCCGCCGATCCCGGCCTCCTCCGCCGCCGCCTCGGCATCAACTACGACACCTGCCATTTCGCGGTCGAGTTCGACGATTGCCGGACCTCTCTCGATGCCTTCCGCCGCGCCGGCCTCCGCCTCAGCAAGATCCACCTCTCCAACGCCCTCGCCTTCGATCCGTCCAACCCCGCCGCCCCCCGGACGCTCGCCCCGTTCGACGAACCCACCTACCTCCATCAGGTCATCCTGAACCACGAAAACCGCCTCGTCCGCCACCCCGATCTGCCGGACTACCTCTCTTCCCTGCACATTGAAAACCGGAATCTGCCACCCGCAACCGCCGGCCGCATTCATTTCCACATCCCCCTCTACGCCGAACCCGCCCCGCCGCTCCAGTCCACCAGCACCCACGTCGCCGACGTCCTCGCATACCGCCGGGACCACCCCGGGTTCTGCTCACACTTCGAGATCGAAACCTACACATGGTCCGTCCTCCCCGAAGACCTCCAATCCCCCCTCGTCGACCAGATCACCCGCGAATACCGCTGGATCCTCGACCGCCTCTGAGAGCAACACCCCTGCCCCCCCCGGCCTCGTGCCAATGGACACAAATCGGACCCCCATCGAGCTCCGTATTGACTTGACAATCCACGCAACCACCCGAAGCTCTCCGCATACTCATCCAACGGGCGTGTCCCCAGACGACCCTCCTCACCCGGCACCATGAGAGTCCTTTTCATCTCGACCATCGCCTTCCTTACGGCGATCGCCTCCGCCACCACCGAATGGAAGGTCTTCGAAAGCGCCGAGGGAGACCGCACCTTCGTCGGCCGGCTCGTAAGTTACGATGCGAAAAAACAGATCGTGACGGCCCAGAAAAAGTCCACCATGCGGCCGGTCCGATTCAAGGTCGACCTCCTCTCCGACGAAGACCGCGAATACGTCGAGACCCGCTCCGCCCAATTGGAGGCGGCGGGCGCCTTCCGCGTGGATTTCAGCAAGAGCATCGAAAAGACGGGCTCCAACAAGTCCGGCAAGGAGCGCCGATCCACTTACGACGCCGCCTTCCTGATCGAACTGCGCAACTACTCCCCGGAATTCTTCGAAAACATCGAGGTGGAATACATCGTCGCATACCGCAAGGATGCCGTCAACGGCCCCGGCACGGTGGCCACCACACAAGGCACCCACCTCATTTCCGTCCTCCCCGGCAACAGCGACGAAAACATCGCAACCGAGGGCGTCACCCTCGAAAGCTACCGCAAGGAAGGAGAGGTCACCGGCCGCGTCGGCTCGACATGATGTGGAGGTGGCGGAGGTGCAGTTAGCACCTCATCACAAAGAAGCCGCGACAGCCTCATCGGTTGCGTCGCCCGCATCAAGCTCGACGGCAAGGTCATCAAGACCGAGGCCTCCAGCCTCGACATGCTCCGCGAATACGGCGAGAAGTTCGACAATTCGTAGCGCTTCACGGCAAGCAGAAGACCACCTCCGAATCCGCCCCGTTCCGGATCGGCGGTCATGACGGTCATATCCGCCTCAAAATCCTCCGCGGTGTGTTCGAGGTAGGCGATTGACCTTGGATAGATTGGACGGTGCAATCCCCGCATGCGGTTCGATTGTCCTTCCTGCGGCCAGGCCCTGATGGCTCAGCCGCGGCAAGCCGGCACGCAGGGAAAGTGCCCGCTCTGTGGGGCCAAGTTCACCGTCCCCGGCCTCTTCGGTCAGGCCCCGGCCGGCGCCGCCACCCCGCAACAGAAAACAGCGCCGGGCGGAGGAACGCCGGGCAAGGCATGGGAAAGCCAAAGCGCTCGCGAACTGTGGCTGGGCCTCGCCCTCGGACTCGGGGCGGCCATGCTCTTCCTGCTGCTCCTCGTGCCGTTCCATGGGGCCTATTTCGCCGACCTTTTTCTCGCGCGGGGCTGGGTGCCGTTCGCGTTGGTCACTTTCATGGGCTGGGCCGGCGGCATCCTCTTCCTGAAGTGGCTCCGCCTGCGGGTCGAGCGCATCGCCCTGATGGTGGACGTCCTGCCTCTCGAGATCGGGGAGGTCATCACGCCCGAAAACGTGGACGCCTTCATCGCCCACGGCGCCACTCTCCCGAAAAAGCTGGCCGGCAGCTACATGCTGAAGCGCGTCCGCCGGGGTCTCGACCATTTCAAGGCCCGTGAAAGCAACCCGGAAGTCGCCAGCATGATGAGCATGCAAAGCGACATCGACTCGGCCGCCATCGGGGGAAGCTACGCCATCGTGCGGGTCTTCGTCTGGGCCATCCCGATCCTCGGATTCATCGGAACCGTCCTCGGGATCTCGCAAGCCATCGCGGGATTCTCCGCCGACACCACCGGCGCCGAGGACATGGGCCGCCTGATGGAATCCATCAACGCGGTCACGGGAGGATTGGGCGTCGCCTTCGACACCACCTTGGTGGCCCTCGTCATGAGCATCATCCTCAGCTTCCCCGCCAGCGCAATGCAGAAAGCGGAGGAGGACCTCCTCGGCGCCGTCGACGCCTACTGCCTCGAAAACCTCCTGAAACGCCTCAGCGACGCCGGAGGCGTAACCAAGGTGGCCGAAAACACCCGCGCCCTCGTCAACGCCCTCGCCCCGGCCCTCGCCCGGGAACAGCAGAACCTCCTCCTCGAACTCCGCGCCATCCAGCAGGCCATGGCCGAAGGCCAGGCCCGCCAGGTCGAACTCGTCGAACGCACCACCAGCGCCATCGAAACCCAGAAGGAAGTCATCACCGCAAGGATGAAAGGCCTCACCGAGAACCTCGAAACCGAGGCCGCCAACACCCTCCAGCAAACCGCCGCGCGCGTCTCACACTCGTTCCAGGTGCTCTCCGACGGCATGAAGGAACTGAACAAAGTCCTGCGCGAGCTGGACGGAAAACAGGTGAAGATCGAAAAGAAACGGCGATGGTTCCGATGATGACGAAATCCGCTCGCACGGAAGGGAGGCGCCGCCATGGCTAGATCCCGCGCCGCGGGAACCGAGGTGTCCCTCTTCCCGTTCCTCAGCGTCCTGGCGTGCCTGATCGGCGCGCTCACCCTGATCATCACCGCCCTCAGCCTCGCCTCCCTGTTGCAGGGGCGGGAGGACGAAGACATCGCGCGCGCCGAAGACTACCTCGCGCTCCAGAGAACGATGGACGAGCGGGCCCGCGAAATCGCCCGGCGGCAGGTGGAGCTGCAGCGCACCAGCCGCGCCGCCGCGGAACTCGCCACCCTCCGCATCAAACCGACCACCCTCGAAAACAAAATCAAGGCCGCCATGACCGAAGCGGCAAAGCTGGCGGAACGAAAACGCCGCAAAACCGCCCTCGAAAAACAAACCCGCGAACTCGACAAACAACTGCAATCACTCCGCGCAGAGCTGGCCGAGGGACGCAGGAAGCTCGGCGAACTGGCGGTAATGCTCGCCCGGGGAGCCCCCTTGCGGATCCTGTCCACCTCTTCCTACTACCGGAAGGCCGCGCCCGTCTTCGTCGAGGCGCAGAAAGAGCAAATCACCATCCACAGCCCCTCGCGACAGGTCGAGATCCCGCACCGCGCCATCGCAAACCACAAGGACTACAAGCAGGTGGTCGACTTCGTCGCCGCAAAGGACAACCGCATCATCGTCTTCCTCGTCCGGGCCGAGGGACGTTCGACTTTTCTCGCCGCCGAGAGCACCGCCCGCAAGGCCGGCGCGGTGACCAGCAAGGTGCCGCTGCCGGGGGATGGAGAAATCGACCTCCGCGAGTTCCATCGCGTCCGCTGATGCCACGCAGAAGAAGACAGCCCTCCGCCGGCCCCGGGAGCCTCGACTCCCTCCTCGATACCATGACCAACGTGGTGGGAATCCTGATCGTGGTCCTGATCGTGACCCAGATGAACGTCACAAGCGCCGCCAGACGCATCCGCCAGAATCTCCCCGAGGTCTCCGTCGCGATGATGCAGGAACTCCGAAACAAGGAAATGGAACAGCGCCGGCGCCTCGATGAACTCCGCTCCCCCCCCGAAACCCATCCCCGCGAACTCGCCTCACTCCGCAACAGAGTGCGGGAGCTCGAACAACGCGCCGCGTCCGCCCGCCGCGAGGCCGACACCGCACGCGAAATCGAATCGCAGCTCGCCGCCCTCGACAAAACCGTCCAAGACCTGAAAAAACAACACCACGACACCTCCGGAGAGTTGGCCCGGGTCCGCGAAAAACTCGCCACCGGGCAAGCCCGCGCCCGGGCACGAAACCCGGAACTGGTGCGCCTCCCGAACCCGCGCCTCCCCCACAAGGACGCCGTCGAAGTGCGCTTCATCGCCTCCGGAAACCGCCTCCTCCGCTTCGACCACGATGCCATCCTCAATCACCTCGCCTCGAGGGTGAAACCGCAGCGGCGCCTCCTCTCGAAGGAAGATCCGAAACGCTACGACCGGGAGAAACTCCGCAAATTCCTCGATACCCTGAAAAACAGCCACCCCGACTACCGCTTCGAGTTCCGCTTCGCCCACAACGGACATGTCTACGCGGACTGCTTCCCGAAAGACGGCCGCGGCGAATCCGCCCCACAACTCGCCAACCCGAAATCAACATGGTGGCGCCTCCGCGCCACGGCCCGCGCCGAACGCCAATATTTCCGCTTCTGGGTGACCCCCGATTCCTTCGAGATCTATCTCAAGGCCCGTGCCATGGCGGACGAATTCCACATCCCCGCCGGCTGGGAGTTCGCGGACCAATCCGCCCGCCAGACCCTCCACCTCTGGCACCGCCGAATCCTCGCCACGCCTCACCCCGATTGGAAACCGCCCCCCACGAGACCGCCCCCCAAGACCCCCAAAAAAAAGCCCCCCAGGCAACCGCCCAAAAAACCGCCCGAAGATATCCTCGATTGATCCGTGCGGCCCCGCGCCCCGGGTGCATCCGCCCCCTGCCCAAGACCGCCCCCCGAGGCGCCTATGGCCGTCGTCGCGATCGGTGGTGTATCAGTTAAGCTCTCCTTTTGTGAGCATGGAATCAGTTCGGCACGAGGCCAAGGGCGAGGGGGCTGGGCACGACCTCTTCGAAACGCGGGCAGCTCAGGCAAGAAAATTCCTTCTGGATTCTCCGGTAGGGATAGGGCAAGGTTAGAATGTTTCCTAATTTCATGGAGGTAATCATGTATCAATCCCGCTCTCTTTCCGGCTTATTGGGTGTTGTATCGGGGATATTTTTGTCCCTCGCGTCCTTGACGGGGGCGCTGATGGCGGGGGACGCGGAACTCCGCGGCCGGGTGATGGACGCCGCCTCGGAGATCGGGTTGCCGGAGGCGTTGGTGAAGCTGGTCCCGACCGCAACCGGCGGCGGGCCCGCCATCGAGGCAACGGCGGACCTGTTCGGCCGGTTCGAGTTTGCGGCCGTTCCTCCGGACGCCTACACCCTCGAGGCGAGCTTCCCCGGCTACGTCCCCTTCTCGGAGGGGCGATCCTACAGTCCGGACGAACTGGCGGCGGAGGAAATTCCGCTGACGCCGGTGATCCCCGGCGGAGGCCCGGACGGAACAGGCATCTCGAACTCGATCGAGATCCAGATCCAGACCCGCGACGCCAGCAGCCAGGCGGTGCTGGCCGACGTGCCCTTCCGCATCCGCCGGTATTCGCTCGGCGACCCCGGCGTGCTGCTGGAAACCATCACCGGGTTCACCGACGCCGAGGGGCAGAAATCCCTCCGCGGCAATCCGAAAGGATACTACGACTTCCGTTTCAACAATCCCGCCGACGGCGCCATCCTCTCGTTCTACGACGAGATCGAAGTCAGCCTGAAGGGGAAGGTGAAGCTCGAGTCCTCCCACTCCGCCATCGCCAATCTCAACCCGATCAAGTCGGCCGTGACGATCACCGCGCTGGGAGTGGATCCCTCCGACCCCGACGCCGGAGAGACCGCTCTCGAGGACGTCTTCATCGAGTTGCAGGCCGTCAGCCCGGGCCTCGCGCTTCCGCCGGGATTTGATCCCATGACCGGCGACCCCCGCGACTTCGCCGACGAACTTCTGCCGCCGATGGGGCACCGCACCGGTCCGGGAGGGACGGCCTCCTTCGACCTCCTCCCGCCGCTCGACTACATCGTCACCGCAAGGAAGCCGGGCTACCTCCGGTCCCATGCGGTCCTGTCCCCCGGCCCGGCCGGAGCCCTCCCGGCGGCGTTCGACATCCCGCTTCCTCTGGACGACCGCACCGGGTTGAAGGTCTTCCTGCAGGCGCCGTACCTGAGCCATGACGTGCTCGGGGGACTGGCGGTGGCGCTCGAAGGCATCGAGGGCACGGCCACGGACGGCTTCGAGCGCATCATGCCCGCCGATCCGTTCCTCGGGGAGACCGGCCCCGGCGGCGAAGCGCTCCTGATGGCGGAATTCACCGGCATTCTCCCGGGGCGTTACCGCGCCAGCGTGGAGGGCCTCGCCTCCTCGCCGGCACGCCCCGCCCTCGAAGACGCCGTCGCCGCCATCGGAATCCGCTTCCGGGGCGAGAAATATTTCGAGGTCGCGCAGGCGGTCGAGAACGAGGAAACGGTCGTCATCGACCCCGTCCCGGCCACCATCCGGGGACGCTTGTTCGTGGCCGAGGAGCGGGAAGCCCTCGACCTCCCGGACGCCGGACTGCCCGTGCCGTTCAACCGCTGGCAGGGCCCCGCCTACCGGCTAAAACCGCAAACCGGCATCGAGTTCACCGAGAGCGCCGTCTCGCTTTACCTGCACCCCTCGCTGAGCATCGTGAGCATCGACGCCGACGTCGACGGTTCGTTCTCAGCCACCGTCCTGCCGGGCTTCTGGGGGATCAATATCCCCTCCATGGACGGATACTTCGGCAGCAACTACCGCAGCCGCAACCTCGCCACCTCCGAGGAGATCGAACTCGGCTGGCCCTACAGCACCGACCCCGCCGCCGGCCTCCCGGAGCACCCCTTCGGAAGCGGCCCCATCCCGATCAGCTCCGGCGACGAGCTGGAAATGGATCTCTTCGTCCGCAAGCAGGTCTACTACCTGAATGGAACGGTGGCGAGCAGCCTCGGCGAAAGCCCGTCCGAATCACGTCCCCTCGCCCCGGGCGGCCTCTCGGTCCCCTTCAGCCACCTCGCCGCCAAGGACGAGGGCGGCGGCTCGCTCGGCGAGGTGAGCTTCGATGAGAACGGCTCCGGGTCCCCTCCCGGCCCCGTCACCGTCCCCCTCATCCCCGGCGAGAGCGTCGACGGCGCCGGAACCCGCACCCCGGCCGCCGGCGCAAGCTTCCTCGTCGCCGCCCCGCGGGGGTCGCACACCCTCACCGTGACCCATCCGCACTTCTCGTTCTCGCCGAGCGGCACGGCGGCCTTCGCCCTCCCGGACTACGAAGCGCCCGGTAGCCCGCTCGCCGGCGCCCCGATCCCGATGGAGGACGTCTGGGAAGACCTGCCCGGCGTCCCCGATCCCTTCACCGCCGACTACGAGGGCGAACATACCCTCACCATCGAATTCTACGGCAAATCGGAAGGCGGGGCGCGCGAACTGCGGCCCGGCCTCACCCGCGACAAGCCCGAGTGGTTCTACCATGGCGGCCTCGGCGACCGGGTCTTCCTCGTCGACGCCGGTGCGCCATGGACGATGTCCGACGGCGCGGGCTGGGAAATCTGGGCCAGCAGCGGCGGCAACTGGTACCATGCGTCCTTCGACCTGAGCGGCGGCCCCTCGAACAAGGTTGTCGAGTTCGATCTGATCGAGGAATGGGGCGGTTCGTCCTCCCCGCCACCCGTGCCAAGCTACACCCTCAACCTCGAGGCCATCAATCACCATAACCCCGACCAGGAAATCGACGGGCTGACGGCCTCCTTCCCCGGCGGCCTCTCGCTTACCACCGGCGGAACCGACACCACCGGCTCGCACACCGACAGCTACCTGCCGGATGAAATCACCACCCTCCCCCCGGGCTGGCTGATGGCGTTCGGCGGAACCTCCCCTCCAACCGCCTGCGACGTCGAGGTTGACCCGTCCGGCCTTGCGGCGGATGTCACGGTCACGGCCCGCCTTGCGCGAGGGTCGCTCGTGAAGGGGACGGTGGTCGTCAAGGACGCCATTCCGCGCACCGTGATCCCCGGCGTCCCGGTCGTCATCCGCAACCGCTTCGGCCTCGAACTGGCCGCCGTCACCACCAACACCTCCGGCTACTTCGAGACCACCCTCCCGCGGTCCGAAACCCTCTTCGTCGACATCCAGCTCGCCGGATACAAGCCTTACCGGGCCCGCAAGGCCCCGAACCTCGATGTCGACCCCACCCCCGGCGACAGCCTGCACGACTACGACCTCGGCGACATCCCGGCCGACCCGCTGCCCAAGCCCGCCTTCCTGCCGCCCGGCGGCAGCGGGTCGCTCAGCAACTCCTTCGACCGCGCCGGGATGTTCCTGCCGGGCGTTCGCAAGTCGTCCGACGCCCCGCATGGGGAGGACGCCCCCGCCGTCATGATGACCTACACCCTCGAGGTCGAGGCGCCCGCCGAATACTCGCTGGGAACGCTGCCCGCCTTCGACACCTCCTCCGGCGGGGGCGGTCACACTGTCGGCGGCCCCGGCGCCATGGTCGAGGACGCCGTGCGCGCCATCTGGATCATCGACCCCCGTTCCTTCCCCGGGAATCCCACCGAGGGCGGCGAGGACTCCTTCACCCTGCCCGCCATGACCGACCCGCTCTACGCCGGCAAGGTGCACGCCAAGCTGCGCGAGCTGGCCGGCGCCCTGCCGCCCGCGGGACCCGTCATCGATCCCGCCAAGAACATCTTCGTCCTCAAGATCACCGACCTCGACGAGATGGAGGTTTCCGGAGTGACACACTTCAAGACGAAACCCGACCCGAAACCGATCGACCTCGCCAGCCTGCCGCCGGGCTTGTTCCAGCCGTACGTCATCGCGGAGACCGAACGGGGAACCTTCGCCCATTTCCAGTTGAAGTACGAGGGCACCGACCCGGCTTACAAGAACCTCTTCGGAATGAAGCTCCCGCCGTGGCTGGCCTTCATCGCGGACACTGCCGCCACCATCGGCGCCATCAAGGACGCCGGGGAGGCCAGTCCGGTCAAGATGGGCGACATCTTCCCGGTCGACCTTATCGAGTTGCTCCCCGACGTGACAGGCTTCATCGGCGTCAACGACGGCGAGATGCTCCCCGGGCCCCCGCCATTCACCGAACCGGACGACGAAACGCTCTACTATGTCTACGACCTGAAGGCCAACTTTGCGGAGGGATCCCCCATCCCCGGCTCCGGCCTCCTGGGATTTGCCCCCGGCTTCGCGGGACTCGACGCCGAGGGCGAACTCAGCCTCGAAGTCAACGGTTCGGTCTTCGGTCCGGACGCCGCCGAGGCCGGCAAACCCACCCTCAAGGTGACCGGCGGGGCCTCCCTGGTCGCCGACACCGGCGATTTCTTCGACCCCTCGAGCTACCTGCCCAAGGCCATCCCCAAGACGGTCCGCAAGACGATCACCAACGAGGTGAAGGATCTCGGCACCCTCAAGGCCACCCTCACCGGCGAGGTCAACGTGCAGTCGGTGGACTCGCTGGTCATCCCGTTCAGCAACGGGGCCGAAGTCTCGACCGCCCAGCGCGTGATCGATTTCAGCGCCTTCGGCGGGGTGGAACTCTTCGCCAAGGCCGGCGTGGCCCCCTTCGCGGAAAAAGCCCCCTATGTGGGCCCCTTCATCCGCGCCACCCGCCGGTTCCTCAAGGGACGCGGCCAGGACTTCGACATCATCCTCGACACCACCACCCGGGCCGGCGCCGCCCTCGAACGGAAACTCACCACCCGCTACACGGTCCCCGACGCCGAAACGCCGGAGGGCTTCCAGGATGAAGCCGGTAACGCCTACCCGGCCCGCCGCAATGTCCTCAGCGCCGACTTCCGCCCGCTGAAGCCGCAGACCACCACCGAGGGCGCCCAGCGGCTCTGCCTCGGCTACAAGCCGGGACTCACCCTCGAGGCCGGCAAGAGCCAGCTCCGGGTCGAACTCGAAGTGGCCGGTGACCAATGCACCGCCCCGCGCCTCAAGAAGCCCTTCAAGGCCCTCAGCCTCGAACTCAACAAGCTCGGCGACTGGCCGCCCGTCAAACGCGTCAGCGGCGAACTGACCGGAACCATCAGCGGCAAGATCGACGCCGGCTTCTTCGGCGAAGCCTCCGCCAGCTGGACGTGGGGCAAGATGACCATCGACGTCCCCTTCAACACCGAGGAAAGCCTGCACCTCGACCCGTTCTCCTTCACCGCCTCGGAAAGCGGGCTGGACGACGTCTCCCTCAGCACCATGTGGTGCGGCGCGGGTTTCCTCCTCGTGGATCACTTCTACGACGGCGGCGACTTCCGCCTCGCTTCGGGGCCGTCCTCCGACGCCCTCGTCTACACCGGAGTGGATGCCGGAACCGGCCTCATGTCGGTCGAGGTCGCCCTGCGCACCGGGCCGGCGACCTGGGCCGCCCCGGTCACCACCGCCACCGCCGAGGGTGTCCTCGAAGTCGCCGCCCACGAGCTTCCCGCGGGGGCGGGATGGATCATCGTGTGGGCCGAAGTCGACGCCGCCGGCCTCGAGGAGTTCTCTCCCCCCGCCACCCTGAAGTGGAAGAGCTACACCGCCGACCTGACCAGCGTCACCGCGAGCGGAACCATCGCGGCCCGGCCGGGAACCGCCTTCGACCTCTGCCTCGTCCCGATGCCCTCCGGCACGGTGGGATTGTTCTGGCTCGAAACGCTGCGCGGACCCGGTTCCGTCATCGTCGACATCAACGGCGCGACCTTCGCCAGCGGAACCTGGAGCGGCGTCACCACCCTCTACGACGAGTCCGTCATCTACGGCTGGGATGTCGCGGGTCCCGGGTTCACCGGCGCCGAACCCGCACAGATCCTCGCCTACACCGCCACCGCCACCGCCGGAGACCTCGTCATCGGCAGTTGGGACGGAGCGTCCGCCGCCGCCACGCCCGCCACCCTCGAGCCCGGCCTCCTCGGCGAGCGGGTGCGTCTCGCCGCCGGCCCGGTCGACACGTTCCTCGCCGCCTATCCGCTCGACGGCGCCGGCATCGGCCTCGCAACCAAGACCGGCGCCGGCCCGTGGACCATCCTGCCCAGCCCGGTCCCCGGCGTCACCCCGGCCGACCTCGCCATCACCGCGGTCGACGACGGCGTCGCCACGCACTACTTCCTCGCATGGACCGGCAACGGCGACATCGGCTTCGCCTACCTCGACGCGACCGGCGCCCTCCTCGGAAGCCCCGGCACCATCCAGCAGGGGGCGCCCGGCGACTATTCCGCCCCTGCCGCCCTCCCCGTCGCCGGAGCGCACTCCGCTGTCCTGGTCGTCAAGTATGACAACGGCGCCGACGTCGGCCTGCGCGCCTTCCCCACCACCGAGGGCGGCGGCCTCAGCGCCCTCGACAGCGACGGCGACACCCTTCCCGACCTCGACGAGCTGGCCGTCATCGACGCCGACCCCGACGATTCGATCAAGAAGCCGGCCGACGTCCTGGCGGCCGCCGACTTCGACGGCGATGGTAGTAGCAACGGCGCCGAATCGGCCGCCGGAACCGACGCCGCCGATCCCGGCAACTTCCCCGGCCAGACCGTCGGAATCGTCACCGGCATCCATTACGCCGAGGAGTTCGGCGGCGCCCGGGGGCTTTTCTACGTCACCCGCACCGGGGATTTC
>Ga0180436_10001667_pt1 | contig 21483 bp, 15 predicted proteins | sample SS_ome_2_FD_132434 | JGI IMG/M metagenome (GOLD analysis project Ga0180436, IMG submission 132434) | Hypersaline lake sediment archaeal communities from the Salton Sea, California, USA - SS_3_S_2 metaG | ecosystem: Environmental > Aquatic > Non-marine Saline and Alkaline > Hypersaline >... | reverse complement strand
GGAGTACATTGGCCAGCGACCGTGGGCGTCCCAAATGCGGTCGCCGATGAGCTCACCCTTAAGCTCGTCGACGGCATCCCTGAGGAGCAGAGTCTCGGTGTGACCGTTGGTCCTGAAGGCAATTGCGCTCAGACCTTCGTTCGGCGAAGTGAGGGGGCCGTTGTCCGCCGGCGTGGTCGAAGAGAACCAGCGCTCGTCGATGCCGCCGCGCTCGCCGCCGAGCGCATAGTAGTCGTCGGGATGCAACTTGATCCGGCGACCCGGCACGCAGAACGATCTGGGAACCCAGTTGGGAAGAAGACGGACGATGCCCTGTCCCAGTTCGAGTGCCATCTCGGCGAGATGCTTCGTTGTCATCCGTGTCCTCCTCGGGGGAGTTGCGTGTGTCATAGCGGTGTGGCGATTCTAGCACCCGGCGGCGGGGCGGTCAAAGGCTGGTTGCTAGCGATGGCCACGTTGATGGGTGACCTGGCGTACGACACCGGCGGATCTGTGTCTGAAAAGGGCACAGTCGTGGACTCGTATTGATAGTTCTTTGATAGTCGTGAGCGAGAATGTGGGTGCTGTTGTTGGCAGGCAAGCTGGAAAGGAGAGAGCGATGGGAAAGCGATGTGCGCAAGGTGCTGGTTCGGCGGGATGGCTCGTATCAGGCTTCTTGCTCTTGGTACTGGTGTCCGTTGCCCTGGCCGGCTGTCAGACAGAGCCGATCGGCTCCGGCGAGTTCACTACCTTCGGGATCACGTCATACAAGGTTGATCCTGACCAAGTGGATGCCTTTGTCTCCGCAGTGCACAGCGACAAGATGCAGCAGATGGGCGACGAGGTGAGCACGATGACGAGCGGCTACATCCTACGCTCGATGGATGATCCAGAGACCGTCATCCACGTCACCTTCATGAACATCCAGAGCGAGGAAGACATGGCTATCGCTCAGGCGTCGTCGGAGCACCCTGTGCGCCTTGAGATCCTCGAGGATGTGAAGCCGTTCCTGAAGGAAGCCCCAACCTTGGAGGGCTATGTGGTGTTGTCCGAGCTTCACTACGAGCACTAGCGGGGCCTTGGTGAGGACCAAGGTGCCCATGCGGAGTCGGAGCCGTGACCCGGGAGGCGGGTGACGCCACTTCAGTTACGCTGGACCAGCGGCAGGTGTGTGCGCCAGATGCTATCGACGATGTGGACGTGTACGGGGACGGCGATGGGGCTTTCGGGGATCTCTGATGTGTCAGCCGTGAAGGTGATGGTGCCCGTGTAGGTGCCCAGACCCAGGCCGCGCGGATCGACCGTCACGGCGGTCGACCCGCCGGCGTCGCCATGGGTTGGTGAGAGCGATAGCCCCAGCTCCGAGGCCGTCGTCTCGGCGGTCCAGCCGAAGTCGCCCTCGCCTGTATTGAGGACCGTCACCTCGCGCATGACCACGTGAGGGTCTGACACCAGCTGCATCGAAGCCAAGGCGTCCGGTGACGCCGCCATCCCGAAGACAGACCAGGAGCGAGGGTTCTTGGCCATCCCATCCAAGGCCGTATAGGCCGGTCGCGGCGACCAATCCGGGTTAACGATAGCGAAGTAGCGCAGCGGGTCACAGGTGCCGTACCAGGGCAGAACGCTGAAGTCGAGGTTGGAGACGATCATCGTCTGCATCCACGGCCAGTTGGCGTCGGCGTAGGCGAAGGCGCGCGTCAGGTAGTCAGCCTGCTGCTGGGCGCTGACCTGCTGCCAGGCGAAGCCAATCTGGTCCCAGTAGCTGCTACACTCTGCCGACTCCAGCAGCCATCCGAACTCGGTCCCCCAGACCGGCAGGTCTCCATCGCCGTGTGCAACCATCACCGCGTGGAGGTCCTCGGCCCGACGGAAGTTGAGGATGCCGCTGCCCCAGGTCTTGTCCTCCGGCTCGCCGCCGAAGCCGTAGTTGTGTGTGCTGATGGCGTCGAAGTGATCCTGCAGGCCGGCGTCGTACATCGCATCCAGGAAGTCCACGTCGTTCATCGCGCGCCCGTCGCCGGTGCCGCCGGTCGGCGCCAGACTGCCCGCGATCACCAAGATGTGCGGATCGCCGGCCCTCGCGCCGTCGTAGGCTCGGATGACCATCTGTGTGTAACGGGCAGGATCCACCGACTGTCCACCCCACTGGAAGTCAAGATTGGGCTCGTTCCACACCTCGAGAGCCACGCGGTAGGGCGTGGCGCACGCATTGCGCTTCTGGGCGATGTGGGTCGCCAGGTCCTGCCAGAACGCCTGCCATCCCGCCATCTCGCCATCCTGAATCGGCGTCCAGTCGGAGTGGTAGCGTTCGACCCGCAACAGGACGTTGACGCCCTGCTCGCAGGCCTCGTTCAGCCGCCAGTCGACCGTATCCCAGTTGTAGACGCGGTCTCGGTTGCCGTCGACGTCGTTCCAGTAGACGAAGTACTTGAACCAGTTGAAGCCCGCGTCCTTGACCAGTCGCAGGAACTCGGGGGGATAGGATAGCATCATCCCGTATCCCAGGTGAGGCGGCGTGCTTGCTGCCGTGTTCTGAGGGAGGCAGAGCAAGAGGCCCGCCAGGAGGGCCAGGATCGGACCGTGTCTTCGTTTGATTTTGGTCATAGGGACAGTCTACCAGATTCGCCCCGGTGGGCACCCTCGCGACGGGCGTCTGTCCCAGCCGGCGCCGTGGTTGCGGCGCGCGCGTCCAGGGCTAGACTGGAGCTTACCCCCCTCTCTCCACCTAGCGGCGCATGCCCTCATCCGTGCCGTCTTCTTCGCGAGTCTGGTCAGTTCGATCGCTGTCAAGGGAAGTTGGTGTCAACCAGGAGGCAGGTGATGAACGCTACGCTGGATGTGATCAAGCGCCGCAGGTCAGTTCGGTCATACACGGACAAGGCCGTCCCCAGGGATGTCCTCGAGGCCATCATTGAGGCGGGGAACTGGGCACCGACAGGCCACAACCAGCAGCGTTGGCGCTTCGTGGTGGTCGAGGACAAGGGGTTCCGGCAGAGGCTTCTCGAGGCCACGCGCCCCGGTTTTCGGAAGTGGGTGCGCAGCGGTCGCGATAGCTCGGATGAGCATCACCGGACGTATATGCTCGGGTTGTTCCGTCGGTGCCTTGGATGGGATGTCGGGACCTACGAAGAGGGCCTTGACCGCATGCTTGACTTCGAGGACGGTGTCTACTGGTCGGCCCCCGTCGTGATCTTCGTCATCGGCCTGTGGGCTGCCGAGTGTGATCTGGCGTGCGAGAACATCATGCTCGCGGCAGAGGCGTTGGGCTTGGGCACATGCATCGTGGGCTTCGGCTCGATGGTGACCCAAGACGAGTACATCACGGCAGCCCTGGAGCTGCAGGAGAACGAGAAGATCTTCGGGCCGATCGTCCTGGGGTATCCGGCTATCGTGCCCGACCCGCCATCCAAGAAGGCGCCCGTGGTGAAGTGGATCTAGTCAGGACCGGGCAGGATGCACGGGACTGCCCCCGTGAGGCCCTTCCGGAGGGCAAGGCAAATGCCCGTAGACCTCCGGACTTGCTTGCCTAGATCGCCGGCGAGGTGATCCGCGTCAGCTTCTTGCCCGCGATGGTCTTCTCGCTGTTCACGTCGGTGAAGCCCATGAGCTTGGCCGCATTGTCGTGGATGACGCGGAATACCGGATTGTTGCCTGCGGCCATCGCCGACCTGTAGGTGTTAAACGTACCCCACTTGAGCAGTTGTGTGGGGAAGTCGTAGGGTCCGTTGGCACAAACCGCGAGCGCGCCGGAGGCGGTGCGGAATCCGGCCTTGACGAAGTCCTCCGCGTGCAGGGCGCCGTAGCAGGCCGTGGAGTAGAGCAGCCGGAGCCGGTGGGCAAGGTCGGCGGCCGCGAGCATCTCCGCAAGGTCCGCCGTCGTGACCGAGACGTCGTCGAAGAACAACCGTGTCTCCGAGCCGTGCATCACCAGGAAGACGTCGAGCGCCTGCGTCTGAGGATCCAGTGCCAGCTGGACCACGCGGTCGACGAAGCCGGTCAGCGTGACCCTGTTCTCGGTCAGCGATTCGACGACACGGTAGACCGGGCGCATCAGCATGTTGGCCACCAACACGGCATACTTGTCCAGCCACTCGTAGAGCTTGTCGTAGTCGCCCTCGTCATCGCCGTCTCCCAGCACCAGATTGGCGACCACCAGCAGTGCGCGGTTCTCCTTCAGTATCTCACTCATGTGTGTGACTCCTTTCCAGCCGGCAGACACTCGATAGGCCGGCGCCCGGTTCTCGTCTACCCAGCGAGGGGATACCGCCCACGCTCGGCCACCTGCTCACTGACCCATTCGATACGGTCGATGACGGCGTTGGGCATCACGTTGTCAGCGACCGCCAGCATGAAGGCATCGCCGGGCGCGATTACACGGAAGAGCTCGTCCACATACGCCCGGAAGGTCTCCTCAGGTATCTCGGGCATCAGCAGCACCGATGGGAGCCCCCCGGAGATGATGACCCTGTTGCCCCATGTCGCGCGTGCCTCCGCGAGCGTCAGCGGCACCATCGGCGCGGTGACGAAGCTGTCAAGCATGTCCCATCCGGCGGCCTCGACGAGGTCGACGATGGCAGAGACGTCGTCGTCGGCGTGCATCACCGTCCACTTGCCGGCTTGGTGCAGGACGGCGTTGGCCTCCTCGTAGTAGGGGAGGATGTGCTTGCGGAAGAGGCGCGGCGGCGTCATCTGGGAGGAGAGGTGGGTGCCGTTGAGGATGGCCTGGGCCGGCGAGGCGGAGGCAAGCGGCCAGAGGCGGTCGCGATGGACCTCGGCCATCACGGTCAACAGGTGGTCGACCTCGTCCGGGTAGTCGACCAGGTGGTAGTAGGCGTCGTTGAACCCGACCAGCACGTCGAGGAAGTCGTAGATCGGGACGCCCTCAATCTGGACCACGGGGAGCCCGTCATCGCCGAGGTCGGCGTCGAACGCACGGAACTCGTCGAAGGCGGGCACGTACCTGCGGTGCTTGACCACCCATTCCCAGATGGTGTAGTCGTCTGGGCCCTTGAGCAGGTGCTCGATGACCTCGCCTGGGAGAGCGTGGGCTATGAGTTCTGGCGAGTGTCGGGTCACCTCGCGAACGCTGCCGACCGGCGTGTGGTACACCTTGGTGGTGAGCCAGCCGTCGACCGTCTCGACGATGTCCACGTCGTCGTGCTCGATTCGGTAGATCCGACCGTCGAGCGAGGGCCAGCCCGCGCCGATGGCGCGCTGCACCTCGCGATGCGAGAGGCCGGCGAAGCGGTCGGGGAGCGTGCCGGCGAGGACGGCGGCGTTGTACCAGAGCCGGAGGCGGGGTATCCAGGGGATGCGGTCCGGCTGCCGGTGGTTGAGCACGGCCAGCATACGCTCGCGGTCGGTCATCGCGTCCTCCTTGGTCGATGGAGGCATTATAGCGGGAGCGACCCTGTCCGCAATCGACGTGGGTAGTCGCTCGAAGTCCGCAGGTCGACGATGCTCCCACCGCGCGCCTATCCGCCAGTGAATGCATCCCGCAGCATAGACCTGCGCGGACACTCAGCTATACTCGCCGGCAGCTGACCTGAAGGACGCGCGGGCCCTACACGCGAATGAGCTGTGCCTGCCCGCAGAAAGCGAGTCAAAGCACAAAGATGAAGCGCCTGGGACCTCGTGAACTCAGACGGCTGCGTCTCTTCGAGCGCGACAGCCTCGGCCGTACGCCACTCTTCTATGCTGCGGAGTGGGGGTTGGAGGAGGTTGTCAGCGAGATGATCTTCAGTCTTCGCGGGACCGGGCTAGGTCCGCCCAGGCTGGCGCTCATCGCCATCGAGGATCGGTCGGGTCTTGCGGCCGCCGACGTGGCAGAGGAGAACGGGCACGCGGAGATCGCACGGCTCCTGCGTTCTGAACAGGGGCGGATGGAGTATTTCGAGTAGTAGTTGCGGGAGATCCTGCCCTTCTGTCTCGGTTGGCCAGGATGCCCAGGAGTCCTACCTACTCCGATGTCCGCGCTGCCGCAGCGCGGACATCGTCCCTCTGTGCACCGCACACCGGTGTCGTTGCTGGACACTGACTTGGTCGTGGGGACAGTGGCACTAGCTTGGGAAACTGGTACCTCCTTGCCCTCGTCATTGAGGCGTATGGGTAGGTACCTGCGACTACGAGGGGCGCCGGTCTGCAGTGCCTGCGGCAGATTGGTGGGCGCAGTCGCAAACCGCAGTACGCAGCACCCTTGCGCGCGGCACCCCCGGTCCTGTCCTATCGCGCCGAAAAGCCGGGGGGTGCCTGCCTCAGTCGGGCCTGTCATATGGTACTGTAGAGATAGAACTAATGTCCTATTTTTCCGCAGGCCATACATGCCCGATCCAAAGACCGTCTACATCCAGGTACCTCACCTGCCCGTCCAGGTGGAGCTCCAGCGTTCAGGCGCCGAGAGCTTCCCACATGGGCTGATCGTCGCGGGTCGTCCCTGGAACCCCGACGTCGTCCTCGACTGCTCCCCCGATGTCGAGCTGGCCGGTGTCGAGCCGGGGATGGAGGTCGACCGTGCCAGGCTCCGCTGCCCTGATGCAGTGGTCGTGCAGGCGGACCACGAGGCTTACGGTGCTGCGCAGGCAGGCTTCGAGGCCGCGCTACGTGGTGTCACGGACCTCGTTGAGACGGCAGGTCTTGGCCAGGCGTATCTGGACGCCGGGCGGCTCGCTCGCCGGTTCGCTCAAGACGAGGATCTCATCCGTGCCATCGTCGAGGGTGTGCAGGGGATCCAACCCCTTACCCTGCTGATCGGCATTGCCGAGCGACGCTTCACCGCAGAGCAGGCTGCCATCGCCGGCGCCGTGGACCAGGGGCGCATTGTGCCCGCCAAGCGCGGTCGTCGTTTCCTGGCACCCCTGCGGCTCTCCACGCTGCCCGCCGACTCTGAGTTCCAGCGCAGACTGGCACTATTGGGCATACACTCCCTGGGTGACCTGGCAGCCCTTCCCCGTAACGCGCTGATCCGCCAGTTCGGGGCCCACGCCGGCTTCCTCCACGACCTAGCATCGGATGCCGATCCACGATCGGTGCAGCCGGATGCGCCGCCCCTGGAGCTGCGCTACCAGCGCGTCCTCGAGCCACCTACCGCCATCCGCGGTCGCTTGCACGCCGTCACCACGCAGATGGCCGAGACTCTGTGCCAGACGCTCGGCAGGCAGGGATACCAGGCTCAGGGTCTGAGGGTGGCCATCACGGACGCTGAGGGCGACGCTCACATCACCGTCACGTCCATCGAGCCGCCGACCGCTGACGAGCAGAAGCTGTCCCGTAGGGCTCGGTTCCTCGCCGACCATCTGGCGCTTGAGCAGCCGGCCGAAACCATTGAGATCGTGGTCTACCCCCTGCGCCCCAGGTACCTGGGGGCCAGCCAGCTGGCGCTCTTCTCTGCCAACCGTGACCTGCGCTTCCGGAAGCTGTCCGAGGCCCTGAGGCGCATCCGCGAGCGCTTTGGTGAGTTTGTCGTGATGATCGCCTCCCTGCTCAAGCCACCCGCACCTCGCCCCATCGACGTCGTCACCGACGCCGAAGGTAGACCCTACTTTCTCATCTGGGAGTCCGGAGCGCAGCGCCAGGTGAGCCGTATCTACGAGCACTGGCGCGTACGCCAGGATTGGTGGGCACAGCCCCAGTTCCGCGACTACTATCGCCTCGAGGAGACCTCGGGCGTCGTACGCATCGTCTTCAAGGATCTGACGACGGATCGTTGGTGGCTGGACAGGCGTGTCTAGATGGCCACCGTCCCCTACGTAGAGCTCCACGCGCACTCCAACCACAGCCTGCTAGACGGCGTGGTCTTCCCGGCCGAGATCGCCACCCACGCGGCCGACATCGGCATGCACGCAGTCGCACTGACCGATAACGACGGCCTCTACGGCATCGTGCCCTTCATCCGCGCGGCTGAGCAGGCCGGCGTCAAGGCCATCGTCGGGTCGGAGATGACCCTCACCGACGAGACCCGCCTGCTTCTGCTGGCTGAAACCGTCCAAGGGTACGCCAACCTGTCCACCCTGATCACGCTCTCCCGGCGGGAGCAGGAGAAGGGTGTCTCGCGCCTCGATCCGGCCTGGCTCCCCGATCACCGCGAGGGTCTCATCGTCCTCACCGGCGGGCGTGACGGGGTCCTGGCTCACCACATCCTCGCCGGCCGGCCCGACCTGGCCCTCGACACAGCCCGGCACCTGCAGGAGATCTTCGGCCACGACCACGTGTTCGTTGAGCTGCAGCACCACTATCAGCGCGGCGACGTCTACCTGCTGCGAGACCTGGACCGGATGGCCCACGACCTCGGCCTGCCCACTGTGGCCACCGGCAACGCCCACTACCTGAAGCCCGAACAACGCGAGGTGCATGACGTGCTCTCCTGCATCCGGCTGCACGGATCCCTGGACACCACCCGCGACCAGCGCCGCACCAACGACGAGTTCGGCTTTCGCATGCCGGAGGAGATGGAGGCGCTGTTCGCAGACTACCCACGGGCCCTCGCCGCCACGCTGGCCATCGCCGAACGCTGCGCTGACGGCGCCACCTTCCTCAAGGGCGGACACCAGATCCTCCCCACCTACGAGACGCCCGACGGCAGCGTCGCACAGACCTACCTGCGCCGCCTCTGCGAGCAGGCTATCCGCATGCGGTACAGTCGGAAGGCCCCGTACAGGCTCCTGGCTAAGGAACTGAAGGTCATCGAGATGATGGACCTGGCCAACTACTTCCTTATCGTGGCCGACATCGTCCGCTTTTCCCGGGAGAACGGGATCCGCTGTCAGGGCCGCGGCAGTGCCGCCAACTCCCTCGTCGCCTACCTGCTCAACATCTCACCCGTCGATCCCATCAGCGCAGACCTGGTCTTCGAGCGCTTCCTCTCCCCCGAACGACCCAGCCCGCCGGACATTGACATCGACTTCGCCGCCGACCGGCGCGAGGAGGTCATTCAGTACGTCTACGAACGCTACGGCCGCGACCACGCCGCCATGGCCTGCACGTTGGTCAGCTATCGCTCTCGATCGTCGGTCCGGGATGTATCCAAGGCGTTGGGTTTCCCCCAGGCACTCGTCGAGCGGCTGGCCGACTCCCTCGATCTGCGCGACGAGCGCAGCATCGCCGAGAATCAGGCGATGATCGACAACTTTGGGTCGGATCTGGCCTCCAAGCCTTTCCAGCACCTGATCCGCCTGGCCCCGCTCCTCGAGGGTATCCCGCGCCATCTGGGCATCCACAACGGCGGGATGATCCTCTCCGGTCCGCCGCTCTCCAGCCTCATCCCCCTCGAGCCGGCCACGATGGAGGACCGCACGGTGGTCCAGTGGGACAAGTACTCGCTCGAGGAAGCCGAGGTGATCAAGATCGACATCCTGGGCCTGCGCATGCTCTCTGCCATCCAGGACGCCGTCACCATTACCGAGACCCTGACCGGGGGGAAGCTGGACCTGGACCAGCTGACGCCCGACGACGACGCCGTCTACGATATGCTCTGCCGGGGTGAGACCATTGGCGTCTTCCAGGTGGAGAGCCGCGCCCAGGCCAACATGATCCCCAATATGCAGCCGCGCAACCTAGCCGACCTCACGGTCCAGATCTCGCTGATCCGGCCCGGTCCCCTGCAGGCCGGCATGGTGCGGCCCTACCTACGCCGGCGCCGGGGCACCGAGCGCGTCGTCTACCCACACCCGTTGCTGCGTCCTGCCCTGGAGGAGACGCTGGGCATCGTGGTCTACCAGGAACAGGTGCTCAAGGTGGCCCGTGATCTGGCCGGCTTCACGCCCGGCGAGGGTGAGAAGCTGCGCCGTGCCCTTGGCGACAAGCACGGTATGGAGCTGATCGCCGCTCTCGAGGACCGGTTCGTCAGCGGCGCCGTTGCCAAAGGCGTGAGCAGGCGCGTGGCACAGGAGGTCTTTGAGCAGCTGCGTAGCTTTGGTTCCTACTCCTTCGCCAAGTCGCACGCTGCATCCTTCGCCGTGCTCACCTATCAGTCAGCCTGGTTGCGCAAGTACCATCCGGCCGCCTTCTTCACTGCTCTGCTCCGTCACCAACCGATGGGCTTCTACGCCCCCAGCGTCGTTGTGGCTGAGGCTCGTCGTCACGGCGTCGAGATACGGGGTGTGGACATCGGCCGCTCCGACGTGAGGGCCACGGTCGAGGTGGGCGCGGACAGCCCCAAGACGATCCAGTGGGACGAGGAGCAACGGGCGCCGCGACGCTGGGATGGGATGCTGGAGCTCCTTGACGAAGAGCAGCCGGCGATCCGTCTGGGACTTCAGTCCGTTAAGGGACTGGGCGAAGACATCGGTGCCACCATCGTCGTGGCCCGGGCTCAGCGGCCCTTCGGCTCACTGGCTGATATGATCCAGCGCACCGGCCTGCGCAGGCGAGCGACGGAATCGTTGATCTTCGCCGGGGCGCTGGACATGTGGAAGCGCACGCGCCGGCAGCTGGTATGGGAGCTCCAGGCGGCCTTCCGTGGGGTGAAGTCGGGCCCGGATCTGGGGCTACAGCCGCGGGGAGAGCCGGTGTTCACCCGGCTCCGCGAGACGGATCGGCTGTGGTTGGAGCAGCAGGCCGCCGGCGTCACGGCCGGAGCCCACATCACATCCCTCGTCGGCCGGCAGCTTCGCGTGATGGGCGCCACGCCCGTCGACGAACTCCACGCCCTGCCCAACGGCACCCGCGTGCGCGTCGGCGGCGTGGTTGTCGCCCGTCAGCGGCCACCCACAGCCGGGGGGCTGACGTTCTTGGCCATCGAGGGCGAGAGCGGCATCGTCAACGCCACCCTGCCTGTGGAAGTCGTCGACGCCTACCGCAACGCCGTCATGTCGCGGTTTCTCGTCGTCGAGGGGGAGGTCCGCCGCGACGGTGCCGCGATGTCCGTCACGGCGTCGCGGGTGCTTCCCCTGGCCGTGGAGTAGGAACCGTGATGGCGTCCATGTCCCTTCAATAGCCTGGTTTGGCCCTCGAGGAGCACAGTGGGCCACGCCCCCCGTTCGCCCTGGGCCGCCGGAGCAGCCTACTATGTCGTCTCACACCTGAGGTATGCGTGCCCACAATGTCGCAGATCCAGTGAGCAAGCCAGTCTTCTGACCCCGGGAGTTGATGGCAACCGAGAGGATGAGAACAATCTTGTCTGCAGCACAGGAGGTCCACCCCACAGATGTGTTACAGGACATCCAGCTACATCGCTGCAACACAATCTTTCTGGGGAACGATACCTCTTCGGTAACCTTCTAGACCAAGGATTGCGAGCCCTTTGGTCTGCTGACGTCCTTGGCTATACTAGAGACAACTCGACCCCGGGAGGCCCTGATGCCCAAGATTCCAACCTACGATGACGTCCAAGCCGCTGCCGACCGCATCCGCCCGCACGTGCACCGGACGCCGGTGTTCACCAGCGGGACCCTGAACACCATGACCGCTGCCACGCTCTACCTCAAGTGCGAGAGCCTGCAGCGTACAGGGTCATTCAAAGCACGCGGCGGCTGCAACTCCGTCTTCTCCCTTTCCGAGGAAGAGGCCGCCCGCGGGGTGGCGACGCATTCGTCGGGCAACCACGCGCAGGCGATCGCCTATGCCGCCGGGCTGCGGGGCATCCCAGCGACCATCGTGATGCCCAAGGACGCGCCGCCGGTGAAGGTGGCCGCTGTCCGCGACTACGGCGCACGGATCGTGTTCGCCGGCAGTCATCCGTTGGATCGCGAGAACAAGCTGGAGGAGGTGCTGGCCGAGACGGGCGTGGTCTTTGTGCACCCGTCGAACGACTTCCACGTGATCGCAGGCCAGGGGACGGCGGCGCTGGAGCTGCTGGAGGATCACCCGGGCCTGGACATCGTGATGGCGCCGGTTGGGGGAGGGGGACTGCTCTCGGGCACCGCGCTGGCGGTGGCGGGCAGCGGCGGCGGGTGCCGGACGATGGCGGCGGAGCCGATGACCGTAGACGACGCCTACCGGTCGTGGCGCGACGGCGTGATCTATCCGCCGACCAATGGGGAGACGGTGGCCGATGGCCTGCGGACCTTCCTGGGCGACGTCACCTTCCCCATCGTGCGCGAGCACGTCAGCGAGATCGTTACGGTGACAGAGCAAGGGATCATCGACGCGATGCGCCTGGTCTGGGAGCGGATGAAGCTGATTGTCGAGCCCTCTTCCGCCGTACCCGTGGCAGCCCTCTTCGAGCATCCGGATGTATTCCGCGGCAAGCGCGTGGGCATCATCCTGTCGGGCGGGAATGTGGGGCTGGAAAGGTTGCCGTGGCAAGAGGAGTGATGAGTCACGAGTGACGAGTGAAGGGACTCGGAGAGAGTGACTCATCACTCGTCACTCGTGATATCCCTGAATCGTGAGTAGGGGCACCGGCTGCTATAATGGGCATAGGCTGACGCACAACCGGAGGATTCTATGAACTCACGCGAGATCATTCTGGCGAACATCGAGCACACCGGCGCGCCGCGGTGCGGACTGACCTTCGATCGCGGGCGGCTGACGGACATGCTGGGGTGTGGGCTGCGTCCTCACGGCTACACGCAGAAGCGGTGGGTCGAGGGTAAGGTCGAATATTACGACGACGAGTGGGGCAACCTCTGGGTGCGCATGCGTGAGGGGTCGATCAAGGGCGAGGTCCACACGCCGATCATCGAGGAGTGGTCGCAGCTCGACGAAATGCCGATCCCGGACTACACGCATCCGGACTGCGCCGCGGATATGATGGCGCTGTTTGCCGAGCCCACGGACAAGTTCAAGATCGCCAGCATCGGCGGCTGGATCTTCGACAACGCGCGGTATCTGCGCAAGATGGAGATCTACTTCGCGGATATGGCGCTGTATCCAGATGAGCTAAACCGCATGCACCAAGCCGTGGCCGACGTCTATGAGCAGAAGATCCATCTGGCGGGCAAGGCCGGTGCCGACGGCATCATGATCGGCGAGGATATGGGCACGCAGACGGGGCTGTTGTTCAGCCCTAAGATGTTCCGGTTCTACTTTAAGGAGATGTACACGCGGCTGATGTCCATCGCCCACGATTACGGGATGAAAGTGCTTATGCACTCGTGCGGGCAGAACTGGTCCATCGTGCCGGATCTGCTGGACGCAGGCGTCGATGTCTTCCAGTTCGACCAGCCTGCGGTCTATGACATGCCGGCGCTGGCAACGTTGCTGACGGAGCGGAAGGCCGCGCTGTGGAGCCCCGTCGATATCCAGAAGATCCTGCCGACGGGTGATCGTGACACCATCGAGGCCGGCGCCAACGAGATGTACGATACCTTCGAGGGCGGCCTGATCTGCAAGAACTACCCGGACCTACCGGGGATCGGGGTTGAGGAGGCGTGGGACAACTGGGCTTACTATGCCATCCTGGAGCGAGCGGGGATCGAGCCGGCGGGAGCCGGGGACCAGTGATCGGGTGCGAGGCCCGTGGCGCCCAACGGAACAGCCAGGCTCCAGCCTGACGTTCCCAGGGATAGGCACGCGGCGTCCGCCGGCACCCATGGTATACTTAGTGGGAAGCAGCCGTGACGGCTTGCACCAATTGATAGCGCTGAGGCTCTGCCGGCACCGGCAGGGCCTCTTGTTGTGAAGGGACAGTGGACGGCATGAGCAGTGATTTCGAGGCATTTGAACTTCATCCCCAACTCCTCCAGGCGGTCGACGAGATGGCCTATGCCACGCCGACGCCCATCCAGGCACAGGCGATTCCGGCGCTGCTGAGTGGACGGGATGTGCTGGGACAGGCGCAGACGGGCACCGGCAAGACGGCGGCGTTCGCTCTGCCGATGCTCCACGGGTTCGATAGGGAGATCGAGGGTGTGCAGGGGTTGGTGATCGCGCCGACTCGAGAATTGGCCAACCAAGTGGCCAAGGCCATCCGCGACTATGGCGAGCACCGTCGCGTGCGGGTGCTGCCCGTCTATGGCGGCCAGAGCTACGACCGGCAGATTCGACGCCTCAGGCAAGGCGTGGATGTCGTCGTGGGGACACCGGGACGGATGCTGGACTTGATCCGCAAGCGATTGTTGGATCTGTCCCACGTACGCTACCTCGTTCTGGACGAGGCAGACGAGATGCTGAGTATGGGCTTTATTGAGGACATCGAGGCGATCCTCAAGGAGACGCCGGCGGAGCGACAGACGGCACTCTTCTCCGCGACGCTGCCGAAGCCCATCCGGCGGCTGGCCGATCGCTATATGCGCGACCCGTTGACCATCACGGTCGACCCAGAGCAGGTCACGGCCGAGCACACCGAGCAGCGCTACTACCTGGTCCACCAGTCCGACAAGTTCGCGGCACTGCTGCGCTTGCTGGAGGTGGAGCTGGCGACGCGGACACTGGTCTTCGCCAAGACCAAGATCGGCACTGCGGAGCTGGCGGAGAAGCTCTATGCCCGCGGCGTGCCGGCCGAGGCGCTGCACGGCGATATGGCTCAGGCAGCACGCGAACGCGTGATGCGCCATTTCCGTTCGGGCCAGATTCCAGTCCTGGTGGCGACCGACGTGGCTGCGCGTGGGCTGGATGTGGACGATGTCAGCCACGTGATCAACTACGATGTCCCGTCCGATCCCGAGGCGTATGTGCACCGCATCGGGCGCACGGGCCGGGCAGGCAAACGCGGCGTGGCGCTGACCATGATCACACCGCGCGATGAGCGTCGGCTGCGCGGGATTGAGGTCTTCACGATGTCGCCGATCCCGCGGGCGGACATCCCCTCCGTGGACCAGGTGATGGCGCGTCGCGAGAACCTCTTTCTCAACACGATGCTCGAGCAGTTGACGCGGGTAGGGGATCGGACGCCCGGGTTGGTGCAGCGGCTGTGTGATCTGGGGTTCACGCCGGAGCAGATCGCGGCGGCAGCGATGGAGATCGCCCAGACCGAGGAGCACGGCCGGCCCTTGGAGCATGTCACGGTGCTGACCGAGTTCCCAAGGTCACGCCGACGAGCGCCGGGTCGCGGACCTCGGCAACGGTCGTCCCACTCAGGCAAGGAGCGCTCCCGCAAGCCGCGTCGCCCGCGCGCACGGGAGGAGGGTATGGTGCGATTGGCAATGGATGTCGGCAGGAGTGAGGGCATTCGGCCACGTGACGTCGTCGGCGCCGTCGCCTCCGAGGCCGGCATACCTGGGCGATCGATCGGCGCGATCGACATCGCTGACGGGCGCACCACGCTTGACGTTGAGGAGAAGCACGTCGAGCGCGTGCTGGAGAAGATGCAGCGCGGTCGCATCCGCGGTCACTGGGTGAAGCTCTACCGGGCGGACTGAGGACCCGGTAGCTGCGGCAGCTCTGTGTGATGATGGATCGGAGATTGCCGAGGCGTGCGGTTTGGTGCATCGCGGGCTTGGCCCTGATGGTGGCCTCATCAGGCTGCACCGGGGCTTGCGGTCCCAACAGCGCCTACCGAGAGCCTGCTGCGTGGCTCGCCTCGTACCGGTTTGAGGGCGACCAGATCCTCTTGCCCGCACCGGCGCTGGGCTGTTTCCAGGATGCCGGCCCGATCCCTGTGCCGGCAGAGGCCGGTCCGCTCGAGGTACAGGCGATGGTGCGTGGACACGGACCGACCTACGTCCTCGCCGGCGACGGCACGGCTTGGGCCGGGCTCCGTGACCAGCCGTGGTTCGCGGCGGCCTACCGCCAGGTTCAGGCGTGGCGCGCCGCCGCGCCCTCGGTCGTTCGCCTGACCCTTTTCGAGCGGTTGCCCTCGGCGACGTCGTCGTCCGAGATACGCGCCGCGCCGGGTGCGTTCGCCACCGACGCGGCGGTCCTTAAGGCCTACCAACTCAGTAGCCCCGTTGTCACACCGGGCGCCCCCTTCGTCGTGACCTTGCACTGGGACGACGTGCCCGGCAGGGACTATCGTGGCCTCGTCGCTACGGTGCATGTCACCGAGGCAAGTTCCGGCAGAGACTGGTTCCGGACCGAATCAGACCTGGCCCCTTCCGGCCTGGTCGGCGGCGTCGAAAGCCGGTTGGCGCAGCGTTTCACCTTCACGCCGCCCGACGATCTCCCCCAGGGAACCTATCGTGTAATCGTGGGCCTCAGGGAACGGAGTGGTCGACCTATCCCGCTCTCTTCAGCCGACACCCTGGAGGTCACCGACCTGATCCTGGGCGAGGTGGTGCATCCACCCGATGTGGCCCGCGTCCCGGGCCCGATGGCGCACGCGGTCGACATCCACTTCGGTGACCGGGGGAGAGGTGTGGACCTGGTGGGGTATGATGCGCCGGCGGGTCGCCAGCCTGGCGAGAGCATTACGATCGCATTGTTGTGGCGCGCTTCCGGCAAGCTGGAAACCGACAGCTCGGTCTTTGTTCACATCCGTGACTCGGATGGCACGGTCGTCGCGCAGTCCGACGGCGTGCCTGTCTACGGCTTCTATCCCACGACACGGTGGGAGACCGGGGACTATATCCGCGATGAGCACCCCGTCGCCCTGCCCATCGACCTGGCGCGGGGGCGATACGTGGTTGCGGTGGGTCTGTACGATCCCGCCACCGGTGATCGCCTCCCGGCATACGATGGGACTGGGGACCGGCTGACCGACGACGCGGCGTCGTTGGCCGTTCTGGATGTGAGGTAGAGATCGCGTGGACGCGCCTAGGCCGAGGTTCGGTACCCTCCTTGTCGTGGTCGCCGTGATCGTTGTTGCCGTCCTGGCGCAGCGGGCCGATCGGTGGGCGGCCCGCGGGTCGCCAACGGAAGGCGTTGGGCTGCCCGGCGTTTCGCCCGCTCCGGCGCTCTACCCCGAGGGCGTGGCGATCTCGCTGCAGCCCTATCAAGCGCGCGGTCAGATCGTCCTGTCGGTGGACGGCTCGGTGCCCACGGCGCGCGTGGGTGTGCCCTACGAGGGGCCCGTGCGGTTCGCCGGTCCCGGCGTGGGCGTGCTGCGAGTGGCCGAGATCGTTGGCGAGGGCACAGGCCCCATCTTCACCGGTTCCTACGTGGTCGGGATGGCGGCCAAGGCTGCATCCACAGTACCCATCGTGTCACTCGTAGTCGAGCCGGGCGACCTCTGGGACGAAGAGCACGGTATCCTGGCTAACCCTGACTGGCGCGGGCGCGACTGGGAGCGGCCCGCGCACGCCACGTTCTTCCTCGGGTCCGAGACATACCCGGCGGATATGGGCGTCCGTGTGGACAGCGACGGCCCGCCCGGCGCCGCCAAGCCGTCCCTGCGCCTTTACACGCGACAGGCGTATGGCGACGCGCGTCTGGAGGCACCGCTGTTCCCCAGCCCAGCTCTCCAATCGGCGGCGCGCCAGAGCTACCGGCGTCTGCTCCTGCAGGCCGGCACACACGAGGTTGTCTGGTCATCGCTGCGGGACCAGGTGTTGTCTGACGTGGCCCGCGACATGGGCCTCCCCGCAGCTGAGGGGCGGTTTGTGTGGCTGTTTCTGAACGGTGACTCGTGGGGGATCTACCGCCTGACCGAGCGTGTGGATCGGTTCATGCTCGCCGATGGTCTGGGAGTTACGCCCGAGGACGTGGTTCAGGAGGGAAACCCACGAGAGGGCACCGACGACGACTGGGATGATCTGGTCGACTGGGCCCGCGGCGGCGGCGTGAGCACTGAAAGCGGATTGGCCGCCCTGGGGGCCAGGGTCGACCTGGGCAGCCTTGCCGACTTCGCCATCCTGCAGCAACTCTTCGGCTTCCCTTCCGATGCGCTCATCGCCGTCAGGCCGCGTGGCGGGCGGTGGTTCTGGGTCTATGAGGGCGCTGCCTATCCAGGCGGCCCGCGGACCGGCAGCGACTTCGAGACGCTGGTCTCCGCAGCCCTGGCTGATGAGGGTTTCCGGACGACCTACCTGAGGCGGGCGGTGGATCTGGCCAACACCACCCTGGAGCCATCGTCGGTGGCCCGGTACATTGACCCGATCGCCGCGAGCCTGGTCGACCACGCCGCCTATGAGCAGGCGCGCTGGCCGGGTGTACCGTCGTGGCCTGACGAGCTGGCAGCGCTCGAGGTTGTCACCGCCGACCTGTGGCAGCGGATGGCGGACTGGCTAGGGATGACCGGCACGCTGTCGCTTCATGTCGTGCCGCCGGGAGCCGGGAGGCTCTATCTGGACGGGCTCCGGGTGGTTGAGGACCCGATGGGGTGGCATGGCCTCGTGGCGGCTGGTGTTCCGGTGAGTGTTGCTGCGGTGCCCGAGTCCGGATATGTCTTTGGGGGATGGTCGGGTGCAGCGGAGGGCCGCCAGACCTCGCTGACCGTGACCTCGGATGGCGATACGCAACTGACGGCAAGGTTCGAGCCGCGCTCACTGGGGCAGCCGGACATTGCCCCCGATGACGTGGTCATCAACGAGGTGTGGATCAACGACGACGGCACATCCTACCCCTCGCTAGGTTACAGAGAGCTGGAGGGAGACTGGGTGGAGCTGTTGGTTCGCAGCGCGTCGCCGGTGGACCTGCGCGGATGGCGTCTCACGGACAACGATGCGAAGACAAGCACCGAGGAGGGCTCCCTTGTGCTGCCTGCTGTCCCCGAGCTGTCGGCGGTCCCCTGCGGGACGGTGATTCTGGTGGTCGCAACGGTGTCGGACGCCAATTCGGCGGCCTTCCCGGCGGACGATCTCGATCTGGCCGACCGGCGTCTGGTTCTCTACGCGGGCAACGGCGCGCTCGATGCCGCCACGGATCCCGGGTTCGGCCTGAGCCCCCGCGATGAAAACCTGGTCCTGCTCGCTCCGGGGCCGACGTCTTCGCCGGGAGACGACGTCGCGATCGACTTCGTCGCCGAGGGTTTGCGTGTCACGCCCCACACGTTCGGCGCCCTCGCCGACGGTGTGACGTTCGACGTACCATTCTACCACCTGGGCCAGGATGACGGCGCTGTCTTCCTGGGTAGGGCCGGGAACGATGCCGGCGGGGACTGGTTGGTCGATCCGACGGCCTGCCAGTCATATGACGCGACTTGTCTTGACACGCCGCAGACGGTTTCCCCAGGGCAGCTCAACTCGGGCCAGGCACTGCTGGCGTGGGGCTGCGCTCTGCGGCGACTGCAGCCGTAGCCGGCACGTCGCTGACGTGGTTTGTGCTATACTTGCGGCTCCAATCTCCTTCTATGCCGCCCGCTGAGGTACCGACGCCTATGGATCTGTGGACACCCATCCCTGTGGCCTCGATCGTCCCCTTTGTGCTGAACATGGTCCTTGGACTGCTGCTCAGCATCCTCGTTGCCGGGTACTACCGGGCCTATGGGCGCGTGCTCGGCGACCGGCACCGGCTGGCCGTGCTGATGCCCTTACTCACGTTGACGACGGGCATCGTCATCTCCGTGGTCAAGTCGTCTCTGGCGCTGTCGCTGGGCCTGGTGGGGGCGTTGTCGATCGTGCGCTTTAGAACTGCCGTCAAGGAGCCGGAGGAGCTGCTCTACCTGTTCATCTCCATCGCGATCGGCCTGGGCGTTGGGGCAGAGCAGAGGGGCATCGTCATCGCGGGCGTGGCGCTGTTGCTGGTCTTCCAGGCGCTCAGGAATGTGCTTGGCCCGGCTCGGCAACCACACAATCTGTATCTGAACATCGCGGTGACCGAGGATGAGCCGAGCTTGCTGGACAAGGTCGGCGCCATTCTTGTGGAGAGCGCGGACGTCGTCGACTTCCGCCGCCTGGACAGCCGCGACGGCACATTGCACTTGACCTTCCTGATCGTGTGCGATGATCCGGGCGCGGTCAATACGATGGTAGACAAGCTCAGGGCAACACTGCCGGTCACCGAGATCAGTTTGCTGCAGCAGGAACAGGTGCTGGGAGGCTGATTGCGGGTCCAACGAGAGGGTGTTGAGAGCCGGCGGGCCCGGCATTGGCTCGACCGGCGCTGGACACGCGCCGGTCTCTTGTTGGCCGTCGGCGTCTGTGTTGGGTGGTTCCTGGGCGCCTGGTCCGCCTTGACCCCCGCGATAGGTCCACGGGCCTGGCTGGCGACGCCGTTGCTGATGTGGCGGGCCGCGAGGCTGCGCGCGGCGCTCCCAACGCTGCGGATCAGCGTGGACTTTGAAGGCTATCAGTCGCTCGCCGAGACCGGGTCCGACAGTGATGCTCCCCTGGACTGTGTTTCGCTCGAGATCGAGGGCGACACCGAGCTGCTGCCCGCCCGGGCGTGTCCGCTGCGCCACGATGTCAAGGGGGATGTCCGGATGCCGCCGGTGAGGCTGGACCTCCCAGCAGATCGAACGCTCTATGGGATGCGGCGGGCCGTGTTGGCCCCCGCGACGCCAGACTTGGCGCTGGCACAGCAGTACTTGCACGAAGCTCGTTCCGCCGGCATCCCGGCCTCCCGATTGATGGTCGTGCGGCTGTCGACCAACGGGAGTTCGTGGGAACTCTACGCTCTGGAGGAGCTGCCGGCGGCTGTTGCGGTCACGGGTGTATGGGAGACTCCCGGCGATGCGGTGCTCTCCCTCGACCCGGATCCAGGGGCGCCGCCCGCCGGTTCGGGCCTGGGGAGCTCTTTCGCACACGCTCTGTGGGCGGTTGGCGCGGCAGCGGGTGACGGGTCCGGGATGCCGCCGGACGACCCGCCGGCAGATGCCGATGTCGTCGGGGATCTGGCTAGGGCGCTGTTTGCAGGGGCCGTGCCTGCGGAGGACGTGGTGGACGCCGAGCTGATGGGCAGGTACATCGCGCTGACGGCGCTGTGGCGGGGCGTGCTTGCGCCGGATTGGGCGGCCACGCGGTTCGTCCACGATGCAGAGACGGGCGCGTTCGCGCCGATGGCGACGGCTGCGACCCACAGAGCAGGCTCGCCTCTGCCGGCCCCCGTGCTGTGGAACCCGGAGGTCCAGAGGGCCACTGTTCGGGCGATCCAGGACCTGGCGGCGCCGACTGCCATCGAACGGCAGCTCCGGGATGACGGCCTGGCTGCGCTGTACCTGGCACTGGGCGGGGTCGGCGCGGAGTCCGTCCGTGATGCACTGCGGCTGAACCAGAGCGCGATGCGGGCATGGGTAGCGCCGGCGCGCCCTTTGCACGCATCCCTGGTGGACGACCCCGGCTACCTTCACATCGCGCTGGAGGCGATCCAACCCTACCCGGTCGAGATCGTGGCCCTAAGCATCGCCGAACGAGGACAGATCGAGGTTGAGACGACCTGGGCCCAGGAGACTGAGCCAGGCCGTGCGTTCCTTCTGGCACCGGGCCTTGTCCTGCGGGGTCGGTTCACTGATGTGCCGGTGGCGGCAACCCTGCGAGTCCCTATCGAGCAGCTCGGTGATGGGGACACCCCTGCGGGACCGGATATCTCGGTCCTGACGCGAGTGTGGGGGCTCTCGACGCTGATGCCCGTGCCGGTAGCCGTGGAGCAAGGCGATGGCTGACTACACGCGATGGCCGCAAGGGCATCGGGTATTCGATGCGGATAAGGCCGAAGTCCTGCAGCACGAGGTCACCCAACTGCGGCGGGAGGTGAAGGTTCCCTTGCCGGGGATGCTTTATCCTGACCTGGTTGCCTGGGTGGACCTACATCCGGCTCATTGGCGGCGAACGTATCCCTCACGGCGGGTGAACAGTATCTACTTCGACTCGCCCG
>Ga0180436_10001664_pt1 | contig 21516 bp, 19 predicted proteins | sample SS_ome_2_FD_132434 | JGI IMG/M metagenome (GOLD analysis project Ga0180436, IMG submission 132434) | Hypersaline lake sediment archaeal communities from the Salton Sea, California, USA - SS_3_S_2 metaG | ecosystem: Environmental > Aquatic > Non-marine Saline and Alkaline > Hypersaline >... | reverse complement strand
CTTTTACGAGGCAGTGAATGGAAGAAAGAGTCCGCGTGGAGCCACTTACCGGATCAATATGCTACCCACCACCTCCCATGTGTATTTCGGAAAAGTTCTGGGAGCCACTCCCGATGGCAGGTTGGCAAAGGAACCTTTAAGCGAGGGTATTTCTCCCTTCCAGGGAATGGATCGCAAAGGCCCCACAGCAGTGCTTAATTCTGCTATGAAAATTGATCACTTGAAAACAGGGGGCACCCTCTTGAACCAGAAATTCACACCCGACTTTTTCAAGGATGAAAGAAGCATCCGGAAGGTAACGCAGCTGATCAGGGCCTATTTCCGCATGGACGGACATCACATTCAGTTTAATGTGGTCTCGGCCAATACCCTTAGAGATGCACAGAAACATCCGGAGAAATACCAGGACCTGATCGTGCGCGTGGCAGGTTACAGCGATTATTTCAACGACCTGGGACCCGAACTGCAGGAGGAGATCATCCGCCGAACCGAGCATGAGAATACTTAGGATTCTATTCCTTTGTTTCGGAACGTAAGGTGCGGGCAGAAGCCCGGGTCACAAAGGTGGCAAAGGCCACTACCGATACCGAACTCACCGGCATTAGTATGGCTGCCACAATGGGACTGAGGTTTCCGGTGATGGCAAAGGCAATTCCTACTATGTTGTAAAGAAAGGAAATCAGGAAGCTGAGCTTGACAATGTTCAGTGAGGTCCGGGTAAAGCGAATAAATCTGGCCAGTTTTTGAAATATCCCTGCTTCCAACACCGCATCACTTGCCGGGGAAAAGTGATAGACCTTGTTGGCCACGGTAAGTGCCACATCGCTTTGCATCAGGGCTCCTGCATCGTTAAGTCCGTCTCCGGTCATCAAGATGGTATGTCCTTTTTGCTGAAGGGACTGGATCAAATCCGCCTTGTCTCCCGGCTTTTGATTGAAATACATTCGGTCCCTTTCAAAATGGGGAGCCAGGTTCAGAGCTTCCGAATTGTTGTCGCCCGATACCAGATACAGGCTGAAATCGTTTTTCAGAGTCTTTAGCACTGTATCGAATCCTTCCCTGTACTGATTGCTGATGGTAAAATATCCCAGATGTTCCTCATTCACAGAAATATGGACTTCTGAGGCTTTCTGAATCCCGTTTCCTCCGGAGGCTCTTACGTATTCGGCCGAACCCATTTTTATTTCCTGCTCACCCACTTTTCCGAATATGCCTCGTCCGGCCACCTCCACAAAGTGCTCCGGTGCATTATATTCGGCCTCTTGCAATTCACTGAGCAAGGCAATACTTAAAGGGTGAGTGGACTGCCTGGCCAGGGAGAAAATGGCATTCTTGTCCTTATCGCTGAGTGTTTTTCCAGACCAGCTTATGCTATTTTCATTGGGACGGGTGAGGGTACCTGTCTTATCAAATACAATGGTATCGATGTGCGAGAGTTTCTCGATCACAGAGGTGTTCTTGATGTAAAGCCCATTCTTCCCAAACATCCGCATGGTATTCCCAAAGGTGAAGGGGATGGAGAGGGCCAGGGCACAGGGACAGGCAACAATCAGCACGGCCGTAAACACAAAGATGGCAGTACGGCTTTCGCCCTGCAGCATCCACCAGGCAAAGCCCAGGATGGCAATGCTGATGATGGTCAGGGTAAAGTATTTACTGATGGTGTCGGAAAGCGTCTTCAGCGAGTCGCTGGGTTTTTCATAGCTGCGGTCCTGGTTCCACAACTTGGTCAGGTGGCTCTGGCTCACTTCCTTTTCCACCCGGATTCGGATTACCCCACCCATTTGCCTTCCGCCGGCATAAATAAATTCCCCTTCCTTCTTGAGTACCGGATTGGACTCTCCGGTCACAAAGGAATAATCAATCTGGCCTGTGCCTTCCAACAGGACAGAGTCGGCAGGAATCAGCTCTTTGTTCCGGATGATGAGTTCGTCTCCCTCCGTGATATGCTCCAGCAGAACACTCTCCTCCACCTGTCTGTTGATTTTGGTGACGGCTATTGGGAAGTAAGACTTGTAGTTCCTGTCGAAGGAGAGCGCCTCGTACGTTTTTCCCTGGTACCATTTTCCCACCAGTAGGAAGAAAATGAGTCCGGAAAGACTGTCGCAATAGCCCGATCCCACAGCAAAAAGTATTTCATAGGAACTCACCAGGAAAAGCACGGTGATTCCCAGAGCAATGGGTAAATCAATGCTGATGTTCTTCTTAGCCAGACTTTTTACCGATGAAATGAAATAGTCGTTACCGCTGTAAAATACAACAGGGATCACCAGGATGTAAGAGAGTATACCAAAGAGGGATTGCAGATTAGCTTCCAGCGGTTCTCTATTGAAATAGGCAGGCAGGCTGTAGGTCATCACATTGATAAACGCAAAGCCGGCCACACCCATTTTGTAGAGTAGCTTCTTATAGGAGGGGGCCTCTTCCGTTTTATTGGAAAGGCTCAGGGAGAGATCCGGTATGTAATGGATGGATGAGAGCAATTCCACTACCTGCCGCAGGCTTATGGCAGATTCATCAAAAGTAATATCGACTTCTTTCCGGGTGAAATTCACAAAGGAGTGTTTGATTCCGGGATGCAGAACGTGTAGTTTTTCCAGAAGCCAGATGCAGGAAGCGCAATGAATGACAGGAATGAAAAATTTCACCTTGGAGATCCCACCCTCTGAAAAAGAGATGAGCTTATCACGGATTTCCTCCTTATCCAGAAATTCGTACTTATTTCCAAAACCTGTGGTCTCTACCTTGATGCCCAGATTCTCTTCCAGATCGTAGTACCTGAAAAGCTTATTCTCGTTCAGAAGCTGATACACCGTAAGGCAACCCTGGCAGCAAAAGGACTCTTCCTGCCAGACTACCGGATCTTTACCGCAGTCGGCCCCGCAATGTTTACAGCTCTTATCTCCTTTTTTTACCATGACTCACCCAGAAAGAGGGTGGAACAGCAGGGCGATCCGCCTGTTTCTTCTGTCTCCATTCCCGTCTCCTTATCCAGACTTTTCTCAAATTTCTTTTCTATCTTTTCTCTTGGGGGACTTAAATAGGGGATACCCAGGCTCAGTCCCCGCAGCACAAAAAAGATCCCCACCAGTATAACCAGCACCGGGATTACTTTATTGATCCCTTTGCGGAATGCGAGCCCCATCAGGTTACCGGCCAGGGTGATTCCCAGCAGCATGGGCAGCGTGCCCAGGCCAAACATAATCATATAAAGCGAGCCGCTGAGTACTGACCCCGTACCAATGGCTCCGGCAATGGCCATATATACCAGTCCGCAGGGCAGCAGGCCATTGAGCATACCGATAAAAAAGAGGCTCTGAAAGGTGCGGACCGAAAACATCTTTCCGATGGATGATTTCAACTTCCCTACCAGGGAAAACCAGCTTTTTTCCATGCTGTACTGGTTCCTGAACAGGGCAGGGAAGAGAACAGATAAAATCATCAGGCTCCCCATGATCACCGACACCTTCTGCTGAAATCCCATCATGGCTACTCCCTGTCCCAACAGGCCAAAAACGGCTCCCATAATCCCGTAGGTCAGGGTACGGCCCAAATTGTAGAGTGTACCGCCAAATATTTTTCCTGAAAGTGAATTTCCATGGAGAGGGAGGGCTATGGCTATGGGACCACACATGCCGGCACAATGAAAGCTTCCCATAAGACCCAGGACCAAGGCAGAAATATACAGGGCCATGCGCTTTTTTTGTTTTAATGAATGTTTACTGGCTGACCTACTTCGTAACTCAATCCCTCTGCATACCAGGTCATTGTGAGGATGTATCTTCCTGCGCTCAGTTGTTCACCGGGTATGAGCAGTGCTCCTCTGCCGGGATCGTAAGGATAACTCAGGTCCATCTCCTGGTCGGAGGGCCTGTATAGTTGGATCCGGGCAGAATCCACTCCTTGTGCCACGGAATCGATCAGGCTGATCTGCAGGGATCCATTCTGCTGGACTGCACGTACAGCCTCCCGGTAGGGTGCAGAACGCTCTTCCAGTGCCATCTGCGTGCTGTGATCCACTCCTCGTTCGTAATAATCCTCGTGCACCAGGCTAACGCTTTGCCTCATGGCAAAGGCGATAAAGAAAGCTGCTGCCAGCAGGAAAAGAATTAGGAATAAGAGGATGCCTGTTCCCCAGTTGAATTTCATAAGAGTAAATATTTAGGGGCCTATAAAAGATACTTTACAGGTCTCAATGAGTTCATTATTGCTGTATATTCCGAATTCCACCTTCATTCGGCTCTCCTCCACATTAGCCCTGTTAAGATACAGGATAAATGTGGATTCAAACAGGGATTGATCATCAATTTCCATCTTATTACCAGCCATTTTAATTTCCCCTTCGTGCGAGATGAGCCTTAATTCCAGGGGTAATTTATCGTGGGTCTTATTGACAATCTTGATGTTATACACATTGGATATGGTCTGGTCCGGATTTTCCTGGTAGAGCAATCCGGGCGTACGCAGAATGGTTGTTTCTGTTATAGGACGGGAAAGCAGGGTGTAAATGAAGAAGGAGAACAGGATGAGCAGGACCACCGAGTAGGCCCTGTTCCTGGGATTCCAGACTGAAGTGTGACCTTCGCGGATTCCCATTTCCGAATCGAAACGAATCAGTCCCGGATCCTTTTTGGTAGCTTTCATGACCTGGTTGCACTGGTCGATACAGGCACTGCAATTGACGCATTCCAACTGAATGCCATTGCGTATATCGATGGCTGTGGGACAAACCGAAATACATTGCCTGCAATCGATGCAATCGCCTTCCGTTTTGGGCCCCCGGGGTTCGCCCCGCTTATAATCGTAGGATACTACGATGGATCTGGAATCGAGCAGCACGCCCTGCATTCGTCCATAGGGACATACCATGGTACAGATCTGTTCCCTGAACCAGGAATAAACCCAGTAAAAGAATGCCGAAACCCCGAGCATGATCATGAAGGAGCTTAGGTTGGCTGCTACGGGTTCCGAAATCAGTACAAGCCACTTTTCACTGCCTATGAACCAGAGCAGGAAGGTATTGGTCATGGCTATGGCAATCAGAATATATATGCCATGCTTTGTTGTTTTTTTTAAGATCTTCTCAGCGTTCCAGGGTCCCTGGTCCAGCTTGTGCCGTTTGCGGTAATCCCCTTCGATCAGGAATTCAATCTTCCGGAACACCATCTCCAGAAAGATGGTCTGGGGACAGGCCCATCCGCACCAGAGTCGGCCGAAGGTTACCGTAAAAAGTATGATGAAAAGTATAAATGAAAGCATAAGAAGGGCCAGGATCAGGGTATCCTGGGCCCAGAAAATCGCACCGAAAATGATAAATTTCCGGCTGGCAATGTCCAATAGAATGAAGGGATTTCCATTGATCCGGATAAAGGGGACTGCTATGAAAAAAAGCAGTAATATCCAACTCACCAGGGTCCTGCGAGTGTACCACTTCCCTTTGGGTTTTTTAGCATATACCCACTTCCTGCTTCCCTGCTCGTTCAGATTGATCGGGCGGTCCCGAAACGAAAGCTCTTCCTTATTCACACGCTTCTCCCTGTGGTTCTTTAGCATTGGGCGGATTGGTCCCCTGCATGGTCAAGACATAGCTGGCCACCTTTTGTATCCGGTTGTCGCTAAGCTGGGTTTTAAAGGCAGTCATGCCTTTGGCCGGATTTCCGTTTTTAATGATATTGAACACGCTTTGAAAATCGCAGCCACTGATCCACATATTGTCGGTGAGATTGGGCCCGATGGCGTTTCCTTCCCCCTTCATCCCGTGACAGGCAAAGCAACTCATGTCCATATAAATGGTGGCTCCCTCTTCGATATCCGCCGGATCTGTCAGAGCTGCCATCTCCTCATCGCTGCCACCCACCATCTGGTAAAGTGCATCGTGCTGCTGAGATTTCTTTTCGTACTTGGCCTCCTGAAGATCACCCACATCCAGCCAGAAGAAGTAGGCTCCATAGAATATGGAAAATCCAATGGTCAGGTAGAATAACATCATGATCCACCTGGGGGGCGGATTATCCAGCTCCTCGATGCCATCGTAAGTGTGTTCCGACAGATGCTCCTCCACTTCGGGAGTGGCTTCGTTCTGGCTATTTTGAATATTCTCTTCCATGTCTTGAAATTTAAGCTTTCATGGACTCTTCCGAGTCATTTTCAATTAATATGGATTCTTTGATCTCGTTCATCTCCGCCGACGGCCTTCTCAGGGTCCTGACCACAATTACGATAAACAGGGTCAGGAAAATGAGAAGTCCTGCCACATAAAATATGTGGATGCCCGTCATGCTTTCCAGCAAACTACTCACCAGCTTCATGGCTCTCTGTGTTTTGAGTGTTTTCTGCCGGCTGGGCAAGATGAGTCTCGATATCAGCTCCCAGCTTATGCATATAGGCAATCATGGCCACCATATGAGAAGTGGGATCAACCTCAATTCCGGAATTCTTCAGGTCTGTGACAATCTGATCTGCCTGCCAGAGCAAATCATCCACTGCATCCTCATCGAACCCTTCAGGATAGGGTACGCCCAGGGTTTGCATGGCCCTGATCTTGGCCGGTGTCAGATCCAGGTTGATTTTTCGTTTGGCAAACCAATCGTACCTGGGCATGATGGATTCTTCGTTCATGGCCTGCGGATCCATAAAGTGGTTGTAATGCCATGCGGCATTCTTGTACATGGGCCCATTCACATAACCGGTCCGGGCCAGGTCGGGGCCGGTTCTTCGTGAGCCCCAGAGGAAGGGGTGGTCATAGACGTATTCACCTATTTTGGAGTATTCTCCATAACGGTCGGTTTCCCAGCGGAAGGGCCTGATCTGCTGCGAATGGCAGGTATAACATCCCTCCTTGATATAAATGTCGCGCCCTTCCAGTTCGAGGGGGGTATAGGGAGTGACAGCCTCAATGGTGGGAACGTTCGATTTGATAAATATCATGGGGATGATCTGTACAGCTCCTCCAATGGCCAGAGCCACAAAGACCCAGATGGAGAATCGAACTGCCCTGCGCTCCATCCACCGGTGAATGGTTTCCTTGATGGGATTTCTGGCTCCCTGCAAAACCAGGGCCGGAGCTTCGGAAGCTTCATTGGCCGTAAGCTGCCCAACAGCCATGGTTTTAAACATATTGTAAACCATGAGCAGGAAGCCGGTCAGGAACATCACCCCACTGATGATCCTCAGGGTATACATGGGCAGGATCTGGGTAAGTGTTTCCAGGAAGATGGGATAGGCAAGGAAGCCTTCAGGAGTATACTCTTTGAGCATCAGCCATTGTGTAACGGCAGACCAGTAAAGGGGAATGGCGTAAACCAGGATGGACAGGGTGGCAATCCAGAAGTGCGCATTAGCCAGCTTGGTTGAATAAATCTTGGTCCGGAACAGTTTGGGAACCAGGAAATAAAGCATTCCAAATACAATGCCTCCGTTCCAGGCCATTCCTGCAATGTGGGTATGCGCAATGGTCCAGTCCGTAAAGTGGGTTATCATGTTTACGTTCTTCAGGGACATCATCGGTCCTTCAAAGGTGGACAGACCATAGGCAGTCACAGCCACCACCAGGAACTTCAGGGCTGCACTGTCGCGTACCCTGTCCCATGCTCCCCGAAGGGTGAGCAAGCCATTGATCATTCCTCCCCAGGAAGGAGCTATCAACATAATGGAGAAGGTAACTCCCAATGCCTGTACCCATTCTGGCAAAGCCTGATATAACAGGTGGTGGGGTCCGGCCCACATGTAGAGGAAAATCAGGGACCAGAAATGAATGATGCTGAGCCTGTAGGAGTAAATGGGACGGTTGGCCGCCTTGGGAAGGTAGTAGTACATCAATCCCAGAAAGGGGGTGGTAAGGAAGAAAGCCACTGCATTGTGACCGTACCACCATTGTACCACGGCATCCTGTGCACCAGCATATATGGAATAACTCTTAAACAGAGAAATGGGTAACTCGAAAGAGTTGACAATGTGCAGAATGGCCACACCCAGGAAAGTGGCCAGATACCACCAGATGGCTGCATAGATGTGCTGCACCCTTCTTTTTACAATGGTACCAATCATGTTCCATCCAAAGACCACCCAGATAACAGCCACCAGGATATCGATGGGCCATTCCAGTTCTGCATATTCTTTGGAAGTGGTGATCCCGAGGGCAAAGGTCACCGCGGCAAGCACAATGATCAACTGCCATCCCCAGAAATGCACCTTACTGAGCACATCACTGAACATGCGGGCTTTTAACAACCTTTGCAGTGAATAATAAACCCCTGCAAAGATGGCATTCCCCACAAAGGCAAAGATCACTGCGTTAGTATGAATGGGTCGTACCCTGCCAAAGGAAGTATACTCCAGGCCGAAATTGAATACGGGAAATGCCAGCTGTGCGGCTATGAGCACACCCACTATGACCGACACCACACCCCATATGATGGTAGCCAGTATAAACAGCTTGACTATTTTATTGTCGTAATAGAATTTTTGATTTTCCATAAGTCGGACATTAATTCGTTTGTTCAATTCGTGTGTCAGGTTCCTGCTCCTCCATTACCTCGTCGTCAAAGAGGATACGCCTTGCAGGTGTTTCCTGGTCGTCAAACTGGCCGTTCCGTACGGCCCAGATAAAAGCACCCAGGAAAATCAGTGCTGCAAAAAGACTTACTCCGATCAAGAGGTAGAAAATATTCATGGGACCTGTTATGAAGATTTGCTGTACCTTTTAATTTTTACAATCTGGAATATCACATAGCCTATAACAATCCAGGAACCGCCTGCCGCTAAAATGTAGCTGATCAGTAACCAGGTGGAAACGTTATCGTTGGTGGACCAGAGCACTTCGGACTTGATCAGTTTGGGCACTTCCTTGGCTTTCCCCAGAATGGCCTTTTCCAGGGCCACCTCTTCCGTCTCAAAACCTTCTCCCAGAGATACCACTATGCTCAGGTAGCCTTCTTCATCTCCGATCACATCTTCCGGAATGATAAATTCTGCCCTTCCATTCTCATTGGTGACGGCCTGGCCGATTTCTATATTCCCAAAGGCCTTTTTTGAACTTACAGAAACCGGTGTCTCTGTTAGGCTTGCAAAATTACCGTTCTCCTGCTCGTATTCAGCCAGTATCTCAACGGCTCCTTTGCTTTCGTTGACCGAAGCCATCAGCTTGGCCTTCACCGGAGGAGCATCCACCAGAAGCTGCTCCCGGTCTGGACTGTAGTTTTTGATGAAATGCACCAGGTTCCAGCGATCCGTTTCTGAGATGGTGGTCTGAAACGGGGGCATAACTCCTTTACCCACGGTCATTTTATAGTACAGTGAACCTTCGCTGTTGGTCTGCATTTTTTCGGAGGCAACATCCACAGGCATGGGTACCAGAGTAAGCGGATTATTCTTACCCGGATCGCCGTGACATGAAAGGCAGTTGCGATTGTATACCTCCTTGCCCCGTTTGATATTGTCCAGGCTATATTCGGAGGGAGCGTTTATGGCTTCCTGGTCGGCAGGTACAATCCACTCCTGACCTTGCAGCCGGGGGACAAAACACAGCAGAAAACCTGCCAGAATTATTGGGCTTACTCTTTTCATGACTTAGAGCTTTCGGATTTTTCGGATAGATATTTTAGATCAATTCCCTTTTCTTCTGCATATTCCCAGATCGTGATCACCGGGAATAGTTTGGCCAGGATGGATATTATCAGCAGGGTCGCAAAGAAAGAGAATAGCATAATCATAATCTCAGTACTGGTAGGCTGATAGTGCTTGAAACTATCCGGTACATTTTGTACGGGGAGGAAGGGGTGTTCCATGGTAGGAATAACTATCAGATACCTTTTAAACCATGCGGAGACCAGGATCACCACAGAAATGAGGGTCAGGGGCAAAGGTTTCCGAAATGGTTTCATTACGATCAGTATGACGGGCAGAACCAGTCCGACTATCTGGACAAACCAGAATAGGAAGGCGTAACCACCCGAGAAAAGAGTGCTTAAGTGCACCCCGTCGGCCAGTTTCATTTTATAGACCGGCACCAGAAATTCGTTTACGTTGAAGTAGAGGTATACCAGGCAGACCAATACCAGGAGCTTACCCATATTGTCGAAATGCACATCCTGGTAATAATCCTTCAGACCATATCTGAGCCGATAGACATACATCAGAATCACCACTGCTGCAGTACCTGCCACAAAGGCACCCACCACAAAATAGGGTCCGAATATGGTACTATCCCAGCCCGGACGCAGGGTGGCTGCAAACAACCAGGAGGTGACGGTATGGATGGACAAACCGATGGGTATAATCAGCACCATCAATACCCTTAAGGCATGTGCCACAGTCTTATATTGCTTCTCATTGCCCTTCCAGCCCAGGGCAAGTACTTTGTACAGTTTCAGCTTCCACCCGGGCAGACCTGGAGCCGGCCGGTCACGGAGAAGGGCCAAGTCTGGTATCAGGGGGATATAAAACAGCAGGACCGAGATAGCCAGGTAAGTAGATACCACAGTAAGGTCCCAGACGATGGGTGAGGCAAAACGGCCATGAAATACCACATTTAGTAGGCGATCGGGACGTCCCATATCCATGACTATGATAATGCCTGCAAGTGCCACGGCCGCAATGGCAATCTGCTCTGCTGCCCTGGATACAGGTTTGGCCCAGCTTATCTTCAGCAATTGGAGTACCGAGGAGATTAGCAGACCCACGAGGCTTACAGCGACAAAAAATACAAAGTTGGCCACATACAGGCCCCAGGATACATAATCGCCCATACCAGTTACTCCCAGGCCGTTCTTTACCTGTATGATCCAGCCCCACAGCCCCACAGCAGCAAAACAGATCAGGATGAAAAACCAGAACCTGGTCAGTTCATCCTTCTTGGTCATGGACTGGCTTAGGTCGGAAACAATCTTATCCAGCAACTTCCTGGATTCTTCAGGAGATTCGATTTTATGCATGTTTCTGATTTTATAAACGTTTAGCTAATATCTCCTTCAAAGGGAAATGCACGATCCTTGGGAGGTAGGTAATATACACGGGGTTTGGTCCCCAGCTCTTTCATCAGCGTATAGGCAGCACCTTTTTCCACCAATTCGCTAAAGGAGACTGTTTCCTTGGTGGTTCCATTGGTAACGGCATCCTCATTCCGGTCGCCAAACCAGTAAACCCCGTTAGGACAGGCAGATACACAGGAGGGAAGCTTCCCGTCGCGCAGACGGTCTGCACTGAACAAACATTTTGAAATGGTTCCCTTTTTCTGGGGAACGTTGGCTTCGATGTTGTAGGTAACCCCTTCGTATTTGTCGGCATCTATGGGTTCAAACCAGTTAAAGACCCTGGCAGAATAAGGGCAAGCTGCAATACAAAACCTGCAACCTATGCAGCGCTCGTTGTCGATAAGAACGATTCCGTCCTCACGCTTGAAAGTTGCATTTACCGGACAGACTTTGGTACAGGGTGGATTATCGCAATGTAGACAGGGCTTAGGCATATAATAAGGAGCCGTTTCTTCCGTATCCTGCATTTGCAGCACATTGATGTGGTGTTGCTCTGGTCGAAGCTGGTGATGCTTCTGGCAGGCTCGCATGCACTCTCGAGCATTCCTGCACCGGCTTAAATCAATGACCATCACCCAACTTCTGCCGGGCAATCCTTCCCTTCCCCGCTTTTGGTTCTCAGTAAGGGAAGGTATTTCGGCCGGTTTTAACTGGGATCGGTCTACAACCACCAGTTCACCACTGGAAGTGAGCAGGGTGATCTTGTCACCGTTAACCTGCTCGACCCTGTTACAGGCACTCAAAAGGCTGCTGCCTCCGGCCAGTCCTGCAGCCCCTACAGTGGCTCCCAGGGTTTTCATAAATTTCCTTCTGCTATTATTCTCCATATATATAATATTGAGGGATGTATGATTCCTGTTCTGCGTACCTGTTGGGGCGGGTACAAAAAAACTTATTGAAAATAGTGCTTAAACAGGTCAGAATCAATCTAAATATTGCCTTCCCGGGAAGAATTAACAAATGCTTCTATCAGCTTAATTCCATAGCAAAAAGCTGTTCGCCGCATACCAGGATTTTCTCTATCTTGTAGAAGTGTTTTACTACGATATTACGACTAATACCAAACATAGAAGATGAGGAGAACATTGCTATTGCTGCCTTTGCTGGCAGCCCTGATTTTAATTCCCAGAGCCTGTGATACAAGAACCGGGAAGATTTTAAAAGGAGTAAATACCCTGCTGGATTCGCTGGAGACGGCCCATGAATTTGACACCCGGATAGCCTACTGGGATGTCGGTCTTGCAGGAGATTCAGGGATCTATTGGGTGCAGGGAGAACTGGTCAGCAAGTTAGCCTGGGAAGCCCTGGATAAGCATTTGAAACAGGATTTCCCTGAGGTAGGGAACGAAGTCAGATTGCTTACCGAAGCTTCGGATGGAATACAGGTGAATGGTCTTATAAATAACTCGGTAGCTCATCTGAGGGCTGAACCAAGCAGCAAAAAAGAGCTGGTCACCCAAGCCCGTTTGGGAGCTCCCATAAGGATTCTCAAGACAGAGGGCAGTAAGAGCCTGATCCAGGTGGCAGACGGTTACATGGGTTGGGTAAATACCGAGGAGGTGAAGCAACTGGATGCCGACGGACTAAAGGCCTACCGGGAAGCGGAAAAGGTGGTATTTGCAGCTCAATATGGAATAAGCTACAGCGAACCCAATCCGGAATCTTTGCCGGTTACTGACCTGGTGATTGGCAACATTTTAGTGAAGGTTTCTGAGGTTTCGGCGTACACTCAGGTGCAATACCCCGATGGACGTCTGGGATGGGTGCTGAGCTCGACCTTGCTTCCGGCTGAGGAGATCTTCTTTAGGTCTACTTTGCAGGAAAACCTGGTGAATACTTCCCTGAAATTCCATGGCATACCCTACCTCTGGGGAGGCACTTCCTCCAAGAATATTGACTGCAGCGGACTGGTATGCAATGTGTATTTCATGAACGGCATGCTCTTGCCCAGGGATGCGGATATGCAGGCCCTGATAGGTAAAGAGCTTACCACCGAATTTGAATATGATATGCTTGAGCCGGGCGATCTTCTTTTCTTTGGCCGTAAGGCCACAGAGGAGAAAGAGGAAAATGTTACCCATGTGGCTCTTTACATGGGTGGGGGAGAGTACATCCATTCTGCCGGATATCGTGAGCGGGTCAGCATCAACAGCATGGACAGCAGCCAGGAACATTTCATCGAAAGGTATCCTGAAATCTTTGTCAGGGCTGTCAGGCTTCTGGGCGAGGAATTTGACGGTTTTACTCCCGTTCATCAAAACGCTTTCTATAAAGAGATTATCAGCCAGTAGCATGAAAAGCGGAAGAAGAAATTTTATAAAAAGTGTGGGTGCAGCCTCGGTGGCAGCCACACTGCCCCTGAGTGCCTGTAAGAGTCCGGATAGCTCACAGGCGCCACCAGTAATAGGGACGGGGAAGATGAAACTGAGCTTCAGGCCCTATGAGCTGCAATTGAGACATACCTTTACGGTAGCCGGAAACTCCAGGAATACAACGCCCGTCGTATTAACCGAGATTGAATACGAAGGTAAGACCGGTTATGGGGAAGCATCCATGCCACCTTACCTGGGCGAATCGCAGGAATCGGTGATGAAGTTCCTGAACAGGCTTGATCTTGGGCAATTCAAGGATCCCTTCATGCTGGATGATATTCTGGCCTATGTGGATTCTGTGGATGAGGGAAACCGTGCTGCCAAGGCCTGCGTGGATATTGCCCTCCATGACCTCATAGGAAAGCTGGTGGATAAACCTCTCTACAGATTATGGGGGATCAATCCCAATAACACACCCATGACTTCCTTTACCATAGGTATTGATACACCGGAGGTGGTAAAAATCAAGACCGAAGAAGCAGAACGATTTAAGGTGCTGAAAGTGAAACTGGGTGGAGGAAACGACAGGGAAATGATTAACACGGTACGTTCCGTGACCGGCGTTCCCCTCTATGTGGACGTAAATCAGGGGTGGAAAGACAAACATGAGGCCCTGGATATGATACACTGGCTGGCAGAACAGGGGATCGAGTTTGTGGAACAACCTTTGCCCAAAGAAGCAGTGGATGATCTGGCCTGGCTTACTGCCAACAGTCCCCTGCCCATCATTGCCGACGAGGCTTTCCAGCGGCTGAAGGATGTGTCCGAATTTAAAGGGATCTATTCGGGCATCAACATCAAACTCATGAAGAGTACCGGACTGCGCGAGGCCCATAAAATGATCACAGTGGCACGTGCCCTGGACATGAAGGTTATGATTGGCTGCATGACGGAAACATCCTGTGCAGTTTCTGCAGCTTCCCAGCTCTCACCCCTGGTGGATTGGGCCGACCTGGACGGAAACCTGCTCATCAGTAATGATGTTTACGAAGGCATGCAGGTGCTTGAAGGAAAGGTAACTTTAAACGAATTGCCAGGCATCGGAATCAAAAAGATCTAAGTCGTCCATGAGCAACAGAAGAAGCTTTCTTAAAAAGGCAGGTGCCCTTGCTGCGACCGGTGCAGCATCCGTGTCGGGATTACATGCCATGGTCCCTGATCAGTTGAAGGAAAAGGCAGGACAGCTGCCACGCTTACTGCCCAAGCGCCTGGAAAAAGGAGCCCTGATAGGGTTGGTAACCCCAGGCAGTTCAGTGAGTGAAAAAGAACTGGATGCCTGTGTTCGAAAGTTGGAAGGCCTTGGATTCCGGACCACCTACGAAGACACTGTGCTTTCCGAATACGGCTACTTCGCAGGTCCCGATCGGGAGCGGGCCGACGAGCTGATGGACATGTTCAAACGTAAGGAAGTGGACGGCATATGGTGCGTCAGAGGCGGCTATGGGTCCATACGGATCCTGGATATGCTCGATTACGAGCTGATCAGGCAAAATCCCAAGGTGCTGATTGGCTACAGCGATATCACCGCCATTTTAACGGCGGTTTACCAGCAAAGCGGACTGGTTACTTTCCATGGTCCAGTGGGAACATCTGACTTTAATTCCTTCAGCAAGAGATCCCTTCGCAGAATACTTATGGATCCCAGGGATACCTACAGATACCCCTACAAAAGAGAGAAGGACAGCAGGGAGAATCCCGAATACGACCGCTATACCCTCACCGCCGGTATAGCCGAAGGGGAATTGATCGGGGGTAATATCAGCGTGCTGGATTCCATCATAGGAACAGCCTACGAACCCGATTTTAAAGGCAAACTGGCCTACCTGGAAGACGTGGGGGAGAAGACCTATCGGATCGATAAAATGGTTTATCACCTGCTTTCGGGTACCAACCTGAAAGAAGCTGCCGGCATTGTCATGGGTGTTTTCGATGATTGCAACGTAAATAGTCTGCCCACCCTGAGTCTGAAACAGGCCCTGGACGATTTATTAAAACCCCTGGGCATGCCAGTTTCCTATGGCTTATCCTTTGGACATATAAAGAGGCAGGTGACTATTCCCACTGGCATTCGTGCCATTATCGATGCGGATAAGAACGCATTCAGACTGCTTGAACCGGCGGTGATTTAATTTCACTATTTTTGAAATATGAGCGATTTTGGTGTCCTCTCAGTTTTACCCCCTATCCTGGCCATTGTATTGGCATTAAGAACAAAGCAGGTATATATTTCACTGGTGGTGGGCATCTGGCTGGGCTGGCTGATTATCAGCGACTGGAATATACTGGAGGGCACCCTGGCTACCCTGGAGGGTTTTGTGGAGGTATTTAAAAATCCGGGCAATACCCGGACCATCATGTTCAGTGCACTGGTGGGAGCTTTATTGATCTTTATTCAGTATTCCGGAGGGGTAAAGGGATTTATCCTGGGCATCGATAAGCTCCTTATATCTCTGGAGAAAAAGCGCATGGGCAAAAGCCGGGTGATCGTAGAACTAATCGCTCTTGCTACAGGTGTTTTGCTTTTTATTGAAACAAGTATCTCTTCTCTGACTGTTGGAACACTGTACCGGCCCATATTCGATAGATTGAAAATACCCCGCGAAAAACTGGCATATATTGCCGATTCAAGCTCGGCTCCCTCCTCCATTTTGATTCCCTTCAATGCCTGGGGCGCCTTTATCATGGGCTTGCTTCTGACTCAGGGCATAGAGTATCCTTTTAAAACCATGATTTCGGCATTGGTCTTCAATTATTACCCCATGATTACCATTGTAATGGTGTTTGTGATCATTGTTTCCAGAAAGGATTTCGGTCCCATGGCCGGGGCAGAAAAAAGAACCCGGGATACAGGCAAGCTATTGAACGATGGAGCCAGACCCATGGTATCGGATGAGATTACCTCCTTTGAAATGAAGGAAGGCATCAGACCGAGGGCAATGAATATGGTGGTTCCCTTGGGAACCATGGTGTTGATGATGGTGGTCAGTCTGGCTTATACGGGATGGTCGGAGGTAAGTGAATATAGCTCCTTCTGGAATCATTTCAGCCAGGCCCTGGGACGCGGATCGGGTTCTGCCGCTGTGCTTTACTCTGTGACCTGCTCCATCCTGGTGGCTATGATCCTCTATCGCATACAGGGTCTGATGAAAGTGAAGAAAATGGTAAGTCTGATCCTCAAAGGAATTAGCGAACTTATGCCCCTGGCCCTCTTAATGATGCTGGCATTTTCAATAAGTCATGTGTGTAACAGCCTGGGAACCGGGGAATATGTGGCGGGTATAACCGAGGGGTGGCTGTCGCCTGCCCTGCTGCCGGCGATCGTTTTTCTCCTATCGTCTTTTATAGCCTTTTCAACCGGGACTTCCTGGGGAACCTTTGCCATCATGATTTCCATAGCTGTTCCCATGGCAGACTTGCACGGCTCAAACCTCTTTCTTGTAGTAGCTGCCACCATGGGAGGGGGAGTTTTTGGTGATCACTGTTCTCCCATATCCGACACCACCATCATATCCTCCATGGCTTCGGCCTCCGATCACATCGATCATGTGAGAACCCAGCTACCCTATGCCCTGGTTGCAGGTACCCTGACCACACTTGTTTATCTGCTGCTTGGTTATCTTACGGCCTGAAACGGCCCAGTGCCTCTTTCAGGGCTGTACTTAGACGCACGATCTCCACTTTTTTATGGGAAGAGGTGACTACCATGCGGAGCATCCCACCCGGACCTGCCCCCTTGTAATCGGTGTACTGGATGTAAATACCTTCCTCCAGCAGGTGATTCTGGATGGACTTCATGTTCTCTGCATCCCCAAAACTAAAGGAAACGACGGGAATTATACCGTGCATTTCAGGTAGGTGCCTCGACTCGGAAATGATGCCCAGTTTGCCAAGACTTTCCTTTAAGAAACGTGCATTTTCCCAGAGTTTTATTCTGAAGCCCGGGTTTTCCTGTACCAGCTCAATACCCTTGATCGAGGCTGCCACTGCAGCATTCATGGGAGAACTGGAACCGGTTAGCACACCACCTGAGCGTACTTGCTGTATAAATGAGTTGGAGCCAAGCACGATGCCCCCATAGGAACCAAAAGCTTTGGAAAGGGTGGCTCCCAGAAAAATCTTGTCTGACCTCGTCCCCAGTGCTTCGCAGCTTCCCCTGCCGTGCAAGCCCAGAATACCCACACCATGAGCATCATCCACCCAGACCACCCCGCCGTGTTTCAGGGCCAGGTCCAGGTATTCACCAATGGGAGCCAGTGAGGCAATTACCGGGAATAGACCGTCGGTGGCCACCAGGGGACGCTCATTCGGACCGAGATGTTTGGCCATAAGCTTTTCCAGATTCTTCAGGTTCCGGTTTTGAAAGCGGATCACGGGTCTTCCTGTGGCCATGGCGCCATCCACCAGACTATAGTGTGAGCCTTCATCCAGGAAGATTTTGTCGTAGAGCCCCATTTCGTCCAATGCTTTCATCCCGGCCAGACTGCTTAACCATCCGGATGGGAGGTAGGCGGCATCCTCCGTATTGAAGTAGCTGGCCAGTTTGTCCTCTACTTTTTTCAATAGCGGGGTGGTGCCCGTCATGGCTCTGGTAGTGGCACTACCTATGCCGAATTTGTGGGTGGCATCCTCCGCCGCTTCTAATACCTTGGGATGGGTGTGAAGCTGGAAATAGCTGGTGCCTGCAAAATAGAGATACTTTTTACCATCCAGGATCACTTCTGTTCCTGGCCGGCCTTCCATAATATGCTGCACACTTTGGGATTTCATGCTTCTGATTACAAGTTAAGAAATACTGATTTTCTCCATACCTTCCAGGTAGGCCTCGTCAAAAGCGGCACCAATCCCGGGCTGGTCTTCCAGGGTCCAGAGACCTCTGCCCTTATATTCTATTCCCCCGGTAACGGGATCAGCATTTAGCATAAGCGAAGAATCCATGTCGTAATGGACAATGTTATCCCTGGCCAGTACCACATGCATAAGGGCCGTCAGGGCAAAGCGCGATTCCGACATGCAACCGACCTGGCACTTGATTCCTGCCGACTCTGCAACTGCAACGATTTTTAGAGCCTTGTTGATACCGCCCGATTTGGAAAACTTGATATTGAAATAATCGCAGGCTCCCATGTTGGCCAGGCGAAAAGCGTCGTGGTGGTCGAAGAGGGATTCATCGGCCATAATGGGTATGGGACTTGCTTCTCTCACCTTTACCAATTCTCGATTGTTCCAGTGGGCAATGGGCTCCTCACAGTGCTCAATTCCAAAAGGTTCCAAAGCTTTGAGGGTTTCAATGGCAGTCATGGTGTCCCAGCCCTGGTTGGCATCGATCCGTATGGGATAATCGGGCCCCACAGCCTGCCGTATGGCACGGATACGTTCCACATCTTCCCCGGTGCTTGTCCCCAGTTTCACTTTGATGGCCGGGAATCCTTCTTTTTGAAAAGTAAGCGCATCGGCAGCCACCTTTTCCGGATCACCGATGCTTATGGTCATGTCCGTGTGGATTTCTTTGGTATTGCTACCTCCAAGCAAACGATAAAGTGGTATGCCGGCGCTGAGGGAAAGCAAATCATAAAGTGCCATATCGAAGGCACTCTTCATGGTAGGATTCCCCTTTATGGCCCGGTCAATTTCGTATAATCGTTCTTCCAGGGCATAAGGATCCTTACCCAGTAAGATCTTGCCCAGCTGCCTTGACAGTTCAAATACGGTTTCCTGGGTTTCACCCACAATAAAAACAAAGGGAGCACATTCTCCGGTTCCGATGAGACCATCGGAGGAATGGATCCGTACTACCACGTTGGTGGCTTCGGGAATAACTCCAAGTGAAATAACAAAGGGTTCTTTGTAGGGGATGTTGAGTTTAATGATCTCAACTTTTGTAATGCTGGTAGTACTCATGGTTAAACTGCTTATACGGCAATTTAACCTATTAGCCTCAGGCTGACAAAAGTTTGTTTGGAATTCCCTCGTTGAGGCTCAGTCAAAATGTACCGACTTTTCACCTGCTTCGATGGCCACAGGAAGGAAGTTCTCCCTGGGCGGCATGGGACAGGTAGCAAAGGGACTGAAAGCGCAGGGAGGATTGTAGGCTTTGTTGAAATCCAGGAGAATCCTTCCGGTGGAATCAGGAGAGGCATACATAAACCTGCCGGCACCGTAGGTATCTATGGCCGTGGTTTCGTCGGCAATCACCAGGAAATAACCATTTCCGGATGCAAAGGGGTAAAGCTCCAGGTCCTTCCCCCTCAATCTGAAACTCAGGGTGCCTGGGCATTCATAGGATTCGCTATACCCTTCCAGGGGTGTGGCTACCGTCATGGTCCTGGGTTCATCAAAAGCTTCCAGTGTGGCTTCCACCACGTAGCTGGTTTGAATGGGGTAGGAAGGAATGTGATCCAGTTCCTGGATCCTGGGATGTTTGTGATCCCGAAGGCGGATCCCCAATCTTTCACCACGCTTAATGATGTACCAGGCCAGATCGCCTTGCTGCAGATAGGTGGTATTGTCGCTATGATCGTGGTTTAGCTCAAGTACCTTAACCAGGGAATCATTTACGCTTACCTGCACTCCTTCAGCTACCTTAAGGCTTATGCGTTCTCCCGTCCTGATTAACGTTCCACAAAAAGCATCTGCCTTTTCAGGAAAAACCACATCATTACCCGGGTCAGAACCGAAAGTATTTTCACCCTCTTCTAGCCAGAACAAGCCGGCCAGACTCAGCCATCCATTTTTGTTCTTCAGTCTCTCAATCCTCTGGTGCTGCCACTCCTGAATACTCTCCACATAGGCAGCTTCATCGGTGATTAACGGATCTTTTACCTGGCAGGCTGAAATGAATAGAACTACAAAAAACAGAGAAGCTATAGAAAATACACGGCTCATATACCACATCGTTAAAATGAGCTCCAAAGATAGCTTTTTTCAGGCTTTGCGAATTGAGTGATCCGGATGTATCGCTCTTACCTTTCGTAGAGGCTTTCAATCTCAGATTCACTGAGTGCGCGGTCATAGATTCTTATGTCGTCCATGCAGCCGTGAAAACTGTATTCTACGGGACGCAATACCGGTTCACAACCCAGATAGGTATTTACATTCTCCGGATTAATTACTTCACCCATAAGTTTCTGAGATTCAAGTAGGCCATCCACATAAACCTTTACCAGGTTGCTTTGATTTCCCTGGTACTTATAGGAGACACAGAAGAAATACCAGGTATCAAGATCTATATGAGTGTTGGAGCTCATGAAGTCGTAGGTAAATTCATCATCTGTTGGAGTTGCATTTTGTATATATTCCAGCCTTTTGGATAACGAGGACTGCAATCCTCCAATACCGATGAACGAACCTGAAATTGGGCTGGTCTCGTGGTTCCTGTTGGACATGATTATGGAATTGTAGGTGGGTGGATAGCTCTGCAACTTTATCCAGCCGGTCAGGGTATAGTCGCTCATGTATCTCTTCAAGGCGCGGGGATTCCCCAGGTCAATGTAGGAAAGGTTGCCATCAAAGTAATAGGCACTTTCCAAACTGCCATTTCTATCTTCTGTTAGCTGGGCTCCATGGATAACTCCATTAAATCCGTTACCCGAGGCATCTTTGGCATCGCCGTCGAAGGGGTAGGAGGCTACCAGGGAATCAGATATAGACTGTATTTCATTTTTATCGCAGGAAATAAGAAAGGTGCTAAGCGCAAGTGCGCCTACAATCATGCAGAGTTCTTTCATGGATTCTGTTGTTGAGGTTTAATGATTATACGATTTCCAAAGATTAAGGTTCCAACACCTTTGAGCTCAGATCTTGTTGGAAAATCCGGGAAACACCCTTATCTCACTGGAATATAGAGTTTCTTTATCACTCCTTCGCTGCTCAACAAAAAGGATAATTCGGGATTCCTCAATAGATCTTGCGCCTTCATAAATATGCCGTTAATGAGGACTTGATTAGAAATAAATCTCACCCCGTGAGAATAATCCGCATACCAGTCGACATGTCCGTTATACACCGGTTGTATGGGCTGGTTTTCACTCCTGTGCCAGCCATAGATGACCACACAGCCTGAAGTACGATCCAGATCGTGAATCTTATTTGACAGGATGATGTCCTTTTTATGTCCG
>Ga0180436_10001663_pt1 | contig 21522 bp, 13 predicted proteins | sample SS_ome_2_FD_132434 | JGI IMG/M metagenome (GOLD analysis project Ga0180436, IMG submission 132434) | Hypersaline lake sediment archaeal communities from the Salton Sea, California, USA - SS_3_S_2 metaG | ecosystem: Environmental > Aquatic > Non-marine Saline and Alkaline > Hypersaline >... | reverse complement strand
CAAAGGAGAGGGCCAGCGGGGGATCTTCTTCGCGGCCTTCGAGATTCACGATCTCCAGGGCGCGTTTGATATTCTTTTCAATTTCAGCAGGATCATGTTTGAGGTTTTTTGGGCCGAATTCAAGTTCTTCTTTGACACTCGGGGCAAAGAGCATGTGGCTGGGGCTCTGGAAGACGTATCCCACTGTATGCGCGATGCGGGCAACGCTGAGGTCTTTGGTGTCCCGATCTTCGACGATGACCTGCCCCGTGCGGGGTTTGAGCAGCCCGATAGCGTGCTTGACGAGTGTCGTCTTCCCCGCGCCGTTGGGGCCCAGTACGGCGATCACGTCGCCCTGGCGGATCGTCAAGTTTACGTCTTTGATCACCAGGGGATCATCATCGTTGTAGGCGAACGAAACGTCCTTAAAGGAAACGAGGGCCTCGCGACCATTGGGCTTGACCGCGGGTTCAAATACAGGAGGGGGGTCCTGGGCAGCTCGCTGCATAATGATCGACGCTGGGAGTTTGACTTCTTTGTAGTTCACCACGTCGGCGAGCCCTTCGGGCGGCCCGAGGTACGTCGTCTTTCCGTTCTGCATGAACAGCACGCGATCCGGGTGTACCTTCAGCGCATCTTCCACGCGGTGTTCTACGAGGATGATGGTCACACCCTCATCTGCCAGCCGGCGCAGCAGCTGCAGCGCTTCCTGCGCGCTGGCCGGGTCGAGGCTGGCCAGCGGTTCATCGAGCAGCAGAATGCTGGGGTGCATCGCGAGCACGCCGGCCAACGCCACCTTCTGCTTTTCGCCGCCGGATAGGTAAAACGTCTCGCGGTCACGAAGGTCGGATATCCCCAAGTATTCCAGCGTCTCGTCCACGCGGTGGATGATCTCCTCGCGTGACATGGCCAGATTCTCGAGCCCAAAGGCGACCTCGTTCAGCACGAAGCTGCCGAGTATCTGCCGTTCGGGGTCCTGGAGCACGGTCCCGATTGTCTGGGAGATCTGTGCCATGGCCATCTTCGAAGCGTCCTGGCCGTAGAGCATGATGCGGCCCTGCAGGTCTCCCCGGTACGTGCGGGGTATCAATCCATTCACCGCACGGATGAGCGTCGTCTTGCCACAGCCACTCGCCCCGGCGATCAGGAGCAGCTCGCCCTTTTCCACGGCCAGCGGGACGTCCTGGATGGCGGGTTCTGTCCGGGTGTGGTAGCGAAAGGTGAGATCCTCGATCTTCAGTGGGACGGCGGAACCTCTCTGGTCAGACAAATCGTCTCCCCCCGGCGGAATACTCGCGTCTCAGTGTGGCGTTGTTACGAAGGATAGTATAGAGTCTCTGGGCGCATTTGGCAAATGGCCCGTGCCGGCATTTTCTCTTGGAGGCGCTCCCGGCTGTACGGGCGACCCACCCTGAACCCATCCGGGCAGGGGACGTTGTAGAGTCGCTGTATGCAGCGGCTCCTCAGTCACTGCCCTTGATATGCACCATCATGCTCACACCGTCTGTCTTCGGGGAGTGAGGTTGGGGTTTGGTGAGGGAGTGTCATTCCCACGGAAGTGGGAATCCAGGGTCTGTGCCGTGTAGCCTGGATTCCCGCGTGCGCGGGAATGACCGTTGGTAGGCCATGCCCGACGCCGCTGGTTGAGTGCCGCCGAGTCTGCGAGGTGGTGTATCGAAACCAAGGCGTCGGCGCTCTGCTCCCGGAATATGGTGTGGGCCTGGGTCTCCCCAGCCTCCTCACGACATCGGTACTTTCTGGGTGGCCTCAGCTTCCTCTTCCTCGCCGGGAGTGACCGGCCAGATCTTCTCCGGGTCTTCGATACGGTCGATGAAGAGAATTCCATCGCAGTGGTCCGTTTCGTGCTGGAAGACGCGGGCCAACCAGCCATCCGCCTTGATGCGTATAGATTTCCCCCGCATATCCATGCCCTTGACTGTGACGGTCTCGTGGCGGGAGACCTCCCCGACGTATCCCTGTACGGACAGGCACCCTTCAACCCCGTCCACCATGTTGCGCGATTTTCTCGCTATCTCAGGGTTGAGAACCACGTAGGTCTCGACGGGACGAGGGGCATCCTGCTCTTCGTGGGTTTCCTCGTCATCCGCTTCATCTTCCTCGTCCTCTTCTTCCACCGGCAGCTCGATGACGATGACCCGCTGAGGAACGCCGACCTGGATTGCGGCGAGGCCAATCCCGCTGTTTGCGCGCATCGTCTCGAACATGTCGTCGACCAGTTCCTGAATCTCTGGTGTGATGCGCTGCACGTCGTGAGAGCTCTTGCGCATGATCGGGTTGTCGGAATACACGATGTAACGTAAAGCCATTAGAGTTGCGCCTCCTCTGGGTACTCGGATGTTGGCGGATTCGCGAAATGTTCGCTGTCGCGAATCTCGTTATAAACAGTGAACCAGTCCAGCAGCTCGCTGCGGCGTTGGTCCGCAGCTTGCTCGCGCTGCAGCCGCTGGAATATGTCCATGCGGCGGAATATCTCCGCCTGTACGGAGCGGGGATCCTTCACCCTCTCGAAGGTGAAGGGGCCGACGCCGGCGGTCTCAATTGTGACCGATCCGAAGTTGAGTACCTTCCCCACCAGGCCCGGGACCTCCAGCTTGATATTTTGGATCACGCCCAGGCTGGCCTCGCGGCGATCCTCGCGCAGGAAGAAGGGCTGCCGTTCTACGTCGATGATGCGTGTGTTCGTGAGCTGGTAGACGTCATTCTGCCAATCGTCGAACCGCCACAACCACCACGGCAGCAGGAACATCATGCCGATCCCATAGCCCAGTATCACGCGGGCCCAACCTTCTGGATTTCTGGTGAGTAGGAAAACACTCACAGCCGCGGCCACCATAATCAGTACGGAGGGTATGGAAATCGGCCGCAGGAGCGCGATCCAGTGCTTGCGCCACGTGATGGTCTCGCCCTCCTCGTACCGGAGCGGTGGCAGGAAATAGCGGCCCAGCCGGAAGGTGGTTTTGATCCACCCGGGTATCTCGATTCGTCCCCCGGATTTCCCCTTGTCCCCGGGCTGCTTGGGCTGCTCGTCCTCTGCTCGAAGCCCGAACTGGCGCTCCAGCGCGTCACGGATTGCGGTCCGTTCCTCAACTCGTGCACCCGCCTGGACGCGGCGAATCTGCTCGAAAATGTCGTCCTGGACCCGGCCTGGGTTGGCGATCTGGCGAAAGACGACGTGTCCCCGTTCGCCCGCCGTCTCGATGATCAGATCACCGTAGTTGTAGATTTGAGCCCAGATGCCCTGGCGCGTCAGGTGGATATTCTGGACGGTGCGCAGAGGTGCCTCTGCACGTGCTTCACGGATGAGGGGGATGCGCTCTTCGTGAAGCACCCGTTTGCTCGTGACAATGTAGTCGTCGTTGAAGTGGTCGACGATGTAGTACAGCCCCAGCCCGAGAGGCACCAGGCTGATGATTCCGCCCAGGATCAGGGGAGTGGGCGTCTTGGCGCTCAGAAACCACGAGCCGAAAGCCGCGATGATGATGATTAAGGCCAGAACTGGCAGCACGAGATTCCCCAACAGGAGCACGTTGTGCTTGTGCATGCTCAGAATGACGACCTCATCGGGGTCCTGCCACCGGAAACGTGGGGCTCGCCGCTTGCGCTCCACGTCAGGATCCATCACCAGTGACCTGAGCAGCGCCGGGTTCTCCCGGAGCAATTCCTCGAAATCATGCTTGCTCAAGACCAGCAGCGAGGCCTCACGCACGACCTCGACGCTGGCATCCCGAGGCTCTCCCAGCAGGAGCGACGTCTTGCCGAAAAACTCGCCGGCTCGCAGCCGCCTGACTTCCTGCTCCTGGCCGTCCGGGTCGATGGTGACCACGCGCAGCAGGCCGCTCTCGACCAGGTAGGCGGTCTGCCCCAGCTGTCCCTGGCGGCACACGACACTGCCGGCCGGGTACCGCTCGCTCTTGAACAGCCCGGCGACCGCTTGCAGATCGTCGTGGCTGAGCTCGGAGAACAGCTCAATTTCCCGCAGTTGTTTCAGCAGCTTCTTCTCGATACGCGCCATCGTCACCCTCTATGTCATTTATTGTAGCACTTTTTCGCGTGGCGAGAAGTAATTTGGCGTGATGGCGCCGGGTCTGCGCCAGGCGCCTGGACACGCATTCGGCTGGCGTGCCCCCGCGCCGTGGTTGTGGACGCGACGCCCTCGGCGCCGTGCGGTCTCTTGCACGCCGTATCGAAACCAAGACGCGACAAGGATCTGTTACCTGATCAATTTCTCAATGTTCATTAGCGCGCACGCTTTAGCGCGCCGCGTCTCTGCGCGAGAAGAAACTGACGAATCTCGTCCGAGGAGTCGTCAAGGGCCTGGCGAGGTCAACGTTCTTCTAGCTTCCCCGTGCATGCTCTCCACTCGATTTCCAGTGCGTAGGCTGTCTCGCCATTCGTCTCATAGGATGCCAGATCGATGTAGGCGAAGTATTCACCAAAGGGAACAGATTCCCCGTCGCACGTCACTCGATTCAGTGGCCCAGGATCCCTACAAGGGCCCCTATCTTCGTAGAAAGCCACGACTGCCTCGGGCGGGTCTGCTGTAACGTAGTCACTTGTCAACCTTCGGTAACTTCTTGTACTAACACCCCTTGAGACCTGCTCAACGAGGATCGACTCTGGGTAGACCGGCGCCTTGGGAGGCCTGTTGGCACGAACGCAATAGACCACTATGTAGATCACACAAGCGCCGGTGCATACCAATACCGCAAGCGCAGCGGCAATGAACAGATTGCGCATGTACGTATTCCCGAGAGAGTTCTTGACCATCGCCGGATCTCCTGTTATGGATGGAGCACTTGGGGTGGAAGTGTGGGCGCCAGCGCGGCTCTGCGCAGCCGGAATATCCTGGGCTCCTCTGTCGGCACCGCGGCACCGTCCCTTACCTGCCCCCTGTACCACCACCAGGAGTTGCTCCCTGGAAGGATTCTTCCAGACGTGAGCCTGGAGAATTCTGATGGCCAGACCCGTGGTCCACTGCAGTAACCGGAGTTGCACCCGATCAGTGGAATGAACCTGGGCCGCCAATTCATCCAGCTCGTCTGCGCTCTCGCCCCGCTTGCATAGGTTTCCCTGAAGACTTTCTTGGACTCTACTTCCCCGACACTGCCACACATATCTCGCACCTGTTCCTCTAGTAGTTCTCTTCTGAGGCCTGTGGCAGACCTTTGGAGTCCGATGTAGAATGCAATGATGTCGGAGACCAGGTCTTCCTCAGAGAAGCAGGAGCTGCGCAGTCGCGCGCCGACAATCGGCACTCGTCCCCAGATTCCCTGAAGTTTCTCGAAATGCTCATTTGCATCCATGAATATGCTAACAGCAAGCCTGGTTCTGGCGCTTCCCCCGGCCATCAGCTGTCCGTGCGGTATCACGGCGTATTCACGGAACAGGTCGAATTCCAGGAAGCTGCGGCGCAAGGAAATTCTAACATCAAAACCCCACCTGTCCTGCAGATCACGATCGAAGTAGTAGTTCTCGGCGGCATACTTCAGGTCGTCCAGAAGATCGTATCCCAGGTCGGTGGTGGCGTGAGTCCAGTCGATCCAGCCGCAGTTGCACGTGAACTCCGCACCTTCGGGACCGATTTCATCTTCATCGGTTGGGAAGCAGCCGGTGCTATCCACGAAGCGAACTGGATCATTGGTGGCGTATGGATAGGGATTGAGACTTCGTGGATCGAGGGGATCAGGATACAGCGGGTCGACTGAGGGGAAGCGGCCTCTCACTGCATCATACCACCTCGCCCGCAGATACACCATCTCCGCGCTCGGGTCGTGCCACTCGCCGGTGAAGCCCCAGGCACTCGCTGTGCTGCCTTCCTCCCACAGCTCGACCCCGAAGGGCGTGTACCCCGCTGCATAACCCACGCTCGCCCCATCATCTGTCCACTGTCTCAGGCTGCCCAGCGCATACGCCCACGCCCCGTCCCGCTTCTCACCGATGCGCTGCAGGCCGCAGACGTCCACGGCATCATCGCTGGTAGCCAACACCTGGGCCAGCGTGCGTTGCCGGCAGGCAACGCCGAACTGCCAAGCTGAAGCTTGCTTCAGCCGTTCTCCACCACGCGCAATCCATCCCCGTCGTACGTATACACCAGCGTCGAGGTGATACTCTCGGCGCCTATCATGCGGTTCGCCCCACTGTAGGTGTAGGTGAACACGCCGTCGTTCGTCAGGTTCCCCCGTGCATCCCAAGTATACGCCACCCCGCCCACGTTCGTCAAGCGATTGTGTGTTGGCTGGTGCCAGCGGCCTGAAGCTTGCTTCAGCCGTCGTCTCGGTCAGCGCCGTGCGGTTGCCCACCGCGTCATACGCATACGCGAACGACTCGCCCGTCGAATAGGCCGCCTCGGTCAGGTGTCCCAGCGGATCGTACGTATACGTGATCACGTGCGTCGAAGTCACCGTCCCCGGGTCGAACAACGGCCCGTAGTAGACGAGGGCGTGCGTTGGCACCAGCCAACGCCAAGCAGTTCGGCGCAGCCGAACTGCCAAGCTAAAGGAAGCGAAGCGTGCTTCAGCCGTCATCGTACCCGTCGTAGTTCACGTCACCCGCCGTGCTCACAGCGTAGCCGAACAGCGCCGAGGCCTGGTCGCTCTCGCCCATCCACTCGGCCGTCGTGCCCAACACAGGCGGCAATTGCCGCCTGTGTTGGGCCAACCATGGTCGGGTGATGTAGGGCGTCACGGATCGCAATCGGGTAGCGATGGGACGTGATCCGCAGGTCGGTGGTCTGTGCCCGGTTACGTCCCATCGCGTAGGGGCGCGGCGGCCGGCGCAATATCGTCTGGCAGGACAGGGTCATAGCCGCGCCCCCATAGATCGGATCTGACCCATCATTCGGCACCCAAACCGCCCATCACGTTTGACATTATAGAACTAATGTTCTATAATGAACTACAGAACCTTAACATCATAGGATTCACGGGGCTCACCGGGGGCTGGCCTCGGCGGACACAACCATTATGCAAGCTGTACTTGTCTATCTGCTAGCTTGTATATCTCGCGCGTCAGGATTCTGGGTACTTCGCAGGCGCCGGGTCTTGACCCGGTCAGCGGTATGTGAGACTGATGGCATTTTTGTGAAACGAACCCATTTTGCATCAGGGGCGCTGGCGCCCCGCGCGATGCCCGGGCATGGGCAAACAGGATGCCGGGCGCCTCGCCCGGTCTGCGCTATCCCGTCACTGCCCCGGCCAGCACGTCGCGATACGCCGCCAGCGTCTGCTCCGCCGTCTGCCTCCAACTGAACCGCGCTGCCTGCTCGACGGCGCGGCGGGCCATGTTCGCGCGCAGCTCCGTGTTCGTCGCCAGCTCGATCAGTGTTTGGGCCACGGCACTGGCCGCGGCGTCCGCATCCCCCGGCTCGACGAGGAATCCGCTCTCGCCCACGACCTCCGGCAGTGAAGTCGACCGGCAGCAGATGACGGGTGTGCCGCAGGCCAGCGCTTCGAGCGGCGGCAGGCCGAACCCCTCATAGCGGCTGGGGAAGACGAACGCCAGCGCCGATCGATACAGCGCGCCTTTGTCGGCCTCATCGATGAAGCCGGTGAAGTGGACGGTTGCTGTCTCCAGCCTCAGCTCTCTGGCCTGGCGGCGTGGATCTGGGGCAAAGACCGTGTCGCGCTCTGGCAGCCGTCCCGCGATTACCAGGGGGTATCGTGTGCTGATTGCCGGACCCGCCTGCTGCCATGCGCGGAGCAGGGTCTCGACGTCCTTGCGTACGTCGAAGCCGCCCAGGTAGAGCACGTAACGTTCCGGCAGGCCGTACCGTTCGCGGACCGCGGCATCCTCCCCGGTTGGCTCGGCCGAGAACCGTTCATCCGCGGCCAGGTGGATGGCGCGCACGTCTTCGCCGGGCAGCCCGAGGTGGGTCACGATGTCCCGTCGCGCCGCTTCCGAATCGGTGAGGACAAGGTCGGCGCGATGGGCTGTCCGGCTCACCAGCGCTGTGTAGAGGCGCACCGACGCGCGGCCGCGATACTCCGGCAGCAGCAGCGGGATCAGATCGTGGATGGTGACGACGGTGGGTACGGTCGGGTGGAAAGGCGGCGCCCAATATGGCACGTGGGCCACGTCCACCGCCAGCTCGTCGCACGCTCTGGGGAAGGCGATCTGCTCGAACCAGACCTTCCCCAGGTTGTGGGGCAGCGGTCTGAAGTCCGCGATGCTGTGACTCCTGATGCCGGGGAGATTGAGCACGCCAGATTGAGGGCCGTGGTCTACCTCGTCCGCTCTGGGTTCCCGGCTGCGAGGCGCGATCAACACGATCTCTGGATCGGGCGCGATCTCTGGATCGGGCCTGATCTCCTGATCAGGCATGATCTCAGACAGCCAGGGAACCAGGTGGCGCAGGTACTGCCCGCTGCCCGTCGTGGGGCTGTTCCAGAACCATGCGTTGATCGCGACGCGCATTACTCACTGTACCCGTTGGGATGGCTCTGGTGCCATTCCCACGCGTGCTTCACGATGGTGCGCAGGTCGGGATACCGCGGTGTCCAGCCCAGCTCCTCCTGGATCTTGTCGCTGCTCGCGATCAGTTCTGCCAGGTCTCCGGCGCGGCGCGGCCCGGTCACGGCCGGGATGGGATGTCCTGTAACCTCGCGGCAGGTTTCGATGACTTCCTTGACCGAGAACCCGCGCCCGTTGCCCAGGTTGTAGATCAAACTGCCGCCATCGAGTGCCTGCAGCGTCAGGATGTGGGCCTGCGCCAGGTCGACGACGTGGATGTAGTCGCGGACGCACGTTCCATCGTGGGTGGGGTAGTCATCGCCGTAGATTGTGATATGCTCGCGCTGGCCCAAAGCCACCTGCAGGACCAGGGGAATCAGGTGAGTCTCCGGATCGTGCGCCTCACCGCGCTCGCCCGAGGGTGAGGCCCCGGCCGCGTTGAAATAGCGCAACGCGGCGTAGCGCAGGCCGTAGATCTGCTCCAGCCAAACCAGCATGCGCTCCAGGATGTATTTTGACTCACCGTAGACGCTTCCTGGCACAACGCGCTCCTCTTCGCTGATCGGCACCCGCTCGGGGGCATCGAACAGGTTGGCCGTGGAGGAGAGGACAAAACGTCGCACCCCGTGTTCCACCGCTGCCTGCATCAGGTTTAGCCCATTGTTGATATTCTCCCGCAGGTAGAGGAAGGGTTTCTCCATCGATTCGCCGACGGCGATGTGTGACGCAAAGTGCATCACTGCGTCGACCTGGTGTCTTTCAAAGACTGCGTTCACTGCTGTACGCTCGCCCAGGTCGGCCTCGATGAAGGTGGCGTCCGGATGGATGGCGGCGCGATGTCCTTTCGAGAGATTGTCGAACACGACAACCTGCTCGCCCTGGTTGATCAATTCCTCTGTGACGATGCTGCCGATATAGCCGGCGCCACCACTGACCAGTATCTTCATAATGAGTCCATCTCCTCAATGGGTTTGCCTGTGTTGTCAAGATAGCGCGAGATTGCGTCGCAAGTGCGCGAGCGCCCGGTTGCCCGAAATTCCTCCAGGATGCCCTCCGGGAGGTGCTTCAGCACACGCTCGGTCATTTGTGCGGGTGAAACAAGTACCGCTTCCATTTCATCGGTTGTTACGCCCATGCGCCTGGCGAACACCTCCGCGGTCTGGATGTGCTGTCCCGGACGCAACTGCTCCACGAGCCAATCGCGCCACGCCGTCAGGTCCCTATCATTGACGAAGGGGAGCCATCCCCTCGGTTCTGCCTGCTGCAGGGCCGCTCTGGCGCTGCCGTTGATGCGCGCCAGGTCCTGCCGGTCCATCCACGTGCGCAGCAGATTGTGCTGAAAGGCGCGTTCTGGCCAGGATAGGGAACCCTCTCTGTAAAACGGCAGGAAAACCTGCCTCAGCCACAGCTCGTCGAGTGTCAGGTGTGCGATGTAGCCCGCAATGAAGGCGGCATGGGCTGCCCGAAGCTGGGCAGCCTGCGCCAACTCAGGATAGGTCGCGAACAGGACATCCTGCGCCGGAGTATCGCTCGCCGGCGGCAGCGTGTAGAAGTGGGTCTCCAGACGCGCCTGTCCACTCACCGTCTGGACGTCGGGGGCCGTGTTGCCCAAGAGGAACGGTCCGCGCTGCGCCGCCAGCAGCCGTCTGGCAGCGGTGGACAGATCGCTCCCCTTCAGAACATCGGTTGCAAGGGCGAGATGCATAAACGGCGTAGGCATAGCGCGGCAATTGTACACCGGTTGGCCTGCGTTGACCAGGGCCGCATAGGGCTATCGCATGTAGCCAACGAGTAGCTTGCGATCGTCATTCCCGCCCCCTGCCGTCTGCGGCACCCTGCCGTCCGCGGCAGGCGGGAATCCATAGAACACCGGTATGCAGACTGGATCCCCGCGGAAGCGGGGATGACAGGGGTCGGTGAGGGTCAATCGCCGCACTGTCCCTCTGCGGCTCCCTGAGTATAATCGTAGTATACGTTGAACTTGTCGTCACCCGAATACTGTTCAACATAATGGGAGGCCCGTGAAATGGAAAACCAGCACAAACCGCTGCGTGTTGCGATCGTTGGTACTGGCCAGCGCGCCAGCTATATGTATGCGCCCATCATCAAGGCGCTGTCCGATCAGGTGGACCTTGTCGCAGCCTGGGGCCGCAGCACGGCTTCCGCTCAGGCGCTGGGCGAACTCATTGGTGTGCCCTGGTACACTGACCTCGATCGTCTGGTCCGCGAGACTGCCCCGGAAATCGGCGTGGTGTGTGTCAACTACTCCGCCAATGGTGAGGTCGGTCTGATGGCGATCGAGGCCGGTCTGCATATACTGACCGAGACTCCGATCGCACACAAACTCAGCGAGGCCGACGCGATCATTGAGGCTGCTGCCAGCCGCGGCTTAAAGATCGAGGTCTCAGAGCAGTTCCATCGCCGTCCATTGGAGCAGATCAAGCTGCAGCTGATTGCATCCGGCCTGTTCGGGCGGGTGTATACATCCTTCAACGACTTTGCCGGTCACGGCTACCACGGTGTCAGCGTGATGCGCAGCTACCTTGGATTTGAAGCGCGTCCCACCCAGGTCACTGGAGCCGTTCGAGAATACCCCCTCGCCTCCCACTGGTCGCGCCTCGCCGCTGCCCATGAGGCGCGGACGGAGACTCAGGAGCACGGCATCGTCGAGTTCGAGGGCGGGCAGTTGGGTATCTTCCACTGGACGAATGTGGGGTATGATTGCCCCTTGCGCTGGTGGCGCAGCAGCCGATTTCTCGCCGAAAAGGGCATGGGCATCACCGTGGGTGTCGGCCTCGATGTCGAGGAACGCCTGAGCCTACTGGCTGCCGGCGGCGAGGCGCCCCGCTTCATCACGCTGGAACGGCGGTGGGAACGGGTCGATGGCGGCGCGCTGGTGGCGATGGTCGCGCATACCGGCGATCCAGAGCTGCCCATTGTGCGCTGGGATAACCCCTTCCGGCCGGCGGTGCAGGGCTATGGTGTGCAATGGCACGATGACGAGATTGGCGTCGCCGGCTGTCTGATGAGTCTCGTGGATGCCGTGCGTCACGACGGTGTGCCAACCTATGGGGCCCTGCAGGGGCGGCTTGACCAGGAGATTATCGTCGCATTGCGGCAATCGTCGCTTGAGGGAGGCTGTCCGGTGAAGCTGCCGTTGGATCCGGAAGCGCAGACAGTCTGACGAGTTGAAAGGAGAGTGGTATGGCTAAGATTGAGACCCGCAAGCTGGGTGAGAGCAGCATCGAGGTGACGAAGATTGGCATCGGGCTGTGGGCGGCCGGCGGGAGTTCGTGGGGCTCGACCGACGACCGGGAGTCGTTGGACGCGATCGACGCGGCGCTGGATGCCGGGGTCACGTTTTTCGATACCGCCGATGTATACGGATCTGGTCACAGTGAGGACTTGCTGGGCCAGGCGATGAGAGGCCGGCGCGACCGGTTTGTCGTCGCGACCAAGATCGGCTGGCAGGGCTTCGACAGCGATCGCAATCAGAGCGCCTACGACAGTGTCGATAAGCTGGTCGCGGGAGTCGAGACGAACCTGCGTCGCCTGCAGACTGACTATGTCGATGTAATCCAATCGCATATTGACTTTCGTGAGCCCACCCTGGAGGTTTTCCTGGCGGGTTTCCAGAAGCTGCAGCGGGATGGCAAGGTGCGCGCCTATGGGGTCAGCACGAGCGACCTTGAATATCTGAAGGCCTTCAACGCCGATGGCGGGTGCGCGACGCTCCAGACCGATTACAGCATTCTCAACCGGACGGCTGAGAATGAGATTTTTCCCTATTGCCAGCAGCACGATATCGGTGTCATCGTGCGCGGTCCGCTGGCGATGGGCATCCTCACCGGCAAATTCGGCCCCGATACGCGCTTTGCCGAGGGCGATTTCCGGCAGCGCTGGCACGATAACCCGGATGAGTATCAGGTCTTCCTGGATGATCTGGAGCGGGTCGGGCGTCTGAGCCCGCTTGCGGATGGACGGACGCTGGCTCAGCTCGCACTTCAGTTTGTGATGGCACATCCCGCGGTTACGGTGGCGATCCCGGGTGCCAAGACCCCTCGTCAGCTGGCGGACAACGTCGGGGCTGCGCTGCTGCCGGCATTGGCTCCAGACGAGCTTGCGCAGATCGACGCGGTCGTTCCGCCCGGCGGTGGGCGCAAGATCTGGCCGGCATAACAGGACTGAATTGTAGGGAGGCTGTGATGCGTATTGTCGTGATTGGCGGGACTGGGCATGTGGGCACCTTCTTGGTGCCGCGGCTGGTTGAGGCCCGGCACGAGGTGCTCTGCGTTTCGCGCGGCGAACGCGAGCCGTACCAACCTCACGGGGCGTGGTCGCAGGTGCAGCGCGTGATGATCGACCGTGAGGCCGAGGAGGGCGCGGGCGTATTCGGCCGGCATATCCTCGACCTGAAACCGGACGTGGTCATCGACATGATCTGTTTCACGCTGGAAAGCGCGCAGCACCTGGTGGAGGCGCTGCGCGGCCGGGTGCAGCACTATCTGAGCTGCGGCACGATCTGGGTGCATGGGCCCAGCGTGCAGGTGCCCACGACGGAGGATCAACCGCGTACGCCCTTTGGCGAGTACGGCATCCAGAAGGCCGCCATCGAGGGCTACCTGCTCAATCAGGCCCGGCGCTATGGCTTCCCGGCGACGGTGGTTCACCCGGGGCACATCGTCGGGCCGGGCTGGGCGCCGCTCAATCCGGCGGGTCATTTCACGCCGGACGTCTTCGCCAGGCTGGCGCGTGGGGAAGAACTTGCACTGCCCAACTTTGGGCTCGAGACCGTCCACCACGTCCACGCCGATGATGTGGCACAGGTGTTTGTGAAAGCGTTGGATAACTGGAGCAGTTCCGTCGGTGAGAGCTTCCACGCTGTGTCCCCGGCGGCGTTGAGCTTGCGCGGCTATGCCGAATCGGTCGCCGCCTGGTTTGGACAGGAAGCGCGTCTGAAGTTCTTGTCCTGGGAGGAGTGGAGGACCACTGTGAGCGCGGAGGAAGCGGGACTCACGTTGGAGCACATCACCCACAGCCCCAACTGCAGCATCGCCAAGGCGCGTCGTCTCCTCGGCTACGAGCCGCGCTACACGTCCCTCCAGGCTGTGCATGAGGCTGTGACTTGGCTGATTGCGAACGGCGTCATCTCAGTTTAGTGCCCAATGGCGCGCCAGCAACCCGCGTGGCTATCCGACACATCGTCTGCTCCGAGAATCGGGCCGCGCCGTTCTCGGCGCGCCGCCGGTTGAGTGCTCCGCCGCGTTCTTGACACTTCCACTGTGTGTGACTCCAGAGAAAGCGGCGGAGTGTATCGAAATCCGGGCGAGGCCGACGAAGAGCAACATTGTGGTAATTACGGGCCTGATGAGATCTGCTGAGGGGTGTCATTCCCACGAAAGAGACTGTGTGAAAACTAGCCTAGGGAGCCACTGTACAGGGATAGCTCCCCACTTATCCTGGCAGAACAAGGTCTGATTAGGGACAGCGCCTCATAAACTGCCCCTTCGGCGGCCTATCTGCCCCACCATACGACACGGTGAGGACTTTTCACACAGTCTCATACGCGGGAATGACGTTTCCATAACAGGGCGCGACCAGCTGGATTGTCGTACTGCATGGCGTGCCTGCATGCCCGTATGTGCGGATGCACACGTGTTCTATCTCATAAATCGGCTATACCGCTGGTTGAGTGCCGTGTCCCGTGCCCGCAACAGGGACTTCGCCTGTCACACAATACAGGGACACGGTGTATCGAAACCAAGGTATGGCCGGGGTTGATTTTCGTACTACATGGTGTGCGCCAGTGCACACCCGTGCGCCAGTGCACACGCGAACAAGGGATATAGTTCCGAAATCTCGGTCGTTCGCTAGAACCGTATTTGTTTGAACCCCTCGGCGTATTCGTAGCCGGGTGTTTCACCCGTCGCTTGTGCGTAGTGGCGGATGCGCTCATCCAGGCGGCTGATGTCCAGCCCGACCTGGCTGGCGTGACGGGCCAGCGCGGATATGCGCCGGTCGATCACCACGCTGATATCCTCCCAATAGTCCGCGTTGTCCGTCCAGAAGAGATACGCCTCGCTGACCCGCCACGGATCACGGTCGTCGACGAGTTGTTCGGGGAAGATGTACCACTCGCGAGCGGCGTAGATCGCATCCAGTGCTGCCTGTCCTGCAGCGCGGTGGTCGGGATGGAGCTGGTAGAGACGCCAGGGATCGATCGTCATCACGATATGCGGTTTGTGTTCGCGGATGATGCCGCATAGCTCCCGGCGCATGCTGAGGTCGTTCTTCAAGAGTCCATCTGGGTGGCGCAGGAAGATCACCTGGGATACGCCAAGCTCACGTGCTGCGGCGCGCTGTTCTTCCTCACGCAAGGCAGCCAGCCGGCCGGGGCGCAGGTCGGGGTCGTGACTGCCTTTGTCTCCGCTGCTGAGCAGGACGTAGGTTATCTCTTTGCCATCCTGCGCCCACTTGAATACCGTCCCGGCACAGCCGAACTCGGGGTCATCAGGATGGGCGGCAATAACCATCACGCGGTCGAGTGTCTCTGGGGTATCGGGCATTTTCCGTAGTCTCCTCGTTGGTGATCCGGCCGGCACGTCAGCCGGCTGGGGCGAATGGTACCCTTCTTCAGCAGCGCTGTCAAATGTGGGGCGTGCAATCGCTGGTATCTGTCTTTCCGTCCGGCGCTTGCAACTCTGTCCCTTCTGCTATACACTCCGGCAAAGCTTAAAGACCGTATTTCACATCCAGGAGCGAATATGCAGCCCCGTCACAGATTCTTGCCTGTAGCTCTTCTAATTGTGGGCCTCGCCGGCCTGATTCTCATCGTCTACGCCACCCGGGTTCCTGGAGGTGGAGGAGGTGATTGGGTGATCGATCCGGCGAGCGTCGCGCAGCGTGCAACAGTGACTCCCATGCCCACGACGGGCTCTGTCGAGATGCCGTTGCCCGAGGATCCCACCCAGACCCTCAATCCAACGCTTACTCCAACGCTCCTTCCACCCCAACTCTCAGCGGTTGTTGTTGGGTCGGGAACCCACCAGGCGTACGTGCAAGACGGTGATCTGATCGTAATCGACGCTGCTGGTGGCAGATCGGTCGTGGCCGAGATGACGGTGATGCCTCGCGGGCCGTGGTGGTCGCCCAATGGCAAGCTGCTCTTGTTTGTGACTGAGGAGCACGATGTCGTCTCCTACCATATCTGGGATAGTGTGCAGGACGTGGAGTTTCATCCTCTGGAAATGGCCCCTGACTTCCCCGCGGATATCGTCGAGCTTCCCGATCGGCCCTGGTCGCCTTCTGGGGAACAACTGCTTTTTCGTGTGACCGGCGAGGCTGGTTCCGCTGGTGCGCTTGGCTACTGGGTGTTGGACTTGCCGACCGGCGAGTCGTGGCTGGCTGTCGAACGCGGTGACTACCGTGCAGCTCGCTGGCTGAGCGATGATGCGCTTTTGGTCACGCAGGTTCGTGAGGATGGGCTGGCCGATATTGCTCTTGTGGCTGCGTCTCCCGGTGTTGTGTCCTCCACATTGGTGTTGACCGGGACGACGGGGGCATATGACATCTCACCCGACGGCGCGCATCTAGCTGCTCAGATGGCTTTCCCGGGTGCTGAAGAACGTGGCTGGCTGCAGGTGCTGGCGCTGCCTGCCGAATCTGAGGCTGAGCTGTTTGTTGGGCTGCTCGACGGGCTGGCGTGTCATGGCGCGCCGCTCTGGTCAACAAACGGCCGCTGGATCGCGTGTATCACCCAGACGGGTGTCCCCGATGAAGGATCGTGTGGTTCGACGCTGATCGTGGACGTCCACGGCTATTCCCCATTGCAGACGGTGGCTGATTTCTCGCCGTTGGTCTGGTCCCCGGATGGACGTTTATTGGCTGGCAGCCTCTGTCAGGACGGGGCTCGTGGACTGGCGCTTGCCGATGCGCTGACCGGCGAGTTGATCGAGTTTGCAGAGGAAGCCATTCTTCCAGCGCGCCTGTCCTGGTCTCCGGGCGGCGTCTATTTAGCCTACAGACTCACCGGTGCTGAGGACGAGCAGGAAACGCTCGTCGTGTGGGATCGGTTCTCCCGCGAGACCTGGCCCGTGTTGTCCAGTGGGTCGGACAGTGAGATCGCTGATCTTCAATGGACGGCCGATGGCTGTCGTCTCTTTGCCGCGGAGCGGCAAGTTGGCCCGGATGGCTCCGGCGAGATTCGGACGCTCTGGGCTGTGGGGCCTGAGTTCGATCAACGCTGGCAGGTGGCGCCGCCTTCCGACTCTGTTTTCAGTGAGCCCACCTATTGCCCCGAACCCATTCTGGAGGGGCGTCGTTTCGTCGCCTTCTACGGTTCCCCTGCCGGGCCTGGCCTCGGTATCCTGGGACGGTACGACATATCCACCACGTTGGAGCTGCTCGATGACCAGGCCGGGGCCTACCGGGAGCTTGATCCCGAAGTAGAGACGTTGTTGGCCTTTCACATGGTGACGACCGTCGCTGACCCTTTTCCAGGCGCTGATGGCGACTATAACCATCGCGTGTCGCACGCGGTGATTCAGGACTGGGTTGATGCGATCGCGCCCCTCGGCGGCTGGGCCATCGTCGATGTCCAGCCAGGCCACGCGACGGTGGCGACCGAGATCGAGATGCTGGAGCCTCTGTTGGAACAGCCTCAGGTCCACTTGGCGCTCGACCCTGAGTTCACCATGGCTCCCGGTGAAGTGCCCGGGCAGCGCATTGGGCAGATGTCGGCGGTCGATATCAACCGCGCTCAGGCCTGGCTCGACCTGCTGGCCCGCCGCTCCGGTCACCGCAAGGTGCTTATCATCCACCAGTTTGAGGACTTCATGATCGACGGCAAGTGGTCGATCCTGCACTACCCCATGGTTGACCTGATCTGGGACTCCGACGGCGTGGGCGGCTCCGGCGCCAAGATCGGTGATTACCAGCAGTACTGCAACGAGACCGGGTTTGAGTACGGCGGCTTCAAGATCTTCTACGATTACGATTCGGACGTGATGACGCCCGAGCGGGTGATGGCGCTTGATCCGCTTCCGGCGCTCGTTATATACCAGTAAGGTTTTGCTCCTCAATTGTGGCGCGTTCAGCCTCAACTTCCTCAAACCAGGTCTCCAAGTCTTGGAGCATCCTGCGAGCACGCTCCGGGTATTTCCCTGCCAGGTTTTCCTGCTCCAGGGGGTCTTGTGCGATGTTGTAGAGCTCCGGGGGCGCCGGGTCTGGTACATCCCGATCGGGAAACGGGGGGCTGAAGATCCCGTTATGGATGAAGTGTTCCGGCATGTACATAGAGACCGGCAGCCAGTGGAGGTCTGGCACAGCCATCGCCTCCCGGATCGCCGGACGAATCAGCTTCCAGTCGCCGTCGCGCATCGCTGCATTGCCCGTGACCAGAGGCGTGTACCGGTTCCACTGCCAGAAACGCTGTGTCTCCACCTTTCCCCCCTCGCCGCGCAGCACCGGCAGTACGTTGACTCCATCCAGCTTGAGGCCCTCGGGCACGGCGATGCCTGCCGCTGCTAGAAGCGTCGGGAACCAATCGGAGAAGTGGACCATCTCGTGGAAAAACCGCTGTCCTTGAAGCCCCGCGGGCCAGCGGATCAGCAGCGGCACCCGGATGCCACCCTCGTACACCGAGCCCTTCGCACCGTTGAAGTGGCAGTTGAAGCGAGTCGTACACTGTTCTCCTTCCCCGCCGAACTGAGGCCCGTTATCGCTGGTGAACACGAGGATGGTGTTCTCCTCCAGTCCAAGCTCCTTGAGCGTGTCCGAGATTTGTGCGATGCCGCTGTCCATCCGGTGAATCATCGCATAGATCATGCTCACACCCTTGTTGAACTGTCCCGTCGCCAGGAAGGGCTGTATCTCCTCCAAGGGCGCCTCCAGCGGCGTGTGGGGTGCATTGTACGTCAGATGCAAGAAGAATGGTTCGCTTCGATGGCGTCTGATGAACTGCATGGCCTCCTCGGTAAAAACATCCGTGAGGTAGCGCCCATCGCCGCGTCTGACCGTGTTGTTGTAGTCGAGGCGCCAGTTGTAGTAGTCGTGCATTCCGCCGCGGAAACAGACGGCCTCGTCGAATCCGCGTGCGTTTGGATGATAGCGGGCGTCGAAGGCGCCCAGATGCCATTTGCCCACCAGTCCGGTGGCGTACCCTGCGCCCTTCAACACATCCGCGATAGTCGTCTCGCGCAGAGCTAACCGCTCCAGTCCCCACCATTCGAGAGTATCGATGGAGCCTGTTCTGTGTGGGTAGCGGCCCGTCATGAGCGCCGCGCGCGATGGGTTGCACACTGGCGACGCTGTGTACTGCTGGGTCAGGCAGACGCTCTCGTCCATCAGCGCGTCGAGAGTTGCTGTGCGCGACCGGCCATCGTTGAAGGCGCTGAAGTCTCCATAGCCCATATCATCGGCGAGGATGAACACGATGTTTGGGTAGTCCCTCTCGGTTGTCATATTGTTTTTGTTCCTCCTACTCCCCCACAGTAAACACGCCGCCATCACTTCGCCCGAACACCTCCGGGAAGTACATCTCGTAGGCGTGCGTCGGGATTGCACGGTATTCACCCGGCAGGCTGGCGCGGATAAGGTACGAGTACTCGTACGTGCCTTTGGGAAGATAGGATGCAAAGAGCACCGCCTTCTCGTCCCGCAGCTCGGTCTGGCTGAACCACCACCAGCCGTATCCACCCGTCCACGGATCGGCTCGATCGGTGCGCATTAGTTCGGGAGCCTCTTCTGCTACGCTGGTTGTCAGCAGGCTGGTATCCACCCCCTCCGTGCCTGCTGGGAAGGGATCCTCGACCACTACGTAATGCAGGTCATACGGTGCAATAATTGTTAGTTGCACCCGGATGGTGTCACCCACCTGCACGCTGTCGATCGCTGTGCACTCATCCGTCTCGGGATCGCAGTCGCTCAGCGTGTAGCGCCGGCTCACGATGATGCCGCGGCTGAGCGCAGTGACCTCCTCCGCCGGCTTGAAGTAACGCAGTGAGAGTCCGTAGTACAGTCGCCCGCTGCCCGCTGTCGCGCCCTCAGGCGCCTCGTGTGTGACGAGCACCCGATTGGCCGCGTCGCCCAACAGATCGGCGACCGCGATCTGGAGCTGCGTCGACGTGTCGATGTTCGCCTCAGAGACGCTGCCGCTGCCCAGCGCTGCACTGTTGACCGCCACCGTCCAATCATAGGCGCCCTCCAGCTCGCCGGTTGCGACCATCCAGTCGGTGAGCCCGATGATCGCCCACGCGGTCTCCTGCGTCGTCTCCCAGAAGCCATCGCGTCGTGTGGCCATTAGCCAGCGCACCGCGTTCAGGGCTAATGCGTTCTCCGGGTCGAGCCGGGCCAACGTCGCGAGCACGATCGCCGTGGATCGTGTGTCAGTGTTCATCGCAAAGTAGTCCGGTTGCGCTTCCTCCCAATGGGCGCCGGTGGCACTGACGATAGCGGCGTTTGATATGTCGGAGAGGAGCGTCTTCACGCGGTTCTCCGTCTCCGGTTCCATCAGGTCCAGCGCCAGGGCCAGATAGGCCTTACCAAAGGTGTCCAGTGTATCGCGGCGTTGGAAGAGGGTGATGGCCTCACTCAACGGCTTGTCGCCGGCGCCCGCCTGGTTGGCCTCCGCCAGCACGTAGAGCACGAAGGCCTGCTCGTTGGTCGATCGCTGCTGCTCTGCGTCCGCGGTTGTACTGGCGGGCTTCCCGAGTGTGGAATGGAGGAACTCGCTGGCGTGTGCGATGATAGTCTCTTCCACCGGGAAATCCGCGCGCTGAGCCTCGAGAAGTCCGAGGAGAGCGTAAGCGCTGAGGAAGGGGTCCGATTCATCGGTGCTCCACCAGCCCCAGCCACCGTCGAGTTGCTGCTGGCTGTAGAGGCGCTGTACGCCCACGCTGACGAGTGTCGGCAGACGTTCCTGCAGCTCCTGTACCAGCTCGCTGGATCCGCTCAGGCCCAGGTCCTGCAGCGCACGGTGGGTCATCACGTTGGGCAGGAAACGGCTGACTGTTTGTTCGGTGCACGCATATGGGAAGTGGGTCAGATAGTCGAGCCCTGCGACCATGCCAGCCGCCAGTGAAGGGTCGATCTGGATCGTGAGCTCTCCCTGGGTGGAGTCGTAGCTGGGGGGCAGCACGACGGCTTCGAGGCGATCGCCATCCTCCTCCAGGTTTCCTGCCGTGGCGACGTCCTCGGGGGTGCTGTAGCGGTAGATCGGCAGTGATATCTGTACAGCATCGCTCAGTTCCTCCTGTACCACGGGTACCTCGGTGTTCTCTGCGCCGGCGCGCACGGTTTGGCCCTCTGCGCACGCGTGGTCCTGGATATTCCTGGCGCTGAAGCGCAGGCTGGCGAGCTCTGTGCTGCCCACGATTACGGGCCACACGACCTTTGCGTTGTCGTTGGCCGGAATGCGCACGCATTGGCTGGCAGAATCGCCGACGTGTAGTCCCGTGGCCTGTAGTGCGATTTCCACCTCGAGCGGGTGCGAGGTGTTGTTGTGTACCACAGCCGCGAGTTCTGCCTCGTCACCGGTGACGAAGAAACGTGGCGTCATCGGGCGCACCAACAGGTCTTTGCTGCTGACAATGTCCACCAGCGCCTCACCGACCTGCGTCTCAGTGGTTATCCCGCGGGCTCGCAGGCGCCACGTCGTCAGGTTATCCGGCAGCGACACGCTGATCTGCGCTTTCCCATTCGCGTCCGTGTGCAGCGCTGGGTTCCAGTAGGCTGTGTCAGGGAACCGCCTGCGCACAGGGCCAAACTCCTCGGCGCCTCCTCCGCCGCCCAACCCTTTGGCGTCGGACGCCAGCGTCTCGTTGACCCGGTCTCCCGACTGTGTGAGCCCGCTGGCAGTCTGCACCATCAAGCCGCGCTGGCGCCAGAAGTAGTCGGTGATAGCCGGTTCGCGCTGATCGGCCAGCGTCAGCACCGCCAGATCGACGAGGCTGACCGCGAGCTCAGCTTCTACCGGATTACCCTGGCTATCGGTGACGAGAACATCGTAGCTGACGGTCTCGCCCGGCTCGTAGTGTTCATCCGTGGATTTGTCGGGCGTCAGAGATATTGAAAGCT
>Ga0180436_10001662_pt1 | contig 21525 bp, 20 predicted proteins | sample SS_ome_2_FD_132434 | JGI IMG/M metagenome (GOLD analysis project Ga0180436, IMG submission 132434) | Hypersaline lake sediment archaeal communities from the Salton Sea, California, USA - SS_3_S_2 metaG | ecosystem: Environmental > Aquatic > Non-marine Saline and Alkaline > Hypersaline >... | reverse complement strand
CGGGACGCTGAGCGGCGGGGAGCAGCAGATGCTGGCTATTGCCCGGGCCTTCATGAGCGGGCGTAAGATTATGCTCCTGGATGAGCCTTCCATGGGGTTGGCACCCCTTCTCATGATGGATGTCTTTGACGCGCTTAAAGAAATCAACCAGCAGGAGGGCACGGCCATTATGCTCGTGGAGCAGAATGCCCGCCTGGCGCTGCAGTTTTCTTCGCGCGGCTACGTGCTGGAAAACGGAAATCTCGTTCTGGAGGGCAAATCCTCGGAATTGCTGAACGACCCCGAGGTGCAGAAAGCCTACCTCGGGGGGTGACCCGGATGGATTGCTGCTGATGTAAATGCCGCCCGTGAGCCGAAGGCCCCGGGCGGTTTCGGTTTGGGGCGGAGGCCTTGCCAAGTTATCGGTGGTTCCTATTATTGGATGAACGACTCAAATCAGGAACGGCCTCAAGACGACCACAACGAAACGACGGGATGACGTGATCTCGTTTCCAACCGTTTTTTCAGGAGAATCGCATGGAGTTCCAACATCGCGCCATCGTATTCGCATCCCTGGCCGCAGACGCCCTCGCGCTCGGTGCCCATTGGATTTACGATACCGGTCAAATTGATGCCCAGATCGGGCGGGTGGACACCTTGCGGGCACCGCTGCCCACGTCGTTTCACAAGACCAAGACCAGGGGGGACCTGACCCATTACGGTGATCAAACCGTTGTCTTGCTGAACGCTCTGGCCGAATCCGGTGATTTCTCAGTGGACGTCTTTGCCCGGATGTGGCGGGACCTGTTTGCCGCTGATTACAACGGGTATCGCGATCACGCGACCAAGGAAACACTGAAACAATTTGACGCGGGACGCCCTTTGGCGGACATTGGTTCATCCTCCTCGGATCTTGGTGGGGCGGCGCGCATTGCGCCCCTGGTCTATTTTTACCAGAACGACATGGCTGCCATGCTGGCCGCCGTGAGGCGGCAGAGCGCCATGACGCACCGCAACCCGGACGTAATCGACAGCGCCGTTTTTTTTGCGCAGGTGACGGCGGCGGTTCGGCGAGGACAGGAACCCACTGCCGCGCTGCAGGATGTAACCCGCCTGTATTTTGATCGTCCCCCTTTTAAGCACTGGGTCGCCCAAGGCCTGAGCAGTCATGGGCGCGACACCCGTGCCGCCATAGGACAATTCGGACAGGCCTGTGACGTGTCGGCCGGCTTTCCCGGTGTCGTCCATTTGATTGCCAAGTATCAGGACGCACCGCGTGACGGGCTGATTGAAAATGTGATGGCCGGGGGCGATTCCGCCGCCCGCGGTTTGCTTGCCGGGATGGTCTTCGGTGCTTATTCCGGGATGGATGCCATTGCCAAAGAGTGGGTGTCCGACTTGAACAGCAGGGGGGCGATCGAACGCTCCTTCGAAGCGTTGGGGCATCCACAGACGGAAAAATGATGAAATGGTTTATTGCAGTGCTGGCGCTGTTGTATGCGTTGAGTCCCTATGATCTGCTTCCCGACCTGATCGTTGGCTGGGGGTGGCTGGATGACCTGATTGTGTTGGGGGTGATTTGGCACCTGTTCTTCAGGCGCCAGGGGGCGTCTTCCGGACAGCCGGCGTCAGACAAAAATCGCGATTCAGAGGACACACGGGACCGTTCACAGCCGTTTGCATCGGATTCAACCACGGATCCTTATGTGATTCTGGGGGTGCCGGAAGGGGCCAGCCAAGAGGACATCCGGGCGGCCTATCGGCAGTTGGCCGCCCAGTATCACCCGGACAAATTGGCGCATTTAGGGGAAGAATTTCAATTTTTGGCCGAACAAAAGTTCAAGGCCATCCAGTCGGCCTACGATGCGCTGCGGCATCGCCGGTGATTTCCGAACAGTATTTATTCGGGTTCGTTTATGAGCATCGTGGCCGGGTCAAAACGGACCGCTGTGTCGCGGGGCGGCGTCTCAAGGCCCTTTAGAATGCGGATGTGAATCTCCTCGCCGTCCGGTACCAACTGAACGGACACATCGAAAAGGTCCTGCAACGACGCCATTTGGGGCGGCATGCCATCCGGCGTGGGGGCTTCGTGGCGGTGGGTGCGAACGGTGAACCAGCAGCGTACGCCGGTGGCTGCGCTCAGATCCTTCAAGTCCTTGATCAGATCGCGGACATCGTTATCGAAAGGGACGCCGTCCACGATAAGGGTGTGGGGATGGAAAATATTTTGTTCTATCAGGTCTGTCATACGCTCTTTAAGCTTCGGCACACTGAAACCCTCCACCTTGAACGTCATGATGAACCGACGGGGCAGCAGATCGTCCCAAAGGGGCGCGGAGACTTGCACATTACGTTTTTCAGCCAGAAGGTTGAAGACTTCCCGATACCAGAGCGTGACTTTTTCAACGGGATCGTCAAGGCTGATGTGAAGGATGTTGCGGTCCCGAAGCATGGTATGCAGTGCAATCTGAACCAGAAAGGCGGTTTTACCGATGCCCGCCCGGGCCAGGACGGCGCCAAATGATCCGTCCGGCAAGCTGTCTTCCGAAGTCAGCCCAAGCTGATGGAGGGGATTTCTTAGAAGCAAATCTTTTTTCATCATGGTCAGGTTCCTTTCCCTGATGGAGATGACCCGCCCGACCGATTCCCATGACGGGTGCTGACAGTCTTTGGATGCTGATGTCGGTCCGGCGGGTTGCATCCGACGACCCTTGGTCGGCCGGATGATGTTTGATCCTGTATGTTTAACCAATAATTTCTCCACGGAACATAAGAAACGCCGGAAACGCCTTCATCGAATTGCCACTTCTCCTATGCGCCGCACGTCGGAGTCCTCAGGCAACGTTTTTCTTTTCCGCCTGCCGTTGTTTTTCGAGCTCTTCGGCGACTGATTGCGGCACCTGACGGTAGGTGGCAAATTCCATGGTGAACTGGGCCTTGCCCTGGGTCAGTGAACGCAGCACGGTCGAATAGCCAAACATCTCCGCAAGGGGCACCTGGGCTTCGATGGCGCATTGGGCGCCCTCATCCTGGGAGCCTACAATCATGCCGCGTCGCTGGTTCAGCGACCCCATGGCGCTCCCCTGGAATTCGGTGGGTGTTTCGACGACGACTTTCATGACTGGTTCCTGGATAACGGGTTTGGCCTTGAGATAGCCTTGCCGGAAAGCACCTCGGGCGGCCGCCTGAAAGGCCATATCGGACGAATCCACCGCATGCGAGGCACCGTCGTTGATGACCACTTTGACGCCGGTGACCGGAAATTCCATTTTGGGTCCTTTGGCCAGGCAGTTGCGAAACCCTTTTTCGCAGGCCGATATATATTGCGTGGGAATGGACCCCCCTACGATCTTGCTTTCGAATTCAAAGTCGCCATCGGCCAGGGGTTCCATATAACCGGCAATGCGACCGAACTGGCCGGAACCACCGGTTTGTTTTTTATGTAAATAATCGAATTCCGCCAGGGCGGTGATGGTTTCGCGATAGGCCACCTGGGGTTTCCCGGTGGTGACGGCGGCGGCGTATTCACGTTTCATGCGTTCGACATAGACTTCGAGATGAAGTTCACCCATGCCGGAAATGATGGTGTCGCCGGTTTCTTCGCTGACAAACGTCCGAAAGGTAGGATCTTCCTTGGTGAAGCGGTTCAATGCCTTGGACATGTTGATTTCGGCTTTGTGGTCATTGGGCTTGATGGCCAGTGATATGACGGGTTCCGGCACATACATGGACGTCATGGTCAGGCTTTGGCCGGGGGCGACGAAAGTGTCTCCGGAAGCACAATCGACGCCAAACAGCGCGCCAATGTATCCCGCTGGAATAATGTCGATTTCTTCCATCTGATTGGCGTGCATCCGTGCCAGTCGACCGATTTTGACTTTTTTGCCTGTTCGAACGTTGACCACCGTATCACTTTTAGCCAACCGCCCCTGATAAACACGAATATAGGTCAACTGACCATACTGTCCGTCTTCCAGTTTAAACGCCAGCGCCACCAGAGGATCATCCTGTTTGACACTCAAGGTAATGGGAGCTTCGTCATGTTCGGTGTCAAGTGCGGTATTTTCGACGTCGGCGGGGCAGGGCAGATAGCGGGTCACGGCGTCCAGCAGGGGTTGAACACCCTTGTTTTTGTAAGCGGAACCGATAAGAACGGGGGTGATTCCCCGTTGCAGCACGCCTTCCCGCAGCGCTGTATAAATGAGTTCGACCGGAATATCCTGCTCTTCAAGCACCGCCTCCATCAAATCGTCTGAATAAAGGGTGGCGGCATCAATGAGTTCCTCACGCCGCTGCGCGGCCTCCTCACGCAATGCTTCGGGGATATCTTCAACGCGGAGCGTTTCACCGTTGTCACCATCAAAATAAATGGCCTGCATCCGAACAAGATCGACAACGCCTTTGAAGTCCGCTTCCAACCCGATCGGGATTTGCAGCGGGACGGGGTTGTGGCCGAGCTTTTCCTGCAACTGCCGAATCACGCGGAACGGGTTGGCACCACTGCGGTCACACTTGTTGATAAAAGCGATCGAGGGCACTTTGTAGCGTTTCATCTGCTGATCGACGGTGATCGATTGGGACTGGACGCCGCCGACGGCGCACAGCACGAGAATACCGCCGTCGAGCACGCGCAGGGAGCGCTCCACTTCAATGGTGAAATCCACGTGACCGGGGGTGTCGATGATGTTGATTTCGTGCCCCAACCATTCACAGTAGGTCGCCGCAGACGCAATGGTAATGCCCCGTTCCTTTTCCAACTCCATGGAATCCATGGTGGCGCCCACGCCATCTTTCCCTTTGACATCATGGATGGCATGAATGCGTTGGGTGTAGAACAAAATGCGTTCAGTCAATGTGGTTTTACCGGAATCAATATGGGCACTGATACCGATATTTCTGACCTTTTGGATATTCGTTTTCATGGTGCGATCCTCTAAGCTAATAATCTGGAAACAATTGCCTGGGTTCGATAGCCAGCAGGCAACAATGGTGACGAAGCCAAGCCATAAAAAAATCACCCGGACCATCGATCCGAGTGACATATTTCTACAATGCTACAGTTAAACTAGATAAATATATAATAAATTCGTTGTTTGTCAACCAAAATATTGACTTAGTCCGCATATTTTGATTTACCCGTGATGATAATCACCGGAGGATTTCATTTCGTTAACCTGTTGTCACAATAGAAAATAATGATGCGGCAAACGCAATTTGCATCGACATGGCGGGGCGGCCTGAGCGCGGCCTGGCCCATTTGCCTGGGGTATCTGCCCATCGGTATGGCTTTGGGCGTTCTGGGGCAGAAGGCCGGTTTGCATCCGCTGGCCATCGGTTTCATGTCGCTGATCGTGTTCGCCGGGAGTTCCCAGTTTATTGCCGTGTCCATGATAAGCAGTGGTATGCCGGCGTTGACCATTGTGCTGACCACCCTCGTCGTCAACCTTCGCCATCTCCTGATGAGTTCCGCTTTGGCCGTTCCCTTTCGCGGACGGTCACGCAGACTGCTGACGCTGTTTGCGTACGGCGTGACCGATGAAAGCTTTGCCGTCAACTACCCTAGATTGCTCGACGGCAACTGGCAGATTGAGCATGCCCTCGTGGTCAATCACGCGGCGAATCTCACCTGGATTGTGAGTACCATCATTGGCGGCTATGGCGGGCAATACATCCCTGAGGGCGCGTTCGGTATCGATTATGCCCTGATCGCCATGTTCATCTGCCTGCTCATTTTTCAGTTGCGTGGGCGGGTCTATCTGTTCACCGCCCTTGTTGCCGGTGTCTTGGCCGTCGGGCTCTCGCTTGTGCTGCCCGGCAATTGGCACATCATTGCGGCGTCCATGCTGGCGGCTACCCTCGGAACGGTTGTCAAACGACGCCACAAGCGGTCCCCGACGTGATGCCTTTCTGGCCGGAATATGCGCTGATGATCGTCGGCATGGGAATTGTCACCTATTTGCCCCGTTGGCTGCCACTCATTTTGCTAAGCCGACGGCAATTGCCGGAGTGGCTGGTGGATTGGCTCGATTTTATTCCGGTGGCGATTTTAAGTGCGCTGCTGGCCCCATTGCTGCTGACATCCGGTCCGGTACCCCATCTGGACATCGGGCGTGCGGAACTGTTTGCGGCCTTGCCAACATTTGGGGTTGCCTTCTTGACCCGCTCTTTAGGCGGGACCGTGTTGGCGGGCATGCTGGCTTTCTGGCTCATTCAGGTTTATTGGCCGGGTTAAGTTGCCCACGGTTTCAATAACATGCGCTTAGATAGGCCGACTGGTGATACGTCGCGGCGTTGACCGCTGCCATCCCCGCGCCGCCACAGCCCGATGTCGCCCTTGTTTTTACAGCTCAGGCGCTCCTGCCGGTATCAGGCACACGAATACCAGCTTTTGAGAACCGCGATTGCGAATCTGGTGCACTTCATTGCCGGGAATAAATACAACGGAACCCGCGCTAACGGCTTTCCATTGACCGTCCTGATACACCTCCCCATCACCGGCATGGAAAAAAATCTCATGTTCCCATTCGTGCTGATGCTGCGGTGTATGACCTTCGGGTAAAAGTTCGAATACGCGCATGCAGAAATTATCGGCACCGTCTGCCCTACCTATGGCGACACGACCTGTCACCCCTTGAACGGTGTCTCCGTTAAAAACTTGCGGGGTCCCATCCGAGTAGTGCATTATTTTCATCGTCGAATCCTTGCGAAAGTGTTGCCTATGTCAGGCAATGATATGGCATCGTGCATTGTCGTCTTGCATCGTCTAGGTGATGCCGTTTCCCCCAACGAATAATAGATTGTTGGCATCGATGGGGGGCCTTTCGACCTGCCTTTCCGGTTCACTATCTGCCCTGTGAAATTAATGCATCGTCGCTGAATAGCAATGAAAAATGGGGCGACGCATCGAAAATAGGCTCAAGTCTCAAGCAATCGTGCCCGAAATAGAGTTTTGCCATTTCGCCATCTCCAATGGTCGGTCCGAGGGCGATGGTCAGCGAATGTTGGATTTTGAACCATCGACGTCGCTTGACTAAGCCGCGAATTTGGGATGAAATAAAGTGCCACATTGCGTTGAAAAGGTTTTCAAGGAGTCCGAAATGGATATCAATGTTTGCTGCCCTCAAAAAGTGGTCTCGGCCGAAGCGGCCATTTCGCAGATCAAGCGGGGTAGTCGTGTTTTTATTGGAACCGGATGCGGTGAACCCCAGCACCTGATCCGGGCCATGGTTAAAAATGAACAGCTGCAGGATATCATGCTTTATCAGATGATGTCTTCCACCTTTGCGGATTACGTGGATGATCCGGCTTTTGTGAATCGATTCAATCTCAAGCTGTTTTTTATCAGCAAGGCTATGCGAAAAGCGGCTTTTGAGGGAAAAATAGACTACATTCCGGCCTACCTGTCGAAAATCCCGCGACTGTTTTCCAGCCATCGCATTGGTTTGGATGTGGCCCTGGTGCAGGTCAGTCCACCGGATCACTTTGGGTATTGCAGCTTAGGGGTGTCGGTCGATATCACGCGTTCGGCCATGGAACATGCCCAACTGGTCATCGCCCAGGTCAATTCCTCGATGCCGCGAACGTGGGGCGACAGTTTTGTGCATGTGGATGAAATCGATTACTTGGTTCCGCAAGATGAAGCCCTCGTCGAAACCATGACCTATCTCGAAGACAATCAAATCTCAATGCGAATCGGGCATTTCGTCTCTCAGTTGGTGGAGGACGGGGCCACGTTGCAAATTGGTTTCGGGTATTTGCCCAATGCCATATTGCGCTACCTGGACCAGAAACACGATCTTGGCATTCACACCCAGCTTATCACGGATGGTTTATTGCCGTTGTTTGAAAAGGGGGTCATCACCAATAAAAAGAAAACCCTGCTGCCCGGTCGGGTCGTCGCCTCCTTGTGTATGGGGACCGAAAGGCTATATCGTTTTGTCGACAATAACCCGGCGTTCTATTTCCGATCATCAGAATTCGTAAACGACCCCACCGTTATCGCCCGTAACGACAATCTCATATCGATCAGTAGTGCGCTCGAAGTTGATCTGACCGGGCAGGTTTGCTCGGATTCAATGGGGCAGTTATTTTACAGCGGCATCGGGGACCAAGTTGATTTTTTACGGGGGAGTGCCATGTCAAAGGGCGGGTTTTCGATTATTGCCCTGCCTTCAACCGCGTGTAACGGGAATGTTTCCAGAATCGTTCCTTATCTCAGCGAGGGCGCTGGGGTGGCGACCACCCGCGCAGACGTGAATTTCGTGGTGACGGAATACGGGATTGCGGAACTGCAGGGAAAGAGCATATTTCAGCGCGTGATGGAGTTGACGCAGATCGCTCATCCGAAATTTCGCGACCAATTGATCCAGACCGCAAAAAATCGACATTACATTTTTTCGGATCAACTGCCTCCGGCACAAGAAGATCTCCTGTTTCTCGAAGGATATAAATCGACGTTGGATCTTAAAAGCGGGAAAACACTGCATTTTAGACCCTTGTTGCCGTCGGATGAATTCGCCTATCGAAATTTCTTTTACTCGCTCCAAGAGGATACCATCTATTATCGATTTTTCTATCAAATGAAGCTGTTTTCTCATGAGGTTATTCAGAAACAATGGGCCAGCGTCGACTATCGCAAAAACATGTCCATGATCGGGCTGGTTCAAAAAGCAGGGCATCAGGAAATTGTGGCCATCGGGACTTACGCCCAGGAAGACGATACCAGTGCCGAGGTGGCGTTCGTCGTCCGTGAGGATTTTCAGGGAATGGGAATTGCCACCTATCTTCTTGAAATTTTGGAAGGGATTGCCCGGGAGAATGATTATCGGCGATTTACGGCCACCGTATTGAAAGATAATCAAGCCATGTTGAATGTTTTTCGCAAACATTACCCAAATGCGCATATGGCCATTACCGGTGGGAGCGAAATGTCCGTTGTAATGGAATTCGGTCCTGATGCGTCCCATGCGGCCAACATGTCCACCGAGCCCCCTTCCAGGGAATAAAGAATGGGCCTAGTGGTGTGAAGCAGATTGCCCCTGTGTTTTCAGGGATATCCAGCAGAGGGTTTTGAGTTTTTCCTTGATAAAACAGTATTTTTTCTGCTATTTATGAAAAGTTATCAATCAGCGGGGTGTTTGTGGCGGGATAAAAATCGGGCATCGATGTGCTTGCGACATGACCGTATCAACCTGTAGCGGCGGCATTCACCTAAACGGGCTGGTGGCTGGGATGACCCATGGGCTGACGGACTTCACGATAATACACCGTCATCATATTAATATCCTTATAAAAAAATTGTCCGTAGAAGATCATTTGACATGATGTAAAGACGGTATGCGCACGACCTAAATATATTCAGGGAGGTATTTCAATTGTCTTATACGCTTGGCCAGAAACAGCTTGATAGTATTGATGATATTCTTCAGACCGATCTGGTCGACATTGGCGTCCACTGCGTTTTCCTCATCGATATGTCGGGCAATATCATTGCCAGTCTCGATGATGGCGAGAATAAACACGATATTTATTCTCTGGCGGCGCTGGCGGCCGGTAATTTCGGGGCGGTAAGCGCAATGGCCAAAATCGTGGGAGAAGGTGAGTTTTCCCTGCTTTTCCATAAAGGGAAAAAAGAGAATATTCATTTCAGCAAGGTTCTCACGGAATTTTTGCTGATCACGCTTTTTGGCAACGATCTTTCATTGGGCTTCCTTCGATTGAAAGTTGCTGAATCCGTAGAAAAAATCAAAAAAATATTGGAACCTATCCACACCCCATAATCGCCGGCGGGCCACGGGTGTTTTAATGATCATCGACGGAAGACGATAGGTGATATTTCAATGGCATTTGTAAATTTGAAAAAGAAGGAAGTCCAAGTAAAAATCGTCTACTATGGACCGGGTCGTGGCGGCAAGACCACCAACCTCGAATATATCTACAACAAGTTCAATGAACGCATTCAAACTGAGATGGTCACCGTTAAAACGCACGGGGATCGGACGTTATTTTTTGACTTTCTTCCCATCGATATCGGGAAAATCAACGGATATACCGCCAAGATGCAATTATACACCGTACCTGGACAGGTAAAATACAATGCAACACGCCGTCTCGTTCTGAGAGGTGCGGATGGCATTGTATTTGTGGCGGACTCGATGGCGGTCCGTAGAGAAAAAAACATCCTCTCATTAAAAAATTTACATGAGAATCTTAAGAACTACAAAAAAAGCATCTTTGCCATTCCGCTGGTATTTCAATACAACAAAGTCGATCTCACGGAGCAGGGTATTCCCCTGCTACCCTTTGCAACGATGGAGAAGGACCTCAACAGCCAGCTGAAGCGTCCGGCGTTTGAAGCCAGTGCCGTGACGGGTACAAACGTGGTTTCGACCCTCAAAAAGATTATCACCATGACCATGGCCTCTATCAAGGATGAATTAAAATAGGAGATGTCCGTGAACAACGACGCCCAAAAAAGCAAAGTTGACAGCGATCTGGAAAACCGACTCGACACGCTTTTTGATGATGACGATCAGGCGGAAAAGCCCCTTGCCGGTCATGGTCCCTCAGAAGATCCATTGGACGAATTAAAGTCATTGGTGATGTCCATCGAGTGGGAAATTACGGACGATGTGATGGCACGGTTTATCTCTCAGATTGATTTGCTCAAAACACGCTTTGAGGAAGATCGAATTTTAGTCATGTTTCTTCAATTGCTGGGTTCTTTGGGACTTTACGTAAAAACAAATAAAGGCAAAGCACATCCTATCTCTTTTAAACTCCTTAATTCCGTCTATAATAGCTTTGAAACAGCCGTGTCACCGGGCAAAATTTCACCTTCAGAGAAGAAAAAACTGTTGTATGTCGAGTTGAACAAATACAAAGAGTTGAAAGAGCAAATCGATGCCACCCGTGGTGGTGAAACCGAACCTTCGCCTGCCCCTGCAGCGCCTGCGGGCTTGGCAAACGGTCAGGGAAAAAAAGGTCGCGCTTCACGCGAAGCTGCTGCAACGGACAACCCTTCGCAGGCGAGTGCTATCGTGACCAAAAAACATTTCGATGATGTCATGGACGCCTTTAAAACAATGCTTACGAAGGAACTCAATAGCATCCGTGAAGACATAGCGCGTCTGGCAAACAAATAGAACATGAATGTTCCGAGCGGTTTAGGGAGAGCCCGTGGTAAGCGGGTGCTTGCACCATTGGCCGACGATCGCATACGAATTCGGTAAAAAAATTTGGGGGAGGTAAGCGATGGATTTGTCGTCCGGTGATATTTCGGAACTCGTCTTCAAACCCGTTGTGCGAGACGATCTGGGTAATTTTTCTCTTGACGGTCATATGTTGAGCGTTCTCATGGCATTGGATGGGAAAAGCACGATCAGGAAGGTTGCCCAACAATCTGGTCTGAACATGGCGACCATGCGAGATGCCACAAAAAAACTGGTCGAATTGAAACTGATCGAAAGAGTTGAAGGTTCCGGAAGTGTTCTTGACCATGATTTTATATCATTTTTGATTTCTGAATTATCGCTTGCCATCGGCCCTTTAGGCGAGGTGATCGTTGAAGATGGCGTTGAAGAACTCGGTTATACAAAATCCAATTTCCCAACGCATCGTGCCGCGGAATTGGTCAACTTACTTGCTCAAGAAATTCAGCGAGATGAAAAACGCACTGAATTTAAGCAGCGCATGGTGAAGAAAATTCGAGAAAAAGGCTACTGATTCGATCAGAGAGAAAGCGCAATGCTTTAAGCTGATTTAATCCGTTTGCCCCTTTTTTTTAGACGAATGGTTTGTGCGTCATTACCGGATATTGAAATGTGGTAGTAAACTGTCGATATCGTAGACAAGGAGTGCGGCTATGATCGTTATTTGTGAAGAATGTGGCAAAAAATACAAAATTGACCCGGGGAAAATCAAGGGGGAACAAGCCCGCTTTAAATGCAAAGCCTGTTCTCACATCATCACCGTGAACAAGCTGGAAAGCAGGCGCGAACCGGAACCGACTGTGGAGCCCGAGACCATGGATTCTCCGGTTGCCGATTCCACCGAGGTGCCGGAAGAAACCAGCGATAAATCCGAGCCGCCCTCCCAGGTCGTTGAACCATCAGCCCCCCCTGTGACAGACCGCATCGATCGTCGTAAGAAGAAAGCGGGCATGGGGCTAACCACCAAGGTGATTCTTCTCATGCTGCTTGTTAGCCTGCTGCCGGGAACGATTTATTTTATTCTTTCGTTTCGACAGGCCAATGATCGCATCGTCAGTGACACGACTCAGATGGGCATACAAACCGCCAGCGTGCTGGCCGATGAAGTCGATGAATGGCTTGATAAAAACATCCGTGTCCTTAACACGGTGGCGCAAATGCCGGGTATCCAATCAATGAATCGATTTGAGCAGGAAATTCTTTTGCAAACGGTTCAGAAAGAATATCCTTGGATGTATCTTGTTTTTACAACGGATATCAATGGGATGAATGTGGCCCGAAATGATGGAAAAGAATTAAAAGATTACTCGGATCGCCAATACGTCCAGGATATCACTTCAGGAAAAGACCTCACCTGGCAAAACTTGATTGGTAAAACATCGAAACAACCGGCATTGGTTATTGCTGTGCCGATCCGGAAAAACAATCAGACCATCGGGGTGATGGCCGCAGCCATGACTCGCGATGCGATCAGCCAGCGCATTGCAAATTGGCGCCAGGGAAAAACAGGATACGCATTTCTGGTTGATCAATACGGGAAGGTTGTGTCCCATCAATTGAAGGAGTTCGTTGAGGAGCAAAAGGATCTGAGCAATCATCCGCTGGTCAAGGCGGCCAATGCCAATAAGAACGGCATGATTGAATTTAAAGATGACAATGGGCGTAATGAGATCGGCTTCGCCAAAACAACCCAGCTGGGATGGACGCTTGCGATCCAGCAGGCAAAAAATGAAGCGTTTGCGATCCTCAAAGAATCGCAAATGTTCGCTTTTGCACTGATGGGCGCAACCTTTATCGTTGTTCTTATCATTGCCTACATCGCAAGTCGCGCGATCGTAACACCAATCCGCAAATTGACGGATGCGGCCAACCGCATCAGTGTCGGCGAACTTGGTGTTGAAATTGAAAACAAGTCCAAGGATGAAATCGGCGACCTCGCCGAGGCGATTACGCGAATGCAAGACAGTATACGCTTGTCCATTGAAAGGCTTAGGCGTCGGCGAAGATAGGCCCGGCTCTTTTCCGGAATTATGATCTTACAGGCAGGCGTTGTGACATATGGCGCTGAACTTTTTGATTACCGAAACAGTCATTTTGATGACTAGGAACGATTTGAATGTTTGTTACACCTAAAGAAAATCCTATTTTCGCAAGTTTGAATAGTTATTATGTCAACATTGAGCGGTTGATTGAACATTTTCAAGGTGAAGTTGGGTGCGGTGCCTTGTCCTTTAAATCTTCGTCTTCGGAAGGAATATTATTCTTTGACAAAGATGAAATCCTCAATGGTATTTTCTTTCAAAAAAATAATGAGTCAACCGGATCTGGTGCGGTAGATCAGCTCATTCAATCATCAGAATCCACGAATTTTTCATTGAATGTCTACCTCCTCAGGTCAGAAGATATTTACTTTTGGTCGACGATGCCAAATGCGCAGCGCATCTATCAGGATCTTACCACGGAGTTTACCGATCTCGAAGGCTTGATCAAAAAAATGAAATCTGAAGGACTCACGGGGTTCATTGAGGTTGTCATCGGAGATACCCAGGGGGAAGGACTGATCTTCTTCAACAATGGTCAAGTATCGGGAGGATCATATTCCTGGGGTGCTGGTGACAGCCGGCGAGGGGAAAACGATCAGGAAAAACTTGTTCAATTGACAAAAGACCATGGGGGCGCTTTCCATGTTAGTCGCATCCCTATGGATGAAAAGAACCTTGCCAGTGAAAACGAAACGGATGACGACCTGCATCCAGAGGAAGTTTTAGAGAAGCCATCGATGCGCATTGTTACGGCAATGGAAGAAATGATGGCTATTTTCGAGCGAACCGTTAGCACCCATAAAAACATTCCGTCTGATTTTGCAACATTGTTAAACCGAAAATTTGTTGAAAAGGCAGACCGCTATCCATTTTTGGACCCTTTTGCCGCTGAATTCAAATATGCCGATGAAAAAATCAAGTTCGATGGCGATACGACGGATAAGGAACTGACACAGGGCGTTTTAGAGTCGATTACGGAGCTTGCCGATGAACTTGATGCTTTGACACAATTCAAAAGCAACCTCGTGACCTGGATGAAAAAATATAACGAAGAAGTCAAAGCGTTTGACATAAAGTTTTAACGCATAATGATCATATGGATGCTTCTTTACGCAGCTACTCAGAATTTGTAAGAAATTTACCGGTTGCTGTTTATCGCGTCACGGTTGAAGGTAAAATCGCTTTTTGCAACGATCCCTTTGCACGGATTTTTGGTTTTGCATCGGTCAAAGATGCGATTGGCTTTCCGGAAATTAAGCTTTATCGCAACAAAAAGGATCGCGGCACATTAGTCCAAACCGTTTTGCAACATGGACTCATTAGTGAAATGCCGGTTCCGTTCTATAAAAGGGACCGCACGCCCATATGGTGCTCGATGACCACCAAGGCCGTACTTGATGACGACGGTGAAGTCGTATCCCTCGATGGACTTGTCAGAGATATTTCCGGTGAAATTGAAGAAGCCGATCTCAATGGCGATTTGATGGGTCGACTCAATGGAATTGAAGACGCTGTTTTTTTATTAGATCCGCAAGGCAGGATTGTTCAAGCGAACGAAGTTGCGGCGAAAATTGTCAAATATGATATTGCAGACCTGTCCGGTCGTTTGTTTTCTGAATTGTTGGCAAACGAAGATAGACAATTATTCTTTCTTTTCATTGGCGATACCAATCGAATTGGACGAGAAGAAATTATACTAAAATTAGATACTGATTCTTCGAGAGATCAATTCATACGCATTCAAGCCGCCGTCATAAAATCTGAGGGGCGATCCCGGACAATAAGTTGTGTCATTAGTGATGTGACGGATCGTGTCAACCAGATAAGGGAAAAAACAAACAGGGATAAATTCCAAGGTGTACTTGAAATGGCAGGCGGTGTGGCGCATCGCTTTAACCAGCCGTTGACCATTGTGACCAACATCATTAGTGAAACGCTATCCGATATCGATCCCGATGATCGACTCTACGCCAGTATTTCCAAAGTCCAGGATCAAATACACAAATTAAATGATATTGCCCGGAAGGTGGGCAATATCAAAAAATATGAATCCATTGACTATGTGGCTGGTATCAAAATTGTGGATATTGACCGAGCGTCATAGGTCAGCTCAAAGGACTTATCAATGATACGCAATGTTCTTTTCGTCGACGATGACCGTGAAATGCTTCAGGCTCTTAAAGAAGGGCTGGAAAAATATCGAGAGACCTTCAATGTTGTCCTGGCTGAGGATGGATTTGACGCTGTCAGCAAACTCAAAAAGAATTCAATTTCCTTGGTCGTCACCGATCTCAAAATGCCGAACATGGATGGCTTCAGTTTGCTGGCCCATATCATGGAAACGTATCCGGAGATCCCCGTCGTGATCATTACCGGTTACAGCACCTCCGAGATGAAACGGTTGGCCCAGGAAGGTGGGGCGGTTGGGTATATAAGCAAGCCTTTCCTGATTGAAGACTTGGCCAAACACATCATGAAAACGCTGCGCAAAGAATCGGACGGAGGAACATTGCATGGCGTTTCTTCCGGCATGTTTCTACAGTTGATGGAAATGGAAGAAAGAACCTGCACGATTCGATTGGTGGATAAGGCCAGCAAAAAGGACGGTGTCCTTTTTTTCAGGGAAGGCGCTTTGTTGGATGCCCGTGTCGGGGCAATACAAGGCATTGACGCTGCCTATATGATTTTTTCCTGGGAAGAGGTTACCCTCTCCATCCAGAACGAATGTCCACAGAAGGACAATAAGATCAATAGCGATCTTCAGCCGATAATTTTAGAAGCCATGCGGCTGAAGGATGAAGCCGATGACAACGAGGAGGAAACAGTCGAGGACGACGAAGAAACGATTGAGCAAATCACATTGGAGGAAACCGATGTGTCCCCGATTGATAGAATCAAGTCGCGCCTGGATATTGAAATTGGTGAACGTTGTGGACTTGAGGATATATACCAAGACGACAGCATGAACGGTTTGATAGAAACCCTCGGGGCGATAGGTAGCGCCTTCAACTTCGGTACAATGAGACTTGGTTACATCGATCGAGGGGCGGCTACCGATACGATTTTGTTGCCGGGTAATCCATCGACCATCATAGCGGTAGACCCGAAATGTCCACGGGATAAAATTATCCAGGTATTGAGCGACACCCTATGAATGGTTGTGATCGTCATGGTCGAATTGAAAAATAGATGACTTTCGATGCAAGGTGAATCAACAATATGAAAGACCTTTTTAAAGATGTTCTGGATATCAATGGTGTAAAGGGAATTGTATTGCTTTCTGGAGAAGGTAAAGTCGTTTATGATACCGATGTGAACAACCAGACCAATGCAAGACAAACTTATTCCAACTGGAATAAACTGCTTGTGCCATTAGGGGATGCGAGAGAGGCCGAATTCGTATTTGAGAAAGGTCGCCTCTATCTTCGAAAAACACATGACGGCTATATGATCGTGCGCATGCAGTTGATGGCATCCATTGCGATGGTAAAACTCAATTGTGATATTTTATTGCCACAACTTAAAAGTACTGGAAACAGCAAGGGCCTAAAGGGATTTTTTAAGCGCTAAGCATGTTTTGATGTAGTGTGTTCAGGAACGTTTTTAGGATGCACGTCAGGACATTGCAAGGGACGGTGCTCTAAACCAAACAAAAGTATTCGATCCAGGCATTGCGTGAGCCTGATCGATCTGATTGAGAGTGAACCAATGGCAAAACCGGAACAAACTGTGAAATCAGATCTTGATGCAAAAATAAACGAGGCAGAAGTTTGTCTTTCGATGGGGCTCTATGACGAAGCATTGTCGATATTTAATCAGGTGATAGAAGAATATCCAGATATAGAAGAAGATAAAAAGAAAACCATTACGGAAAAAATCGATAGTATCAAAAAAGAATTGGCGGATCAGGAGGTCAGCGAGGCCGGGAGTGTTTCTACTGAAGAAATATCAATGCTTAAAAAGTCACTTTCGGGGCAGGAAGACGCGCCGGCCATTATCGATAGTGCATCGGCATTTAAAGATTTAGGGTTGTTTGAAGAAGCACTGGCCGAATATGAAAAAATACTGGTATTGGATCATCCCCCCGAAAGCGTTATTCCGGATATTGTCGACTGTCTGCTCAAATTATTTTCTCCCAATGATTTGTTTGATAAAATCCATAAAATTGTTGGCGATCAACGCTTGGACGCCGAAAAACGAGGCGCTGTGAAATTCCATTTCGGCCTGGAAATGGAAAAGCGCGATTATCGCGATCTGGCACTCGACTTGTACGAAGAGGCAGAAAAAGAAACACCGGATTACCCCGATCTGCAGAAACGCATTGAAACACTTCGTTCACGATTATCAAGCGGATCGAAATATGACTATCTGCTGCGGCAGAAGCTGGTATCGACGGAACAGCTGCAGAAATCAGCCGCAATGTCTAAACAAACCAGAAAAAGCGTTGAAACCGTTCTCATCGAAAATTTTGGGGTTAACAAAGAGGATATCGGGAAATCGTTTTCACAGTTTTATGGTTGTGCATTCCGATCATATGAAGAAGATCTCCAAACGCCTTATGAATTGTTAGGCAACCTTAAAAAAGCCTTTCTTCTGCACGAACAATGGGTCCCCTTAAATTGGGGCAAAGATGGCGTCGTTGTCCTGGTTGCCGACCCCCGCGACCTGAACAAGACCGATAACATCAAAGCCTTGATGAAGACCGGTAAAATAAATTTTTGTGTGGCCATTCGAGAAGATATCGAAGCCTATATCAAACGATTCTATGCGACAGACCAGTATGGGGATATGTCCCAAGGCGGCGAGGGACTCGATAATTTCGACGATATCCTTGACGTATCGTTTGAAGAAGAAGAAGAATCAGATGAAACAATCGATGAACTCGATGAAAGTTCCAGTAAAGTTGTAAAATTAGTGGACCAGTGCCTCATTGCCGCCTATCGAAAAAATGCCTCCGATATTCATGTCGAACCTTCACCACAGACCAAATCCACCAATATTCGGTTCCGAATGGACGGCGTATGTCAGGATTACATCAAGGTTCCCAACTCACTTGCTCGCGGCATCATTTCGCGCATTAAAATCATGTCGAACCTCGATATTGCGGAACGCCGGTTGCCCCAGGATGGGAAAATCAAATTCAAACGAAAGGGGATACCACCCTTCGAACTTCGCGTGGCAACGCTGCCCACCGCCGGAGGCTTTGAAGACGCCGTGATGCGGATTTTGGCGACCGCGGGCGCAATGAAACTTGAAGATATGGGGCTTAACGACCGCAACTACAAAGTATTAACCCAAGCCATCGATAAACCATACGGCTTGATCCTGTGTGTGGGCCCCACCGGATCTGGAAAAACAACGACACTGCATTCGGCTCTCGGACATATCAATAAGCCCGGAATCAAAATATGGACCGCGGAGGATCCGGTTGAAATCACCCAATTGGGCTTGCGCCAGGTTGAAGCAAAACCCAAAATCGGTCTTGATTTTGCAAGGATAATGCGCGCTTTTTTGCGTGCTGATCCGGATGTTATTATGATCGGCGAGATGCGTGATGAAGAAACAGCATCCATCGGCGTGGAGGCATCGCTTACGGGTCACCTCGTGTTTTCAACATTGCATACCAATAGCGCGCCTGAAACCGTGACACGCCTACTGGATATGGGCCTTAATCCACTGAACTTTTCCGATGCATTTTTAGGTGTTCTCGCGCAACGACTTGTCAGGCGACTTTGCTCATGCAAAAAGGAATATCATCCTACGCAAGAGGAATTTGATCAGATAGTAGAAGATTACGGCGCTGAGTATTTTAAAAATTCCGGTATAGAATATACAGCTGATTTAAAGATCTCACGTGCAGGCAGCTGCGAAAAATGTTCCGGGACGGGGTACAAGGGGCGCATGGGGATTCACGAACTCATGAATGGCACTAAAACCATTAAAAAATTGATCAAGCAGGCGGCGCCAACGGATCAACTTTTTGCCCAGGCGATAGCGGAGGGAATGTCAACGTTGAAACAGGATGGTATTCACAAGATGTTCAATGGCGATACGGACATCGCTGAAGTCAAACGTGTTTGTATTGTGTAATCGATAGGGACGTCATAGCTTCTGAAACGGGCGAAGGCATTTTTCATCCTTGAAAAAACCTCCGCCCATTTTTATTGGAGAGTAGCTCGGCAACGCGCATCAACATTTCTTCTCTTTCGACAACACTAAAAGCAGATACGCGTTGGCCTCGGGGATTGTTGAATAAATCCAAATCAGGACCTAAGCAACAACGATGGCGCATGTAAATTTGGCGGAAACGGATATCCTATTTGACCAGTGGGAACGTATCCTTCGGGAGGGTGCGGCTTCATTTGGTTTAAGCTTGACCGATCAGCAGATCAAGCAATTTTATGATCATGCCGTCGCTCTGCTGCAATGGTCGAAGAAGATCAATCTTACCGGCATCAGAGATCCAAAAAGTGTGGCGATCAAACATTTTATTGATTCCTTGGGGCCGGCATCCTTTGCGATCCCCATGCAGCGCGTTCTCGATGTAGGATCGGGCGGCGGATTTCCCGGTCTACCGCTCAAGGTATGGAACCCGTCGATTGACTTGACCCTGATGGATGCCGTTAGAAAAAAAATAAGCTTTATTCAGCATGTCATCCGCATCCTGAAACTCACGGACACACAAACCATTCATGGGCGGCTAGAGGATCTGTCACGCCAGGAAGGTTTCAGGCCATTTGACACAATTCTCTGCCGAGCGTTCAGTGATTTGTCCTTTATCGCTGCGCATGGGTTGCCCCTCTTGTCCAAAAATGGAAAAATCATCGTGTGGAAAGGCAAGCTGCCGGAAAAAGAAATCGAAGCGGTCCGGTTACGGTTCCATAATGAAAACAGGGGTCTGAAAATAGAAACAAAACCATACCGATTGCCCATTCTCGATGCTGAGCGAACCATTGTTATCATCACAGCTCATAGGGGGAATTGACGCATTGAAACGGGATCTGCCGATAGAAAATTCCAATAAAAAACCGACCCGTTCTGCGAGAGGGCCAAAGGAAATTTTGGCCCTCTTCACAAAAGGGTTCTGTATGGGCGCTTCCGACGTGGTTCCCGGGGTCTCGGGCGGCACGATGGCGCTTATTCTCGGCATCTACGAGGAGCTCATTCAATCCATTAAAGCGTTCGACTGGGATTGCCTCCGCCTCGTCTTGCGCGGGCGCTTCTCACAACTTTTGGATAAGGTGCCTTTGAGCTTTTTATTGCCCCTTGGGATGGGCATTCTGACGGCCATTTTTACGTTGGCGAGAGGCCTCAGCTGGCTGCTAAACGAATATCCTGTCGCGGTCTGGTCTTTCTTTTTCGGGCTCGTTCTGGCATCGGCCTTTGTGGTCGGGTGTCGTATCGAAAAATGGAACTGGTCCACGTTTCTCGGTATCGTGCTCTCGGCTATCGCGGCTTACGTATTGGTTGGCCTTGTGCCGATAGACACACCCGAAACCCTTTCCTTTATCTATCTCTGTGGGGCGGTGGCCATCTGCGCCATGATTTTGCCGGGTATTTCAGGGTCGTTTATATTGGTCCTGCTGGGAAAGTACCAATACGTGCTCGACGCTGTCGGTCGATTGGACGTGGTGGTTTTGGGGGTGTTTACGGCGGGCACGGCAACCGGTATTCTCTTGTTTGTGCGGCTTCTCAGTTGGCTTTTGAACAAGTATCATCAGATGACCATGGCGGGGCTGACCGGACTCATGATCGGTTCGTTGAGGAAAATCTGGCCCTGGAAATCCATAACAGAACTTGTCACCAATGATGCGGGAAGTGGTGTAACGTTGGCCCGCAATATGTTGCCCCACCAGATGACCGCTGAGGTTTATGTCGCGATTGGATTGGCACTGTTGGGGGGGCTTGCGGTTGTATTGCTCCAACGCCTTGCCGAGAAATAAGTCGAAAAGAATCAAGATGATGCTGCGGCGGTGACGTTATGCTGGCATGGGTCAGTTCAGGGACGAAGGGCTCCCTGTCTATTCATTGAGCCAGTCCTTTTTCCGGCCATATCTGCGGATTTCGTTGACATGCTCAAATTCGGCAATCTGCTGCTGTCCGATGTCGTTTAATCTGGGAACGGCCAGGACAGGCCGTATACGACGTGACCAGCGTTTGAAAACACCGGGACTGCCACGATCTTCAATTTCCAAAATACCAAGAAGGGAATACGCGGTCGGCGAAGATGCGATCAATGCGAGGATGTCGGGTGAACACCGGAGTGCGTTAATGAAAAGATCCATTTCATTCCG
>Ga0180436_10001661_pt1 | contig 21531 bp, 18 predicted proteins | sample SS_ome_2_FD_132434 | JGI IMG/M metagenome (GOLD analysis project Ga0180436, IMG submission 132434) | Hypersaline lake sediment archaeal communities from the Salton Sea, California, USA - SS_3_S_2 metaG | ecosystem: Environmental > Aquatic > Non-marine Saline and Alkaline > Hypersaline >... | reverse complement strand
GGTCACCGAGACGAGCGGCGTCAGGATCGGAACGCCCGCGACGACGACGCGCGGCATGAAAGAGCCCGAGATGCAACGGATCGCGGGGTGGATAGACCGGGTGCTGTCCGACCCCGAAAGCAGTTCTTTGAGGCAGGAAATACGGCGCGAGGTGTTGGACCTCTGTGGCCGCTTCCCGCTCTATCCCGATTTGTAAGCGGAATGGAGGATGCTCTCGATGATCCGAATGACCACAATCTGTGCCGCGTTCACGCTCGTTCTCCTGGGCATTTGCCTGACCGGATGCGGCGCCGACCAGGCCGCGACCAAGATCGGCGGCGGAATGGACCGCCAGTTCAGGCAGAAGGCCGAAAAGATCCAACAGGCGCTCGACAAGATCGGCGAGGCGATGTCCAACAACGCCGACCGGAAGGCCGAACGGTTCCAGCACCTGCGGGACACCCTCGTCACAAAATACAAGGAAGGACACAGGGCGCCCAAGCTCGTCTTCTTCCCCGAGGACGCCGCCGCGCCGGCCGAAGCGGCCACCGAACCCGTGTCCGCAGATGGAACGCCCGCCGCGCTGCCGGTCCTCCCCCCCAAGGAGATCAAGGCCGCGCTCCTCGCGCAGGACACGCTCGACCACCGCGGCCTCCGCCTCCTCTGGAACCTCGGGCTCGACGGGTCCGGCGTTCGCTATGCCGACCTGAACGACGGATACCTGTACGTCGTGACCCGTCACAACAACATCTACTGCATCGAGGCGAGGACGGGCCTCACGCGCTGGATTTATCCGCTCGCGCGCCGCCCCGACACGCCGCCGGGCTTCAATGATCTCTACCTCGTGATCAGCGCCGGCGACACGATCCACGTCATCGACAAGCTCGCCGGGCAGGACAAGTGGAGTTTCGAGACAGACATCCAGCCCGCGTCACGCCCCTACTGCGATTCGTCCTACTTCGTGTTCGGGACTTGGACCGGCGGCGTGCACGGATTCCAGTTCGGCGACATGTTCCCGACCTGGAGGTTCGACGCCGGTGGAGCGGTGTTCGCCATGCCGTACTACGGTGACGGGATCGCATACGCCGCGACCGACGACGGTATTTTCGTGCGGCACAACGTGGTCTCCGGCCTGACCGGCAGCACGATTGACCTCGGCGGTCGGCCGGGCGGCGACATGCTGGCCGGCGGCAACCTCTTGTTTGTCGGAACCGAAAGGTTTGAATTCAATGCGTTGAGCATCCACAACCCGGAGGTCGCCTGGACACACAACTGCGCCGGCCGGGTTGTCGGCGGACCGTGGGTTTCCACGGACGGGCAGGTCGTCTATTACAGTTCCGACGAAGACGGCCTCTACGCCGTCACGGCCGTCACCGGCCGGGAGCGCTGGAAACTCGCTGACGGCCTCAGGCCGCTCGCGGTGTCGGGTGACCGCGTTTTCGTGCTTCGCGCCGACGGCTCGGTCTGCAACGCGGACGCCGGCACCGGAAAAGTCCTGTGGTCCGAACCGTTGGAGCCCTTCACGGCCACGGTGGCCCAGATGCAGACCGAGACGATGTACCTGTTCTCGGACGACGGCCAGGTCTTCGCGGTCGCACCCAAGAAGTGAACGGTCCTTTCCCGAACAGAGCGTCGAAGCCGGGCATGACGGCTCTGGTCATGGCGGCGTTCTCTATCTGCTTCCTGATACCGACCGCCGCCCTTGCGGGCGATGCCCCGGAGCCGCCCGAGGCCGCGCGAGACGCCTTTGCAGAGGGGCTTGCGGTCGAGGGCGACGGTCAACAGGCCCTTGTCGGCCGCCGGTCGCACTTCGCAAAAGCCGTCCGGCTCGCTCCCGACTGGGCCGCCGCACAGTTCCAGCTCGGAAAGACGATGAACGCACAGGGCGACGCCGCCGGCGCCGTCGCTCACCTCAGGCGCGCCGGCGACCTGGACCCCGGAAATCCCGCGGTGCAGGCCGAGCTCGCGCTTGCCTGCCGGCGTATCGGCCGCATGGCCGAGGCGATTTCGCACTACAGCCGAGCCCTCGTTCTCGCCCCCGATGATCCGCTGATTCACAACAACTTCGGGGTCGCGCTCCTCGCCGCCGGACAGCCCGAAGGGGCCGCACGTCATTTCGAGCGAGCCGCCGAACTCGACAATAAATACCCCGATCCGCTCGTCAACCTGGGCAACTACTCCCGATCAATAGGCGAGGAGAGGCAGGCCGGGGAATACTACCGCCGCGCGATCGAGGTGGCCCCGTCGGCACCGGAGTCGCGGCTGGCGCTCGCACAACTGATGACCGACGCCGGCCGCCATCGCGAGGCACAGGAGCAACTCGAAGCGGCCGTCGCGGCCAACCCGAAGGACGCGCCCTCGCGCTTCCGGCTCGCGCTTGTTCTCGCCACGCGACAACGGTACGGGGCGGCCGTCGAAAACCTGAAGACCGTCCTTGATCTCGCGCCCGAGTACCGCGAGGCGCGCTATAACCTCGGCCTCTGTTGCCATTACATGGGCCGGAACGACGAGGCCATCCGCGTCTTCGAGGATGCTCTTCGTATCGACCCGGACTACGCCTGGCTCTACTACGGGCTCGGCCTGGTCTACGAGGACCGGGAGGACTCGGCACTCGCGGAAGAAGCCCTGACGATGGCGCTCGAAAAGGACCCCGGCCTGCGGCCCGCCAAGGCGGCGCTCAAGCGAATCCGGGGCGAGCAACCGAAACAGAAGCTCGCGTGGCCGTGGGGCCTCATGTGCGGCGCAGCAAGCGACGATACTTCCGCAGGCATCGCGGGCGCGGGTCTGCCGTTCGCCGTCACATTCGCCGCGCTTTTCGGTCCCGCTTTCTTCATCCGAGCCCGTCGGCGCAGGAAATGACAAGGCGGCCGCACCGCCGGCCGCCGCTGTCGCTTGACAACACTCCACAGGCACATAAGATAGCTCCTGTCCCAACTGAACCAGCACGAGGGGCCGAGATGCTTGACGTCGAACTCATCCGAGCGAACCCGGACGCGGTCCGCAGCGCAATCCGGAACAAGGGCGAACGAACGGACGTCGACGCCTTTCTCCGAACGGATGAAGAGCGGCGCGGGCTCCTGACCAGGGTGGAATCGTTGAGGAGTGACCGCAACGCCAACTCCAAGAAGGTGGCCGAGATCAAGAGGTCGGGCGGCGACGCCGAGCCGGTCATGGCGCGGACGCGCGAAATATCCGACCGCATCAAGGAGATAGAGCAGGAGCTCGCCGAGCTCGACGGTGAGTTCCAGGCGGCGCTCCTCACGTTCCCGAACGTCCCCGCACCCGACGTCCAGGTCGGCCGCGACGCTCAGGACAACATTGAGGTCAGGCATTGGGGCGAGCGGGCGACGTTCGACTTCAAGCCCAAGCCGCACTGGGACATTGCCCGGGACCTGGACATCATCGACTTCGAGCGGGCGACCAAGATCGCCGGGACGTTCTTCGCGCTCTACAAGGGAACGGGCGCGCGGCTGGAGCGGGCGCTAATCAACTACATGCTCGACCTTCACACCGCGCGGCACGGCTACCGCGAGGTCTCGCCCCCGTTCGTCGCAACCCGCAAGGCCGCCACGGGCACCGGCCAACTGCCTAAGCTCGAAGAGGACATGTACAACTGCGAGGTCGACGACCTCTTCCTCGTCCCGACGGCCGAGGTGCCGGTGACGAACATCCACCGCGACGAGGTGCTCGACGCGGCCGACCTGCCCGTCCGCTACGTCGCGTACACTCCGTGTTTCCGGCGCGAGGCCGGCAGCTACGGGCGCGACACACGCGGCCTCATGCGCCTCCACCAGTTCGACAAGGTCGAGCTGGTCAAGTTCGTCAGGCCGGACTCGTCCTACGACGAGCTCGAGGCGCTTCTCGAAGACGCCGAAAAAGTACTCCAGTCGCTCGGCATCGAGTACCGCGTCCTGCGCCTCTGCACCGGCGAGTTGAGCTTCGCCGCCGCCAAGTGCTACGACATCGAAATCTGGGCGCCCGGCATCGAACGCTGGCTCGAGGTCTCGTCGTGCAGCAACTACGAGGATTTCCAGGCCCGGCGGTCGAACATCAAGTTCCGTGAGAAGGGCGGCAAGCCGCAGTTCGTCCACACGCTCAACGGGTCCGGCGTGGCGCTTGCGCGGCTCGTGCTTGCCATCATCGAGCAGTACCAGATGGCGGAGGGCGACGTCCGGGTGCCCGAGGCGCTTCGCGGGTACATGGGTGGCCTCGAAACGATAACGGGAGAAGGCCGTTGAAGCCGGCGAGAGTCCATCTCGCGTGTGCCATTCTCTTGGCCGGGCTGACGGCCTGCGCCGCGGCCGTTGGCGCCGAGTTCAAGGAGGGCGAGCACGGCCCGGCCACGCTAAAGATCATTGAGGGTGTGCCCGTTCTGCACGTCTACGGCACGCCCGAGGAAATGGGCGAACAGCACGGGACCCTGTTCGGCCCGCAGGTCCAGCTCCTGCTCGATCGATACCTGAACAAGATGCTCCTGCCGGCCGGGAGGGACGTCGGGCTTCGCGATGCCGTGCTCAAGCAGGCCCGCGTCATCGAGAAGAGCATACCCGAGGACTACGTCAAGGAGATGAAGGCGCTGGCCACGGCCGCCGGCGTCGAGTACGACGACGTCCTGCTCGCCAACACGGTGTTCGACATCAAGCGTGTTGTCTACTGCTCGACGGTCGTCGCGGTCGGCGAGCGGTCGGCCGACGGCAAGCCGATCTTCGGCCGGAACCTGGATTTCCCGACGCTCGGCGTGGCGCAGGACTACAGTTGCATCGTTGTTATGCACCCCGAAAAGGGGCACGCGGTCGCGGCCGTCACGTTTCCCGGCATTGTCGGGGTGTTGTCCGGGCTGAACGACGCGGGCGTCGCCGCCGCGACGATGGAGGTGCATCTGCGCGGGGTCAATCTCGAGGCCATGCCGTACGCGATGCTCTTCCGGACCGCGCTCACCGGCGCGGACTCGACCGCGGACGTCATCAAGACCGTGACGGACAACGCCCGGACCACGTCCAACAACCTGATGGTATGCGACGCGGAAGGGGATGCCGCCTGTGTGGAACTCGCCATCAGGAAGGTTGCGGTGCGCAGGCCGGAGGAGGGCGTCGTCTACGCGACGAACCATTTCCGTTCGAAGGAGCTGGGGAGCGACTGGATCTGCTGGCGGATTCCCCGTATCAGGAAGGCGCTCGAAAACGGCGTCGCGGTCGATGATGCGCTGATGAAGAAGATGCTGGACAGCGTCGCTCAGAGGCACCTCACGATGCACAGCATGATCTTCAGGCCGGCCTCGCGTGAACTCCTGCTTGCCATCGGCGAGCCGCCGGTGACGAAGAACAGGTTCGTGCGGTTCAAGGAGTCGGTGCTGTTCCCGGAAGAAGAAGGTCAGTAGCGCCACGAATGGCGCTTGAGATGCGCGCCGCAGTCCGCGGCCAGCCGGCGCATGTCCCGCGGCCCCAGGGCAATCCCGACCCGCCTGCAAAACCTCACGCGATCCGCCAGGCCGACCGGGCTCGGCGCAAGCCCGCGCTTCACCAGCGCGCGGTTGAAGCGAAATAGCATCAGGTTCCGGAGCCGCGGCGGAAGCTTGCGGAGCTGGCGGGCCTTGTCGAAGTCGATCAGCGAGACCGTCGGCCGCGCCCCGCGCATCTGCACGAGAACGTTCCCCGCGTGCAGGTCGGGGTGGAAGATGTTCGCGGCGACGAGCCGCCCGAACGCGTCGGCGAGCGCGTCACGGACGGCGCTCATTGCGGCGGCCTCGACGTCCCCGCCCAGCCACACATCGAGCGGGACAGCGTCCGTCACCTCGCGCACCATGAGGTCCGCGGTGTTGAACAGTCCCCTTCGCCGCACGACCGCGGCCAGGCACTCGGGCGCCGGTACGCCGGCGGCGCGAGCGGCCTCGACGGTGCAGAGTTCAGCGACCGCTCGAACGCCCGTCAGGTAGCGGTCGCCGAGAAGCCGGCCGAAGAGTCCGCCGCGGCGGTAGTGGCGGATCACGGCGCGGTCCGCACCCGAGGCATCGAGCGCGACCGAGACCGCGCCGCCGCGCCCGCCTCCGAGCGGCCGGCCTCCGGCAAGCATCGCCTCGAACTTCGCCGAGTCCAGGATGCCCAGCCCGAGCAGACGGTCTTTCAGCGACGAGCGCACAATGGCGCCGCAGGCCCTCGCTTGCACCAGTTCAAAACCCGCGGGCAATGTGTTGTCTGCACTCATAGAGCGTGGCCGAATCGGTGGAGCTATTGACGAATGCGTTGATAACGGCAAACACAGGCAAGAGATTCTTCGTCGCTACGCTCCTCAGAATGACAATGAACGCATGCTCTGCCGTCATTCTGAGCGGAGCGAAGAATCTCGGCCCGTTCCATTATCAATGCATGCCTCAATAAGACTTCTCTTCTTTCCCGGCGCGCGCCGCCTCCTCCCGGCGCCGGAAGGCGAGCAGTTCCTCGGTCAGGCGCCTCTGCCGCCCCAGCATGTCGGCGATGAGAGCCAGCACGAGCAGGAGAAACCCGAGGATGACGCCGACCGCGCTGCCGGTCAGGAACTGCGTGTAGGGCGACGTCCTGCCGGTGACAAGCCAGTTCACCAGCACGACCGCGCCGAGCAGGAAGCCGAGTCCGAACACCGCGAGCCCTATCGACCCGAAGAATTTCATCGGCTTCAGGTCGCGGGCCGCGCGCAACATTATGAAAAATGTGCGGGCCGCATAGCCGGGGATGCTGGCGACGACGCGCGACGCGCCGAACTCGCGTTCGCCCCGCACGCGGAGCGGCATCTCGCTCATGCGAACGTTCTTCCCGGCCAGGTCGATGAACGATTCCTGCGTGTACGTGAAGTCGCTGAACAGGTTCAGCCGGAGCGCCGTCTCCTGTGAATACGCGCGGAACCCGCACGATACGTCCGTGAACCGGCGCCCTGTGACGAAGTTGACGATCGCGCAGAGGACGCGGTTGCCGAAGCTCTTTATCCACGGCATGCGCGGCCGCAGGTCTTTGCGTGCGAACCGGGTACAGGTGACGAAGTCCGCTTCGCCGTCGAGGATGGGGCGGACAAGGGCCGCGATGTCGCCCGGGTCGAACTGGCCGTCGGCGTCGATGTTCACGATCAGCCCCGCTCCGCGCCCGAGTGCCGCGGCCAGGCCGGTGCGAAACGCCGCCCCGACGCCGCGCGTCCGGCCGTGTGGGATGACGCGCGCGCCCGCCTTGTGCGCCACCTTCGCCGTGTCGTCCGTCGAGCCGTCGTCCACCACGATGCTTTCAATCTCGTCCACCCCGTCGATGCGGTCCGGTATGCCGGCGAGCACCTGCTCGACGGTCGCCGACTCGTTCAGGGCAGGTAGAATGACGACGAGTTTCATCGTGACACCCCAGAAATAGGTTCGTCCCCGAATAGGATATCGGCCGGGCGGGCCGACCGCAACCCCTATCCGCCGCGCGGCCCGGACCGAGCAAAACGCAAGACGGGCTTTGTATCAGGCGGACGACTTGGTATCATGGGCCGTCGGATTCGAGCGAGTGCCCAATGATCCACCTCTTCACCGGTACAAAGGCCCAGGTCATCAAGATGGCGCCCGTGGCCGTCGAACTGCGAGACCGCGGGGTCCCGTTCCGCACCGTCGACTCGGGCCAGCACGCGGACCTGACGCGCCGGTTGCGGAGCGTCTTCGCCCTTGCCGAGCCCGACGTGCGCCTGCGGAGCGCGGGCGGTGACGTCGTGTCGCTCCGGGGCGCGGTGAAATGGTACGCCGGACAGGCCTGGCGAAGCATGGTCGGCGGCCGATGGCTGAGGGACGAGGTTTTTCCAGGCGGCGGGATATGCCTGATCCACGGCGATACACTGAGCACACTGCTCGGGATGCGGATGGCGAAGCGGGCCGGCCTCGATGTCGCACATGTCGAGTCCGGACTGCGAAGCTTCTGCGCCTGGGAACCGTTCCCGGAGGAGCTTATCCGCGTCCGCTGCATGCGGCGGGCCGACCTGCTCTTCGCACCATCGGACGAGGCGGCCGGGAACCTGAAGGAAATGAACGTCCGCGGCCGGGTCGTGAACGTCGGCGGCAACACCGTCGCCGATGCGCTACGGCTCGTGGCCGGCGCTCCGACGACCATGCGCATTCCCGAGGAACCGTTCGCGCTCGCGACGTGCCATCGCGTCGAGAACATCCGGCGAAGGGGCCGGCTCGCCCGCATCGTGGCGCTCGTGAACCGCGTTGCTGAGCGGATACGCGTCGTGTTCGTGGTTCACAAGCCAACGCTTGACGCCCTGCGGCGGTTTGGACTGGCCGACGCGCTCAGCGGCGCGGTCGAACGGCTCGACATGCTCGATTACCCGGACATGGTCGCGATGCTCCAGGCGGCCCGCGTTGTCCTGACCGACGGCGGCAGTATTCAGGAGGAATGCGCCTGCCTCGGCAAGCCCTGCCTGATCCTTCGGCGGACGACGGAGCGCCCCGACGGGCTTGGCAAAACCGCGATGCTCTGGGCGTTTGACGACGCGGCCGGGGACGTGTTTGTTTCGCGGGCCGACGTAATCGCGGCGCCGCCGCCGGAATTGCCCACGCCGTCGGCCAGGATCGTCGACACGCTGGTCGAGATGGGATACGCAGAATGAAGTTCAACCGTCGCAATTTCCGGTCCTACGCGGCGCACGTGAAGTGCCTCTTCGCGATGCTCGCCGCGCGCGCCGGCGGCGCTGGGGGACGAAAGCGGCGTGGCCCCGGCAAGCCCGCCGTCGTGATGTACGGCCATTCCCTCAGCGGGAACCTCGGCGCGTTCTTCGACTACGTGCGCGGCGTGAGCCATCTGCCGTACAACGTGTATTACGCGACCATCGACGAACGCGAATACGAACGACTTTCGACAAGATACGCGAACGGCATACTGCTGGCCACGCGCGTCTCGGACATGAAGACGGTGCTCGATGCGGAGTACGTCATGACGTCGCACGGGCCCGGCATATTCCTGCTCCTCAGGTGGCTGGGGGCGCGTGCGCGGTTCGTTAGCGTCTGGCACGGCGTCGGGTTCAAGAACTACGTGCCCGAGCAGTTCCGGCTGATGCGTTTCTACTCCGCCTGCTTCGTCACGTCGGAACACTGGAAGGAAATCTACCGGACGTGCCGCGGGTTCAGGGACGATCAGATCGTCGTGACTGGGTTCGCCCGGCTCGACTGCTTCCGGCACGCGGACGAGATCGCGGAGCGCGTGCGGCGGGAACTGAAAATCCCGGAGCGTGGCATCGTCATCCTGTACGCGCCGACGTGGCGCAAGGAGGGCGAGGGAGGCGAGGTTCCGTTCGGCATGACGGACGCGGACTTCCTCCGGCGGCTCGACGGCCTCGGGCGCTCGCTCGGAGCGACGGTCGTCCTGCGCTTGCACATGAACTCCTGCCTGCGGTTCGAGTCGGCTGAGTGTCCCAATATCCGCAGCGTCCCGCAGACCGACTACCCGGCTACGAATGACCTCCTGTGCGCGACCGACGTGCTCGTCACGGACTGGTCGTCTATCGCGGCCGACTTCTGCGCGCTCGACCGGCCCGTAATCTTCCTCGATACCCCGATGCCCCGCGACTACGGCGCCGGGCCGTTGCCGATGGAACGGGGCGGCATCCACGTCGCGGACATGGACGGGCTCGTCCGCGCGATTGAGACGAACCTCGGTGCGGGCCGGCCGCCGGTCTGCGCGGAGCAGAACGAAATGAAAGAGGACGTGCATGGCGATACGCTTGACGGTCATTCGGCGCAGAGATACGATGCGGCCCTGCGGCGGCTGATCGGGCTTACGCAGCATGTCGAATAGGGCGCGAGGGAAGAGGCGATGAAGCTTATCCTGCTGGCCGCGGGCAAGGGCGAGCGGCTCTTGCCGTTCACACGGAACACGCCGAAGTGCCTCCTCGACATGGGCAACGGCAACACGCTCCTCGACGAGCAGGCCGGCCGCATCGCGAAGTCGGGCGTGGTCGACGAAGTCGTCCTGGTGATCGGCTACCTCGCCGGGCAGATCGAAGCGAAGGTCGCAGGCATGGCCGGCGCCGGGCCCGCCGTGCGCACGCGCTTCAACCCGTTCTACGACATGTCCAACAACCTCGTCACGCTCTGGCTGGCGAAGGGGGAAATGGACGACGACTTTATCGTCTGCAACGGCGACAACCTGTTTTCGTCCGACGTCTACGCCCGGCTCGCCCGCGACAACGGCGATGGCATCTTCGTGACGGTCCGGAGGAAGAAGTCGTACGACGAGGACGACATGAAGGTGACCATCAGGGACGGGCGGGTCGTCCGCGTGAACAAGGAGATTCCGTGCGACGACGCGGACGCGGAATCGGTCGGGCTGGTCCTTGTCAAAGGACGCGAGGCCCGCGAGGTCTTCCGTCGACATCTGGGGGCGCTCGTGCACGACCAGGCGTGCATCGGCAAGTTCTGGCTGGAGGTTTTCGGCAAGATGTCCGATGCCGGAATCGCCGTGAACTTCTGGGAGATGCCGCCGGGCGGGACGTGGCAGGAGATAGATTTTCACATGGACCTGAAGAAGGTGAAGGAGATTCTGCGGCCCGGTGAAAGATGATCAGGCGACGGAACGGCGCGGCGACGGGAGCGTTTTGCGGCGGCGGGGCCGGAGCGCGGCGGCGTACGTTATCGCGGCCGTCCTCATTGGCTGCGCCGCGCTCTGGGTCGTGCGCCACTGGGACCGCGTAGAAGCGGCCTTCTCTCTGAGTCCCGGTTACCTCGCGGTACTCCTGCCGCTGACCGTGCTGTCGTTCCTGACGGTCGGCCTGTTGAACCAGGTCGTGGCCGGGCATCTGGGGGCGCGACTGCGGTTCCTGCAATGGGCCTCGCTGGCCTTCGCGGCTTTCCTTGCCAATTACGTCCTGCCGGCGCGGGCCGGGCTCGCGGTCCGGGCCGCGTACTACAAACGCATCAAGTGTTTTCCCATCTCGAGTTTCGTCAGCGCGATGGCCGTGGTGTACGTGACGACGTTGCTTGTCGCCTGCGTCATATGCATCGGCGCATTGACGTGGCTGTGGCGGGTGGAGGGGCTCGTGTGCCGGCCGCTGTTCCTCGGTGCGGCCGTCGCCGCGGCCCTTTGCGTGGCGGTGCTGGTGCTGTCCGGCCGGGCGTCACAGAGGCCGGCCCGCCCCGGCATCTGGGAGGCGTTCACGCGGATACGGGCCGGATGGGACATGCTCATCCGAAGCCCTGGGCTGATGATCTGCGTTGCGGGGCTTTGCATCGCCGTGGCGGGCATGGGCGCGCTGCGGCTTGGCATCGCGTTCGCCGCGACCGGCCACCGCGTCGGTGTGGCGGGCTGTCTCCTGCTTGCGTCGCTGGTCTCGCTCTCGACCTTCATCTCGATAACGCCCGCGGGCCTCGGGATTCGCGAGGCCGTGCTCGTGTTCTCGAGCATGGCGATCGGTGTGCCGCCCGAGCAGAGTCTGATCGCCGGAGCGACGCTCCGGGCCGTCAACATACTAATCGTGTTCACGCTCGGCCCGATAAGCGCCGCAAGGATTTCGCGCGAAGCGGCCAGGGGGCCGGACGGCCCGGATTCACCTGGAATCCGGGGGGATGGTGTCGAGTAGTTTCTTCGCCTCATCGGCGGAGGGGGTGCCGGGGTACTTCTTCATCACGTATTCGCACTCGGTGCGGGCCGTGTTGAACTCTTTCTGTTCGATATGGCGCCGCGCGTTTGCGAGGAAATCCTTCGCCTCCCGGACTTGTTGGGCTTCGACCGCGGCCTTGTGCTCCAGTTGCAGTACGGCCAGTATCTTCGTGAGGTCGTCCGCCCGTGCGTCGCCCTCGAGTTGCGCTCTCAGGCGTTCGCAGGCGCGTTCCGCCTCGGTGAAGTCCCGAATGGACTGAGACTTCCGCGCCTCGTTGACGAGGTTCTTGACCGTCCGGATGTTCGCCTCGATCCATGCCTGTATCGCGCTTGCCCGGCCGGCCGCCTGCTCGCGCTCCTCCGCGTAAAGCGGATACTTGTTCATGACTTTCGTGTACAGTCCCAGCGCAATGCCGAATGTTTTGTTGTTCTCGGCCTTCGTCGCGTCCGCCATGTCGGCGGTCAGCCGGTCGAACTGGTCCTGCGACGCCGCGTTCCACCTGATGGAGAACGTCGCCGGGCCGGCGCCCGTGGGAAGTTCGAGCCGCCACGTCACCACGTCGTCGTTCTCGACCGTCGCGCTCACCGTGGCCAGCGCGCCGAGCATGACGAATGTGCGCTCGGCCCCTTCGCCGAACGTCAGCATCGTCACGCCGTTTATGCCTTCGAACGTCTTCGTCGCCGTCGTGTGAGAGCCGCCGGTGGTGTCGAGCCGAACCGAGCCCGCGAGCAGGTCGCGGCCTGACCGCCATTCGACGGCGCGGACCGCCTCGGGCAGGGCGGACGTGTCGATGTCGAACCGGAGGAGCAGGCCGCCCGCGTCCGCGGAGATGACCTCCCTGAACGTCACGTTCGTGTCCGGCCCGAGGGTGCCGGCGAAATCGACGTGGCCGGTCTTGACCTGCGGATAGCCGCGCTTGAGCGTGCCCAGCGACTGGCCCGCCTTGTGCCCGGCGGCGAAGGCGACGACCTGGCCGGAGCAGACGAGGGCGGCCCCCTTCTTGAATATGGTGAACCGGCCGAGCGGGTCCGACTCCGCGGCCAAGGCGCCCGCGGCGGCGCCGGGCCGCGACCGCGCCGAACCGGCCGTGCGGACCAGGGTGCCGTCGAACTTCGCCGCTCCCTGGCCCATGATGGCGCATCCGAAGCGAGCCGTGTCGCACCACGACGGTGGCTGAAACGTCTCGGCGACGCGGCGCCAGCCGAGGGCGTTGTCCGTGCGGGCGCCGAACTGCCGCGTCCGCAGCCAGGGCGTGTCCGCCCGCAGCCACTCGACGCAGAGGACCGCGGACTCGCCCGACGAGTTCTTCACGAACGCGGACATCTCATAGGCCTTCGCCGGCGATATGCCGATGGACGATGACCAGCACAGCCCGGAGATGTCGTTGTCCGCGCCCGCGGCCGACTCCAGGAGCAGGGCGAACTTCCCGTCCTTGACCTTTGTCCTGCTGTGCCTGACAGTCCCGACCGATGCCGGCCACCCGGCGATGTCGCCCGCGGAGCCCTCTTCGAAGGAAGGGTTCTGCGTCAGCAGGTTGCCGGAATAGACCTTCGGCTCCGATCCGGAACTGGCGATCAGTTTCACGAGCAAGCTCGCCAGCAGGATGACGCCGACGATCGCGGCAATAATCCTGACGCGCGGCGTCAGCGCCGCATAGAGGCCGGTCTCTGGTTGCGTGGGAGCGATTTCTTCCGCCGCCGCGCCGCAGAGCACCTCGAACACCGAGGTGCCGATAGTGATCTTTTCGCCGCCGTGCAGTTCGCATTCTTCGACCGCCACCTCGTTCACGGCGATTCCGTTGCGGCTTCCGAGGTCTATGATCAGCGCGCGGCTCGCCGTTGTCCTGAGTTCCGCGTGGCGGGCCGATACGGAGGAATCGTCGAGCACGATGTCGTTCGCCGAGCCGCGGCCGATGGTGGTGACGGATTTCTGCATCCTGAAGGCCCGGCCTTCGTGCGGGCCCGCGGTCACGCGGAGCGCCATCGGGACGGGCTCTTCGATGTAGGATATGCGCGTGGCGCCTATCCTGACGACCGATCCGTTCTGAAGCTTTTCGCGTGTGATGCGACGGCCGTCGATGGTCGTGCCGTTGCCGCTCTCGAGGTCGGCGACGAACCACTCGCCGCCGTCGAGTTCAAAGCGGCAGTGATCGCGCGAGGCGTGTGTGTCGGTGACGACGATCCGGTTCGTGTCGGCGCGCCCGCAGGTTATCGGGTCCGACGCGAGCTCGACCTCGGTGGTTGCACCGTCCTGGTACACGACCAACTTCGGCATCGGACCCCCTCCTGGGCGGGGCGAAATGCCCCCACAGATTATACACGCGGATTATAGTCAGCATTGCGCCCGCCGGCAAGCCGCGTCGGGCACGTCACCTCTGCCGGATGGTTTCGTGCTCGTCCTCGTCGTCGAAGAGCGTCCTTATCGCGGCAATGAAACGTTGCGAATCCTGTGCGTAGCCGGCCGTCGGTTCGAGTCCGTCGACCCGGCCGCACCAGTACGCGTTGAAGCACATCATGAAGAGTTCGCGGATGTATTTGCTGGCCATCGAGGCGAGTGCGGGCGGCAGGTGCCGGGCGTCGGCCTTCTCGATGAACGCGAAGCGCAGCCGGCGTTCGGGCAGCCCGACCTCGTAGACTGAGATCGCCGGCGTCTCGGTGACGGGCCGCACGGACCGCCCGAAGAAGTTGTTTGAGAGGAGTGGGGCGTAGTAATGCCGCCCGCCGTGCTTGTCGATGAGGAACGAAAGGTCGCCGTCGTGGCGGCGCATCGCCCGCTCGACGAGCGACATGACTTCCTGGAAGAGGACGACGGACTTGTTCTGGTGTCGCTCGACGAGACGGTTGAACGCGCCGGGCAGGACGACCTGAACCGCGAGGTCCAGGAATCGGGCGCGGTCGGCGGCGGCCGCGATGGCCTCGGCCGGCGCGTCGATGCCCGTGCGGTCCGTCGCCGCGGGGAGCGGCACGTCGTTCCACCACGACGCGTCGCACAGTTCGTCCGCGCAGTCGCACAGGTCGTCGAGGAGCGTACGGAACGTGGGCGGCAGGGGGCCGTTTGCGCCGAGGAAGGCGAGTACGGCGCGTTCGAGCCCGGCCAGCCCGGCCAGCCCGCGGCCGCCGTCATAGATGAGCTTGCTGTCCGCGACGACCAGCCGGCCCGACGCACCGCGCTTCGTCCGCGCGACCTCGCCGTCGAGCAGGTCCCACAGGTCGGCGTCCGCGGCATCATTGTCGACGCTGAACGCCGCGGACGAGACGACCAGCGGCCCGAGCACCGGCCCGTAACCGGCTTCGTCGATTCCGATGATGATCGGCATGCGGCCCCTCAGAAAAGTTCGCCCTGCCGGGCCGCGAGCGCGACCCTCGGCAGTTCGGCGGCCCGTATTATGCGCTTGAACACGCCGATGCTCTCGACCGGCAGTCCGCCGGCGCGGAGTGCGAGCCGGTTGCCGGACGCTCCGCCGGGCGCCCTCCGATATTTCACGACATACGCGGGCCGCCCGAGGCGGAGCGCGTGGCGGAACGTTATCATCGTGCCGCCGTCGGGCTGGGCCTCGACGGCGAGCAGAGCCCAGCCAAGCGCCGCGATGAGCCGGTCGCGTCGGACGGCCGCTCGCGACGACCACGGCTCGTCCGGCAGGCACTCCGACACGACCGTGAGTTTTCGACCGAGCTGACTGTGGAATGGTTCGTATTCGGGCCGGAGCGCGAAGGTGAAGACGCCCATCGGCAGGATGAGGACCGTCTGGCCGCCGGCTTCGAGCGCGCCGACGTGCGCCGCCGTGTCGATGCCGGGAGCGTAGCCGCTGGCGGTCGTCCAGCCCGTTCGGGCGAGCTCGCGTCCGGCGGCGTGTGCGATTTCGGCCCCGCGAGCGGACGGCGTCTTCGAGCCGGCCACTGAGAAAGTGCGGGTGCGCGGGCCGGGCAGTGGGCCGAGCGAGTAGAGGACGGGCGGCGGGTCGCGCAGGTCCAGCAGGCGGTTCGGATAGGTGCGGCTCCCGATGCTGATGACGTTGTATCCGTGTTCGGCGAGCCGTGCGGCGGTCGCGCGCGCGGAGCGGAGGAGGTCTTCGCCATTTGCGACTGCGGCGACCGTCTCGGGCCGAAGGCGGCGGAAACTTTCGAGCGAGCGCCGTTCCGCCGTGAAGACGCTTCGCGCGTCGCCGAACCGCCCGCAGAGCGCCCGGTACGTGGCGGGGCCCACTCCGGGCGCGTTGGAGAGTGCGATTGCGAAGATGGCGTCGTCGTTCACAGGAAGCTCCACGAATCCCGCCGTTCGGTCAGCGGCAATTGTATTAGGAACATTCGCGGGTGTGAAATGAAAAATGATTCCTGTCGGCATGCCTTGCGCCCGCGGGGCGGGCTTGAACGCATGCACGGGTAGCGGTATCATGCATGTCGGCAAGGGAGGCCGGGTTCGGAGAGTACGAATGGCCCAACGCTTCGCGGTCGAGCGCCAGCGGATGGTCGAGTTTCAGATCGCAAGTCGCGGCATCAGCGACGATCGATTGTTGCGGGCGATGCGCAAGGTCCCGCGTCACATGTTCTGCGTGCCGGTCGAGCATCCCGAGGCGTACGACGACCATCCGCTGTCCATCGGCGCTGGCCAGACCATCTCGCAGCCGTACATGGTGGCGCTGATGACGGACCGGCTCGGGCTGACCGGAGCGGAGCGTGTGCTTGAGGTCGGGACGGGCTCCGGCTACCAGACCGCCATCCTGGCCGAGCTTGCGGCGGAGGTCGTCTCGGTCGAGCGGATTCCGGAGCTGGCCGGCCGCGCCCGCGAGACACTGCGGGTGCTCGAATACCGCAACGTCGAGATAATGGTCGGCGACGGCACGCTCGGTTGGCCGGACGGCGCGCCTTACGACCGTATCATTGTCACGGCCGGTGCGCCGCATGTGCCCGCGCCGCTCAGGGAGCAACTCGCCGATGGCGGCATCCTCGTCATTCCGGTCGGGTCGCGTGGGATGCAGACGCTGACTATCATCACGCGCGAGGGGAAGAAGTTCCGCGAGAAGGCGGACTGCGCGTGCGTGTTCGTCAAGCTCATCGGGCAGGAGGGGTGGGGCGGCGGCTGATTCCGAAGCCGGTCGCACGCGGGGTTGACTGCCGGCTCCGCCCGGCTAGAATATCTCACTCAATGGCCGGGAACCTTGTCATAGCGATAGATGGCCCTGTGGGCGCCGGGAAGAGCGCGGTCGCTCGCGCTCTTGCGAAGCGGCTGGGGTTCCGTTACCTCGACAGCGGCGCGATGTACCGCGCGGTGACGCTCAAGGCGTTGCGCCTGGGCGTTGATATGAGAGACGAGGCCGCGCTGACCCGTGTCGCGCAGGAGTCGGATATCGAGCTCAAGGCGGCGCCCGGAGGCGTTCGCGTGCTTCTCGACGGCGAGGACGTGAGCGGGCCGGTCCGTTCGCTCGAGGTGACGAACAGCGCGTTCGGCCCGTCCCAGACGCCCGGCGTAAGGACGCGTATGGTCGAGCTTCAGCGTGGGGCTTCGTCCGGGGGACCGCTTGTGGCCGAGGGCCGCGACATGGGCACCGTCGTGTTCCCCGGCGCTCCGGCGAAGTTCTTTCTCGATGCGTCGGTGGCCGAGCGGGCGAAACGCCGGTACGCCGAGCACGTTGCCAAGGGAGAGAGTATTTCGATGGAAGAACTGAAGCGGCAGATAGTCCTGCGTGACGAACGGGACTCGACCCGCGAGGCGTCGCCCCTCAAGAAGGCGGACGACGCCGTGAGCATCGACACTTCGAACATGACCATCGATGAGGTGGTCGAGAGCATAGTGTCCGTGTTGACCGCGAGGGGGCTGTTGAGTGCGGAGTAGGCCGCAACGCATCGTCCACGGCTTCTGCCGGCTCCTCATCCGGATGGTTTTCGGCGTCTTCTTTCGCGCCCGGGCATATGGGATGAAGAATGTGCCGGAGAGCGGCGGCGCGCTCGTGCTGTCGAACCACCAGAGCTATATTGACCCGATGCTGATAGGCGCCCCGTTACGGCGGCACCTGACGTACATGGCGCGGGACACGTTGTTTCGGAACCCGATATTCGCGGAGTTGATGCGACTGGTCAGCGCTTTTCCGGTGAGGCGCGGGAAGCCGGACAAGGATTCGATACGCCGCGCCGTGCGGTATCTCGAGTCGGGCGAGGCAATGGTCATGTTTCCGGAGGGCACCCGTTCGCGCGACGGCCGGGTCCAGCAGTTCAAGGGCGGATTCCGTGTGCTCGTGAGACGGGCGCACGTGCCGGTGGTGCCGGCCGCGGTCGACGGCCCCTACCGCGCGTGGCCCCGGTCCCGGCTCCTGCCCCGGCCTCGGCCCATCCGCGTAATGTATGGCGCGCCGATAAGCCCGGAGGAGTTTGAAGGGCTTTCGGACGAGGAGGCGGCCGATCTGGTGTTCCGAAGTATCTGCCAGTTGCTCGAGAGGTTGCGGGGCATGGACGAACCGGGCCGCGGGAATTGGCGTTTGCCTTAGTGTTTGCTCATTTCTATAATGAATGTGGGGCTTGGTTTTCTTCGGTCGGCGTGTGTGCGGGAAACAGCATGGGTGAAACGAAGCAACGGGTTGACCGGTGTGCGGCGGCGGTCAGGCGACACTGGGACGGCAAGCCGAAGGTCGGCATCATCCTCGGCATCGGACTTGGTGCGCTCTCGAAGCAGATCAAGGCGGACGCGGTTGTTTTGTACTCGGAAATCCCGACGATGCCCGAGACGACGCTCGACACGCACGAGGGCCGCCTGGTGCTCGGGACGCTGGACGGCGTGCCGGTCGCCGCGGCCGACGGGCGCTGTCACTTGTACGAGGGTTTTTCCGCGGTCGACGTGACGCTGACGGTGCGGCTGTTCCGGGCGCTTGGTGCGGACGTGCTGGTCGTGTCGAACGTGGCGGGCGGGCTGAACCCGAACTTCGTGCTCGGGGACATCGTGGTGATCGGGGATCACATCAACCTCATGGGTTCCAATCCGCTGGTTGGCGCCAACGACGACGGCCTCGGCCCGCGGTTCCCAGACATGATCGAACCGTACGACCACGAGCTGGTCGCCGTCGCCGAGCGGGTGGCCTTGAAGAACGGGATCAAGTTGCAGCGTGGGGTGTATGCCGCCGTGACGGGGCCGTGCCTGGAGACGCGGGCGGAATATCGATACCTGCGGACCATCGGCGCGGACCTCGTCGGCATGTCGACGGTGCCCGAGGTGATCGTCGCCGTGCACGCGGGGATGAGGACGCTCGGCGTCTCGGTCGTCTCGGACCGGTGCCTGCCGGACGCGCTCGAGCCCGTGAACATCGAGGCGATCATTCGCGCGGGCCAGGATGCGGAGCCGAGGTTGAAGACAATCGTGACGGGTGTTTTGAAGACGCTGTGATACCGGCTTTTGAGGTGACGAGAGAGTGCGTTTCTTGCAGACCATCGGTGTCGCGCGTCGCGTCGCGTTCTGCGGTCTGATGTTGTTCGCCGCCGCGGGAATTGCGTTCGGAGCCGAAGCCCCGGTCGAGCCGCCGTCCGCGGTCCCGGTTCAGCCGCCGGAGCCCGTCCCGCCCAAGCCGCCCGTTCCCGTCAACCTGATTTCCAACCCGGATTTCGAGACGGACAAGGACGCCGACGGCGTGCCGGACGGGTGGTTCCATTCCGAGCCCGAGTACTGGTGTGGACCTGAAAAGGGCACCCCGCACTGGAATCAGTTACGGGAGCTCTGGGTGCAGAAGGGAACGGTTCCCGCCAACATTCCATTCCGGCCCGCGGGTACGCTCGAAGGCGGAATCTACGGCTGGGAATCGCCGGGAGACGGCGGCGGCCATTCGGTCTCGATTGACGAGGTGAGCGAGCAGAAGTGGGGCGAGTGGGACACGGTGGTCAAGGGGATCAAGCCGGGCACGGACTACGTCATAACGGGCTGGCGGAAGCAGAGCGCGCCCGCGAGCCGCCAGTCGGCGCCGTGGATGCAGATCGGAGCGTTCGGAACGCTAACGCCGGTCAAGGGCACCGTGGATAGAGACACCTGGGTGCCGTTTGCCATAACTGTCAACTCGGGCAGTTTCGAGGGCCAATGCAGGATAGGGTTCATCGTCGACCAGGCGCCGACAAAGGTCTGGCTGGACCGGGTGGCGATGTTCGAGGGGACGATGAACGACGTCGCGCGGTTCCGTACCGGTCTCAAGGGTGCGGCGCTCGAATACCCGTTCCACGATACGGTCTATGCCTCGCCGGACCTGGAGTGCCCGCTCTTCTTCGATATCCTGTGGTCGCTACACGGCCTCAACGGCGAGCGAAATCTCGAGATCGCCATCGACCTGCCGGTCGGCCTGGACCTGACCGGCGGCGCATCCGGAATGGGACTGGAGCTTGGTGAGCCGGCGGCCCAGCCGATCAGCATCGAGGGTAGGCCGTACATACGCAGGACGTTCACGGTCCTGACCGCGAGAACGATCCGTGAGTTCGAATCCGCCGGCACGCGCTCGCTCCGGCTGTGGCTGAATGCGGCGCCTGAGCCGGGCGCGGGCGTGTTCGAGGCGTACTACCACGCCCGTTGGCCGGGCGGCCGCCAGCCGAACCAGGTTCTCAAGATCAAGATCGTGCGGTTCGGCGAGGTCAAGCGACCGCGGCCGCTCCTCGCGGCAATAGGCGGCGTTCCGAGCGACCTGGCGGCGTCGCGCGTGAACAAGCTTATCAAGGGGCTTCCCGCGACCGGGGTCAACTGTCTTGTTCTGGACGGCAAGCCGGACCCGACAACGGCCGGACTGTTTGAAAAAGCCGGCATAGCCGTCGCGGGCTGGTTCAGTCTGGGCGGTGGAAATCTGCCGCAGGACGCCGTTGCTCGTGACGCGGCCGGGAACGCGATCCCCGGCCGGCTGTGCCCGTCGTACCGGTCTGATGATGCCATGGACACCGTGTTCGCCGGACCGGCCGCGCTTGTAGCAGACGGGGTGACCGTACTCTTCACTGACCTGAGGGATACCGGTCACGGCGTCTGTTTTTGCGAGCGGTGCCGGGCGGAGTTCGAGGCGTTTGCCAGGATGCGGCATCCTGAATTGGAGGGAGCGGTCAAGCCGGAGGATGTGGCCGACCCCGAGAAGCGGGAGGCGCGGGCCGATGCATGGGCCGAGTTCCGTTCGGCGAAGCTGGCCGACCTCTACTGGACGCTTCGGAAGGGGTTGGACGCCTTCCGCAAACGGAGTTCCGACCCGCTTCCCAACGCGACGATCCCGCTCAAAGTGCTGGCCATGGTGCCGTCGCCCGGCGCCGGCCGCAGCGACGCGGTGGATTACGGGCGGATGGCCGGCGTGTTCGACGTCGAGATAATCGATCCGATGATGAACCGCGCGGACCTTGGCGGAACGCCGGCGTGGGTCGGCGGCCAGGTTGCCGAATTGATCAAACTTCTGCCGCCCGGCGGGAAGGCGGGGGTGGCTGTCACGGCCGGCGCGACCGATGACGGAGCGGCGATGGCCCCTCTCGTGGTCCACTCCGACGTGCGGGACCAGGTGCTCGAAGCGGTCGCCGCGGGCGCGAAGGCCGTGATCCTGCATCCGTTTTACGCCGTCGACGGGATGAACCTTAAGCAGTTTTCGGAGGCCCTTTCGCTTCTGGCGCCGTTCGAGGAGATTATCGCCGAGGGCGAGCCGGCCGGTCTGGTGGCGGTTTCGGCGGGGACGGCGTCCGCGAGGTGCCTGGCAAGGGATGGCTCGATGCTGTTGCTTGTCAGTGACTATTCAGAGGCGCCCGCAGAGGATGTCCTGCTCGACCTGACTTTCCCGGAGGGCGCCGAGCGCGTCCCGATGGTCCTGATAGATGCGGAAAGCGCCTCGGTCGTGGCGGAGGTTCCTGCGGATGCGAAGACGGTGACGGTTTCGCTTCATTGCAGTCGGGCGCGCCTCTTCTATCTGGGCCCGCTCTCAAAATCCCCTATCCCCGTTCCCGAATAAGCGGCCTAATAGCATGTTGTGCGGGCGGGCGCCGCCCATGCGCG
>Ga0180436_10001657_pt1 | contig 21550 bp, 13 predicted proteins | sample SS_ome_2_FD_132434 | JGI IMG/M metagenome (GOLD analysis project Ga0180436, IMG submission 132434) | Hypersaline lake sediment archaeal communities from the Salton Sea, California, USA - SS_3_S_2 metaG | ecosystem: Environmental > Aquatic > Non-marine Saline and Alkaline > Hypersaline >... | reverse complement strand
CGGCCACCGCTCCACCGGCAGGATCTCCATTGGACCAGTTGTTCACATTTTCCAACTCGGGAAATCCGGGCTTGCCCCATCGCTGATGGGTTTTGGTGGTTAGAAAAATGGATTTTCGTAAATCTTCATCGTAAGCTTCCTTACCCGGGATCAGATTCAGTTGCCTGAAGGCTTCTCCGAAGTGAATCTGGCTTTTGGCATACAGGTTGGAGGTGTCGTAATAGTTAACCCCCATTTTAAAGGCCTTTAAAATTATAGGTACAGGATCCATATTGGGATCGGTCCACTGAAGCGATGCCTGTCCCCCCAGTCCCAGGGTGGTCACCTTAAAGGGGATTTTTCCAAAACTGCGGGTCATGGGAGCAGGCAGTTGATCAATTCCGAAGCGGAATCCCGGAAGTACGGTTAGCCCTGCAGCGGCAGCTGCAGAGAGTTTGACAAATTCTCGGCGGGATAGGGTTTTATTTTTCATAGTAACATATTTTGATGATAGTCGTCCTAGTGATAACACAAGATAATAGAAAGGGTTGAAAGTAGAGCTGTACGAAAACGAACGCCCCCGTACGAATACGTGCTATTCAAGTTAAGGATTAAATATGTAAACACCAGGCAATGAGGATGGTATAAGGAATGGCACAAAAACTGTAAAACTAAATCAAACTTAAAACTCATGTGGAAGAATTTCCTCATTGTCACGCTGCGGAGCATCACGAAGAACAAGCTTTTTAACCTGATCAACATTGCAGGTCTGGCAATTGGCCTTGCCAGCGCCATTTTTATTATCCTGTATATCCTTAGTGAGACCAGTTACGACCGGTTTAATGAACGGGCGGATGATATTTGCAGACTTTATATGGAAGGAAAAATGGCGGGATCTGAAATTGTGGCTGCAGTCAATGCCCCGGTCATGGGACCTACCTTAGCTGAGCAGATTCCCGAGATTGAAAAATTCTGCCGCTTCGATTTTGCCAGGAATCGTCTGATGTGGACCGATCCTGACAATAAATTTCTGGAAGGACATATCATGTATGCAGATTCAAGCTTTTTTGAAGTATTTACTTTTGAATTGCTGGAAGGAGATCCCCTCACCTGCCTGGATGAACCCAATAGCATCCTTATCTCAGAATCGAAACTGGAGCAGTATTTTCCCGAAGGTAATCCCATAGGAAAATCCATTGCCATGGACAATGACTCGACCATTTTCCTGGTAAGCGGTGTTGTAGAGGATGCTCCCATAAATTCCCAGTTCTTTTATGATTTTATCTGCTCCTATTCCACCGATGAAAGGAGCCGTTCCACCAACTGGTTCAGCAGCTGGATGCAAACCTATTTTCTGCTCAGGCCCGGCTCAGATCAGAAAGCGTTGGAAGATAAGATCAATGTCGCCATGGTCGAAAACATAAGACCCCAGCTGCAGCAGTTTATGGGCATCACACCGGAAGAGTTTTTTGAATCCGGCAACAAGTATGGCCTGTTTGTTCAACCTTTGCTGGCGATCCATCTGGATAAGGAAATTGACATTCCCAATGATGCCGGGTATCGTCCCATCGGGAACCGCAGCTACCTGGTGATCTTTGGAGTCATTGCATTTTTCATTCTGGTGATCGCTTCCATCAATTTTATGAATCTGAGCACCGCCAGGTCACTGAGCAGGGCCAAGGAAGTGAGCCTCCGGAAGGTGGTGGGTTCCGGAAGGAAACAACTTATCAGGCAGTTCCTGTTCGAGAGTGTCTTTCTGAGTTTGATCTCACTGGCCATTGCACTGATCCTGGTTCTTTATTTCATGAAGCCCTTTAACAACATCATGGATCTGAACCTGGCATATGAGGATATTTTCAGCTGGTATATGTTACTTTCTCTGATATTACTCGCCGTGTTTGTGGGGCTGCTCAGTGGATCTTACCCCTCTTTTGTGCTGGCATCGTTCAAACCCATAGTAGCACTTAAGGGTACCAGTTCCTCCAAGAATGGAACGGGTTTTTTACGAAACATTCTGGTCATCATACAGTTCTCCATATCCATGATTATTATTGCAGGTACCCTGGTAATCTACTGGCAATTCAGGTACATGAGTCAGAAAGACCTGGGATTTGATAAGGAACAGCTTGTGGTGATAGACAGGACTGATCCATTGGGGAACCAGTTGGGAGCATACATGGAAGAAATCAAGACACATGCTTCCATACTTAATGCCACCAATTCAAACTCTTACCTGGGTACAGTACATAATACCAGTACCTATGGCATCAAAGGCAGACCTCGTGAGGAAAGTCCCATGTTTGCAGTTTACCGGTGCGATGAGGAATTTATGGAGACCTACAAATTTGAGCTGGCCACTCCGGAAAGCCGTTTCCTTTCGGATGAATATGGCTCCGATTCCTCTGCCTGCCTGGTCAATGAAGCTGCAGTGAGTAAGTACAAGCTGGAGGATCCGCTAAACCAGGTGTTGATTGCTCCCGATCTGGATGGATTTCACAACGAATTAAGGATTATAGGAGTGGTGAAGGACCATCATTTTTCAAGTGTTAAGCAGGAAATTACCGCACAGGTAATCTGGCTAAAATCCGAGGAATCCGGCGGCTACATCAGCGTAAGGCTATCGGCAGGTAAAGATAATGTGGATGCGGCTATGGGACACATCGAAAACAAGTGGAGAGAATTTGCAGGTGATCAGCCCCTGGAATATTTCTTCCTGGATGAGGAGCTGAACACCTACTATGCGGAAGAAAAACGAACTGGAGTCATTACATTGATCTTTTCCATCCTGGCCATATTTATTGCTTCACTGGGACTTTTTGGTCTGACTCTTTACAATTCTCAAAAGCGAATCAGAGAGATCGGGATCAGGAAGGTGATGGGTGCTACCGAATCAAATATTGTAGCGTCTATTTCGCTTAGCGCATTTTATGCGGTGGGTATTTCCATTGTAATTGCCATGCCTGTGGCCTACTTTATGATGATGGACTGGCTCAGGGATTTCCCATATAATATGGGCTTCAAGCCTTTACTTTTCTTATCTGCAGCCTTGCTGGCTGTAATAATTGCCCTGGCAACAGTTGCTGTCACATCCATGAAAGCGGCTCGCACCAATCCGGCCATATGTTTACACTATGAATGAAATAATGATTTATAAAATACAACAATTATGTGGAAGAACTTTATCAGAGTTACGGTACGTAGCATCAACAAAAATAAGGCCTTTAATAGCATCAATATTGCCGGACTGGCCATTGGTCTGGCCAGTGCCATCTTCATTATTCTCTACATTATCAGCGAAACCAGCTACGATCGTTTTAATGAACGATCGGCTGACATCTACCGTCTCTATATGGACGGCAAGATGGCAGGAGAGGAATTCAGGGGTGCCTGGGTGAGTTCCATAACAGGACCTGCCTTCCACGAGGAAATTCCGGAAATTGAAAATTTCTGCCGTTTCGATTGGGCCAATAACCGCCTCATGTGGGTCGATCCTGCCAACAAGTACCTGGAGAACCAGCTGCTTTATGCCGATTCCACCTTTTTCGAGGTCTTTAGTATAAACCTGCTGGAGGGGGATCCTGCTACCTGTCTGGACGAACCCAGTACTATAGTATTGACCGAATCCAAGGCTCTGCAGTACTTTCCTGGGGGGGATCCCATTGGAAAATCCATTGCTATGAATGACGATTCCACCCTATACCGGGTGACCGGAGTAGTGGAAGAGGCTCCACGTACATCTCATTTCGATTACGATTTTATCTGCTCCTATTCCACCTATGAATCAAGCCGTCGAACCTCGTGGTTTAACAATCACATGCAGACCTACCTGCTGGTGAGGCCGGGTGCCGATCCGGAGCTATTGGATCAGAAACTGGAAGAAGTCACCCTGAAATATATAGGTCCCGAGCTGGAACAGATCATGGGGGTAAGCGTAGAAGAATTGTTTGCCACCGGTGCCAAGTACGGTTATCATCCCCAGCCCCTTCTGGATATTCATTTGAATGCAGATATTGAGGTTCCCAGCGATATTGGCTACCGTCCCAACGGCAACCGTACCTATCTGATTATTTTCGGGATCATTGCCTTTTTCGTGTTGATCATCGCTTCCATCAACTTTATGAACCTGAGTACAGCGCGGTCACTGAGTCGCGCGAAAGAAGTCAGCCTGAGAAAAGTGGTCGGATCTGACAAGAAACTCCTGGTGCAGCAGTTCTTGTTTGAAAGCGTATTCCTTAGTCTGGTCTCCCTGCTCATTGCCATAGTGCTGGTAACCTTGCTTCTCACTCCCTTCAATAACCTGGTGGGACTGGAATTGGAATTAGGGGATATTTTCCGCTGGTACATGATCCCTTCTTTCATACTACTGGCAGTCGTGGTGGGACTCTTAAGCGGGAGTTATCCATCCTTTGTTCTATCTTCTTTCAAACCTGCCTATGCCCTGAAAGGGAAGGGTTCTGCCAGTAACGGGACCAAATGGTTAAGGAATATCCTGGTGATAGTTCAGTTTTCCATTTCCATCATCATCATTGCCGGGACCCTTGTCATATACTGGCAGTTTAAGTACATGACCAACAAAGACCTGGGATTTGACAAAGAACAACTGGTAGTGTTGGAGCGTATCCATCCCCTGGGGCAGGGACAGGAGATTCAAACCTTCAAAAAGGAATTAACGAGCCACTCGGCGGTACTTGCAGCCACCAACTCTACAGCCTACATGGGAGCACCCAATAATAACAATGCCTATGCCATCAAGGGAAGGCCCATGGATGAAACGGTACTCTTCCATACCTTCTGGACCGATGAAGACTTTATGGAGACCTATCGTTTCGGACTGGCTACTCCGGATAGCCGCTACTTCTCCGAGGACTTTATCACAGATTCTCTGGCCTGCCTGGTCAATGAAGCTGCTGTGAGGAAATACAACCTGGAAGATCCCCTGAATCAGAGTATCATGTGGGGATTTGACGATCCTGCTGATGCTAAGGAGCTTAAAATCATTGGTGTTATGGAAGACCATCATTTTCTTACGCTTAAACATGAGGTTGGAGCCCAGATCGTAATCCTGAAGGACCGGAACTGGAATTGGGCCGGCTACCTGACCGTCAGACTTGCACCAGGTAAGGAGAACATTGAGGCCGGACTGGCTCATTTGAACAGCAAATGGGAAGAGTTTACCAACGATGAACCCTTTCAGTACTTCTTCCTGGATGAAGAACTCGACTCCTATTATGCCGAAGAAAAAAGGACCGGAGCGGTCACCATGATCTTCTCCATCCTGGCCATTTTTATTGCCTCGCTGGGCTTGTTCGGGCTTACCCTCTACAACTCCCTGAAGCGCATTCGGGAAATAGGTATTCGCAAGGTGATGGGAGCCACAGAGACCAGTGTGATCACCGTGATCTCAAAAAGTGTGGCCTATGCCGTGGGCGTTTCCATATTGATTGCCATGCCGGTGGCCTACTTTATGATGCAGGACTGGCTGAGGGACTTCCCCTACAACGTGGGATTCCAGCCTGTACTGTTTATCATTGCAGCCCTCTTGTCCATCGTCATTGCCATGGTTACGGTCACCATTACCTCGCTGAAAGCAGCTCGTACCAATCCTGCCATGGCCCTGCATTACGAATAGCAGGTCCTGGCCATATAGCCAATTTTTGATACGAATATTAGCCGGATCCCAACTTTGGGATTCCGGCTTTTATTTGTCTTTTAACATGCACTCTGTTTTTTTTGTTCTATATTAAAAGCCTTCAATGCACTTGAATATGAAAAAAACACCCATTGGAGAAGCAATGTTAATCCTGGGGTGTCTGGCTATTATATTGTCAGCATGTACCTTCCATAGCGAAGAAGAGCTTTACGGGATCGTACCCTGCGATACCACCTTGGTTACCTGGGATTATAACATACAGGCTATTCTGGAAAAAAACTGCGTTCCCTGCCACAACCCGGAGCTGCAATACAACGGAGTAAGGCATGATGTCTACGAGCTTGAACTGATCGTGGTGGAAGATGGCCGCCTGAACGGTGTGGTCAATCATTTGCCTGGCTTTCCCCAAATGCCATACCAGCTTCCCCAGCTTCCCGAATGCGAACGGCTTCTGATCAATACCTGGATTGAAAGGGGAGCTCCAAGGAATTGAATATGATGGGACTGAAAAACCATATGGTTATTATTTTCTTGTCACTGTGCATTGCACAGCTACATGCACAGGATCTGGACTCCATGCTCAGGGCCATGGAATCCACCCCGGGTCCCCTGTATACCCTGGGAACCTTTAAATCGACCCGGGTGGCGCTGGGACAGTCGGTCGAAACACCAGTCAGGGGGGATCTGACCTTCATCATCTCCCATCGCTTCGGGGACGTTCGGGGAGGACTTTACGATTTTTTCGGTCTGGATCAGGCCCACAACCGACTGGGTCTGGAATACGGTATCGGCGATCGTGCCGGTCTGAGCTTTGGTCGTAACTCCTTTGAAAAAACCTACGATGGGGCAGTAAAGTTTAAGTTGCTAAGCCAACAAAAGGGAGCAAAAAACATTCCGCTAAGCCTAAGCTGGTACAGCGGGGTATTCATGAATACGGTGAGGTGGAGCGATACGGAAAGGGAAAACCTATTCTCTTCCCGACTGTCCTATGTGAATCAGTTATTGATAGCCCGTAAGTTCAGTAAAAAGCTTTCCCTGCAACTGAGCCCCACACATATCCACCGTAACCTGGTACTGCGTGATATTGACCAGAACGATGTTTTTGCTCTGGGATTCAGCGGGAAATACAATTTCACAAGGAAAATCTCCATCAATCCGGAGTATTTTTTGCTTATGCCCGGACAAACGGCCGAGGACTTTCAGAACAGTTTTACCCTGAATTTCGATTTTGAAACAGGCGGACACGTGTTCCAACTCCATATTTCCAATTCACGAGGTACCACGGAAAAGGATATTATAGCCGGCACTACGGGCAGATGGCTGGATGGTGACCTCTATCTGGGATTTAATATTTACAGGATATTCCCCTTAAGCGAAAAGCGAAAGAACATATATTAACTACCTGAACCTTGCTGAGACGCATATATATCGTTCTAATCATAAGCGGCCTGGGATTACCGGCCCTGGGACAGGGTGCTTCGGTTTTCAGTGCACGTAACGGAAAAGCTTATTTCCTTTCAGATGCTCCCCTGGAAATGATCTCCGCTACTTCGAACAGCTTAATTGGGATCCTGAGTATAGAGGACCGCCGTTTCAGTTTTTCCATCCCGGTTAACACCTTTGAGGGATTTAATTCTGCCTTGCAGCAGACCCACTTTAACGACGATTACCTGGAAACAGATATCTACCCCAATGCTACGTTCAAGGGTAAGGTCATCGAAGAAGTGGATCTGAGTGTTCCGGGGCGCTACAGGGTCAGGGCCAAGGGAAAACTGGATATACACGGACTGGTCCATGACAGGATCATTCGTTGCGATGTGGTGGTTGAAGCAGACAGAATCAGGGTAAAAGCCCAATTCACCGTATTCCTTGACAACCACGATATCAAAATCCCGTCCATCGTGAATCAGAAAATTGCCGAAGAGATTCAGGTGGAAATTGATTTTGATATGCAAGCTTCAAACTAGTCTGCCTATGCTGAAATCCCGATTCCTCATATTGTTCCTCAGTTTTTCAATGGCTCTTACAGGGCAAAGGCCCTACCAGAGGTTGCACGAGTTGTTCAGTGGAAGAGAGGACTATCGGGTCGACTGTATTCTTCAGGATTCCACGGGGATCATCTGGTTCGGCACCAACAAAGGACTGGTCAAATACGATGGGTTTATCTATGAGAAATTTACCATTTCGGACGGACTGGCCGAAGACCGCATATCCACCCTTTGCAGGATTCATCCCGATCTTCTGTGGATCGGCCATACCGGGGGGGGAATTACTCAATACGATGGACGCAATTTTACCAGTTTTGAACCGGAAGAAGGTTTGGGTGAGGTAGAAGTCACCGATATGGCTGTAGATCCCTCAGGTCTGATCTGGTATTCCACCATGGGTGAAGGCTTATTCAGGTACGATGGCAGGCACCTGGCCAACTTTGATACCGATGACGGACTTTCCGACTCGTACATCTACGATATAGAAATTGATGGGGAGGGCGCGCTCTGGCTGGCCACCGACTATGGTATCAGTCATTTTGTCCGCGACACCTTTCAGCGAATTTCCATGAGAGATGGCCTGCCGGACAATATTGTGCGGGTACTGGAGATCTCGGATGGTCGCATCTGGCTGGGTACCGACGAAAGCGGGATCTCCTCCTACGATCTTTTATCCGGCACTTTTATGAATTTTGGAGATTGGGATTACGGACCGGTTACAGGAATCGTTGTCGATAAGGGAAAGATGATACATGTGAGCACTGAGCGCTCTGGTTTGATTGAGGTGGAGATCAGTGAAGATACAAGTGCCATATACCGGCAGATTACCGAAGCTGAAGGATTAATCTCCAGTCGTTTGAATACGGTGATCAGAGACGCTGAGGAAAATCTATGGATCGGGGGAAGGCGAGGTGTGGTGCAGTTGCTTCCTCCTTTGTTTGAATTTCTGAGTAAGGAATCCGGTTTGCCCTTTGAAAGGGCCAATAGCCTGATCAAGGATATACATGAGAACCTTTGGGTTTGCTCGGAATCGGGATTGTTCAGGGGAGTTCCGAATAGTTCCGGTCAGCTGAGATGGGAGAATATGTCGGAGCGACTATCCCTGGAAGGAATAAGTTTTATATCTCTGTATGAAGATGCCAGGAATTCCATCTGGGCCGGAAGCCTGGGAAGGGGTTTGATCATCCTTGACCCGGAGCGAATGAATTACCGCCCGGTGAACAAGGACAATGGCCTGAGCGATGACAACATCATCAATATCACCGGCGATCAGCAGCATGTATGGATAAGTACCCTGGGTGGAGGCGTAATTAAGTACGAGTTGGAAAGCGAGGAGTTTATGCCCTACAATCAATCGGCACTCAAAGACAATTACATCTACAGTACCCGGGTGGGACCTGAGGGCAGGGTATGGGTGGCTGCTTCACTGCAATTCCCACACTATATACAGAAGGATTCCCTGTTTACCTTTGCGGACACTTCCTTTGCGGTTCCGGCCTTGCATGGCATCGCCATTGATTCGGCCGGACAGGTGTGGTTCAATACCCTTAGCAATGGCATTCTTAAACTGGGTCAGGAAGGGGTGGTGCCCATAGAGCTTGATAGGGGGGTAGATTTCCGGGAAATTCAATCCATAATATTTGATAAGCACAACAGGCTACTGGTATTTGATAATACGGGAATGCAGATCCTGGATACGGAGAATAACTCTTCCTTCTACCTGGATGAACAGACCGGGCTGGGCTATCGGTATCCGGTGCTTAATTCGGTCCATACAGACAGGGAGCAAATGATCTGGTTCGGGACCAACACCGGGATCATAAAATACAACCCCGATTACCTCTATATCACCGAGCAGAAGCCTCGGGTACATATTTCCACCCTCCGTCTGTTTGACACCTCCGTAGACAGATCCATAAGCAGGTACGGACACCGCAGCAATAATTTCACTTTCGGTTATACCGGAATGTGGTACAAGAATCCCAATCGCATGACCTTTCGTTACCAGCTTGAAGGATATGATCTCGACTGGAATGAATATTACCGGAACGCGGTGATCTCCTATCCCAAACTACCGCATGGTTCCTATACCTTCAAAGTAGAGGTAAGCATCGATGGTCATACCTGGCACAGTTCTGAAGAAGGTGAATATGCCTTCAGAATCGTACCTCCATTCTGGCTCAGGTGGTGGTTTATTGTCGGTATGGTCCTTTTATTTTTTATGGGGATCCTGATCTACATCAGACTCAGGTTGGCCGCCCTGGAAAGGACCAAGAAATTGCTGGAAAAACAGGTCAAGCACCGAACCGAACAAATTGCCAATAAGAACCTGGAGCTTGAAGCCCAGAAGGAGGAGATTGCCACCCAGCGGGACTATGCGGAGGAACAACGCGATCAGATCCAGCACCAGCGCGATGAGATCCGGTCCAGCATCAGGTATGCCCGCAGAATACAGTCGGCAGCCTTACCTCCGGAATTGAACATGGAAGAAATGCTAAGTGAGATTTTCATCTTCAACCGGCCCCGTGATATCGTGAGTGGTGATTTTTACTGGGCGGCCAGGGGTGAGCCTTTTATTTACTTTGCGGTGGCCGACTGCACCGGCCACGGTGTGCCTGGTGCCTTTTTGAGCATGCTGGGCATCAGCTCTCTCAATGAAATTGTAAAATCCATGGAGAATTGCTCAGCCGCAGTGGCCCTGGATCAGCTGGCCTATCGTGTGAGAGAATCGCTGCACCAGACCGACGAAGCTGCTGAAGATTCCAGTGTGGATGGAATGGATATTGCGCTTTGCAGCCTGAATCCGGAAGCGGGCATATTGCAGTTTGCAGGAGCCAACAACCACCTGTACCTGGTGAGAAAGGGCGAGATGGAGGTTATCAAGGCGGACAAGCAGGATATTGCCAGCAAGTACGTGAATCCCCACCCCTTTACAAACCATTTTGTGGACGTACAGAACGAGGATGTAATATACCTTTTCAGCGATGGTTTCCCCGATCAGTTTGGGGGTGAGAACCGCAAAAAATACAAATACGGAAAGTTCAGGGATTTTCTCTTAGATATACATCAGGAGCCCATGAGTGTGCAAAAAGCACTTCTAAGCGATGAATTTGATCGGTGGAAGGGTGATCATGAGCAGATCGATGATGTACTTGTGATGGGGATTAGAATCCGTCGGCCCTGATACAAGGGCAATTAACACTTTTTTAACGTGCCTCTTCAGAACCATGCGCCTGCAATATCCTTATATATAGGTTAGCAACTTTCTCAAAACTAAAGCACTGGCATGAAAAGACATCTACCTATCTTATTGCTTCTTTGCTTCTTTTACACGGGTGTACAGAATGTACATGCTCAGCAAAGCACTCAGGCAGTTCAGCTTAATAATCTCACCGTAAACTTCAGTCATATGTCACCGCATATCGGTCAGGACTTCTATCTGGCAGTAATTGATGCTGAAAGCCTGGAAGAGAAACGCCGTTTTCATCGCGAGGGTGATGTGACATTCGTGGTGGAACTGGCCGAAGTACTGGAGGACGGCCGTTCCTATCATGTGGATTTTTATGCGGACAATAACCAGAACGGTCACTACGATCCTCCCAATGCCGACCACGCCTGGAGGTTGGAGATCGAGAACTCATCGGGAGATGAAAGCCTGGATTTTGGTCACCAGATTGCATTCACCGACATTGAGTGGAAACATCGATTGAGGCTTTCCTTCTCAGGAATGACTGCCAGTTTGGGGCAGGAGATAATCCTGTATGTCAGGGATCAGGCTACGGGAACCTACCTGGATACCCTGAGCATAGAAAGCATAGCAGGGGATGAATTCAGTATGGATTCATACGTGATTGGACTGGGAGGCACTTACCAGCTGGATTTTTATGTGGATAAGAATGAAAACGGGCTCTACGATCCTCCTCCCACCGATCAGGCCTGGCGGCTTACAAATGTGGAGACACTGGGAGACCACCTACTCGATTTTGCCTTCAACCAGGACTACACGGATATATTTGAAACTTCCGGAGCTCCTTCCCGGGCCGAGGATATCAGTCATTCGATCTTCCCCAATCCGGCAGATTCCTACCTGAATATTTCCATGGATGAGCAAACTGGCAGCCCGATAAGTGTTTCAATTCTGAGTCCGGCTGGCTCGGTGCTTTCCAGGACGGAAGTATTCTGGTCGGGGACTCTGAGCATGGATATTGGATTTTTACCTGCCGGCATCTATTTCCTCCAGCTGGAAGGCGACTCCAGACGCAGCTTTTCGCGCTTTGTTAAGCAGTAATACCAGCCAATGCACCTGGAATGCTCTTTCGTAATTATTATTTTGTTTTTTCGAAGGAGGGTGCGAAATTGAGCTTTCATTCAAATCAACATACATGAAAAAACTAAGTGTACTAGCCGTTTTGTTCCTGTTGTCTTTGGGCCTTTTGGCCCAGGAGACCGGCAAGGACAAGGAGATGATTCTCAAGACCATTGATAAAGCCTATGTTCAGGGAATTCAGAATGTCAAGGGGATAGAGAATATTCAGAAAGGCTTCCATCCGGGTTTTAACCTGCTGGGAGTGAACCAGAACAACCAACTCACCAAGTTTCCCATTTACACCTGGGCCGATATGGTCAAAAAGCGGAGTGCTGCCGGAGAAACCCCTGCGCTTGAAACCACGGCAAAATATCCCCTGGTGGATATCACTGGAAATGCTGCCGTAGTCAAGGTGGAACTTTACAAGGATGGAAAAATGATCTTCACCGATTATCTTTCACTCTATAAGTTTGAGGAAGGATGGCGGATCGTATCCAAGATCTACCACCGTATGTAGTAGCTGTTTTGTTTTCCTATCTGCTTTGCCCCTGAATCTTTGGGTGCAGGATTCATACCTTCTCCCGAGGGTAGCAGGCGACTATTTGATTAGTTCGGCGAATAGAGATATATTGTTATCACCTAACCAAGCGCCTTGCATTCATGAAAAAGAACCAACTATTTACCATCCGGGTAGCACTTACTGTGGCCCTGGGAGGATTCCTCATGGGTTTTGATGCTTCCGTAATTTCGGGGGTAGTGAAATTTATTGAGCCCCAGTTCGATCTGACCAAGATCCAGCTGGGCTGGTCGGTGAGCAGCCTGACCCTGATGGCAACCCTTGCCATGCTGGTTTCGGGACCCATAAGTGATCGCCTGGGCAGGCGGACGGTGCTTAAATATGCAGCCATTCTTTTCACCCTGTCTGCAGCGGGATCGGCCCTGGCACCAAATTTTACCTTTTTAGTCATCGCCAGAATGCTGGGAGGAATAGGCGTGGGAGCCTCCCTGATTATTGCCCCTGTGTTTATTGCAGAGATCGCACCTCCTGAGCGGAGGGGACAGCTCGTATCTTTTAACCAATTGAACATCGTACTGGGTATTTCAGTGGCCTTCTTTACCAACTACCTCATTGTAAGGCTGGGATCTTCGGAGGCTGCCTGGGCGCAGAGCCTGGGGATTGGAGAGCATAACTGGCGCTGGATGCTTGGACTGGAAACCCTGCCGGCCATATTCTATTTCTTTGCCCTGTTTTTTGTACCACGAAGTCCCCGCTGGTTAATGATGAAGGGGAAATTTGAAGAAGCCAAAGTAGTGCTCGGAAGGGCCAATGCAGAGGATGCCGCCCAAAAGGAATTTACTAACATCAAGGAGAGTCTAGAAAGCGGGTCCGAAGAAAAGAAGGTTCCTCTCACCGAATTATTTAAACCTGCCCTGCGTCTGGTCCTCCTCATTGGACTGGGTGTGGCCATACTGCAACAGATCACCGGGATCAATTCGGTCTTCTTTTATGCACCTATGATCTTTGAGCAATCAGGAATTGGTACCGATGCCGCATTTTCTCAGGCTATTCTGGTGGGTCTGACCAATCTGGTATTTACCGTTGTTGCCATTCTATTTATCGATAAACTGGGAAGAAAAGCACTTCTGGGCATTGGTTTGGCCGGGATAGCCATTTTCATGTTTCTGCTGGCGGCCGGATTTAATTCTGCCAGCTATTCCCTGTCGGGGGAAACCATAGAGGCCCTGTCGGAAGGTATTGATAAACAGGCGCTTTATTCCATTCAGGATGATGTCTTCGACAGCGATGTGAAGTTTAAGGATAAGCTCAATGAAATCCTGGGACCCTCTACGGTGAAAGAGTATGAATCGGAACTTATTGCAGGGGCCATAGATAACAATCCCTGGCTTATACTGATTGGAATTCTTGGCTTTGTGGCCTCTTTTGCCGTATCCATTGGGCCCGTGATGTGGGTGCTTTTCTCGGAGCTATTTCCCAATTTTATCCGTGGACTGGCCATCTCCTTCGTGGGTTTTGTCAATTCCCTGGTGAGCTTTTCGGTCCAGCTTGTTTTTCCCTGGGAACTTGCAACTCTGGGGACGGCGGGGACCTTCCTTATCTATGGGATATTTGGAGCTATCGGTTTGATCTTTGTGCTGATTATGGTACCGGAAACCAAAGGGAAATCCCTGGAGGAATTGGAGAAAATCCTTGTAAAATAGACTTTTACTCCCTTGAACTGGACAGGATATGAATAAGCACAATATATTCATTGGTAACACCCCTTTGAAGATCAATGAGGAAGAAGTGAGGGGCGAATTTGTGAATCTGGGATCTGAAATTTTTTACCGGATTTCCAATGTGGACCGGATGCCTGACTTTTTCATGAGCATTGTTAGTGGCTCCGACCACTGGATGTTTATCTCCAGCAATGGTTCCCTTTCGGCTGGACGAAAAAATCCGGAAGGAGCTCTTTTCCCCTATTATTCAGAGGATAAAATACATGACTATAAAGGAATAACCGGCAGTAAAACCCTGGTCCTGGCCGAAGAAAAGACGCAAAAAAAATTGTGGGAGCCCTTTGAAGCAGAGCCCAGTGGTGCTTATCTGATCCGAAGAAACATCTATAAGAACCAGCTCGGTAACAAGGTGATCTTCGAGGAAGTTAATGAAGACCTGGATCTTACTTTCAGATATAGCTGGTGTACCAGCAACAAATTTGGTTTTGTGAAAAGCTCCGAGCTGGTGAACCACGCTTCCGGGGACCGGGCGATTGAAATCCTGGACGGTCTGCAAAACATCCTGCCCAGCACGGTGAATTCGGGGTTGCAGCTGAGCTCAAGCAACCTGCTGGATGCCTATAAAAGGCAGGAACTGATACCGGATAGTACCCTGGGAATCTATCGTCTGAGTTCAGTCCCCACCGATGCGGCAGAACCCAGTGAGTCCCTGCACGCAACCACACTCTGGTCTGAAGGTCTTCCGGAATCAACAATTCTGCTTTCTTCCGTGCAGTTAGATCGATTCAGCTATGGCCTGGATCTAAGCAGGGAAACGGATATCAAGGCCACCCGTGGAGCTTATTTTACTCAGGCAACACTGGAATTGGAAGCCGGTGGGAAGCAGGAGTGGATACTGGTTGCGGAAGTGAATCAGGATGCAGCAGACGTAGTCGGATTGGAAGCACTGTTAAAATCGGGAAAGTCAGCTTCCCGGCTGGTCCAGGAGGATATTGACCAGAGCAGCGAGGATCTATATACCCTGTTGGCATCTTCAGATGCCATGCAGTGTACCCGTGACGAATTAAGTTGCTCCAGGCATCTCTCCAATGTCCTTTTTAATATCATGCGTGGAGGTCTCTTTCTGGACAACTATTCGATCCCTGTGGTGGACTTTCTTAATCATGTTTCCACGGCCAACAAAGGAATTTCGGCATTGGCAGAGGATATGCTCGACACGAAGGTGGAAAGCATATCATATACGGCACTGATGGAGATGGCGGCTTCCTCTGGAAATCCGCACCTGGAAAGGTTATGCTATGAATACCTGGCACTAACTTTCAGTCGCAGACATGGAGATCCCAGTCGTCCCTGGAATAAGTTTTCCATCGATAACAGGAAGGCAGATGGAAGCCCCAACTTCGATTATCAGGGAAACTGGCGGGATATCTTTCAGAATTGGGAGGCACTGAGCCTGTCCTTCCCGGGCTATGTGGAGAGCATGATTGCCAAATTTGTGAACGCATCCACTGCCGACGGCTACAATCCATACCGAATTACAAGGCACGGAATCGACTGGGAGGTGCCCGATCCCTCGGATCCCTGGTCAAACATAGGCTATTGGGGCGATCACCAGTTGATCTATCTGCTCAAATTCCTGGAGATCTCGGTGGAGCATCATCCGGGTGCCCTGCAGGAACTATTGTCCCGTGAACTATTCACTTACGCTAATGTCCCTTACAGGATCAGACCCTATGAGGCACTGCTGAGGGATCCCCACGACACCATTGAGTTTGACCAAAAACTGGAAGAACAAATTCGTGAAAGAGTGGCCTCCGTGGGTTCTGACGGAAAATTGGTCTGGGACAAAGAGGATCGGGTATTGCTGGTCACCCTGGCCGAAAAGCTACTTGCTGTTCTGCTAAGCAAATTATCCAATTTTGTACCCGGGGCCGGAATCTGGATGAATACCCAGCGACCCGAGTGGAACGATGCCAATAACGCTCTCGTAGGTTATGGAGTATCCATGGTAACCGCCTACTACCTTAGGGCCTGTTTGGTTTTTTGTCAGGGAATTTTTGGCAAGCTTTCGGGCAAGAAATTGGGTCTTTCAAAAGAAGTTTGGGCCTTTTTTGAGGATCTCCGTCAGGCATTGGCTGATCTGCTGAAACATCCTGATTCCATGCTCTCTGAAGCAGGTATGAAAGCAGGCATGGACGCATTTGGAGAGGCCGGAAGTGCTTACCGTCAAGAATTATATTCCCAGGGATTTTCAGGGAAGAAATCAGAGCTGGAGGTGGACAGGCTCCTGGACTTTTTCGAAGGGGCTCTTCAGGCGCTGGATCTTAGCATAGCTTCTAATCGCAGAAAGGATGGACTCTACCACGCATATAACCTTATCAGGACAGAAGGAGACCATCTCAAGCTAAGGAGGCTTTACGAAATGCTTGAGGGCCAGGTGGCCATTTTAAGTTCCGCTTTCCTGGCACCGGAAGAGGCTGTGGAACTTCTGGATTCCTTGAAGGCAAGTCCATTGTTCCGGGAAGATCAGTACTCTTACATTCTTTATCCTTTTCGTGAACTTCCTGCCTTCAGGGAACTAAACAACATTCCTGAGAAAGAAATTAAGGGTTCCAAACTCTTAAGTACTCTGGTAAAAAATTCCGACCATCGGATTGTACGGCAAGATGTGGATGGGGGCTTTCACTTTCATGGCAATTTCAGAAATGCAGGGCTTTTAGATGAAGCGCTGGAGGCTTTGCCTGATAAATACCATACTCTGCTGGAGGAGGAAAGGGGCTTAATTCTAGATATCTACGAAAAATTATTTGACCATCAGTCATTTACCGGCCGGTCGGGTACCTTTTATGGTTACGAAGGTCTGGGCAGTATCTACTGGCATATGGTATCCAAGTTGCTTCTGGCTGTCTGCGACAGCTATTACAGGGCAGTTGAAGCAGGAGCCTCATCCGAGGTAAGGGGCCGCCTGGCTGCTCACTATTACGAAATACGTGCTGGGATAGGTCTGAACAAGCCCCCGGATGTCTATGGGGCCTTCCCGACAGATCCCTATTCTCATACGCCGGGTAACAAAGGAGCACAGCAACCCGGAATGACTGGGCAGGTCAAGGAGGATATCATTGCCCGCTGGGGAGAACTGGGAGTGAAAGTACGGCAGGGATGCCTGGAATTTATGCCGGTCTTACTCAGGCACGAAGAATTTCTCCTGCAAGCCTGCCAATTTGACTATATGGACGTTCATGGAGAGCGAAGGGTGTTGTCGCTGGAGGAAGGTAGCCTGGCATTTACCTATTGTCAGGTGCCGGTCATCTATCATCTGTCCGAGGAACAAGGAATCGCTCTGCATCTCGCCGATAGCAAGCACTTACGTTTACCCGGACTGATCCTTGATAAAGAAAGCAGTCAGCTTATTTTTGAGCGAAGGGGTGAGATTGTCAGGGTGGAGGTTTGGCTCTCACCCTCGCTTTAAGCAAGCCTTTTATCCGGGTATTTCCTATTCCTCCACACCAAAGCGGAAGATGGTCTGTGACACGAATTTTTCACCGGGTCGCAAAACGGTGCTGGGAAATTTTTCCTGGTTGGGCGAATCGGGGAAGTGCTGAGTCTCCAGACAAAATCCGGCGTTGCGCTCATATACATGTCCCATGGAGGACAGGCTGCCATCCAGAAAGTTTCCGGTATAGAATTGTACACCGGGTTCGGTGGTGCTTACTTCCAGGAAGCGCCCACTAACAGGATCCATGGCTTTTGCTGCCAGTGTGAGCTCCTGATCCGATTTATCCAGGACAAAGTTATGATCGTAACCCACGGGATCGCCTCCCACCGCTTCGAAATCCTGCCTGATGCTTTTCGGCTTCCGGAAATCAAAAGGTGTTCCTTCCACATTGGCAATTTCCCCGGTCGGGATAAGAGTCTCATCCACCGGGGTGTATTTTGAGGCATTGATATAAAGTATGTGGTTCATGATGTTTCCTTCACCGGCCAGGTTAAAATAGGAATGGTTGGTAAGATTCAGCACGGTGGTTTTATCTGTTTCAGCCTCGTAGTTTATGAAGAGCTTGTCCATAAGCAATTCATAAGTCACCTTAACCGAAAGATTTCCGGGGTAGCCTTCCTCTCCATCCACACTCAGGTAACTGAGCTGCAATACCGAGCGTTCAGCGCATCCAATTACCTCCGGTTCCCACACTTTCTTGTCGAATCCTTCCCATCCGCCGTGCAAAGAATTGGGTCCGTTGTTGGCCGCCAGGGTGTAAGTCTCTCCTTCCAGTTCAAAACTGGCCCTGGCAATGCGGTTTCCGTACCTGCCCACAATGTTCCCGAAATTTGGGTGCCCCGCCAGATACTGATCCAGGTGGTCCAGGTTCAGAACAATATTTTCGTTTTTTCCATCCCGGTCGGGAGTGAGGATCTCTGTGATGATACCTCCGTAATTGGTGATACTTATCTGGATGTCCTTCTCATTGGTAAGTGTATAAAGCATCACAGAATCCCCTTCCGGACTCATGCCATAAAAGGACTTTTCCACCTTACACCTGGGATTCTTTTGCTCGGCTTCCGCATCCTTTTTTTTCCCGGAACTGCAGGAGGCCAGCATCAGGACAAGTGCCACAATCAGGGATATCCCTGATATCAAGGGGTAGTTCGATAGTTCGAGAATACGTGTTTTCATGGTTAGGGCTTGGGAGTTAGTGGGTTATTAGGTTATTAGGTTATTAGGTTATTAGGTTAGTGGGTTAATGGGTTAATGGGATTCGAATTCCAGCCTTTCGCCACGGACCATTTCATTAAACAGTCCTTCGCGATAGGCCAGTTTGCCATTCACCCAGGTGTGACTTACCCGGGATTGGAAGGTTTCACCCTCGAAGGGCGACCAGCCACATTTGTAATGCACATTTTTGTGGGCCACGGTCCACTGGTGATCCATATCCACCAGCACCAGATCGGCTTTCAGGCCGGGCTCAATAAAACCACGGTCTCTGATCCCGAACAACCTGGCCGGAGCATGACACATCTTTTCTACCACCTTTTCAATAGTCAATTTTTGCTGATGTACCAGTTCCAGCATGGCTACCAGCGCATGCTGTACCATGGGTCCCCCTGAAGGTGACTGGAAGTACTTGCTTTGCTTTTCTTCTATGGTATGTGGTGCGTGGTCGGTGGCAATCACATCCAGTTTATCGTTAAGCACCGCAGCCAGGAGAGAGTCGCGGTCGTGGGCGGTTTTAACCGCGGGATTCCATTTAATAAGTGTGCCTTTTCGTTCGTAATCCTCCTCACTGAACCAGAGATGGTGAATACACACTTCTGCGGTAATACGTTTCTTTTCGAAATCCGTACCCTGCTGAAAAAGATCCAGCTCTTTCGCTGTGGAGATATGGAGGACGTGCAGGCGGGAATTGTGCTTTCGGGCCAGCTCAACCGCCAGGGAACTGGACAGGTAACAGGCTTCTTCGCTACGGATGGAGGGATGCAGTTCTACGGGTATATCGTCCCCGAATTTGTCGCGTGCTTTCTCCGAATTGGACTGGATGGTCGCTTCATACTAACAGTGAGAGGCAATGAGGGTAGGGGATTCGGCAAAGATCTGTTCCAGGGCTTCGGGCTTGTCTACCAGCATATTACCAGTGGAAGAACCCATAAATACCTTCAGGCCACAGTTCCGCTTAGGATCCAAAAGACGGATCTCCTCTATGTTATCGTTGGTAGCTCCCAGGTAAAAGGAATAATTGGCCATGCTAACCTCAGAGGCACGTGTATATTTCTTTTCCAGCTCTTCGATGGACGTGGCCTGAGGTTTGGTATTGGGCATTTCCATAAAGGAGGTAATCCCTCCAGCCACGGCAGCTTTGGATTCGGTGGCAATTTCGGCCTTGTGGGTAAGTCCGGGTTCCCGGAAATGCACCTGGTCGTCTATAACTCCGGGAATCAGGTAAAGGCCGCCTGCATCAACCACCTCTGCCAGGTCCTGTTCGGCACCCGGTTCACCTTCACCCACTGCACGGATGATTCCTCCGCGAACCATTACAAAGCCATGGGTAATGAGCCCGTTATTTACAATTTTTGCGTTCTTTATCAGATAGTTATCCATAATATCTCCCTTGCTTTGGGTGGAATAAACTCTATCGCTTGTAGCTGCGGAACCAGCTTGAAACCTTCAGCCTGATTACTCCGAAAACCGCTTCACTCACAATCTTTCCGGACATTTTTGAGGTTCCTTCCTTGCGATCTGTGAATATGATGGGGACTTCCATCACATTAAATTTGTACTTCCAGGCCTTGAACTTCATTTCGATCTGGAAAGCATATCCTTTGAAGCGGATCTTATCCAGATTGATGGTCTCCAGCACTTCTTTGCGATAGCAAACAAAGCCTGCGGTGGCATCCCTAACTTTCATGCGGGTGATCGTTCTTACATACACTGAAGCGAAGTAAGAGATAAGCACCCTGCTCATTGGCCAGTTCACTACGTTTACTCCACTTACGTAACGTGATCCGATGGCCACATCGGCCGAATTTTCCTCACAGGCTCCAAAAAGCCGGGGCAAATCGTTGGGATTGTGAGAGAAGTCGGCATCCATTTCACATATATATAGGTATCCTTTCTCTAAGGCCCACTTAAATCCCATGATGTAAGCCGTGCCCAAACCCAGTTTACCGGGGCGTTCCAGGAGGTGGAGCGATCGTGTATGCTTCTCCTGTAACTTCTTGATGCGATCGCCCGTACCATCTGGGGAGTTATCATCCACAACCAGGAGATGCACCTTCATAGGTAGCCCCAGGACTGCCTCAACAATCTTGTCGATGTTCTCTATCTCGTTGTATGTGGGTACGATGACCAGGCGTTCATTCATGTGCTTGAGGGTAAAAGACAAAATTAACCCATTTTTTGAAGTATTTGCTAGGTGGATGAAAGTAAAGCGTTATATTTGCAGCCCGCTTGGAAAAACGGAGTTCATTGAAAAAGGGTTTATAAAGTACAGATTGTCAGTCCAATGAGATTTAATTTCAAAAAAATCAAAAAAAGATTTGGCATTTAAAAAATAAAGCCCTTATCTTTGCATCCGCTTTTACAAGCAGTTGTTCTAAAAAAGTGTTGATTTTGTGAAGAAAGTTTTTTGAGGATTCAGATAAAGTTTTTATCTTTGCAATCCGCTAAAAACGGAAGAATAGAACATAGTTCTTTGAAAATATTGAAGTAAGAAATAGGTAAAGAAGTCACCTGAAATTCCAAATGAATTTTAAGGAGTGAAGAATCTTGAGCATATTAAATTTTTTATACAACGAAGAGTTTGATCCTGGCTCAGGATGAACGCTAGCGGCAGGCCTAACACATGCAAGTCGAGGGGTAACGATGTCTTCGGACAGGCGACGACCGGCGCACGGGTG
>Ga0180436_10001656_pt1 | contig 21571 bp, 10 predicted proteins | sample SS_ome_2_FD_132434 | JGI IMG/M metagenome (GOLD analysis project Ga0180436, IMG submission 132434) | Hypersaline lake sediment archaeal communities from the Salton Sea, California, USA - SS_3_S_2 metaG | ecosystem: Environmental > Aquatic > Non-marine Saline and Alkaline > Hypersaline >... | reverse complement strand
CGCCACGCGGCGTGGCCCAGGCTGCTCGGCGGCCTCGGCGGCGCTGTGCTCGGCGTCGCTCTCGTGGTCACGCTGGTGATCTCGCTGCCGATCCAACGCAACCCGGTGGAGCCGGGCCTGATCTACTACCCGCCGCGCGACCTGCCCGCGGGGCTGCAGCGCGCCGTCTCGGGGTCGACGCTGGTCGCGTTCGGTCGTTCGGTGCTCCTCTTCCCTCTGCTGGATGCGCGGGGCGGGGTCGAGGCCGGGGAGCGCCCGGCGATCGCGGCCCTGCACGCGTGGACGGTCGTGGGCGAGCCGTGGCGCTCGGAGTCCGAGCGCGGGGAGCCGTAGCCCGCACCCCGGGCCGCCGGGGCGCGCACCGCCACACGAACGCGGGCGGGGTGATCGCAGATCACCCCGCCCGCTGCGTGTGCGCGTCGACGTCAGTCGATGCCGATGTCGCCGCAGGCGACGATCGTGCTCATCTGGTCGGGGGCGAGGTGCACCATCAGCGCGTGGGCGCTGCCGACGATCCAGGTGAACGGCACGTTGACCATGGTCGAGGACCAGCCGCTGTCGCCATCGACGTTGTTCAGCGGGATCACGACGGCGCCGGCGCTGCCGCAACGGCCGGCGTGGAAGTGGATGGGGTGGTCACCGCCTGCCGGCGTGCCCTCGAGGTTGACCTGCACGTGCGACATGCCGCGGCCCATGTCGACGATGAGCACGCTGCCCGCCACGCCGCTGCCGGCCACGGCGTCGACGTCGTAGTAGACGTAGCCGCTCGGCAGGGTCTGGCCGGTGAGGGCCGCCAGGACGGCCTTCGGCAGCAGCACCGCGTCGATGACGTGGATGACGCCGTTCGACGCCTCGATGTCGGTCGCGACGACGTTGGCCTGGTCGACCATCACGCCGTCGGCCGTCGAGACGGCCAGGTACTCACCCTGCACGGTACGGGCCTTGTCGAGCGCCACGACGTCGGCGGCGCGCACGTCGCCCGCGACCACGTGGTAGGTCAGCACGGCCGTCAGCAGCGCGCTGTCGGCCAGGACGGCGTCGAGCGCGCCCGCGGGCAGCGCCTCGAAGGCGGCGTTGGTGGGCGCGAAGACGGTGAACGGGCCCTCGCCGGAGAGCGTGTCGACCAGGCCGGCGGCCGTGACGGCGGTGACGAGCGTGCTGAAGTCGTCGTTGCCGGCGGCGATGTCGACGATGGTCTGGGCGGCCCCCCAGGAGAGGACGGTGGCGGCGAGAAGGGCGGTCAGGAATCGCTTCATGTGTACACTCCTCCACGAACGTGTCTAACGTTTGTACAAGGTGATGCTACGGCCGGACCGCGGCCGGCAATGGAAGCCAGGTTACGAACGCGCACGAACCCGAGGGGGCGCCCCCGGGCCCCGGGTTCGGCGGGTCGGTCGCGCCCGCCGGCGAGCTCGGCCGGCGCGGCGCGCGTCAGATCAGGCCGCGCTGGCGCAGCAGCCAGTAGGCCAGCACGCCCAGGGCACCGATCAGCACCCAGCGCCAGGGGAGGGCGCCGCGTGCGCCCCCCGGCCGTCCGCCGAGACTCGCGCGCGCGTCCTCGGCGTCGCGCCGGGCCGCATGCCGCTGGGCGCGCCGCAGCGCGGCGACGCTCCGGCCGATCTGGCCCTTGCGACGGTAGGCCACGCCGAGGTTGTGGTGCGCGTTGGCGAACCCCTCGTCGATGCGGATGGCGCGCTCGTAGTCCTCGATCGCGCCGTCGACGTCGCCGGCCTCGAGCTTGAGGTTCCCCCGGTTGGTCAGCGCGCGCACGTGGTTCGGGTCCCGCCCGAGGCAGGCCTCGAAGTGGGCGAGACCCGCCGCCTCGTCGCCTTCGAGGACGCACAGGGTCCCGAGCAGGGCCTCGCGCTCGGCCAGGAACACGTCGCCGCGCATCTCGGCCAACGCCGCGCGCGCGGCCTCCGTCTCCCGCCGGTCCACCGCCGCGGTCGCGACGGCCAGCTGCTCGAGGTCGGCATCGAGTGCGTCCCAGTCGATCCAGTCGAACGGCCGTCGCTCCACTCCGGCCAACCGCCGCCGCGCGCGAGCGGCCGCCTTCGAGCGCACCGCCACCTCGACCTCGGCCAGCGCCTCCAGGGCGTCGGCGGCCTCGCCCGACGCCTCGACGCCGCCCGCCAGGCGTAGCGTGCGACCCGCGAGGGCGAAGCGACCCAGCCGCGCCAACTGCCGCCAGTCGCCCGCCGTGGCGAGCGGGAGCAGGGGATCCTGCGGCACCGCGGCCGGCGGCGAGGCCTCGGGGCGGCTCACGGCGGCGTCCCCGGGTCGGCCGCCGGGGTTCGCGCGTCGCCGCCGGCGGCCGCGATCGCCGCGCCGCGGGCGGCGAGCACCTCGCCATACAGCGCGTCGTACGCGCGCGCCGCGCGCGCCCAATCGAAGCGCACCGCCATGGCGGCCGCCCTCATCGCGCGCCAGCGTTCGGCGTCGTCGTAGGCGTCACGCGCCCGGCGCAGGGCGCCGGCCAGGGCCGGGGCCTCGGCGGCGGCGAACAGGAAGCCGGTGCGACCGTCGTCGACGGTGTCGAGCAGCCCGCCCGTGGCCCGTGCGACCGGCAGCGTGCCGTAGCGCATGGCGATGAGTTGTGCGAGCCCGCAGGGCTCGAAGCGCGACGGCACGACCAGCGCGTCGGCGCCGGCGTAGATGCGCCGCGCGAGCCCCTCGTCGTAGCCGATCCGTCCCCCCAGTCGCGCGGGATGCGCCGCGAACGCCGTCAGCAGGTCCGCCTCGAGCGTCGGGTCCCCCGCGCCGAGGAGCGCCAGGTTCCAGCCCTGCTCGAGCGCCGCCGGCAGCGCCGCGACGAGCAGGTCGATGCCCTTCTGGTCGGCGAGGCGCGAGACGACGCCGAGGACCGGCCGGTCGGGTTCCAGCCCCAGTTCGCGGGCGAGCGACGTGCGGCAGGCCGCCTTGCCGCTCGGATCGCCGGCGTCGTAGGCGGAGGCCAGCGCCGCGTCGTTCGCGGGGTCGTAGGCGGCGAGGTCGAGGCCGTTGAGGATCCCGACGAGCCGGGGGCCGAGGTCGGCGAAGGCCTGCTCGAGCCCGTAGGCGACCGCCGGCTGCAGCAGCTCGCGGGCGTAGGTCGGCGAGACGGTCGTCACCCGGTCGGCCGTGCGCAGGCCCGCATGCAACAGGTTGCCCTTCCCGTGCAGCGCGAGCGGTCCGGCCAGCTTGCCGGGCAGGCGGCCCCAGGCGACGACGTCCGCGGCGTCCGCCCAACCCTGGTACTGGGCGTTGTGCACCGTGAGGACCGAGGGCAGGCCGGAGAAGCCGGGGGGCAGCAGCGCCGCATGGCGCAGCAGCGCCGGGACCGAGGCCGCGTGCCAATCGTGCGCGTGGACGACGTGGGGCAGGAAGCCGAGCCGGGCGGCGACGGCCGGCACCGCGCGCGAGAAGAGCGCGAAGCGCCAGGCGTCGTCCGGGTAGCCGTAGAGCGCGTCACGCTGGAAGGACGGGTGGCCCACGAACGCGAAGCGGACGCCGCCGGCCTCGAGGGTACCGACACCGACCGCGACCTCGCCGCCGTCGAAGGGGACCGAAACGTCGCCGATCCACAGCGGCGGCGGCTCGGCCGCGAGCCGCGCGTACCAAGGGTGCACGACCAGGACGTCGTGACCGAGGCCGGCCTGGGCCGCCGGCAGGGCACCGAGCACGTCGGCGAGGCCGCCGGTCTTGGCGAAGGGGACCGCCTCGGCGGTCGCATGGAGGAGCTGCACGCCGGCCAGTCTACCGCGGCCCCGGCCGCGGCTCCGCCGGCGTGCCCCGCGCCGCGGACCCGCGCGCCCCATACGGTCCGTCGATGCGCACCAGGACACGGTTCTCATCCCGACGCCCACCTATACTGCCGCATGAACTCGTGCCGCCCGCTCCCCAACGCCCGCCGTCGACGGGTGAACCCGTGAAGCGTCCCGTCGCCTTCGCCGTCCTGGTGACCGCCCTGCTGACGACCGTCGTCGTGCAGGCCCAGCTGTCGCGCGACTTCGCCGGCGAGTTCCTCGGCACGCCGGGCGGACGCGCCCTGGTGCAGGCCTACGGTGCCCTCAAGACCGGCTATCTGGAGGACATCGACGACGAGGTCGTGATCCGCGGGGCGATCGACGGCATGATCGAGGCGGTCGGCGATCCCTTCACCTACTACCTCGAGCCGCGCGACGCGGCCCGCGAGTTGCAGGACCGCAGCGGGACCTTCGAGGGTATCGGCGCCGTGCTCACGCCGTACAACCGGCAGACCGGCCGCGGCGTCGAGATCCTCAACGTCTACCGTGACGGTCCCGCCTACGAGGCGGGCGTGCAGCGCGGCGACATCTTCCTCGAGGTCGACGGCGTCGACGTCTCGGACTTCACCACCACCGAGGTCGTCGAGCTCGTTCGTGGGCCGCGCGGCACGACGGTGCGCATCAGCTTCCTGCGCCCGGGCGAGGAAGAGCCCGTGGTGTTCGAGATCCAGCGTGCGACGATCGAGATCGTCAACGTCTCGGGCGCGATCGTCGACGGCGACGTGGGCTACGTCCACATCAGCTCGTTCGGCAATCAGCTCGTCCACGAGCAGCTCCTCGAGACGATCATGCGGTTGCAGCTCGACGGCGCGGAGTCGTTCGTCCTGGACCTGCGCGACAACCCGGGTGGGCTGCTGACCCAGGGCATCCTGGTGGCCGACGAGTTCCTGGAGGCGGGCGACATCGTCTTCCAGCGCGCGCGCGGGGTCACCCAGCGGCTGGCCTCGGCCGACCCGGGGGGCCTGGTGGACGCGCCCATGGTCGTGCTCGTCAACCGCAACTCCGCCTCGGCCTCGGAGATCGTCGCCGGCGCCTTGCAGGAGAACGCCCGCGCCCTGATCATCGGCGAGCAGACCTTCGGCAAGGGCGTCGCGCAGAGCGTCGTGTCGCTCGCCGACGGCGGTCAGTTCGCCTACACCTCGTTCGAGTGGCTGACCCCCGACCGCCGCTCGATCAGCGACGAGGGGATCGCGCCCGACGTGGTCGTGACCGACTCGCGGCTGGCGCAGACGATCTCGGTGGAGGGCCGCGGCGGCGAGTCCGGCCAGACCATCACGATCCTGGTCGACGGCGTCGAGGTCGGGAGCACCGCGGTGGAGGAGGACGGCACCTTCCAGTTCGTCGCGCTCGGCCGTCGGCCGCAACTCTCGGAGGTGCAGGGCGAGGCCCTCGTCGAGCTCGAGGGCGACGACATCCTGCTGGAGGCGGTCGCCGCCCTGCGCGACGGCCGCGCGGCCGCGGCGGGCGCGCGCTGAGCACGCCGCGCCGGCGGGGCGGGCCACGTCGCCGCCTCGCCCTTCGCGGACCGCAAGCGTGATCGAGGTCGAGGGTCTGGTCAAGCGCTACGGCGCGCACGTCGCCGTCGACGGGGTGGGTCTGCGCGTGTCGCCAGGCGAGGTGGTGGCCCTCCTCGGGCCCAACGGGGCGGGGAAGTCCACCACCATCCGCGCCATCACCGGGCTCCTCCGCCCGACGGCGGGCCGCGTGCGGGTGTGCGGCCACGACGTGGTGCGCTCCCCGCTCGCCGCCAAGTCGGGGCTCGGCTACGTGCCCGACCGACCCTACCTCTACCCGAAGCTCACGGCACGCGAGTTGCTGCGCTTCGTCGGACGCCTCCGCGGCGTCGACGATGGCGAGCGCCGGGCCGACGCCTGGCTCGAGGCCTTCGGCCTGCTGCCGGTGGCCAACGAGCTGATCGAGACGTACTCGCACGGCATGCGCCAGAAGCTGACCTTCGCGGCCGCGCTGCTGGCCGAACCGGCGGCGCTGGTCGTCGACGAGCCGATGGTGGGCCTCGATCCGCGGGCGGCGCGCCAGGTCCGCGACCTCATGCGGGCGCACGCGGACCGCGGTCACACGGTGCTGCTCACCACCCACGGGATGGACGTCGCCGAGGCGCTGGCCGATCGCGTCGTCGTGCTGCACCGGGGTCGCGTGGCCGGGCAGGGCACGATGGCGGAGCTGCGCGTCGCGGCAGGGACGGGCGAGGACGACCTCGAGGCGATCTTCCTGCGGCTGACCGAGGAGGCCAGCGAGGCGACGCCGCCGTGGGCGGTCTCGGCGGGCGACGAGCCCGCGCGTCCCGGGCCGGGGGCGGGGCGCGCGAGGTGAGGCCGGGCCGCCGGGCCGACCTCATCGGCCTCCGGGCCCGCGCGTTCGCCCATGCCGTGCGCAGGGCGCCCGGGCGCTACCTCGTCGCCGTCACCCTCATGGGCCTCGTCGCCTGGGGCACGGCGACGCTCGTCGACCGCGGCGTCCGCTGGATCGACGCGTACCCTCAGATCGGCACGATCGCCGACGCCGCGCTGCGGCGCAGCGTGGAGGCCTTCGTCACCATCCTGGTGTTGGCCGTCGCCTTCTCCGTCCTGACGACGGCCATCACCACGCTGTACACGGCCGCCGACCTGCCGCTGCTGCTCGCCTGGCCGCTCTCCGCCGAGCGGGTCTTCCGCCTCAAGGTCTTCGAGACCTACCTGGCGTCCGCCGCGTTGCCCGCGCTGCTCACGCTGCCGGTGCTGGCGGGGCTGGGGACCGCGCGCGACGCCCCCTGGAGCTACTACCCGCAGGCGGCGGTGGCCGTGCTGGCGCTCTATGCGCTGCCGGTCGCGGCCGGCTCGTTGCTGGCGCTGCTGCTCATGCGGCTGGCGCCGGCCGGACGCGTCAAGGAGGTCGCCACGGCGGCCAGCGTGCTGCTCGCCGCCGGGCTGGTGGTCGGGTTGCGGGCGTTGCGTCCGGAGCAGCTGGCCGAGCTCACGCCGGAGCAGTTCGAGGCCTTCCTCGCGGGCTTCGCTTCGCTCGACCTGGGCGCGTCGCCGGCCAGCTGGGCGGGGGACGCGGTGTGGGGCGGGCTCTCCGGCAGCGTGTCGCCCGCGCTGCCGCTGCTCGCGCTGCTCGCGTGGGCCTCGCTGGCGGGGCTGGGTCGCGTCGCGGCGTGGGCCTACCAGGTGGGCTGGGTCCGTTCGCTCGACGGCACGATGCGCCCGCGCGATCCTGGGCCGCGGCCGGCCGCCTGGTGGGAGCGACCGATCGCCCGCTGGGGACGCGGCGGCGCGGTGGTCGTCAAGGACCTGCGGCTCCTCATGCGCGACCCGACGCAGTGGTCGCAACTGCTGGTGCTGCTGGCGCTGGCCGGCGTGTACCTCGTCAGCACCGCCAGCCTCGAGGTCGAGGGCCAGCGCTTCAGGGACGCGTTGGGGACCCTCAACGTCGCCTTCCTCGGGTTCCTCCTGGCCGGCGTGGGTGTCCGGCTGGCGTTCCCCGTGGTGTCGCTGGAGGGCGAGGGCCTGTGGTTCCTGCGGACGGGCCCGATCCCGGCGGCCGCCGTGCTGGGCGCGAAGTTCGCCTACGCGATGCCGCCCCTGCTGCTGCTCGGCCTCGGACTCGGCTTCGCCCAGGCGACGTTGCTCGACGTCTCCGCCAACCTGGCGAGCGCCTCGCTCGTGGCCGGCGGCCTGGCGGCGGTGGCCGTCACGGGCCTCGGCGTCGGGCTGGGCGCGGCCTACCCGCGGTACGACGCCACCCAGGCGGCCGAGGTGCCGGTCTCGCCCGGTGGCCTGCTGTACATGACCCTGGCCCTGCTGTACGCGGCGGGCCTGACGCTGCTGCTCGCGTACCCCGCCTGGACGACGCTGGCGGATCCGACGCTGCCGGTGTGGTCCACGCCGGCGGGCCGGCTGACCGGCCTCCTGGCCCTGGGTTGGACCGCGGCCTTCGCCGGCGGCGCGCTGGCGTTCGGCCGCTGGCGCTTCCTCCGCTACGAGGCCGGTGGCGACTGAGGGCCGGCGCGACGCACGTCTTCCGGCACCTGCCCCGCGAAGCGGCGGAAGTTGTCGTGGAACATCCCCGCCAGCCGCTGCGCCTGCGTATCGAAGGCGGCGCCGTCGCTCCAGGTGGCCCGCGGATCGAGGAGTTCGGGCGGCACGCCGTCGACCCGTAGCGGCACCTCCACGCCGAACACCGGGTCGCGCCGCATCGGCGCGGCGTCGAGGGCGCCGGACAGCGCCGCCTCCAGCAGCGCGCGCGTGTGCCGCAACCGCATGCGGTGACCGACGCCGAACGCGCCCCCCGTCCAGCCGGTGTTCACGAGCCACACGCGGGCGCCGTGCTCGCTCAGGCGCTCGCCGAGCATCTGCGCGTAGCGCACCGGGGGCAGCGGCATGAACGGGGAACCGAAGCACGCCGAGAAGGTCGCCTGGGGCTCGGTGACGCCGCGTTCGGTGCCCGCCACCTTGGCCGTGTAGCCCGAGAGGAAATGGTACCGAGCCTGCGCCGCGTCCAGGCGCGCGATCGGCGGCAGGACGCCGAAGGCGTCGGCCGTCAGGAAGACGACCGTGGCCGGGTGGCCGGCGCGCCCGCTGGAGGAGGCGTTGGGAACGAAGTGGAGCGGGTACGCCGCACGCGTGTTCTCGGTCTTGCGTGCGTCGGCGAAGTCGATCGCGCGCGTGACCGGGTCGACGACGACGTTCTCCAACACGGCGCCGAAGCGGGTGCTCGCGCCGAAGATCTCCGGTTCGGCGCGCGGGTCGAGGCCGATCGCCTTGGCGTAGCAGCCGCCCTCGAAGTTGAACACGCCCGCGCTCGACCAACCGTGCTCGTCGTCGCCGACCAGCGTCCTCGCGGGATCGGCGGACAGCGTCGTCTTGCCGGTGCCCGAGAGCCCGAAGAAGAGCGCGACGCGGCCCGCCGCGTCGTGGTTCGCCGAGCAGTGCATCGGCAGGATGCCGCGCAGCGGCAGCACGAGGTTCAGCGCGCCGAAGATCGACTTCTTGATCTCGCCGGCGTACTCCGTGTTGGCGATGAGCACCAGCCGCTTGCCGTAGTCGACCGCGATGGCCGTGCTGCTGTGGGTCCCGTGACGCGCGGGGTCGGCCTTGAACGACGGCAGGACGAGCACGGTCCACCCCGCCGCGGCGTCGGCCACGCCCCGGCGGACGAACAGGTTGCGGACGAAGAGCGCGTGCCAGGCACGCTCGCTCACGATCCTGACGGCCACCTGGGCGGCCGGATCGGTGCCCGCGTAGAGCTCCTGCACGTACAGCCGCCGGTCGCCCGCGGCATCGAACATCTCCTCCTGCAGGTGCGCGAACTGCTGTGGGTCGAGCGGTTGGTTCACCGGGCCCCAGTCGATCAGGTCCTCGGTGAACGCGTCGCGCACCACGAACTTGTCCTTCGGCGAGCGGCCCGTGAACTTGCCCGTGTCGGCGACCAGCGGGCCGCCCTCCGCGATCGTCGCCTCGCCGCCGCGCAGCGCGTGCTCGTAGAGGGTCGCGGCCGGCGCGTCGATCACGGGATCGATCAGCGGAAGCCGCAGCGGATCGGTGATGTCGTGCAGGAACTCGGCCATCGGGTCCTCGCTCTCGCGTGCTCGGCGGCCCGCGGCGCGATCTAGACGTCGTGGGTGCGCCCGGCGGACGAGGCCGCCCGCGGGCGGCATGCGATCACCGCGCGCGACGGGCGTGACCCGTTATACCAGGCGACCCGCGCGCCGCCTCACCAGCGCCAGGTGACGCCGAGCCGGGCGGTCGACCGCTCGGTGGAGAGGTCGACGCCGAGCTCCAGCGCCCAGCCGGGCGCCAGTCCGTAGCGCAGGCCGACGGCCAGCGACGGGCCGCCGGTCGCGACCGCGCCGGCGGCCACGTCGAAGCGGCCGGTCACGTCCATGGCGACCGGACCCAGCTGGTAGGCGAGCGCCACCTCGTTGCTGAAGGCGTCCCCGCCCAGGGTCGAGATCCGGTACGAGGCGAAGACCTCGTCGCTCAGGTAGCCGCCCAGGCGCAACGAGACCCCGAAGGGGTCCTGCCCGTCGAGCAGCGACGACAGGGCCGTCGTCCGCAGCTCGACGACCTCCACGCCCAGCGCCTCGGACAGCGCCGCCTGGATCTCGCTGGTGATCAGCACGTCGACCGCCGTGTCCAGCGCGCTCTGCGCGACGGCGCCGGCGAAGGCGCCGTCCTCCTCCAGGCGGCCGAGCGTGAGCAGCGTGAGCAGTTCGAGCTCGGTGAAGGCGCGCGCGCCGCCGCCGTCGAGGCCCTCGACGATGGCGTCGCTGCTCAGCGTCGGCGTCAGGTCGAGGGTGAAACCCGCCTCGCCGTCGATCGCCTCCCCCTCGAGCAGCAGCGTCACCTCGAAGCGCTGGCCGGCGGGCGACAGGAAACGCAGCGATGCGCCACCCGGGGCGATGCGGGCCTTGTCGAAGGCGGTGCGACCGGCGACCCGCACGGCGGGGTACACGCCGCGCGTGGGGTCGAAGGTCGCCACCGCTTGGGTCAGCTCCAGGTCGCGGCCCGCGAAGCGGACGGTGCCACGCAGCGCGACCACCTCGCCGCTGAGGCGCGGCGCCGCGGCCGTGCCGCCCAGCGTGAGGTCGACGCCGGCCTCCGCGTTGCCGATGGACTCGCTGATGGTCACCCGCTGGGGCGCGACGATGCGGACCCCGTCGAAGCGGAAGCGCTCGCGCGGATCGCCCACGGGGGCCGGCGTGCCGGCTCCGGTCGCCCCGGCGGGCGCCGCGGCCGCCTCGGGGTCCGCCGCCGGCGGCGAGCTCGTGCGCTCGCCGACCGCGGCCCGCGTCGCGAGGTCCACGCGTGCCTCGCTGGCGTCGACGCGTCCGGCGAGCCGGACGCCTCCCTCGTCGTCGGCGAGCCGCAGGTCCGCGTCGAGGCGCGCGTCGGCGATGGCGAGGAAGGGAACGGTCACGCGCAGATCGCGCCCGCTGGCCCGGAGGTCGAGCGGCGCGAGCGACCCCTCGATCGTGAAGGGCGACCCGAGCGTGCCGCGGACGCCAAGCACCGGCGCCGCGTCGTCGCTCCACCCGAGCTCCGCCTCGATCCCCTCGACGAGGCCGAGGAAGGGGACGTCCAGGTCGCCGACGGCGCGCGCGTCCAGGGCGAAGGTGGGATCCGGGAAGGGACCGATGCGCCCGTCCGTGGCGAGCTCCAGGCGGCCGCTGAGCGGTGAGATCGCCACGATCTCGGAGCGCCCGCTCCAGGCCTGACCGCGGAGCGTGAACCGCGTGTCCAGGAGCTGGTAGCGGGTGCCGGCGACCAGCAGCCGCAGGTCGTCGGTGCGCAGCGCCACGTCGGGCGAGGCCGGCGTGCCGTGGGCCGTGACGACGAGGTCGCCCTCCGCCGAGACGCCGTTGCGCGCGAGGCTCGGCACCAGGCCCAGCAGCGGCCCGAAGTCGGCCGCCTGCGCCAGCAGCTCGAGGTCGAGCACGTCCGGGGTGATGCGGCCCCGCGCCCGCCATGTGCCGCGGCCCTCGAAGGCCGCACGGCCGATGGTCAGCGCGTCGCCGTCCCACTCGCCGGAGAACTCGCCGACCGTGACGACGCCCGCGCGCTCCAGCTCGATGCGCTCCGCCGCGACGCGCAGGTCGTGCGGCGCGGCCCGTCCCCAGCGCCAGGCGCCGCGCACGGCGCCCGTGACCTCGGCCCGGACGTCCGACGGGCCGACGACCGCCTCGACCCAGGCGTGCAGCGGGAAGCGCTCCAGCCGCACGAGGCCCGAGACGCCCGCGGCATCGAGGTCGAACTGAGCGTCCGCGCCGACGAGGTCGAGGCGTCCGCTCGCCGTCACGCCCGCCGCGTCCGCGAGGTCCGCCTGGAACTCCAGGCGGGCCGGATCCGTGCGGCCGCCGTAGGTCAGGGCCTCGCTGACCAGCAGGCCGAAGAGGCGGTCGCCCCGCAGCGTCGCGCTCCCCCCGACGGTGCCGGCGATGCCGGGGACGCCCGCGATCCCCGCGAGGTCGAGGCCGACGATCCGGGCGTCGAGCTCGCGCAGCGGCGTCGACCCCGGCCCCCAGCCGCCAGGCAGCAGGTCGGCCGCGTCCCAGCGGCCCACGGCGGTCGCGCTGCCCCGGCTCGCCAGCACGGCCGCGTCGAGGGCGAGGTGACCGCCGGCCCCGGTGACCGTGAGGTCGACCGTGGCCGGGCCCTCGCCCACGACGTCCGTCGTCGCGGCGACACGCAGGCGGCCCCCCCAGCCGTCCGCGTCGAGCGTCAGGCGGCCCACGACCGACGCCGGCGGGCCGCCGGCCGGGTCCCGACCCAAGACCTCGACGGCGACCGCCCCCGTGCGCGCGGCGAGATCGACGGTCGCGTCGAGGCCCCAGGGCGCCTCCGTGGTCAGCGACAGCCGGCCGTCGCTCCAGCGCAGCACCCCCGCGAGCGGCTGCGACCACGGCCAGGCGCCGGCGGGTGCCAGGACGCCACCCAGGCGGCTCAGGTCGACGCGGAGGTCGAGGGCCGCCTCGCCGCCGTCGAGCCGACCGCCCACGGTGGCGTCCGCGCCGCGCCACGCGAGCGAGACGCCCGGTGAGACGAGCCACGCGCCGCCGGGCCCGAGCACGCGCAGGGAGCCGCTCCAGCCCTCGATCCCGCGCCACCACCAGCCCTCGTCCCGCACCTCTTCGATGGCCGCCAGCAGCGGCACGTCCGGCAGCGTCGCGCTGAGGCCGCCACCCAGCTCGGGCAGCCGCACGCGCAGGTCGGCGGGCGCCGCCGCCTCGACCCGCAGCCCCCCGGCGTCGAGCACGAGGGCGCCCTCGAACCGCAGGGCCTCGTTCCGCCAGTCGCCGGTCAGGCGGAGCCGGCCGGCGTCCGCGCCGTCGATGTCGAGGTCGATCTCGGGCCAGGCCCGGCCGCTGACCCGCAGAGGCACCCCGAGCGCCGCCGGCAGCGACGCCTCGACCCGGGCGACGCCCGCGCGCCAGTCGCCGTCGAGGCGCCAGGCATCGTCGTCCCCGAACGTGAGGCCGAGCGCGAGCTCGGGGTCCGCGATCGTCCCCGCGAGGGTCAGGTCGGCCTCCAGCGGCACGCCCGACAGGTTGCCGCCCGTCAGGTGGCCGCTGCCTGCGAGCACCTCGCCCTCGAGCGTGAGCGGCCAGACGACGGCCCCGGCGAAGGCGCGGCCACGGACCTCGCCGCGCCAGCCGTCCCCGGCGTCTGCGGCGTCCAGGCGCAGGTCGACGGGTCCGGCCGGGCTGTCGCCGCGCCAGGTCGCCGTCACCTCCGTCGCCGCCGGCGTTCCACGGGCCACGAGGGAGGCACGGGTCTCGCCGACGGGCGTCGCGACGTCGTCGAGGGCGAGCGTCCAGTCCTGCAGGTCGGGAGAGAGGGCGCCCGTCACGTGGCTGCCGCGCAGCACCCAGCCGCTCTCGGCGTCGCCGCCGAGGCGCCCGGCGCCCAGGTCGATGCCGGCGATCGAGGCCCCCTGCCAAGCGAGGTCGACGACGGGCCGTCGCGGCGCGCCGAGGTCGATCGTTCCCGCCACGCTCCCGCCCGCGGCGGGCAACGCCGCCAGGTCGCCGGCGACGTCGGCGCGCCACGCGTCGGGGTCGACGGCGACGGACCATCCCCGCCAGCGGCCGGAGCCGGCGACGGCGAGGCGGCCGGCGTCCGACGTCACGCTCCAGGCCTCGCCGATGAGCTCGAGCTCGCCGCCGCCGGAGAAGCCGCTGGCCCCGAGCCCGATGTCGAGCGTCAGGCCCGCGCCCAGCAGGCGCCCGTCCGCACGCAACCGTGCGCTCGCGCGCGCCGGCCACCAGGCGGCGTCGCCGGCGAGCCGGGCGTCGGGGCCGTCCGCCGTCCAGTCGCCGCGGACGAGCGGGTCGCCGGCGCTGCCGGTCACCGCCAGCGCGGCCTGCCACGTCGCGTCCAGGCCGTTCCAGCGCACGTCCTCGGCCTCGAGGCTGGCCGCGATCATGCCCGCCAGCGGGTCGCCGACCTCGCCGTCGAACGACACCGGGCCCCGCAAGCGGCCGTGGATCGGGGCGTCCAACAGGAGATCGCGCAGGTCGGCGTCGACGCGCGCAGAGGCCGTCACGCGGCCGTTCGGGCCCCCGACGCCTCCGGCCTCCAGGAGGCTGCCGGCCGTCGCGAGGCGCAGGCCGTCGACGCGCCACGACCACCCCGACGCGTCCCACGCGACCTCGGCGTCGGCGCTGAGGCGCGGCGCCCGGAGGAACGGCAGTTCGTCGTCCACCGCCAGCTCGCGCAGCTCGAGGCGGCCCGTCCCCAGCGGGCCGCGCAGCTCCGACGTCAGGGCGAGGCCCGGTCCCGAGAGCTGCGCCGCGATCGTGCCGCCGTCGACGGTGAGCCGCCCGGCCGCCTCGCGGTCGCCGGCCAGCTGCAGCGCGAGATCGGCGGCCAGCCCCGCGGCGCCGTAGCTGACCGGACCGCTGGCGGCCAGCGTCGATGCCGTGAGCGGCGCGAGCCGCACGACGAGCTCGGCGTCGCCCCGGACGCCGGCGGTCGGGTCGGGCCCGACCCGTAGCGAGGCGCCCCCGATGGCCACGCCGTCCAACGACAGCGCCAGCTCGGCCTCCAGCTCGCCGGCACCCGACAGCTCGGCCGCCCCCTCGAGGCGCCCCAGCGCACCGCCGTCGAACGAGGCCCCCACCCGTCCCGCGCCCGCCCAGCCCGCGCCGGGGCGCCATCGGAGGCGTTCGGCCACGAGGCTGACGAGCGGGAGCTGGCCGTCCTCACTGCGGCCGTGGACCACCAGGTCGCCGTCCTCCCAGGTCAGCGCGAGCTCCCCCCAGTCGAGCCGCCACGTCGGCGCCGACACCAGGCGGGCGGCGACGGCGTGTTCGGTGAGCGCGATGGCGCCGGTGAGCGCCAGCGGATCGAGCGGGCCGGCGAGGTGCGCGCGCCACGGTTCTTCGGCGTGCCAGGCGTCGAGGCGCAGCCACGGTCCGTCGCCCCCGTCGGCCGGCCGACCGAGGTGGGCGGCGAGGGAGAAGCCCAAGGCGGCGGCATCGAGTTCCAGCTCGAGCGCCGGGTCGAGGCGCCAGGCGAGGTCGGCGGTGAGGCCGTCGGGACCGGCGAAGCGCGCCACGCCGCTGCGCCCGCCGTCCGCCGTCAGCCGCCAGCGCCCGTCGGCGCTGGCGGCGTCGATCGCCACGCGCTCCGCGTCCGTGCGCGCCTCGCCGCTCCACCCCACGTCGTCGATCTCGCCGGACAGCGACCAGCGGGTTCGGGGCCAGTCGCGCAGGTCGTCGCCGCTCACGCGCCAGGCGCTGGCCACGCCGGCCGCGACGGCCGTGGCTTCGAGCGAGAGCCGCTGGCCGGCGGCCTCGAGGCGGGCGCCGACGGGCACGCCGGCGTCGGGCGGCCAGACCGCCTCCAGGCGACCGTCGAGCGACCAGCCGTCCGTCGTGACCCTGGCCCGCAACTCTCCCTGGGCGGCGGGCGGGGGCCACGGCTCGAGCTCGACGGCGCGGGCCAGCTCGAGGTCCGCGCCGCGGAGGACGACCTCCAGCGCGCCGCCGTCGAGTTCCAGGCCGCCCGCCGCCCAGGGCGCGTCGGGCGCGGAGGCGTAGGCCAACGACCAGCGGCCGGCCGCGCTGGCCGCCGAACCCTCGGCCTCGACGCCGACCGAGAGTCCCTGCACCTGGGCACGGCCACGCAGCACCCAGGCGTCGAGCTCACCCGACCAGACGGCCGTCACGAGTTCGCCGCCGACGTCGAGCGTCCAACCCCGGTCGGCGGGGCGCAGCCTGAGCGAGGTCGGCACGCCGGCGAGGGTCACCGTCGCCGTCAGCCCGGCCGGCCAGGTCCCGGCGAGGCCGGCCGTGCCGGCGAGCGCCACGCCCTCGGGCCGCGCGTCGACCTCGGCCGCGAGGCGCGGCCAGGCCAACGGGCCGAGCGCGCCGGCGGCCAGCGAGACCGAGCCGTCCAGGCGGTTCTCCACCGCGGAGGCGACGAACGCGCCGCCGCCGTCGACGCCGAGGCCCGCGTCGTCGGCGAGGCGCCAGCTGCCGCGCCAACCGACGGCCGTCCCGAGCGTCACGGGGCCCTCGGCCCAGGCCCGCAGGCCGCCGGCGGTGGCGCTCAGGTCGAGGGTCGGCGTCTCGCCGCCGACGAGGCGGGCCGTGAGGTCGGCGCCGCCGAACGCGGCGACGCCCTCGAGCGTGCCGCCGCCCGCCGCGGCCGCGCTCGGGACCGAGGCGGCCGACGCGCCCCCGGCGAGGTCGAGGGCGACGCGGCCGTCGATCGTCAGGCTGAGGTCCCCCCGCCTCAGCAGCGGCGCCACCCGCGCCTGTTCGGCCTCGATCTCGAGGTGGCCATCCGGCGCGAGGCGCGCCCGCAGGCCGTCCGCCCTCAGCTCCCCGCCCGCCGGCGTCCAGGCGAGGGCGACCGGGCGGTCGGCGGCGTCGCGCCAATCGGCGCGGAGTTCCAGCGCGCCGGCGTCGGACCACGTCAGCGTGCCCGCGAGCTCGCCGTGGAGGGCGGCCTCGCCCGGGCCGGCCAGCAGGGGGCTGACCGCGGAGGCCCAGTCCGCGACCGGCCCCGACAGCGTTCCCGTCACGCCGGCGAGGTCGCCGGCGAGGCTCGCGCGGGCGCCCCCGGCCAGTTCGAGGTCCGCCTCGAGTTCCCCCTCGGGGCGCGCCGCCGACCAGCCCACGCGACCCGTGAGGCGGGCCGGCCGCCCGCCCCACTGCAGGCCGAGGTCGAGCACCGCGTCGAGGCGCGGACGCGTCAGGTCGAAGGTCGCGCGCGTCGCCCCGAAGGTCGCCTCGCCGACGCCCGCCGGCGTGAGCCGCAGCCGCCACGGTTGCGCATCCACCCGCACGTCCGCCACGCCCCAACCGCCCCACGTGCCGCTGCCCGAGAGGCCGTCGCCGGCGATGCGCAGCTCGACGAACTCGCCCCAGGTGAGGGCGCCCGCGAGCGGTTCCGGCGCCCCGGGCCGCCACACGCCCGTGCTCCGCAGCGGCACGCCGATCAGCTCGCTGGTCGCGTCCCACGCGGTCGACGCGCCGTCGGCGGAGAGCCGCAGCGTCGCGGGCCACGGCGCCTCCAGCTCGACCGTCGCTTGGCCGCGGGGGAGGGCGTCGCGATCCGTCTCCCAGGCGGCGGACAGGCTGGCCACGCCGCCGACCTCGGTCCAGCCGCGCAGGGCGATCCCCAGGTCGAGCCCGCCGTCGACGTCGAGCCGGCCGCCGGGCTCCCAGGCGGCGGACAGCCGTTGCGCGCCGCTGAGGACGACCGCCTGCAGCGAGCCGGCGCTCCAGCTGGCGTTGGCGGCCAACTCCGGCAGCGTGACGTCGGCGTCGAAGGCGGCGAACGTGCCGCGCGCGTCGAGGGTGCCCTCGCGGCCGAGCCAGGCGACGGGGGCACCCGCGATCGTCCAGCTGCCGGGTCCCGCCGAGGTCGCGCGCCAGCGGCCGTCGTCGGCGCTGGCCGTCCAACCGTCCGGTCCCCCCTCGAGGCGCCAGGCGATGTCGTCGGCCAGGCGCCACAATGGCTCGGCGCCTCCGGGGATCGGGGGGCCCGAGGCGATGGTCGTGCGGGCCGTGGCCGTCCAGCCGTCGGCGTTCCCGCTCGCCGTGGCGGGCCCGACCGCCCCGCGGAGGAGCCCGCTCAGGCGGAGCTCGTCGATGTCGGCGGTCCAGGCGTCGCCGTCGATGCCGAACGCGACCGGTCCCAGCCGGCCTTCGCCGCGCAGGCGCCCGGCGACCAGCGAGGCCGTCGCCTCCCCGCGCAGGTCGAGGTCGGGCGCGAGGGCGGGGAGGTCGAGGCCCGCGACGCGCGGCGTGACGGGGCCGTCGCCGGCGACCCGCAGGGTGAAGGTGGGTGCGCTCAGGTCGCCGCTCACCCGCGCCTCCACGCGCGCCGCGCCCGAAGCCCACGCGTCCGGTGCCTGCCACGTCACGCCGCCCTCGACCGCGGCGCCGGCCGCCGGTGCGGTGGCGAAGGCCCCCGCGAACCCGCCGCCCCAGGCATCGCCCGTGACGAACGCCTGCAGGCCGTCGGCATCGAGCACGACGTCGGCCGCCAGCGACCAGGGTCCGGTGCCGGCGCGGCCCGCCGCGCGGCCGCGCACGGGGCCGTCGCCGGTCGTCCAATCCGCCGCCACCGTCTCGACGGGTACCCCCAGCACGCCCAGCGGACCCGCCTCGGCGATCCAGTCGGTCGCGCCGTCGCGCGGCTCCCCGCGCAGGCGCAGCGGCCCCTCGCCCCAGCGGCCGTCGAGCGCCAGCGACAGGCCGCGGTCGCTGTCGTAGGCCAGAGCGAAGTCCTCCACCGCCAGCGGGGACCCCAGCCAGTCGCCCGCGAGCTCGATGTCCGCCGCGACCGACGCCGCGGTCCAGCCTTCGGCCGTCACGCCGGCCCGCACGACGCCGCCGTCGGCGCCCGGGAGATCCGCGGCGCCCAGGATCGCGAGCAGCGCGCGGCTGGCGTCGCTCAGCGGGGCTTCGGCGCTGCCCTGCGCCTGCCAGCGGGCGTCGCCGAGGTCGACGGTGCCGCCGGCGTCGAAGCGTCCGCCGACGATGTCGCCCGACCACGCGATCTCGATCACGTCGTTGCGCCAGGCGATCGGCCCGGCCACGTTCGTGACGGCCGTCCCGAGCGCGTCGAGGGCGCCGTCCGCGAGCTCGAAGCGGCCCGACGTCAGTCCCGGCGCGACGGTCAACTCACCGCGCACGCTGCCCGCCTCGATGCCGTCCCACCAGTGGCGCGCGACGCGTGCGTCGCCGCGCTCCAGGGCGACCTCGAAGGCCGCGTCGCCGAGGCGACCGCGGACGCTGCCCTCGAGCCGCCCCTCGGCCGTCGCCAGCGCGGTCGACAGCTGCCAGCGCCCGTCCTCCGCGCTCGTCGCCTCCAGCCGCTCGATGCTGAGGTCGGGGAGGTCGAAGGGGACCTCGGCGACCCGCAGGTCGGCGACGTCGATCCTGGCCCCGTCGACGCGCACGCGGAGGGCGGCCGGTTCGTCGCCGGCGGCGGGCCAAGCGAGGCGCCCGACCTCGACGTCGCCGGCGAGAGCCGCGACGTCGATCCGCAGTGGCAGTTCGCCGACCACCAGCGACGGCAGGAACCAGGTGACGGAGACGGCGGCCGCGCGGACGTCGAGGCCGTCGGCCACCAGGCGCGGATCGCTCAGGGTCAGCCCGCGCCAGGCGTAGCCGGAGATCGCGTCGTAGCTCAGCGTCGCGTCGAGCGTGGCGGCGGCGTCGACCAGCAGCGATCCGAGGACGCCACGCAGCCACGCCGAGTTGGGGAGCCAACCCAGGGTGAGGGCGAGGGCCGCGAACAGCGTGAGGGTGGTGAGGGCTCGTCGTCGCATCCGGTGTCGGTTCGGGCCGGGCCGGCGTCGCCCGCGCGCGCCGGCGACCCGCGACGAGGCCCGTCCTGGTCGCCACCCTACCACCGGCGCATGAGTCCCCTGAGGTAGCATGTCGACATGACCGAGGCCCGCGACGCCCGCGCCACCATCCTCGTACGGGGTCGGGTCCAGGGGGTCGGCTACCGCGCCTTCGCGCGCCGCCACGCCCTCGACCTCGGCCTCGCCGGGCACGCGGAGAACCTGCCCGACGGCCGCGTCGAGGTGCTGCTCGAGGGGGACCGCCGCGAGATCGAGCACGCGCTGGTGGCGCTCGGCCAGGGGCCGGCGCACGCGCTGGTCGAGGGGATCGAGGTCGCTTGGAGCGAGGCCGCCGGCCTGCGCGGCTTCCATGTGCTGTGAGCCGGTCGCCGGGCGGCCGGCACCGCTCAGGCCGGACGTCCTCGCGCGGGTACCCGGCGTGATCGGCGAGATCGGCCGCGCTCGCGCCGCCGACCTGGCCGCTGACGGCGTGGACGAGGCGCCGGCCGTGGTCCCCGCGTCCACGCGCGGCCTGCTGGACGCCGTGCGGGGACGGGCCGCGCGTGGCGCGCTGCCGGCCGTGGTGGCCGAGATCAAGCGCGCGTCGCCCTCCCGCGGCGAGATCGCCGACCTCGACCCGCTCGCCACCGCCCGGGCGTACGCCTCGGCGGGGGCGGCCGCCGTCTCGGTGCTCACCGAGCCGCGACGCTTCGGCGGCGCGCTCTCCCACCTGCGGTCCGTGGCGCCCGCCGTGCCGGTGCCGAGCCTGCGCAAGGATTTCGTGGTGCATCCGGGCCAGCTCGAGGAGGCCGCGCGGGCCGGCGCGCGGGCCGTGCTGTTGATCGTCGGGCTGCTGGGGGAGGCGGTCGACGCCTACCTGCGTTACGCCGGACGGCTGGGGCTCGACGCCCTGGTCGAGGTGCACGACGAGGCCGAACTCGACCTGGCCGTGGCCGCGGGGGCGCGCCTCATCGGCGCGAACAACCGCGACCTGCGCAGCCTCGAGATCGACGCGGCGGTCGCGCCGCGGCTGATCCTGGCGGGTCGGCGGCGGGCGCCGGAGGCGACCTGGGTCGCGGAGTCCGGCTACCGCGACGGCGCCGCCGTGGCGCGCCTGGCGGGCGTCGCCGATGCGGTGCTGGTCGGCAGCCACCTCGCCGGGAGCGGCGATCCCGGCGGGGCGTTGGCCCACCTACTCGCGGAGGCGCGTCGGGCGCGGGGCGCGAACCCCGCGTAGGGTCGCGGGGCCGCGCACCCGCGGCGCCGCGTGAGGCGGAGGCCGCCCGAGCGAACGGCGGCCGGTGCTAGGCTCACGCCGATGTCGCGTCCGCCGGACGATCCGCTCGACACGGCGCTGCCCAACGGGCTGCGGGTGGTCGCCGACCATCTCCCCGGGCGGTCCACGGTCACCGCCCTCCTGCGCTGGCCGCTGGGAACGGCGGGCGACCCCGCCGACGCGCAGGGCTCGGCGATCGTCCTCCACGAGTGGCTGCAGCGCGGTGCGGGCGGGCGCGACGCGCGCGCCCACGCCGACGCCTTCGATCGCCTCGGCGCGCGACGCGGGGGCGGCGTCGGGCGCGAGTACGCGACGCTCGGCGTCGCCTGCCTGGCGCGCGACCTGCCGCGCGCGCTCCCGCTGCTGGCCGCCGCCGTGACGGCCCCCAACCTCGAGGACGCGGAGTTCGAGGGGGCGCGCCGGCTCGCCCTGCAGGAGCTCGCCGCCCTGGCGGACGCCCCGGGCGAGCGGCTGATGGAGGCGGCGGTCGCCGCCCGCTACGCCGGCGCCCACGGCCGCAGCGCCTACGGCCGGCGCGCCCACCTCGAGCGGCTCGACGCCGACGGCCTGCGGCGCCAGGCGGCCGCGCGCATGGGGCCGCGGGGCGCGGTCCTGGCGCTCGCGGGCGGGACCGACGCGGCGACGCTCATCGAGGCCGGGGCCGCCGCCTTCGGGGGCTGGCGGGGCGACGGCCAGGCGCCGCCGGCGCCCCGCCGACGCGCGCCGCGTCGCCTCCACCGTGGCGGCCACGGCGAGCAGACCCACGTCGCCCTGGTCGACACGGCGGTGCCGCCCCGGGCCGCGGGCTGGACCGAGCAGGCGCTGGCGATGGCCGCGCTTGCCGGCGCCACGGCCGCCCGCCTGTGGACGGTCGTGCGCGAGGAGCGCGGCCTCGCCTACGACGTGGGTTCCGCCGTCCACGTGGTCGCGGACGACGCCTACCGCCTCACGCACGCGGTGACCGCCCCGCGCCACGCGAGCGAGGCAATCGACCTCCTGCTCGCCGAACTCGACCGCAGCCGCGTCGGGCTCGCGGCCGGCGAGTGGCGCCGGGCCGCGCGCCTGCTGAGGTCCGGCGTCGTGTTCGAGGCCGAGACGAGCGGCGGCCGCGCGGCGCGGCTCGCCAGCGACGTCGTGCGCTTCGGATCCGCCAGGTCGATCGCGCGCATCGAGGCGGAGATCGAGGCCGTCACGCTCGATCGGG
>Ga0180436_10001655_pt1 | contig 21574 bp, 13 predicted proteins | sample SS_ome_2_FD_132434 | JGI IMG/M metagenome (GOLD analysis project Ga0180436, IMG submission 132434) | Hypersaline lake sediment archaeal communities from the Salton Sea, California, USA - SS_3_S_2 metaG | ecosystem: Environmental > Aquatic > Non-marine Saline and Alkaline > Hypersaline >... | reverse complement strand
CCGCCGCCGGGGCGCTGATGATCGAGGCCACCAGCAGGTGGCCCAGCACGCCGTCGATCACACCGCCGAGCAGGTTGGCATAGAGCACCATCATCGTCCCGGCGATGGTGGCCATGCCGCCGGACATGATCGTGAACAGTTCGCTGCGGGTCAGGCCGGCAAAATAGAGGCGGATAAAGAGCGGGGCTTCGATCATGCCCACGAAAATGTTGGCCGACACGCCCAGCGATTCACAGCCGCTGATGCCCAGGGTCTTGCGCAGGATGAAGGAGAAGAGACCCACCACCCGCTGGAGCACGCCCCAGTGGAAGAGCAGCGCGGTGAGGGCGGAGACGAGCAGCAACAGGGGCAGGCCACGGCAGGCAAGCACGTAGGAAGCACCGGGGGTGATCTCCTCGTAGGGCAGAGGGTCTCCGCCGAGGAAGCCGAAGACAAAGGAAGTGCCGGCCCGGGTCGCGTCCTCGAGAACGATGACCAGCCGGTTGAGCAGCAGAAAAAAAGCCCGGCTGCCCGGCGCGCGAATGAAAAGCAGCCCCAGCGCCAGCTGCAGCACAACCCCGGCGACCACCGGCCGGAGCCGAACCTTGCGCCGGGCCTCGGAAAAGAGCCAGGCCAGGCCGAGCAGGACAAGCAATCCCAATGCGCTCTGCAGTCGCTCCATGAAGTCCCCCGGCTAGTCCAGATCTATCTCCCTGATCGGCCTCCCGGTGTCCTTTTCCTTTGCCGCCCGTTTCTGCGCCTCGCGGAACTTGCGGTCGAGAATGTCCGAGCGGTTCTTCCGCTCGGCCACTGCCTGCTGAAACTTGCGGCCGGCAGCCTCGCGGCCCCGACGGAGGCTGCTGGTCAGGTCGTCCAGCGAGGCCTTCTTGCCCGGCGCCTTCGGGCGGTGGCTGAGCACCGCCCCCGTATCCAGGTCGACGGTCATCAGGGCGCCGCACTCGACACAGATCACATCGATGGTCTTCGCTTCCCTGTCGTCGCTTTCGTGATTGCCCATGGTCCCTCCATCTTCTGCGGGCCGGTGGTGCCGGCACTGACGGAAATGATACCCCATCGCCGGGGCACGGTTCCACGGTCTGCCCCGGCCCCCTCTCCTGTGGGCTAACCCGTTTTCGGACAACGGGATCGGAAAGCCTCTTCCGGCTTGCGCCGAATGGCCGGAAAGACTAGAATTCGCTTTTGCGAATCGCCGGGGCCCCGGAGCAGTGGTGAGAAAACGGCAACCAGAGGACGACACGTGAGCAAGGACATCTACAACGTCGGCGCATACGAGAAATTCGCCCGCGAACTGGTCCGGGCGCTGGAAGGACCAAACATCAAGCGGGCCAACATGCGCACACTGCGGCGCAAGGCGCAGAAGACCGGAACGAAGACCGTGTACGGCTCCTATGGCTGGCGCTCCGCCACATCGAGTCGCATCGGTCCACGTACGGTGTATCTCGGCGGAGAATCGGTGCGCTTGACCAGGCCATCGGCCCTGCACAAGGAATTGATCGCCGCCGCCCCCGACGAACTGGAACGGGTGCTGCACGTGGTGCGCACCTTCCCCTTCTACCACCTCGAACGGCAGATGGGGCTCAATGACCGCTTCAACCCCCGGTGCAACCTCTACATGTCCGGCGCTGACCTGAAGATGTGCCGCCTGCCCTACATGTGGGGCAACACGCTCGGTGACCCGGGCAGCCTGAAAAAGCATCCCGGCCCGGAATTCATCATGCTCCACATCCCGGAGGAGCACAAGATCCGCCAGCAGGTGCTGGCCATCCCCGAGTTGAACATCAACATCGCCCTGGGGACCGACTACATGGGTGAGGACAAGAAGGGTTTCCTGCGCCAGGCGATGTACTACGCCGACAAGGAAGGCATGCTGGGTCTGCACGCGGGCACCAAGATCGTCCACGCGGTGGACCAGGCCAGCGGCAAGTTGAAAAAATACGTGGTCTTTCTGTTCGGCCTCTCGGCCACCGGCAAGTCCACCTGGTCCTGCCACCAGCTGGGCCTCGATTACGGCAAGGGCGAGAAGACCGAGGTGGCCCAGGACGACATCGTCTTCCTCTGCCGCGATGGTTCTTCGTTTGGCAGCGAGCGCGGTTTCTTCGTCAAAACCGACGTGGACGAAACACTGCAGGAATCGATGTACAATGCGCTGATCGACAAGACGGCGCTGATGGAAAACGTGATGATCGACTCGTCGGGTCGCCCCGACTTCCTCGACGAGAGCCTCTGCGCCAACGGCCGGGCGGTGATCCAGAAGAGCAAGCTCAAGGTCGAGCGCCGGGGGCGCCTCAGGCCCATCGCCTCGAAGGGGCTGAATACCCCGCCGCTGGACGAGGTGGACGGAATCATGTTCGCCTTCATCACCCGGCGCAACACGATGATGTCCTTTGCCCAGCGGCTGACTCCGGAACAGGCGGTGCTGGCCTACCTCTGGGGCGAGTCGAGCCACTCCTACGCCAGCCAGCCAGCCAAAGCCGGCGAATCGGTGCGCACCGTGGGCACCGATCCCTTCATCGTCGGTTCCCGGGGCAACAAGGTCAACCTGTTCCATAAAATCATAATGGAGCTGACCGAAAAGTACCCGGGCAAGGTGAGTTTTTACCAGTACAACACCGGCGGCGTGGGGGAAATCCTCGAGACCATCGACGAAGGCGGCTTGAAAAAGAAAAAAATGATCCGCAAGGTGGAACGCGTGCCGATCAACCTCATGGCGGCGATCCAGCGCGGCGACGTGCGTGGGACCAACAGTTACGAGATGGGCCCGCTCGGTGTGGAGCGCATCATCAAGTGCGTCGACGGCGACCTCAATCCATTCAATCCCGACCGGTTCTACTCCCCGGAGCAGATCGACGGCTACATCAAGGACCTGGTGGACGGCCGGCGCCGCTACACCGAGCAGGTGGCCGAGGAAGGCCTGGCCCCGGAGATTCTCCGCGCCGCCGAGGAGTCGTACCGCATCTGTCCCGAAGACCGCTCCCGGGTGTTCGTCCGCCGCCCCGACCATTCTGCACCGGCGGGGGACGGCACGCAGCCCGACAACGTGTTCCAGTCCTGGCGCCCGCGCGATCGCCAGGCCGGCAGCCGCACCGGGTGGCGCTACGGCTAACCCCGAATGTCCTCATGAGGCCTGGCCGCTGGTTCGATGAGAACCAGAGGCGGGTCTGCGCAAGTCTCCAGGCGCTGGCTGGCCCGGCACGACAACCGATCATCCACAAGGGGAGCGATGGACGAGTTCAAGCAGCGCATGGAGCGAGTGATCGGCGATGCCGGACTGCTCATGCCTCATAAGCCGGACCGCTACGATCCCGGCGACCGCCTGACCGTGGAGATCACGGGCGTGGTGCCGGCCCGCCGGGGCACCGCCACGCTGGAAGTGGAGAAATTCGTCGGCGGCGGATTCGCCGGCCAGGTCTACAGGGTGAGGCTCGTCGGGCTGAAAACCCCCGAGGGCCCGCTTGAAGGCCTCGAGGCCGGCGGCACCTACGCCGTGAAGATCATCGTCCCGCCCTCGCGTTTCTCGCTGCTCTTCCGCAACATGCTCTACTGGCTGGCCTACCAGGGGCCCTTCTCGGCCCAGGTCAACGAAGACGCGGCCCGCAGCGGTGTGCTGTGGCAGAAGATGATCCGTCGTGCGGCGCGAATCCACTTCGGCGACGAACGGGCGGTGGTGGATACCTTCGCCACGTTTTTCGACGAGAACCTCGACAGCCATGCCGAAATCAACGAATGGGTCGAGGGGCGCACCTGGCTCTACGAAGTCGAGGACCGGCTGATCGGCCGCCAGCGGCGTGTTCGCCGCGACGGCCGCATCCTCGACGAGAGCGGCGGCTCCGCCGAGTACCTGGAAAAACGCTCGTTCATGATCCGTTTCGTCAACCTGCTGCACGAGCTGGGCGCTCCGGAATTCGCCCGGCAGTACGAGTGGTGGACGATGAAAAGCCAGCCCAACGTGCTCAAGCGAATCGGCCGTAATGATCCCGCCACCGGACGGCTCACGGCCATCGACTTCCGCGCCGGCCTGGCCCTGCTGCCCTTCCTGCCGATGAGCCCCGCAGATTTTCGGCTGATCCTGAAGGGCCTGCGCCGGGGGGACCTGGTGCAGTTCGACCGGGGCGATGTGGAGAGGCTGGACGCCTTCTGCCGTGAGAACCGCGACAGCTTCGAAGACCTGCAGCCGGCGCTGGAGGAACTGAAGGTTCGGGATGCCGCCTATCGCGAATCACTTCCCGACCTCTCGCACCACCACGTCAGATTGCTCACCAAGCGCGACCTGCGCCGCTCCGTGCGCCGGGGGCTGGTGGACGGCTGGCGGGTGCGCGGCCAGGTGGACGAGGAGCACGCCGGGGTGCTGAAGACCTCGGGGTGGCGCTTCCTGATCTGCCTGCTCGCCGGGTTCATCCCCTTCCTGGGCCGGTTCTTCCGCCGTGTCTGGGGCAACAGCCTCTATCGCCGGCACCTTGGCCGGGTGCTGGGCAGCTTTACCTACCTGCGCCGCCGACTCCGCGCCGGCCGTGCGGCGAAGCTCATTGCCTGGCAGCGCGCCGGGCGAGGCAGCGACGGACGCCTGGAGCGGCTGCTCGACCGACCTGCCCGCTTTTACGCACAACGCTTCCTCTTCGGCTGGTTGCCGGCGTCATGGCACCGCTTCGTCACCGAGCCGCGTTACGCCTGGGACCGCCTGAAAACCGCGGCAACCTACCCGATCAAGCTCTATTTCAATGCCGCGTTCCGTGAACAATGGCTTGTGGACCAGATCGACGCCGGCGAGCGTGACGGCATGTTGACCCCTGAAGAGGCGGGCCAGATCAGGGCCAGCGCCCGGGACCCCTTCATCCAGAAGTATCTCAAGTGCGTGGCCGTTCACGTGTGCACCGTGCCGGTGACCCAGGTGGTGGCCATTCTCCTCGCCGGATATGCCTGGCTGCGTTTCGGCAGCACCTGGCAGGAGGGCATGGCGTATGCCGGCGGCGTGCTGCTCTTCTTCCAGGCCACGCCCATCTCCCCCGGCTCGCTGGTACGCGGGTTCTACGTGCTCTACCTGATGATCCGCGAGCGCAACTGGCACAACTACCGGGTGGCGGTGTTCGTCTCCTTCTGGCACTACGTGGGCTACCTCGGATTCCCGCTGCAGATGGTCACCGAGTACCCCTCCCTGGCCCGCTTCATGGCCGGCAACTGGGCCGCGGGCATCGTGCGCATCATCCCCGTTTTCGGCGAACGCGGCGCCCTCTTCGAGCACTGGATCTACGACCTCTTCTTCAACCTGCCGATTACCCTCGGTCGCAAGTTCCGCCGCAAGAAGAAATCCACATCTTCATAACCGGCACCATTGCCCCCCATCGCTGCACTTCCTCATTCCGCGATCCCGCCTGTGCTTCGAGAGCAAGGCGCACGCCGCTGAAAAAGCGGAGCCTGCTTCTTGTGGTCGGTGAGCATTTTGAAGCGGCGCGCAACGCCGCTATCGGGCCCCAGGAAGGAATTTACGCCAAAACATCGTTGATGCGCTGCAGCATATCCATCAACGAAAACGGCTTTTTGAGGAAGGCATAGCCCTTGCTGCGGATTACCGGCCACTGGGACTTCTCGTCGGTGTACCCGCTGCAGAGCATCACTTTCAGTTCCGGCTTGCGGAGTTTCAACTCCTCCACCAGCTGCACACCGCTGCGGTCGGTGAGCACCACGTCACTGAACACGAGGTCGAACTGCCCCTGCTCTCCGTCGAAGAGCGCCAGGGCTTCATCGGCGCTGGCTGCCGGGAAGACTTCGTAGCCGCTGCCGCCCAGCGCCTCGGTGATCAGGTCACGGATATCCGCTTCGTCCTCCACGAGGAGGATCCGCTGGCCGCTGCCGCTGAGCGTATCCATCGGCACCGCTTCTTCATCGTCCTCGCGCACTTCCTCGGAGGTGGGAGGGATGTAGATGCTGATCGTCGTGCCCTGGCCCAGGGCGCTGTCCACCACGATCCAGCCGTTGTGCTGCTGGACGATGCCGAACGCCACGGCCAGCCCGAGGCCGGTTCCCGACTCCGAGCCCTTGGTGGAAAAGAAGGGCTCGAAGATGTGCTCGAGCATTTTTTCCGGGATGCCCACACCGGTATCACTGACGGTGAGGCGCACGAAGCGGCCGGGGCGTGAACCGCTGATCCGGCGGCAATCCCCCTCGGTCAGCGTCACGTTTTCGGTGCGGAAGGTGATCCGCCCGCCATCCGGCATGGCATCGCGCGAGTTGACCGCCAGGTTCATGATCACCTGACCCAGGCTCCCTGAATCGGCCTTCACCGCCCAGAGGTCCTCGGACAGCTCGGTCTCCATGCTGATGTCCTCGCCGATGAGCCGGTCGAGCATCTTCAGCAGGTCACGGACCACGTTATTCATCGAAAGCACGGTGAGGCTCATCGGCTGCTTGCGGCTGAAGAGCAGCAGCTGGTGCGTCAGGTCGGCGGCCCGCAGGCTGGCCTGCTTCACCTGCTTGAGGTACCAGTGGGAGGGGTCCGACTCGCCGGCCTTGACCATCGCCAGGTCGACGTAGCCCTGGATAGCCGTGAGCAGGTTGTTGAAATCGTGGGCCACGCCGCCGGCCAGCGTTCCCACGGCCTCCATCTTCTGCGCCTGCAGCAACTGGGCCTGCATCCGTTCCTTTTCTTCCTCGGCGAGCACGCGGCTGGTGATGTCCTCGTAGGTGCCGAGGATGCCGATCACCTTGCCGTCCACGTCGTGCAGCGGCACCTTGTTCGTATCCAGCCAGGCCTGCTTTCCGTCCGCCTGCTGCTGCGGTTCGATGAGATGGAACTCCGGCGAGTCGCTGTCCATCACCCGGGCGTCCACTTCGATGAAGAAGTCCGCCTGATCAGGGGTCCAGGCCAGGTCGAAGTCGGTCTTGCCCACGATCTCTTCGGGGGATCCCACGCCGGCGGCCTGGGCGAAGATATCGTTGCAGCCCATGTAAACCGAATTGCGGTCTTTCCAGAACACGTACTGGGGGATGGTGTTCATCACCAGGCGGAGCATCGCCCTGGACTCGCGCAGTTCCTCGTTGGCCTTCTCCCGCTCGGAGATGTCGCGGATGATGCCGGCGGCGTGCCACTTGCCTCGGACTTTCATCGCCGAGGTGGAGATTTCGAAAGGGAACGTGGTGCCGTCCTTTTTTCTGGCGATGAGCACCACGGTACGTCCGATCACATTGCCTTTGCCCTCGTCCTGAAACCGCCCGAAGCCGCGGAGGAAATCGTTTTGGTATTCCTCCGGAGCAAGGAACTTGTGCAGGTTCTGCCCCACGGCCTCACTGTTGGTATAGCCGAACATCCGCTCGGCAGCCGGGTTCCAGTAAGAGATCTTGCCCTCGTTGTCCATGAGGATGATCGCGTCAGTGGCCGTCCCGGTGATCGCGCGGAACTTCTCCTCGCTCTCCCGCAGCGCCTGCTCGCTCTTCTTCTGCTCGGTGATGTCGCGGATAATCCCCTGGTACCCCACCGGCCGCCCGTCGGAATCGTACCGCTGGGACGAGGTGAGCAGGCAGTCACGCAGGCTGCCGTCCTTGCGTATCAGCGTAACCTCGAAACTGCGCACCATGCCGGCACTGCGCACCGTCTCCTGGAAGCGCAGGCGGTCCTCGGCATTGGCGTAGAGCGCCGTGGCGTTCATCCCGATCATCTCTTCCATGCTGTAGCCGAAGAGCTCCAGCGCCGAGCGGTTCACCGCAAGGAATTTCCCTTCCACCGTGGTGATGTAGATCGCGTCCAGCGAATCCTCGAACAGGGCGTGGAACTGCTCTTCGCTGGCCTTCAGCGCCTCCAGGGCCCGGCGGCGTTCGGTGATGTCGTGAATGATCCCCTGGTAGCCGATCACCTGACCTGCGGTATCGCGGCGCACGCTGGCCGAGAGCAGGCAGTGACGCACTTCGCCCGACTTCCGGCGCAGGCTGAGTTCCCATTCACGCACCGAGCCTTTTTCCTCGATGTAGCGCTGAAAACGATACCGCTCTTCCGGATCGAGGTAGAGGTCCCCGGCCCGCATATTCTTCAGTTCGTCCCGCTCGTAACCGAAGAGGTCCACCGCCGACTGGTTGACGTCGATGAACCGCCCGTCCCGGCTGTTGATGAAGATGGCGTCCCGCGACTCTTCGAACAGGGTGTGAAACTTCTCCTCGCTGGCCCTCAGGGCGGCCTCGGCCTTCTCCCGTTCAGCCAGTTCAAGACGCAGCCGCTCGTTGGCCAGGCGCAGTTCGGCGGTCTTCTCCTCGACCTGGATGCTCAGTTCTTCCTGCACCCGCTTGCGACGAAAAAACTCGGGGATATCCACCTCGGCGATATCCGGTGATTGGAGTTTTTCCCGTCCCAGGCGCGCCAGGTGCTGCCGGGTCTTCGCGGGATGGGCCATGATGAAACGGCAGTGCTCGGCCCCTGTTGCCCGGCACTCGAGTTCCACGGTGACCAGCGGAATGCCGAAACACTCCTCGCACCAGCCGGAGGAATAGCCGCCGCTCATCACGCAGACCGGCCGGGGAGACGTGCGGCCGCTGCGCAGCCAGACGTCGGCCTCGGCGGAGTTTTCGTGGTCGAAGTGGAGGAAGTAGTCCTGGTCGGCTGAGGGTGCCGAGTCGGGATGCACCACGACACGGCCCCAGCCGGAGTGGGCGAAATGCACCGGCCCCAGGCCCAGCAGCTCCATCGGGTCGTCGATATTCATCTTCTGGCGGAAGGTCCGGGCATCGGCCCGGCCGATGGCGTGGGCGATATCGAAGAGCAGGCTGTTCGCCACCTGCAGGGCCTTTTCCTCGCCCCGATCACGGTAGAGCTGCATCACCTGGTCGAAGAACTCGGTGGAGAGGGAGGCCGCCCGCACGAGCATGTAGCGCTCGCCCGAGATGTCGATGGATCCGAGTATCGGCCGTTCGCTTCGCCGGCTGAAATAATGCCGGATTACCGATTCGGCCTGCTCGAAGATGGGCAGAAGCCCATCGGGGACATCCGCCGAAAGGTCGGGCCTTGATTCTACGCGCGCCATCCGCGGTATCCTTGCTCAAGGTCAGGCAGGAATTGAGACCCCCTCACCCCTGGTGACACACTGCCGCCCCGGCCCACAACTCCCGGGGTACGGCAACCATCGCTACTCAACATTCCTTTCGGCCTTCTCCCTGCAATACTTTACGTAACTTCCAATCGTGCGGCGAACGGCATTTAAGCAGAAAAAAGCCCCGGCCGGAAAAAACCGGTCGGGGCTCTGTTGACCGTGTGGTATTACTCCTGCTCACGCCCCGCGAACGAGATCGCGGATCCGCGCCTGTACCGTCTCCTCCGGCCCGGCCGCACTGTTGACGAGGAAACAGGGCACCAGGCGCAGCAGGTAGCTGAAGTAGCGCTCCTGGGTTTCCAGCCGGTCAGGACCGGACACCAGCAGGTGCGGATTGAAGAACGGTGGGCCACCACTCTCCGCATGGCGCGGGGCAACGGACGGCGCATCGACGTGAACCACCGGATGGCTTGTGAAGTAACGGCTGGTGTCCAGCGGCGCGGCGCTGGTCAGGTCGCCGTCCCGGGAGCCGGAAATCAGCGCCAGCGCCTCATCGGCCTCGATGCGGCTCACCGGTGGAGCGGTGCGATTGTCCGTGAGCAGCACCACCCGGTCCAGGGCGGTGCGCCGGACATACTTGTCCGGGCCGCCGAACCAGACCGGGTCGACCATCACCCGTGAAGAGGTCGACCCGTGGAAGCAGAATGGCTCACCGTGGTCCAGGCCGCACTCTCCCATCTGGCACTCGTGGTCCTCGCACCAGGCGCGTTTCATGACCACGTTCTCGCAGCGGCTGCCCTCGAAGAGACGGCCGAATGCCGGGTAATCGAGGGCCAAGCGGGTCTTGAGGTAGACCTTTCGTTCAACATTGTCCGCCTGGGCTCCGCCGCCACGGTAACGAACGTTGAGCCAGTCCTCGCTGACATAGCGCAGATCATCCTGCTCGAGCAGCCGGTAGAAGTGGCGCCGCCGCCCCGAGCCCTTCGGCCCGAGGATCAGGGTGCCTGCACCGCCAAGGTCGACACAGGAACCGTAGATCCCGTGCACATCGAGCAGCCGTTCGCTGATGTCGGCCACCATGCCCAGGGCCATGCTCTTGCACTGGCCGTAATAGGCGGTGTTGAACACCACGGCGGTGTGCGAATCGTGGTGGTAGTAGGCGCTGGGCTCCCGCCCGGGAACGCCGTCCACGGCATAGATCACGCCGTGGGGCTCGAGGTCCGACTCGATCAGCGCCGGGTACCAGTTCTCCAGCCAGAAATCGTAGAGGTGACGAATGTTTGTCCGCAGCTGGAGAATCACCCCGCCGATGCTGGCGTTCCACTCGAAGTAGTTGTAGTGCGGCAGGTGCTCCTCGGCTTCGGCGACCATACCGTCCCGCACCGCGTCGGCCGTATCGGCCTGCGGCGGGACGCGCCTGGTCACCGTGGTAAAGCAGTTGTCCAGCTTGACCTTGCGTGCGGTGCGGCTCGGCTTGAGCAGTGACAGCGCCTCGGCGATGCGGTCGATGCCCTTCTCCAGGTTCTCCATCGAGCTGGCATAGGAGAGACGGATGTTGTCCGGCGAGCCGAACGCCTCACCGGGCACCACGGCCACGTTGGCCTGCTTGAGCAGGTAGTGGGACAGCCCGTAGGCATTGCGGATCACCATGCCCCCGTGTTCGGTGCCGAAATAGGACCGGACATTGGGGAAGAGGTAGAACGCGCCTTCAGGCTTGTGACAGGAAATGCCCTGGATGCCGTTGAGGCGCTCCAGCAGGAAATTCCGCCGCTGCTGGAACTGGGCCACCATCCGGGCCACCTCGTGCTGCGGCCCGGCCACGGCCTCGAGGCCGGCCATCTGGGCCACCGAGGTGGCGTTCGAGGTGGAGTGACTCTGCACCTTGCTCATCGCGGCAATGATCGCACGCGGGGCCAGGGCGTAGCCGATGCGCCAGCCGGTCATCGAGTAGGCCTTGGACACACCATTGACCGTGATCGTCCGCGCCCTGATCTCGTCGCTCAGCGAGGCGAAGGGCGTGAACCGGAAATCGTCGTAGACGATCTTGTCGTAGATCTCGTCGGCGATGACGTAGAGCCCCTCTTCCAGCACCACCTCGGCAAGGGCTTCCAGCTCACTGCGGCTGTAGGCCGAGCCGGTGGGGTTGGAGGGGTTGTTGAGCATCAGCGCCTTGGTATTGGTGTGGACGTTGGCCTTGAGTTCCTCGGGGGTGAGCCGGAACCCGTTCTCCTCGCGGGTGGGAACGATGACGGCCATGGCCTTGGCCAGGCTGGCCATCGGGGGGTAGGAGACCCAGTAGGGGGCGGGGACGATCATCTCCTCGCCCCGGTTGAGCAGGGCCTGGGCCGTGTTGTAGAGCGAGTGCTTGGCCCCGCAGGAGACGATGACCTCCTCGGGAACATAGTCCAGGCCGTGGTCCTCGCGGTAGCGCTCGGCGATGGCCCGGCGCAGTTCGATGATACCGTCGCTGGCCGTGTAGCCGGTGAAGTTCTCGTCGATGGCCCGCCGGGCCGCGTCCTTGATGTGCTCCGGCGTGGGGAAATCGGGCTCGCCGACGCTGAAGTCCACCACGTCGATGCCGTCGGCTCGCATGGCCTTGGCCCGGGCGGCGATCTTCAGCGTGGTGGACGCTTCGATCCGGCCGATCCTGTCCGCAATCATGCTCATCGGTCATTCCTCCGGCAGCAGGATCAGTTGGCGCCTTCGTCGCTCCCGGAGTCATCCTTCCGCTTCTGGATGGTGCCGAGCAGCTGCTTGAGGTCGAAGCCGGTGAGCCCCTCCACCACGTCGGGGAGCTGGGCCATCACCGAGGCCACCTGGCCGGTGAGCCGAGAGGCGCCGCCGGCGCCAGAGCCGCCGTCGACCATGACGATCTTGTCCACCTTGGACAGCGGCTCGGAAACCTTGGCCGCCAGCTCGGGGAGCTTGTCGATGAGCATTTCCGCCAGGGCCGCCTCGTTGTAGTGGCTCCAGGACTCGGCCTTCTTCTGCATCGCGAAGGCCTCGGCCTCGCCGTGCAGTTTCTCCACCTCGGCGCTGGCCGTCCCCTCCAGCCTGGATGCTTCCGCCCGGCCGCGGGCCTCGGCGGTGAGCCTGTATTCTTCGGCGTCGGCCGCCAGCTTCACCGAGGCGTCCAGTTCCTTCTGGCGCCGCAGGGTTTCCTTCTCCTCCAGCTCGATGCCGCGGGTCTTCTCCAGCAGCTTGACCTTGTATTCCTCTTCCTTGACCACCTGGTTCTGCTTGTGGCGCTCCAGCTCGTAGGAGTGGTCGGCCTGGGCCTTGACCGCATTGATCTCGGACTGGTAGGTCGACTTCTTGATCTCGAAGGCCTTGGATGCCTCGGCCACTTCCGCCTCGGCCAGCAGCTTGGCCACGTCACCTTCCTTCTGGGCTTCGGCGGACTTGATCAACGCATCCCGCGACGCCTCGGCCTCGGCCACTTCCGCGTCCCGGCGGGCCTCGGCGATCTTCGGCTTGCCCAGTGCGGCGAGGTAGCCCTGGGTGTCCTGAACCTCCTTGAGGTTGAAGGACATCAGCTTGACGCCCATACCGGCAAAAACCGGTGCCAGCTCATCGTTCACCGTGGCGGCGAATTCCTTGCGGCTGCGGTTGATCGCCTCGAGCTTCATCGTGCCGATCAGGGTGCGCACCGCGCCCTCCACGGCCTTCAGCGCCACGTCGGTGATCTCGCTGGGGCTCTTGCCGAGGAACTGCTCGGCGGCGAGGTAGACACCAGGCTCGGTACCGTCGAGTTTCACCTGGGCGGTGCCGCGGACCACGGCATTGATACCGTTGACCGAGATCACGTCCGGGATCTCGAAGTCGGCGGAGAAAATATCCAGCGGAAGGATTTCCGACTGCTCCACCAGCGGCCGGACAAAGGTGCCGCCGCCGACGGCCACCCGGTAGCCGATCTTCTTCGTCGTGCCGTCAGCGAGCGAAATGCTCCGCGTCCGGCCGCCGGAGATGACCAGCACCTGGTTCGGCCCCACCTTGGTGTACTGCCGGGCCATGAGCCAGATGATCAATGCAACCACTACCACCGCCCCTGCGATGCCGCCTATGACTCCCCACATGGTTGGTCTCCTGAATGTGAACCGTGAACGTGAAACATATGTAAAAAGAATCGATCCCTCATCCATGGCCGGCGGTGGGCCGCCGCAGGGGCCGCGCCAGCATAAGCGGTAAGTATACTAGCGACTTAGGGGGAAAGCAACAGCCGTGGAGCCCCTGGCGCCGGAGAGGGCCGATCACCTTATACCTTTTAATTTCAAGATCTTGCGAGGATCGGACAGCGCCCATGAAAACAGACCTGATTGGTGGACATCAGTCCTTGATCCAGGTGGTGGTGAAGCTCCTGATCCGGCCGCCGTACTCGCCGCCACCCACGGTCACCGTATCGTTGTGCCCGGCGCCGGGAATGAGGTAGAGGTCCTTGGGCCGACGGGCCGCCTCGAAGAGCCGCCGGGCCATGGCCACCGGTACCAGGCGGTCCGCTTCGCCATGGATGATGAGCACCGGCATGCGCACATGGGGCAGGCGTTCGATGTTGGGGTACTTGCGCCGGAGCCGCCTGGGCATGGGCAGCACGGGGAAGGTTTGCCGGCCCATCTCGTAGAGGTCGGTGAAACCACTCTCCATGATCAGCGCCCGCCCGTGGCCGGCGGCGGCCAGTTCCACGGCAGCGGCGGCGCCGAGGGAGCGGCCGAAGAGCACGATGCGGTCCGGCGGCACCCCGCGGTCTTCCACCAGGTACCGGTAAGCCGCACGGGCCGAGGCGTAAACACCGGTCTCCAGCGGCGTCCCGCCGCTTTTGCCAAAACCGGGGTAGTCGAAGATGAGCACCGCAATGCCGATGCGGTTGAGCAGCACCAGGTTGTGCACCCGGTGGGAGATGTTGCCGGCGTTGCCGTGGCAGAAGAGCATCACCGGCGCCCGCGGATCACGGGCCGGAACATACCAGGCGGAGATGTCGGTGCCGTCTTCCGTGGTGAGCACCAGGTCCTCGAAGGGCACGCCGCCGGCCTCGGGCGTGGCCACCCAGTCCTCGTGGGGGTAGAAGAGGAATGTCCGGTCCACCAGGTTTCCGAGCCGTTTCCACATCGCCTCGCTCTCCATCAGCGCCGACAGGCAGCAGAGCCCCGCCACCACCGCCACCACGGCGGCGAGACAACCCCAGCGCCGAAACTGCCGGCGGCCACCGCTACGCCGTGTCATCACCGCTCCTCCCCCGCCCGCGCCGGTTGGCGGCCCCGGCGCGACCAGGACACCAGCCGCTCGAGCTGCAGCTCCCGCCGGTTGGTCTCCGGATCCTCCAGTGCCTCTTCCAGCAATCGCTCCAGCATCCGGCCCACCTCGGCCCCCTCATCGACACCGGTGACCCGCATCACGTCCCGCCCGTTGACCTGCAGGTCGCCCACGCCCATGGGCGGCGCCTCCCGGACCAGCAGCTGGATCCTGGCGCCCAGTTCCTCGAGCCGTTCCAGGTCGTCACCCGGAATGCCGTGGGCCGCCACGTCGGCGCGGCGCAGGGCGAAGAGGTCGTCGAGGTGTTCCAGGCCCACCCGGCGCACCAGCCGGCGCACCGCAGCATCCTTCCACCCGGGCTGGTAGTGGAACATGTGCTGCCGGATCAGGTGGCACACCCGGTCGGTGCGGCTGCGGCTGCAGCGCAGCCGACCGAGGATCTCCCGGGCCAGGTCGGCGCTGGCCCGCTCGTGATCGTGAAAACGGAAGATGCCGTCCACCTTCTTCCGCACCCGCGGCTTGGCCACGTCGTGGAGCAGGGCGGCGAGACGCAGGTCGAGGTCGGGCGGGGAAGCGTCAACGCAGACCATGATGTGGCGGTAAATCGTGTAGCGATGATAGTGGTTCTGCTTTTTTCGCCAGCCTTCGAGCAGTTCGGGGAGCACTTCGGCCATCAGCCCGGTGCGCCGCAGCAGCTCCAGCCCCGCGGAAGGCCGAGGGGCCAGCAGCAACCGGAAGAGCTCCTCGCGCACCCGTTCCGGGGCCACCCCGCGGAAGGCCTCCAGGTGGCGGGGGATCGACTCGCGGGTCTCCCTCTCCAGACGGAAGCGGAACACCGCGGCAAAACGCACCGCCCGCATGATGCGCAGCGGATCGTCGGCGAAACGCTCGTCCGCCGATCCCACGGCGCGCACCAGGCCGCGGCGCAGGTCCGCGGCGCCGCCGCAGGGGTCCACCAGGCGGTGGCCCACCGGGTCGCAGGCCATGGCGTTGATGGTGAAGTCCCGGTGGGCCAGGTCCTGCTCCACCGAGTCCGAGAAGCGGCCCTGCCGGCCGGTGCGGAATGTGGTCACCTCGTAGTGCGCATTCCCGCGCACCAGGGTCACCGTGCCATGGGCCATACCGGTGGCCACCACCCGGCCGAAGAGGCGCTGCACCGTTTCCGGCCGGGCATCGGTGGCCAGGTCCCAGTCGGCCACCGGACGGAGGAGCAGCAGATCGCGCACCGCACCGCCGGCCACCCAGGCCTGGAACCCGGCGGCTTTCAACTCCCCGGCAATGCGCAGCACGTCATCGGGGAACTCGAAGGGCGGAGCAGCAAGCCTTCGCCGTGCGTGCGATGATCGATCCGCTGCGTTCATGGGCCAAGAATATCACGGAGTGCTGCGATTGCATCACCTCGACGACGTTGTGCCCGGCCGTGGCCATTGCCGGGTGGATCGCCGGAAAGGCGCGGTGGAGGCCGTACGGACAGAGGCCCCGAAACCGAAAGGTCCCGGGGCCTCTTGCCAGGCAGGATCAGGGGGCGATGCCCACCACGTCGCAGCTCGCCGTGTCGGTGTCGCCCGACGCCGGGTAGGGCGGCTGGTTGTAGGGCGCCGGCGTCACGTCCTCCACGCTGAGGGTGAAGGTGTTGGTGCCGATCACCGTGCCGATGGCCGGAACGGTGGTGTTCCAACCGGTGACGAAACTCCCGCCCCCGGCAATGTTGGTGAAACCGGCGCGCCAGTTGCCCACGTTCCCGCCGTTGGCCAGGGCGATGTCGATGCGGCCGGCCATGCGCCGGGTCTGATCGGCATAGTCGTTGTCGATGGTCACGGTGAAGGTGCTGGTGAACGGCACGGTGCCCGCTCCGGGCAGACAGGCCAGGTCGGCCGACACCGTGGACGACCCGGTGTATCCCAGCGTGCCGTCCATGTTCACGTTCTGCGCGATGATGTCCAGGTCGCCGGCGCGGTCGTCGGACCAGGTGAGGATGGCGTAGCCGTCATCGCTCAGCTTCGCGCTGAGCCGCCCCTTGCTGCTGGGCTGGGACCCCGCCTCGATGATCTCGCCGCTCCAGACGAAGTCCCCGTTGCCGTCCACCCGGGTGGCCTTGATCACGTCGTTGCCGTAGCTGGGCGACTCGATCCAGAAGGCCAGCGCCCCGTCATCGTGCTGCAGGGTGTTGACGAAGTAGCGGCTGGTGCCGCTCAGCGGCACCAGCTCCTTGCCGGAAGCGCCCCAGAGGCGGAACCCGGAACCGGAGATCTTCTGCCCGTAGACCCCGTCCTGCGACTGCACGGAGTTCGTTTCGGTCCAGAAGACGAAGATATTGCCGGAGGCGGGATCAAACGACGCGTGGGGCGAGACCCGCAGGCGGACGCTGTTGGTGGAAACCGCCACGCCGTTGTGCGCGAACTGTTCGGAACCGTCGGCAAGGATGCGCTGGGCGTAGCACTGCAGCACGCCGGTGCCGTACCAGGAGAAGACGGCGCCGCCGCTGCCGTCGGTGCAGAAGTCGGGGTAGTTGCCGAACTGCAGGGTGTCGCCGTCGAATACGGTGACGTAGGCTCCCGATGAGGTCCAGAGGGAGGCACCCGAGGGATCGAGTTTCTGGGCAAAGAGGTGCCGGGGGTCCCAGTAATTGGGGCCGAAGGAGACCCAGGAAACGATGACATTGCCCGCGTCCGAACCGTGCAGGGCGGAAATGAAGAAGCTGGCGCCCCCGGCATCGGAAAAGACCACACCGCTGCCCCACTGTGCGGCACCGGTCGCGTCAAGCTTCTGCAGCCTGGTGCCCGTGGTGTCGGTCCAGCCCACCACCACGTTGCCGTCGGTCGTCCCGGCAATTCGCGGGGAGTGGACTTCGGCACCGGCGGTCAGCTGGACGCCGGTGGCCCCCCAGGGCATCGACCCGTCAGGGGCCACGGTCACGGCGGTGATCACCGTGCCGATGAAGCGGTCGTCGCGAAAGGCCAGCACGGCGTTGCCCGAACTGTCCACGTCGAGGCCGTAGTCCTCGGTGGAGCTGAACGAGCGGTCGGCGATAAGCAGGCCGTTGTGCGGCCACTGCTCGTCCCCCGCCGCATCCAGGCGCTGGAGGTAGACATCGTAGCCGCCGGAATTGTTGTCGAACCAGCTGATGTAGCAGCCGCCATCGTCCGTGGGGGCGATCTTCGGCTGGGCCTGGTCTCCGCTGAGGTCGGCCACGGAGAGGTTCACCGCAGGATCGGTGGACCAGGCCGCGAATGCCGCTGGAGCCGCAACGAGCAGCAGGGCGAGAAGGGTGGCGACGATACGGGAATACTTCATTACCGCTTTCCTCCGGTGGTGGTCGCGTGGAGCTGCTCGTCACGGGGAGGGGGCAGGGCGCTCACGCGGAATGCCTGCAATCAACACAGGCCGGGACGTTCACTTCTGTTAAAAAGATACGCCCGGACCGCCACCCTGTCAATCAGTCATTGGCGGCGGCAGGGCCGGCCCGGCGTCCCAGCTGGGCGGCCAGCATGCCCCCGAGCATCAGGGCGCACCCCGCCGCACCACGAAGGGTCAGGGTCTCGCCGAGAACCATCCAGCCGCCGAGAACGGCGAACACCGCCTCGAAACTGAGAATGATCGCGGTGGGGGCCGGGCGGGCGTGGCGCTGGGCCGCCACCTGCAGGGTGAAGGCCACGCCGGTGGAGAGCAGCCCGGCATAGAGGATGGGCAGCATCGCACCGTGCAGGCCGGCGGCGGTGATGGTCTCCCCGGCCAGGGCGACGATGACGCTGAGCAGGGAACAGACGACGAACTGCAGGCAGGCCAGGACCACCGGATCGAAGCGCCGCACCAGCCGTCCCACCAGCTGGACGTGCACGGCCCAGACCACGGCGCAGAGCAGCACCAGGGTGTCGCCGCGGGAAAGCGCCAGCGTGCCGGTGACACTGAGCAGGTAGAGGCCGGCCACGGCCATCAGCGCCCCTATCCAGGTGGCGCCAGCGGTCCGCTGCCCCCAGGTGAGGCCGATCATGGGGACGAAAATGACGTAGAGCCCGGTGATGAAGCCGGCCTTGCCCGCAGTGGTGTAGACCAGCCCCACCTGCTGCAGGGAAGAACCGGCGAAGAGAACCAGGCCGAGGAGTGCACCGGCCCCCAGAACGGTCGCGGCCCCGGGCGCCTTCCCCGCCTCGCCGAAGGCCTCCCGGCGCCAGCGGCGGAAGAACAGCACCGGAAGAAGAACGACGGCGCCGAGGGCGAAACGCACGGCGTTGAAGGTGAAGGGGCCGACATGCTCCATGCCCAGCCGCTGGGCGACAAAGGCGAAGCCCCAGATCACCGCCGAGACGAGCAAGAGCAGGTTGGCCCGGGAAACACGGCTCATCGGATCCCTCACAAAAAGGGCCGGGTGTTTTACCACCCGGCCCGTCAGAATCGATCAATTCGGACCGCCCTTACTCCTCGGAGAGGAAGGGGTAGCGATAGTTCTTCGGCGGGATGAAGTTCTCCTTCACCGTGCGCTGGGAGATCCAGCGCTGAAGGTTCAGCGCCGAGCCGGCCTTGTCGTTGGTGCCCGAAGCCCGGCTGCCGCCGAAGGGCTGCTGGCCCACCACCGCGCCGGTGGGCTTGTCATTGATGTAGAAGTTGCCCGCGGCATGGGTCAGCGCGGCGGAAGCCTCGAGCACGGCCTTGCGCTCCTGGGCGAAGATGGCCCCGGTGAGGGCGTAAGGCGACGTGCTGTCACAGACCTTCAGCGTCTCACTGAACTCGGCGTCGGGATAGACATAGAGGGTCACCACCGGGCCGAAGATCTCCTCTTCCATGGTTTTGGTGTGCGGCTGCCTGGCCTGGATCACCGTGGGCTGGATGAAGTAGCCCTTGCTGTCGTCGTACTCGCCACCGCAGATGATCTCGCTGTCCGCGTCGTTTTTGGCGTGGTCGATGTAGCCGGTGATGCTCTTGAACGCCGCGGCGTCGATCACCGCGTTCATGAAGTTGCTGAAGTCGCAGACGTCGCCCATCTTGATCGTGTCGATCTCGGCCACCAGGCGGTCCTTGAACTCGGGCCACAGCGACTCGGGGATGTAGGCCCGGGAGGCCGCCGAGCACTTCTGCCCCTGGTACTCGAAGGCACCGCGCACGGTGGCGGTGACCAGCGCCTCGAGATCGGCGCTGGGGTGGGCGAAGATGAAGTCCTTGCCGCCGGTCTCACCGACGATGCGCGGGTAGGTCTTGTAGTTCGCGATGTTCTCACCCACGGTCCGCCACATGCCCTGGAAGACCTCGGTGCTGCCGGTGAAGTGCACGCCGGCCAGGTCGGGATGGGCCATCACCGGGTTGCCCACCGTGCCGCCGGGCCCGGGGATGAAGTTGATCACGCCATCCGGCATCCCGGCTTCCTTGAGCAGCTGCATGATGAAGTAGCCGGAGTAGACCGAAGAGGAGGCCGGCTTCCAGAGCACGGTGTTGCCCATCAGCGCCGGGGCGCTGGGCAGGTTGCCGGCGATGGAGGTGAAGTTGAACGGCGTCACCGCAAAGACGAAGCCTTCCAGCGGCCGGTGCTCGAGACTGTTCCAAACCCCGTCCACCGAGAAGGGCGGCTGCCCCTCGTAGATCTCCTGCATGTAGAACGGATTGAAGCGCCAGAAGTCGATCAGCTCGCAGGCCGAATCAATCTCGGCCTGGAAGGCGTTCTTGCTCTGGCCCAGCATGGTGGCCGCATTGAGCACCTGGCGATAGGGACCGGTGAGCAGTTCGGCGGCCTTGAGCATGATCGCGGCCCGTGAGTTCCAGGGCATGGTGGACCACTCGTTCCAGGCCTCGGCAGCGGCTTCGGCGGCCAGCTTCACTTCATCGCCACCCGCCTTGTGGTAACGGCCGAGCACGTGCCCGTGGTCGTGGGGCATGCGGCAGTCGCCCATGTTCCCCGTCTTCACTTCCTTGCCGCCGATGATCAGCGGGATCTCGATCTCCTGGCCGGCCATCCGCTTCAGCACCGACTTGAGCTCGGCCTTCTCCGGGGAACCCGGGCTGTAGGGGTAGATCGGTTCGTTTTCGGGCGGCGGCACCTGCAGGATGGCGTTGTTCATCAGACTCTCCTCTCGGAACGGGATTCGTAAACGTTCGGCACGGGGCCTCGTTCCGGCGAAACCCCGCCCGTTTACAGGCGAAAAGGCAGGAACCTCATTTAACACAACACGAGGGGGAAGTAAACCGAATTACACCGGAAGAGGCCGAATGGAAAACATTTACCCTCGAAACGGCTCTCAGCCCCGATTTTGGCCCTGGAAGTGGGCAATTATCTTCCACCAACATCCGATATCTGCAAAATGGCCATAGGTCCAAGGAGGCGCAATTCGATCGAGGCCCAAAGATCGTGCCATTGCCAGCATGTTTAACTTCATTCAATTCTATATCTTACATGAGATGCCCCCCCTGGAAACAAAGGGCGGGCGGCCAACCCCCGAGCACCGGGCATGGGACTTGCAGTTAGGGACAGACAGTTGCCGGTGAGCCGGGCCGCTGGTCAGCAGCCCAACAAGCCGGAAGGAACATCAACCGCTCCACTGCACCGAAAGATGCTGTGGAACAAAAAGGAGATGCGGAGATCTATTCATGCTGAAACTGGTGGACATGGCCGAACTGGAGCGATTGGAAGCGACCCTGCAGAAGAGCCGCCTGATCAATCGTGTGCTTACCGACTACCTCCTCGACAACAACATTACGGTCAAGGAGGAGGAGGAAGCCGTCCGGGAACGGCTGGTCCAGCTTTCCATGGAAAAGGTCCTCAAGAAAACAGGTTGCTTCCTGCCGAATCGAGGAGGCATGAACCAGTGATCCGCACCCCCGGGATGTTCCCCACACCATAACCCCCAACCACTACCGGGATCACCACGTATCCCCCTCTCCCCCACGATGGGCCGGCCCGCAACCGCGGGCCGCCGCCCGCCGCCCCTTTCGATATCTTTTTTCCTCCCGCAGGGAATCTCACGCTCCTCTCATCCTCCATGCCGCACACTCTCCATGAGTCGGTAGAAACGTAAACCTGTTTCAAGGAGGAAGACCATGAGCAAGCAACTGATGACAGCACTCGCGGCGGTCCTTTTCGGCCTGGTGCTTCTTGTCTCCGCTCCGGCGGCGGCCCAGGCCCGGTAGAGCGCGGCCATGCCGGGCACGGGCCGGAACGTCCGGAGGAAGGTGTTGGCCAGGAGCTCGGCGTGGTCGCGGACCTGGGAGATCTTGATCGTGTCGTCGATGTCGGAGATCACCGAGATCCCCGTGGGGGGGACGAGGACGACCCGACCCGTGAGCTCGCGGTCGTCGTCCTCCCGCGTGACCACCTGCAGGGTGAGCTCGCGGGGCGG
>Ga0180436_10001654_pt1 | contig 21588 bp, 21 predicted proteins | sample SS_ome_2_FD_132434 | JGI IMG/M metagenome (GOLD analysis project Ga0180436, IMG submission 132434) | Hypersaline lake sediment archaeal communities from the Salton Sea, California, USA - SS_3_S_2 metaG | ecosystem: Environmental > Aquatic > Non-marine Saline and Alkaline > Hypersaline >... | reverse complement strand
GCAACCGCCAGTATGGCCGACTATGAGGCCGAGGCCATCCGCAATGCCCTCGAGCAGACTTCCGGCAGTCGTCGCGAAGCCGCCAAAATGCTGGGCATCAGCGAAGCCACCTTGTACCGGCGGATCAAGCAATACAACTTATAGTCCTGCATCCCACCGATCACTCGAGGACCTAAAAATGCCCTTCAATGATTCTCTTAAGCAGGGCGCTGTCTCTGTATGAGAGAATCTGCTTTTGCTATATTGCAACCTGAGAGACGCCCTTGGCCACTGCCTATCCCTCCACTTTATAAAATCCCAATATATCAAATGGTTGACAACCATTGCGACAATTGGCACCTCTTTTGCTTTTATTGCTGCCAAACCAAACCGTTTGCGTGAAAGGGCAAGGGAACCGGACGACATGAAGATAAAGGCAAATGGATCACCAGGCGGTGTCACGCACCGATGCGTGGTTCTTGGACAAAAAACCGCAGCCCGTGGGCTGCAACAAGTACTCGGGTTTACCTACACCAAGATCGACGTGGTCGAGGCGGAACAGGATATCGACCTTCTGCCGGAGAACCCGCGGCCTGATATGTTGCTGGTGACCGATTCAATCGCCGGCGGGCTCAGTCCCTTGCAGCTTGAAACCGCCAAAGCCAAGCTGAGGCCACACGCGATCATTTACCTCACCAACGGCGTAGACGCGCAAACAGAGGTTACGCTGCGCGCTGTTGGTCTGTCTTTTTTGGGGACCTATGAGACGTTTTTCAGCTATGCCGACGCGATATTGAAATGTTCGAGCCGGAGCCAGACGAGATCGCCGGCACACCCATGCGATGAGCGACCCGGATTGATCGACGCCAGGTCCCATTCGGCCCGAAACGTACAGAATCGACTGCATAAATCGACCCGGCCACTTAAATTAATAAGATCCCAAATGAGCTGCCGAGCAGTGGCTGTTCTGGCCGGGGTTCCCATGCGATTCGTCGAGTTGACCGTCGGCCTGATGGTCAGTGCGTTGGTGGTCTTGCCGGTCTATCTTGTCCTGATGGTGCGTTATCTGGTTGCCGGAATTCCCGTCTTTTCACCCCGAACCATCATCGGGAATGGCAACCCGGTGACCATTCGGTGCTTCCACCGCTGCGGGCCTTTGCAGAACCTCCCGTTTTTTGTTGAGCTGATGACCGGCCGCCTGGCACTGGTGGGCACCGCCATTGCCGATTGGGACGCACGCTCCGTGACACCGATGCAAGGGTATATCCGGCGGATCAAACCGGGGTTATTCTCCCTGTGGCAGGTGCGCCGTGCCAGCCGCATCGCTCATGAGGGCCAAGAGATCGTTGAATGGGAGTATGCATTTAAAAAAGGGCTGGTGTACGATCTGCTCCTGCTGTTGCGCGGGATTCCAAGCCTGGTGTATGGGGTCGGCGATCTGGCCCCCCCGCCGGTCCTGCGCCTGCTCGATCTGGACATCGCCAATCTGACCATGACGGAAGCCATCCAGCACATCGAACAGGCGGCCTGCGGGGACAGGCCATGCAGCGTCTTTTTCGTCAATCCCGATTGTCTCAACAAGATGGCCACGGACAGGGACTATTTTCATATCCTGCAGCAAGCCGACTACGTGCTGCCGGACGGCATCGGCCTGACCCTGGCCGGAAAACTGCTGCAAACCCCGCTCAAAGAAAATATCAACGGGACCGACATGCTGCCTTTTGTTTGCAAAATGGCCGCGTCCCGTGGGTACTCCCTTTTTCTGCTCGGCGGCCGGCCGGGTGTGGCGGACCAGGCGGCCCGGCAGCTAACCGAGCGGTATCAGGTATCCATTGCCGGCACCGCCCACGGCTATTTCGATCGTTTCACAGAGAGCGGTCGGGTAATCGACCAAATCAACCGGTCGGGCGCCGATATCCTGCTGGTGGGTTTGGGGGCGCCCGAACAGGAAAAATGGGTATCCCGCCATCGGCAACAACTCCTGCCCAAAGTGCTGATGGGCGTGGGCGGCCTGTTCGACTTCTACTCCGGCAACATCAAGCGGGCGCCGGTCTGGATGCGGGAAACCGGCCTGGAGTGGGTCTATCGGATTCTTCAGGAACCGGGGCGCATGTGGCGCCGCTATGTACTGGGCAATCCCCTGTTTTTATACCGTGTGGCGCGATGGCGGTTTTTCCCCATACGCCATCAAAATGATACAGAAGGACCATCCCAATGACCACCAACGATGTCCGGAAACGGCAAAAGCATATGATGTCCCGTCTGTCGCAAAACGGGTGGCGGGCTCATTTGCGTCATAAAAGCAAGCTGTGGACCTGGGACATCACCATCGGCCTGGCTTACGGCCTGAAGCGGATGCTGGACCTGTTGATATCCATGGCGGCCCTGGTTCTGCTTTTTCCCTTGTTCGTGCTGACGGCCCTGGCGATCTATCTGGAAAACCCCGGACCGTTCTTTTACACCCAAACCCGCGTCGGCCAAAACGGGCGGCATTTCAGGTTTTACAAGTTCCGCTCCATGGTCGTCGATGCCGACCGCATCAAAGCCCGACTGGCTGGGCGCAACGAATCAGCGGACGGCGTGCTTTTCAAAATCAGAAAAGATCCGCGGATTACCCGGGTGGGACGGATCATTCGAAAACTCAGCATCGACGAACTGCCGCAGCTGGTCAACGTGCTCAAGGGTGACATGAGCCTGGTAGGGCCGCGGCCACCGCTGCCGCAAGAGGTAGTTCAATACACCCTGGAGCAGCGCAAGCGACTGCATATCCGCCCGGGCATCACCTGCATCTGGCAGGTGAGCGGTCGTAGCGATATTCCTTTTGCCGATCAGGTGCGGCTGGATCTCGAATATATTCAAAGCGCCGACCTGGTTGCCGACCTGATGATTCTGTTGAAAACCATTCCGGCCGTGCTGACCGGTAAAGGTGCTTATTAGACCAATAAGGAGAAGATGCCATGGAATTTCAAATCCAAACCCGAACGGACGGCCCGATTGCCATCGCAGCGCTCAGCGGGCGTGTCGATGCCGCCAACAGCCGGCAGCTGCGCCGACAGTTCGAGCGCTGCCTCAAGACCACCAACCGGTTCGTGTTCGACTGCCAAGCGCTCGATTTCATCGACAGCTCCGGCCTGGGGGCCGTTGTCACCTGCCTGCGCAAGGCGCTTGCCACCGCCGGCGACATCCGCCTGGCCGGTGTCGCGCCTAAGGTCAAACTGGTCTTCGAACTCACCCAGGCCGAAAAGCTGTTCACCTTTTTCAGCGATGCGGACCAGGCCCTGGCGTCGTTCGCCGATCAACATGCCTGAACCGGGAGACAACACCATGAAGACCTTGCTGGTAATCAAAGCCAATACCTTCGACTGGCTGCAGGCAGTTTTCCCGGATCGCTCGCCGCTGCTGGCCTCGGTGTGCAACAAGCCGCTGTTGGAATATCTACTGGACTTTGCGATCCTGTGCGGCAGCCGCCACTTCCGCCTGGCCACCGATATGCCGCTCGCCAAAGTGGAGGCCGTGTTCGGCGGTGGCGGTCGCTGGGGGATTGAACTGACCTATGCGCCGATTCGGAAAACGGACGATCTGGCGACGGCGCTGCAAAAAAACAGCCGCTATTGTGCGGGATCACGACTCCTGGTGATGCAGGGGTGCTTTTTCCTGCATTACGACAAACAAAAGAATTACGGGCCGTTCATGCAAACCACGGCCCCCGGTGAACTGCTGACCTGTGCCACGGGCCGCATCCTGATCCATGACGCCACCCCATTGAAAACGGCACCCTCGCCGGATGGGTCGCCTCCGCCGCTGGCCCTGACGTCCCTGCGATCGATTGGCGAGCTTTACCGGCTGTCCATGCGTGTTCTGGGCCGCGATGCGCGCCAATACGTCCTTCCCGGCTACAACAATGAAACGGATGTGTACATCGGCCGCAACGTCATGATCGCCCGATCCGCCCGGATCGAGCCGCCGGTGATGATCGGTGATCACGTTCAAATCCATAAAAACGCCATTGTCGGCCCCGGCGCCGTCATCGGCCGCAACGTCATCATCGATGCTTACAGCCGGATACACCATAGCGTCATCCTGGACAAGACCTATGTGGGCGAGCATCTGGTGCTGGACCGTAAGCTGGCCGGCGGGCGCCGCCTCGTGGATCCGGGAGAAGAAACCATGGTGCAATTAGAGGATGCCCACCTGCTCTCGACCATGCGGCCCTCGAGCCGGGGACGAAACCGGCTTCAACGTTTGGGCCATGGCCTTCTGGCGGCGCTGCTGTGGGTCGTCCTGGCAATGCCCTATGCGCTGCTGTCGTTCATTCTCAAGCGGCAAGGCCGGTGGCGCCGGTCGGAAGCGGCTTATTGGGTTGACAGCAGCGGCCGAAGCGTGCGTCTTACCCGGGTCTTCTTGAACCCGTCCGGCTTTTGCGGGCGTATCGCGGCCAGTCTGGCCCTGGACCGCTACCCGCTGCTCGGCAGGGTGATGCGCGGCGACCTGGCCCTGATCGGAACCCGGCGGTTACCGGCAACCGCCGCCAACCGAGCGGTTATCGAGGCGGATGCCGGCTATCGCCCGGGTCTTTTCAGCTATGCCGAGGCGGAACACTGGCCGGTGCCGGAGTACGATCAGGACATTGTCGATCGTTTTCACCTGGCCCATCAAACCCTAATTTACGATTTTGTCATGATGGTCAAGGTGCTTTTGAACAAACTGCACGAGGAGACAGCCCTATGCAAATCGATCAGCAAGTAATGAAAAATATTTTTGTGTTCATGCCCCGTGGGCGCCTGGATGCCGCCTCGGCCCCCCTTTTGCGGGAAAGGCTGGCCGCCGGGGACGGTGGTAACATGGTCCTAGACTTTTCGGCCGTGGACTTCATGGACAGCAGCGGATTGGGGGCTTTGGTGGCCGGTGCGCGCCGGCTGCGTGCGCAACACGGCGACATCAAACTCGCCTGTATAGCCGACACGGTGCGCCGGGTGCTTGAACTGACCCGCGCCGATCGCCTGTTCGACATCTACGACGATCCGGAGGCGGCCATCAGCCGCTTTGCACCGGAGAAATCGGTATGAAAGAACGCGTCACCTTGGAGCTGCCGCCGGACCTCCACTTCCTGCGCCTGGCTGCCATGGCGGGAGCCGAGGCGGCCCGCTACGCCGCTTCAGCTATTGGTATGCAAAGACAGGACGTGTTCACCCACGCCGTTGAGCTGGCCGTGAGCGAGGTCTTTACCAATGCGGTCAAGCACAGGCGCGCGGCAACGCCTGCATGGCATGTCATGATCCATTTCGGCATCAATGCCGGAGACCTGGAGGTCATCGTCAAGGACCGCAACCCCCACTTTGATTTGGACAGCGTACCGTCGCCGGATGTCGACGCTTTCCCGGAGGACGGCTACGGCCTTTATCTGGTGAAACAGGTCATGGACACCGTAACGGTCCGCCGGGAAGCGCAGTGCAATATCGTCACCATGACCAAGACCATCAGACCGGAGGATGCAACATGATATCCATCGTTATCGTCAGTTACAATACCCGTGACATTCTGCGCGGCTGTCTTACGGCGCTCTTGACGCACCCACCGGGTCGCGAAATGGAGGTGTTCGTGGTGGACAACCATTCGGCGGACGGATCGGCGCAGATGGTGCGTCGCGAGTTTCCACAGGTGCGCTTGATTGCCAACAGCGAAAACCGCGGTTTTGCCGCCGCCAACAACCAAGCCTTCCGACTGGCCCAGGGACGCTATGTCATCCTGCTGAACCCGGATGCCTTCGTCAAGCCCGGCGCCGTGGAGGCGGCTGTGGCCTTCATGGAACGCACGCCACGATGCGGGATCAGCGGCGGCCGCCTGGTCGGCCCGAATGGGCAACCGGATCCGTCGGCCCGGCGGTTTCCCACCTGGCCGGCCAAACTGTTCACCCTGAGCGGGATGAGCGGCCGTTACCCATCCTCTCCGGTGTTCAACCGGCACGATTTCGGCGGCTTGGCCCTTGACCGGCCCCGGAAGGTGGACTGGGTCCCCGGAACCTTCGTGGTTCTGCGGGCGCGCATGTTGGCCGAGATCGGCTTTTTCGACGAGCGCTTTTTCATCTATTACGAGGAGACCGATCTGTGCCGCCGCGCGCGGCAAAACGGCTGGGATGTGTATTTTGTCCCGGACGCCGAAGTCATGCATATCGGCGGCGCCTGCAGCCAGACGCGCAAGGACAAGGCTTACGACCCGGCGGGGGCCCAGGTGCTCAGCTTCCGCATGCGCAGCGAATGGCTCTACCACCGTAAAAACGGCGGACTGCTCTCGGTCCTGGCCAATGCCGGCGTGGAACTGAGCTGGCACCATCTGCGCCTTTGGTTCAACCGGCTGCCGGGACGTCCGGCGGCGCAAGCCAAGCGAACGGCATCCGCGAACGTGATCCGGATGATCCGGCAAACCCTGCGCGAAACCGCATTCGGCCGCTGTTCCCCGGCCACGCCATGGTGAAAACGATGAGATTTTTTCTTAATATTCGCGCCGATCTTGAAACCTACGACGGCGATTGGAGCGCCCAGGGGTTCTGGGCCATGCTGGTCTATCGTTTCGGCCGCTGGCGCTACACGATTCGGTCGACGGTGATCCGCAAGCCCTTTTCACTGCTGTACAAGATCCTCTTCAAACTGGTGCAGATCGCCTGCGGCATCGAGCTTCCCTGCGAGGTGCCGGTGGGAGGGAATTTGCGCATCGATCATTTCGGCGGCATCATCATCAGCGGCTACGCCCGTTTCGGCGATAACTGCATCGTGCGCAACGGCGTTACCATCGGGTTGAAAAACCTCGACGACAAATGCGCACCGCGCATCGGCAGCCACGTCAACATCGGCGCCGGCGCCAAACTGCTGGGCCCCATCACCATCGGTGACCATGTGGATATCGGAGCCAACGCGGTAGTGATCGCCGATGTGCCGGACAACTCCATTGCCGTAGGCATACCGGCGGTGATCAAACCCAAATGCGGCTCGATGACGGGCGGCCCGCAGGCGATTATGGCCAACGGGTCCACTCCTTCAACCGCTACCCCGGTGACCGGATCATGACCGATTCGAACCCAACAAAGTCTTTGTCGCCGAGCCGTCTGGACTTTCCCGATTTCGCCAAAGGCTTCGCGATCCTGGGCATCGTGCTGTTTCATTTCTTCCGGGGCCATTTTACAGGATGGGCCGATCATGCCGTAACGGCGGGCGGCGCCGGGGTTCACCTGTTTTTGATGCTTTCCGGATTCGGGCTGACCCTTTCCGAGGAGCCCCCGGCGAGTTCGCTGTCGTTCTACAAGCGCCGGGTCTTGAAAATTCTGGTTCCTTACTTCATTGCAATCACGTTGATTTTTTTTGTCAACCAGCTAATGCCGCTCTATCCGAACAGAGGGTGGTATGCCTGGCTGGGGCATCTATTGCTTTTTAAGATGTTCGATGAACGTATCATCAACAGCTTCGGCGGCCATTTCTGGTTTTTATCGACCCTTGTTCAATTGTATCTGGCCTATCCGTTCTTAGCCGTGATGCAAAAACGCCTGCAACCGGTATTCTTCTTTTTGACAGCCCTGGCGATCTCCTTGATTTACGGGGGGCTGCTCGTTATTACCGGCAAGGCGGACCTCAAGGTGTATAATGCCTTTTTTCTCCAGTATCTTTGGGAGTTTTGCACCGGTATGCTCCTTGCCCGCTGGTTTACCGACAAAGGTTGGGCCTTCTGGCGGCAACCTCTGGTAATCCTGGCAACGGGAGCTGTTGTCGGCTTGCTGCTGACGGCCGTGTTGGCTCTACGCGGAGGTCCTGTCGGTAAGATTTTCAACGACATCCCTTCCGCCATGGGGATTACCTGCCTGGCGGCCCTGTCTTTTAAGCTGCTGAACCGTTTTGCCTGGCCGGTCAAACAAGCGGTGCTGTTCATCGGCGGCATTTCCTACGAACTGTACCTGACCCATATGCTGGTTTGGGGAGTGATCCTTGCGGGATGGGTTGAGTACGGCGCAGGTCCCGTCGCGTTTCCCATGCGGCTGTTGGCGCTGGGGGCGGCCTGCGTTGTCGCGTATGGCTATCGATCGCTATTGGCGCCGATTCGCGTATTATGAAAGGAAGTATGATGAATGTTCTGGTGATCGGCGGTGCGGGTTATATCGGCAGTATCACGGCCCGGCTGCTGCATGAAGACGGGTTTAAAGTGGTGGTGGTCGACAACTTGTCGCGGGGCCACCGTAAAGCGGTGCAGCCGGGCATCCGTTTGGTCGAAGCAGACCTGGCCGACACCGCAAGGTTGCGCTACGTGATGGTTTCCGAACGTATCGATGCGGTCATGCACTTTGCGGGCCTGATCGAAGTGGGAGAATCGATGGCGCAACCCCTGAAATACTACCACAACAACGTGGCCCTGAGTATCGGGCTGCTGGAAACCATGCGATCCGCCAATGTGCGGCAGGTGATTTTCTCATCGACGGCCGCCGTTTACGGCCCCCCTGAAAAGACGCCCATTTCAGAATCCCATCCGATCAAACCCGCCAGTCCCTACGGCGCATCCAAAGCCATGGTGGAGCAGGTGCTGGGCGACATGCACCACGCCGGCGACATCGACTATGTGGCCCTGCGCTACTTCAACGCCGCGGGTGCCCATCCGCTGGCTGACACGGGTGAGGACCACCGCCCGGAGTCGCATCTAATTCCGCTGATATTGAAATCCCTGATTCACGGCAACGGGAACCGTGGGGCGCTGAAGGTGTTCGGCAACGATTACGACACGCCCGACGGCACCTGCATCCGCGATTATATCCATGTGCTCGATCTGGCGGCCGCTCATCTGGCGGCCATGACCCATTTGGCCAACGGGGGGCACAGCAGTGTCTACAACCTGGGAAACGGCCGGGGTTTTTCCGTGCTGGAGACCATTTGTGCGGCGGAAGCGGTCACAGGGCTGGAGGTGCCCTTCGTTATTGAGGCCAGACGCCCGGGAGACGTGGCCGTTTTGACGGCCGACGCCGGAAAGATGCGTGCCGAGTTGGGCTGGCGGCCCTGCTATCCGGAGCTTGATTCCATCATCGCCACGGCCTGGGAATGGCACCGCAGGCATCCATACGGGTATGCGGACTAACTGCCGCTGCCAAGCGGATGATCGATGGCGGGGAACTCAAACCGGCAACAGCAAGCGTATCCAGATGAAACAGAATTCTTACCAAGAGTCTTCCGTGAAGCGGCAGGAGATTTTTCAGGCAACACAGTGGGCTTAATCAAGCGATAGGACATAGCCGTCGTCATCCCGATCCACTTTGGTAATGCCCGGGTGTTTACGTTCCAGTTCCTGGAGGATGGCGTCACGGGTCTTGATTTTCTGCTGCAACGCCGCCTTTTCGGCCATCAAATCCAGCGATTCCAGGGCGCGTCGCAGGGTGATTCTAAAGCTGTTGATTTCCACCGGTTTCAAAATGAACTTGTAGACTCCAGCCTCGTTGATGGCCTGCATGGCGATGTCGAGTTCCGCCAGAGCTGTCAGCATGATGGTCAAAATATGCGGATAATCTCTCTGGATCCGCTTGATCAGGGTCAATCCGTTCATTTCCGGCATCATGTAGTCGCTGACCACAAGGTCCACATCCTGCTCTTCCATTATCCGCAGGGCGGCCTTACCGCTTTCGGCCGTCAGGACCCGGTACGGCTCCTTGCGCAGCGCACGGCGCATGCTGGATAGAAAATCAACTTCATCATCGACGATCAATACGTTTCGATGTTTCTTCATAGCAATTCCTCCATGTGTGAATTGGGCTCAATGTCTGCTGCAAATGCTGAAGCCGCAACTGGTTGCCAATTGTTGCGGAGGAGACATGCTCCCATCGGTTCTTCGATCATGCCCCATAAATACGCAATATCGGTGCCATATCCTGTCAAATTCCAAGCCTATCCTTTCATGTTTATTAGCCGGGCCATGATTGGGGCCTAGATCAGATGCAAGTGGGATTGCTGTATAATCTTAAGATATCAAATTGTTATATTCATATAGCCAAATCCAGCGCACCTTGATTCGAAGTGTGGGGGTTTCCCTTCGTCGGATCTTGTGCCCTAAGCCCTGATCAGCGGCCATCGGCGAGTGATAACCGGCAGTCTCTCAATCTGACTGAGATTTCCTGCCTCTCTTTCCGCCTGACAGTCCTTTCCCGAGTGTCTTTGCAACGCAAGCAATGTCATATTGCCATAATTCCAATGAGTTGTCCAACTGAATGTCATTTGGCACACGTTTTGAATTAAGACAGGCGAGAAAAGAGCAGTTCGCCCCATGGTGAAATGCGGCAGTCCAGTTAAAAGGACCTGTAATTTAAATTGGAGAAATGCAAATGAGATGTAATAACCTTCGCAACGGATTCCGGCAAAAGCGCGGGCTCTTTGTCACGGCCCTTTTTGTGCTGCTCCTTTCGGCATGCGCCGGGATCTCGCCGAAACCCACCGAGGCCCCATTGGCGGCAGACGGCTTTCAGGTGGATAGCCCCCCTGAAGGCCAGGCATTTGCCTCGCCCGAGATGATCCGGTCGGTGACCCCCCAGGGGGCTTACAGCTACCGCCTGGGTCCCGGTGATATCCTTGATTTGACGGTGTGGAAGCGGCCGGAAATTTCCGCCGAGAACATTGTTGTGGGACCGGACGGAACCATCGCCATTCCCCGGATCGGCATCATCGAAGTGCGCAACCGTCCCCTCGGGCAAGTACAGGAAGAGATTACCGCCAAGCTGGCCGTGCTGTACGAAAAGCCGGAAGTAACGCTCATCATCCGGGAATTCCACAACAACAAGGCCTTCGTCCTGGGCCGGGTGGTCAAACCGGGGGTGGTGAATTTTCCCGGCGAGGGGACGCTGCTCGAAGCCCTGGCTTTGGCCGGCGGTCTGCCCTACCACGGCAAAGAGACCTTTTTGACCAAATGCGCCATCATCCGGGGCCGGGATATCGTGATCTGGATCGACCTGATGGATCTTTTAAACAACGGCAACATGGCGCTCAACGCCCGCATCCGCAACAACGATGTAATTTTCATTCCCGAGGCCGAGGATGAAGCCGCCTTTGTCATGGGCGAGGTGGCCAATCCCGGGCCGGTCCAGCTGAAACGGGGGTTGAGCCTGGTCAAAGCCGTCATGATGGCCGGCGGCCTGACCGCCGACGCCAATCCGGAAATGGTTTTCATCCTGCGCCAATCCGGCGACAGAGGCGAGGTGCGCAGGGTCGATCTCAAACAGATGCTGGAACACGGCAACTTCAGCGGCAATTACGCCCTGCGGCCCAACGATATCGTTTTCGTGGGCCCCACGGGAATGCGCAAGTTCAACTACGCCATGGAACAGCTGCTGCCGACCCTGCGAGTGTTGAACCTTGCGACATCGATCGGCGAGACGTTCGGGCTGATGCAGGAATTCCGGCGCCAGGTCTGGGGCCAGGAAGGATTCGTGAACGATTAACATGATGAAAACAGCGACACCAAATACCATACACCCGAGCAAGCTGGCGGCAAACGCCATGGCCGGCATGGTGGCAACGGCTATCTATCTGGTCAGCCGGCTGCTGCTGACGCCATTGGTTCTGAGCTACATCACCCTGGCGGAATTCGGCCTGTGGTCCATGTGTTTTGTGATCCTCTCTTATGCCTCCATGGGCGCCTTCGGCGTCAACACCACCTATATCCGGTATACGGCCCGGTTTCACGCCCAGGGTCGGGATGCGGAAGTCAACCGGCTTCTGTCCACCGGAGTGTTCATGATGTTGGTTTTCTGCATCCTGTTCGGGCTCGGGCTGTTTTGCAGCCTGCCGGCGATCCTTGATGGGTTTCATGTGGCGGCGCAGATGCAGACCACGGCCGGGGTGATGATCCTGGGTACCGCCGCCGTATTCGGTCTCGACCTGACACTGGGTGGATTTCGATCCATTGTCGAGGGACTGCAGGAGATCGCCCTGGTGAAAAAAATCTATACCGCGGCCGCTTTGACCGAGATGGTAGCGATCGTTTTCTTCCTCAGCCAGGGGGCCGGGGTCCGGGGGCTGCTCTATGCGTATATCGTTCGGGTGTCGCTGGAAACGGGTGCCTGCATGCTGGCGGCCCGCCGCCTGCTGCCGACCCTGCGCGTTTCGCCCCGGTTGGTCAGCCGCGATCACGCACGGTGCCTGTTTGTCTTCGGCGGCAAGGTGCAGGTCCTGGGTGGAATCGCCATCTTTCTCTCCGCCCTGGACCGCATGGTCATCTCGGCCCTGATCGGTCTTTCCGCCGCCGGACTGTTCGAGGTGGGCCGCAAATTTCCGTTCACCGCCAAAAGTGTTTCGGCAGCCGCTTTCGGCCCCTTCCTGCCGGCCGCCGCCAACCTGGAAAGCCCACTGGACAACAGGGGTTCGGGTCTCTGGACAGATCGTCTGAAAACCTATCTGCAGGTTGCCCTGCTGGCCCTATGCATCGCCCTGGTGCCGCTTGCCTGGATGCCGGCCGAGGTCGGTTTGCCGCCGGTGGTTTCTTGGGCACTCACGCTGCTGGCCAGCAGCGGTGCCTTTCTGCTGATCCGGCGAATGGGTTCTGATTTCAACGAACGTAAACAGGTGCCCGGCGGGCCCTTGCGCGGGCTTTATCTCGACGGGTTGCGCCATATCAACTTGATCAATATGGCTCTCTTCGCTTTTCTGGCCGCCGTTGCCGAGCCTTTGATCGCAGCCTGGGTGGGAACGGAGTATGCCAACGTCGCCGGGGTGATGCGTCTTCTATCCGCCGGCTATCTGGTCCAGCAAAGCACCGGGCCGGTATCGCTGATATTCCGAGGCATCGACCGTTGCAGCCGGGAGTTTGAATACCTGATTGTGCAGCTCGTTCTGGCACTGGCCTGGATTCCCGCAGGAACTTTTGCCTTCGGTCTGACCGGTGCGGCAGCCGCCATCGCCGCCGCTAACGGGGCCGCCGCCGTTTTCTTGTTCTGGCGCGGCAATGAGACCTTTCAGGTTTGTTTCAGGGATTTCGCTGCCCGTACCCTTAAACCGGCGCTGCTGCCCCTGATACTGGCCGCCGGCGCATACGCGCTGACCCGCCTGTGGCCGTGCCCGCAGCGGATAGCTGCAGCCGTTCAGATCATCGTGCTGGGTCTGGGCTATATCAGCCTGCTGCTGCCGCTGGCCTGGAAACTGGTGCTGACCAACGATGAGAAGAAACACGTGCTGGCCCTGAACCCGTTTCAGCGGAAGGAGAGACAGCCGTGCTGACGCTTCAATCCGATCCTTCGCCGCTGCCGCAGGGTCGATCCGGCAAACCGTTGGACATCATCGGGTTTGCGACCCGTTACGGATTGCTGGCTATGGTGCTGGGCGCCTTTTTGTTCTGCCTGCTGGCACCGGTGGTGCTGATGCTGAGTCGTCCCAACTATGACGTGCGGGCGGCGTTGAAGATCGACCCGGTGGTCCCCTCGCTGATCACCAAATCCGAGGACCCGTCTATCATCAACTACTTTCACGACTATGCCCGTACCCAGGCGAAAAGGATCAAGGGATTCCAGGTGTTGGCGGATACGATCGAGCGGTTGTCCGCCGAAGAGCGGGCCGCCGTGCTGCCGGAGGGGCTTGCCGTTGAGAATGCCGTTGCCATCCTGGAAGCCATGATCCGGATTACGCCGGTGCACCGCACCCATCTGATCGAACTTTCCGTGTCCGGGCCTAATCCAGAGGGTCTGGCCCCGCTACTGAACCATCTCATGGCGGTTTTTCTGGACAAAATCCGCCGTGAAGCGGAAATGAAGGACCATGAACGGCTCACCTACCTGGAGGAAAAACGGAAGATGCTCGCCGACGCCATCGGTGAGATGGAGACCCAACTGCAGATTCTAGCCGAAACCATCCATACCGCCTCCTTTTCCGAAGATTTCAATGTGCTGCAACAACGATCCCAGCAGTTGCAGAAGCTGGCTGTCCAGGCTTTTGGGGAACGGGTGGTGGCGGAAAAAGCCTATCGGCAGAGCCAACTGAAGGCCGAGCAGTCGAAGGCGCTCTCCCTCGACCCCATGGTGGACGAGGTGGTCATGAAGGACCAGTCCATTGATTTCACCAGTTCATGGACTTATCAGCAGCTGCAGCAACTGCGCAGCAGTATCGACGGTATCACACCGGAAAACCCCGATCGTATCCAGGTGGAGCAGCGCATGCAGGCCATGCGCGATTACGAAAAGCAGCTGCGCCGCGAAGTGCGGGATACAGCCGAGAAAATTCTCCACGGCAAGCGCGAATACGAGCTGGAGCAGGAACTGATCGACGCCCGCAAAAGACTCAAGGCGGCCCAGGAGGCGGAGGAGGACATTCTTGCCGCCCTTGCCGACAGCCAGCAGCAGGCCAGCCGCATCAGCAAGGGGTTGATCGAGGGAGATGCCCTGAGGCAGCAGCTCGACCACAGCCGGGAACTGTTGTATCGCATCGACACGCGGATCCACGAACTCTTGGCCGAGAGCAAAGCGCCCTTGCGGATATCAATCGAGTCGCTGGCCCGCCAGCCGATCGCCCCCACCGGCTCCAACACCAAGAAGCTGCTCATCCTCTGTTTGGCGGCCGCATTCGGCAGCGTGGGCGGCGGTCTGCTGGCTTATGATTTCCTGGACAACCGCATCCGCAGCCCGCGCCATATCCAGCAAGCCCTGGGGCATCCGCCCACCTGGCCCCTGTCCAAGGCTCCGGAAGAAATCCCCTTCAACCGGTTGCTTGCCATGGCACCCGACACCCAGCCGGCCAAGGCGATCCGCAGCCTGGCCATCCGGTTAAATCGGGAGCGAGAGCAAAACAAGGCCCGGGTGTTTCTGTTCACCGGCGTAGACCCGGGAACCGGCTGTTCCGGAATAACGCTGAATTGCGCCCAGGCGCTGAGCGAACTGACCCTGAAAGTGCTCGTAGTGGGCGGCAACCGGCTACATCCGCAACAGGGCCTGATCACGGGCCCATTGCGGCCGGCAGACGTCTTGAGCCCGCATGGAGCGGAACCGGCGCCGTGGGCCGAATCCATTGTTCATGATCCCGTCAGTGGCGTCGACTTGTTGCCCATTCCCAAAGGTCACCCGGACAAATCACATCGCCGTCGGCTGCAAACCATTATTCGACACGCCAGGGACCATTACGACGCCATCTGCATCGATGCGGCCCCGGTTCTGCGCTGCGACCTGACCGAATACCTGGCGGTTCAAGCCGATGCCGTGGCCTTGATCAGCCAGGGCGACAGCACCCTGTTCCGGGACCTGCGCCGGGCCGCAGAAATCCTCGTGCGGCTGGAGGTGCCGGCCATCGCACCGGTGCTCAACTGGGGGGCGACCAAGCAACACGCCCGGATCGACCGGATGCTGGCCAACCTGCCGGGCATCGGCAGGCGTCTCTCAATGTGTGGTCGGATAGTAACCGACAGGAAGAAAAATCATGCCTAAGACCGTCTTCAGCCATCTGCCGGTACTGTTCGGCTACCACGCCTCGAACCTGGGCAACAGCCATGTGCCGCTTTCGCTTTGCCGCCATTGGCAGGCAAGCGGCCGTGATGTCCGGTTGACCGTGCCCAGCGCCGACGACCACATGTCCTTTCCCTGGCTACAGCCGGCCATGGCCGGTCTGAAAAAGGGTCTTGTGTACCGTTTCGGCGGAAGGTCTTATCCCCGGGGGACTGCCGAATCCCTGTTTTTCAAAACCGCGTCCGGCAGTCCGGTGGTCTATCTTTGGGCCGGCCTTTCACTGGATATTTTCAAGCGGTTCAAGGACCATGGCGCCCACATCGTCCTGGAACGTATCAACTGCCACCAGGCCACGGCCCGACGCATCCTCGAGGAAGCCTACGCGCTCCGGGGAACCGACTGGCCGGACACTATTTCAAGCGAACGGATTGCCGAGGAAAACGAAAAGTTGACCCTGGCCGATGCCGTCTTTTGCCCCAGCCCGATGGTGGCTCGCTCCATGATGGGAAACGGCGTGGCCGCGGAAAAACTGCTGGCCACCAGTTATGGATGGTCGCCGGAGCGCTTTCCAGCTGTAAATCATCCCGGACCGGACAACCCACGCCCTGTTTTTTTGTTTGTGGGCACTCTTTGCGTGCGCAAAGGCATTCCCCTTTTGCTGGAGGCCTGGCAGCGGGCCGGCATCGACGGCGAGCTAGTCCTCTGCGGGGCTGTCGATCCGGAGATCTCGAAGCATTTCAGCCGCCTGCTGGAAATTCCCCATGTCCGCCATGTGCCCTATTCGCGGGATATCGGCCGGTTGTATCACCAAGCCGACGTGTTCGTGTTCCCCTCCCTGGAAGAGGGCGGGCCCATGGTGACGTACGAGGCCATGGCCCATGGGCTTGCGCCCCTGGTCAGTCCAATGGGGGCCGGGGCTGTAGCCCAAGACGATGTCAACGCCCTGGTGCTGCCGGACAATCATCCGGATGCCTGGGCCGAGGCCATGACGGCCATGGCGGACAACCCGACCCGCCGGCGGCAGCTTGCCGCACAGGCCAGGTCACGCGCCCGCCAATTCACCTGGTCCAGGGTCGCCGATCAGCGGGCCGGTTTGCTGGAAGCCAAGTTCCCACAGCTATGGCATGGATGAGCGGCTGGCCGTGGCTTCCTTTCCTCCACAGAACGACCAGTGGCGGCAATACTCCTCAACCGTCACCGCACTGTTCATTGGATGCCCATTCGGTTTCAGATGGATACGGCCCGGCTGGCGGATATGCATCAGCTGCACGGCATCCAGGAATCCTCTCTCAAATTGCAAGCCCCCCATCAGCAGGTCTCTACCGCTGATTGACCAGGCGCCCCACAGTTTTTGGCCTGCATAGATAATTATGAGTTATTACAATAAGATAAATTCATATCGTGCTTTGGCACGACCGTTGCTTTGTATCCATGGCGATGCGGTAGTTTCCAGCACCGCACGTTTGTTTTACCACGTAACAGGTGAAGAACCATGACCGACGATTCGTATATTTCCGCAACCGACCCGGACTGGACCAGGGAAACGCCCCTTGCGGGGCGCTTCGAACCCTGGAAGTACCTGCTGGCGGCCATTCGCCGATACCAGCAGGTGGTTTCAACGCGCGGTCCGGCTCGCTTTTTTCGGCCCTGGACCGTGCTGCGCCATCGATTTTGGAGCGCGGTTTGCGGGGCCGATATCCCCATCAACGCGCAGCTCGGGGGCGGGCTGCTCATGCCCCACCCCAATGGCATCGTGGTCCACCCTGAGGCCCAGATCGGACCGAACTGTCTCATATTTCAACAGGTCACCATCGGCACCGGGACACGACCGGGAGTTCCCAGGATCGGCGGGCATGTGGACGTCGGCGCCGGCGCCAAAATTCTGGGCGGTGTTCGCATCGGCGACCACGCCCGCATCGGCGCCAACGCGGTGGTGCTGGACGACGTACCGACCGGTGCGACAGCGGCGGGGATTCCGGCACGCATTGTGGCCCACCGGAAGGAGCATCATCATGGGGCATGATCCAATGCAACCCCTTTGCCTGGCCTACGCCGCCGGACCGGGTGACGTGGTACGCACCTTTGCGCACTGGCAGCGCGGTGAGGATGACCCCCACCAGGTGGCCATGACCTACAGCGGTCAGTTCTTCGATGTTTGCCGTAGGATAGGCGCACGCGGGGTGGTCCTGTCGTCCTGTTCCCGCGCCGACCGGTTGAAGACCGAACAGTTCCATGTGGAAAACCTGCCCAAGGGATCGACGCTGCGGGGGCTCGGATTCCACCTGCAGCAAATCGGCTATGTGCGTAAAGTTGTCAACCAGGCGCTGTCCCATGGCGCGGATCTGCTGGTCATGGCCGATGCCACCGGCCATTTTTTCCCGCTCCAATGGTTCGCCCCCCGGCATATGGGCCTGGTGCCCAGCCTGCACTGCACACTGTGGCCCAAATTCAGGCCGCCGTCGAGGCTTCAAACCATCATAAACCGTCTCAACCGCTTTCTGTTCCGGCACCGCGCCGCAGCGATTCTCTGTTTGTCCCGCGATATCGAAAAGCAGGTCCGCATGGTTTCGAGCCAGGACCCCAGGCCGATTGTCCCCTTCATCCCGACCTACCGCACCAGCGTTTTCGATCGTCTTTCGGATCCGCCCGACCAACCGCCGTTCAATCTTTTGTATGCTGGCCGCATGGAGCCGGAGAAGGGGATTTTCGATCTTCTGCAAATGGCCATTGATCTGAAACAGGCCGGGCAGACCCACATCCACCTGCATCTTTGCGGCGATGGCTCCCGGGAGGCGGACCTGCGCCAGGCCGCGGACCGCGCTGGAGTGGAAAACACCTTTCACATCCACGGTTATTGCTACAAACCCCAAATGCAAGCGCACATCTTCCGCAGTCACGCCCTGGTCGTGCCTTCGACCACGGCCTTCGGAGAGGGCTTCAACAAGGTAGTGGTGGAGGGTGTTCTGGCCGGCCGGCCGGTGATCACCTCTTCAATCTGTCCGGCCCTCGAGGTGGTTGCAGATGCTGTCGTGGAGGTGGCCCCGGACGATCCCGACGGCTACCGCCGGGCTGCACTGCGACTGGCAGCCGACCAGAGTCTGTACGACGCCAAACGTCGGGCCTGCCGCAGGTTGCAGGCGCAATTCTACGATCCGGTGCGCTCCTGGGGCAGTGCCTTGTCACAGGCGATCGAGAGGTGGGCGGATGACCGTTAGCCATCACGGCAATATCCTGGTGCCGCTGGTCATGTTTGGATGGATCCCGGTGGTGCTGCTGCTGTTTTCCCGGATGGAACCCAAAAAGGCGGCCGCCGTGGCTTTTGCCGCCGGATGGATGTTTCTGCCGGTGGTGGCCTACCGATTCAACGGGCTTCCGGACTACACCAAGATGACGGCTACGTGCGTAGGCATTCTGCTGGCGGCCTGGATATATGATCGTCAAGCGCTTCTGGACTTTAGACTCAAGGTGGTGGACCTCCCCATGGTGCTGTGGTGCACCTGCCCGTTTTTCTCCTCGGTGGCCAATGGCATTCAGGGACTGGGCGTGTACGACGGGCTGTCCGAAACCATGTACCAAAGCATTACCTGGGGACTGCCTTATTTCATCGCGCGGGTCTATTTCAGCGACCGCGAAGGGGTGGCCATGCTAACGAAAGCCGTATTCATCGGCGGTCTGGTTTACATCCCCTTTTGCCTGTTTGAACTGAAAATGAGTCCCCAGGTCCACCGGTTGACCTATGGGTATCACCAGCACAATTTCCTGCAAACCATCCGCGGCGACGGATTCCGGCCCATGGTCTACATGGAGCACGGCCTGATGACGGCCATGTGGATGGTCTCGGCATCCTTTATCGGGCTCTGGTTGGCATACGCGAAAGCCCTTCCGGCACGGCTCCTATCGATCCCCAGCCCCGCGTTGATCGTTCCACTGCTGGCGACCACGCTGCTACTGAAGTCGGCCGGTGCCTTCGTGCTGCTGCTGCTTGGTTTGAGTTTTTTATACCTGTCCAACAAGACCAAAAGCACCCTGCTCATCTGGGTGCTGCTCCTGGTTCCGCCGTCCTACATGGTGCTGCGCACAACCGGCATCTGGAGCGGCGAGAACCTGTCCAGCCTGGTGGCGGAGAAATTCAGCGCCGAGCGCGGCCAGTCCCTGCAGTTTCGTTTCGACAACGAAACCATTCTGATCGACAAGGCCCTGGAAGGCACCTTTTTCGGCTGGGGAGGGTGGAACCGGTCCCGCGTATACGACGATGAAGGGCGGGATATCAGTATCACGGATGGGCTGTGGATCATCACCCTGGGTACCCGGGGCATTTATGGATTGATGTTGCTGCTGCTGACCGTACAGCTTCCCATGCTGTTGCTGCTGTATCGTGCGCCGCCCGGAAGGTGGCATACACGGGCTTATGCGCCGGCCGCCGTCCTGGCCGTCATCCTGTGCCTGTACATGATGGACAACCTGTTGAACGCCATGGTCAACCCGATTTTCATGCTGTCCAACGGCGGCCTGTGCGGCTTTTTATCCCAGGCGCCTCAGCATGGGGGGGGCACATCTGAAGTGGCCGTCGCAAGGACGGATGTTCCGGTACGGCCGGTGACGCAATTTATCACCGCCGTGCCGGCCATCGGCCCCCGGTATATCGGCAGCAGCCGTCCATCGCGACGAAACGCTTGAAAACGGTAGGTGAAAGGAGGGTTGAAACCATGTGTAACGCTTCTATACAAAAAGGAATTGTCCTGGCGGGCGGTTCCGGCACCCGGCTGTATCCTTTGACCCGGTCGGTTTGCAAACAGCTGATGCCGGTCTATGATAAGCCGCTAGTCTATTATCCGTTATCCGTCCTGATGCTGGCGGGCATCCGGCAGATCCTTGTGATCACGACGCCGCAGGATCAGGAGTCGTTTCAGCGTCTGCTGGGGTCCGGGGAACAATGGGGCCTTTCCATCCACTATGCGGTTCAGCCCAGCCCGGACGGGTTGGCCCAGGCGTTTCTCATCGGAGAGTCTTTTATCGGCGGTGACAATGTCTGCCTGATTCTGGGCGACAACATCTTTTACGGCCATGGCCTTTCCGGCTTGCTCCAGAGCTGTTTTGCCGGCCGCGGCGCCACGGTGTTCGGCTATGCGGTCAAGGACCCGCAACGCTACGGCGTGGTCGCCTTTGACAGCCGCAAACAGGTGATGGGCATCGAGGAAAAACCGCTTAGACCGGCCTCCAAATATGCGGTCACCGGGCTTTATTTCTATGACAATGACGTGGTCGCGATTGCTAAAGACGTCAAGCCCTCCGGCCGCGGGGAACTGGAAATTACCGCCGTCAACCAGGCCTATCTGCAGCGGGGGGCCCTGCGCGTGGAGCTGCTGGGCCGCGGCACCGCCTGGCTGGACACCGGCACCCACACCGCTTTGCTCGACGCCGCGGTCTACGTCAAGGTTCTGGAGGAACGGCAAGGGTTCAAGATCGCCTGCCTGGAGGAGATCGCCTATCGCATGGGATTCATCGATGCGCAACAGGTGGTCCGGTTGGCGCACCCGCTTCGGAAAAACGGTTATGGACAATACTTGCTCGACATCATCGAAAACGAGGCGGCGGCATGAAATTCGAACCCTTATCCATCCCTGGTGTCATTCGGATCACGCCCACGGTGATCAGCGATCAACGCGGGCTTTTCATGGAAACCTGGCGGGTCGCGCAATTCGCGCAAGCCGGTATCGAAGCTCGCTTTGTCCAGGAAAACCAGAGTATCTCCCGGAAAGCCACGCTACGGGGTCTGCATTATCAAATCCGCCAGCCTCAAGGCAAATTGGTACGGGTAGTGGTCGGGGAGATCTTTGATGTGGCCGTTGATGTGCGGCGAGGTTCGCCGACCTTCGGCCGTTGGGTGGCAAGCACACTGTCCGCCGACAACAGAGCCATGCTCTGGGTTCCGCCGGGGTTCGCCCACGGGTTTTTGGTGCTCAGTGAAACCGCCGAAATGATTTACAAGTGCACGGATTACTACGCACCGGAACATGAGCGCGGTATTCGCTGGGACGATCCGGACTTGGCCATTGACTGGCCGTTGGCCGACGGGGCCGCTCCTTTGCTGTCGCCAAAGGATCAACTCGCCAAGCGATACAGGGAGGCGGAGGTGTACGAATGAAAGTACTGCTGGTCGGCGGCAACGGTCAACTCGG
>Ga0180436_10001653_pt1 | contig 21590 bp, 13 predicted proteins | sample SS_ome_2_FD_132434 | JGI IMG/M metagenome (GOLD analysis project Ga0180436, IMG submission 132434) | Hypersaline lake sediment archaeal communities from the Salton Sea, California, USA - SS_3_S_2 metaG | ecosystem: Environmental > Aquatic > Non-marine Saline and Alkaline > Hypersaline >... | reverse complement strand
GCGCCAGGTTCCCGGTGTATTCAGAACGGATGCCCCGCTGTCATTCCCCTGCATGATGAATCCCGTGAACAGGGATATCTGGGCCCACGGCTTGTGTTTTCCGAAATTCCAGACCTCAGCTGCCACCACATTGGTACCTTCCGACAGGTATGCCGAAATATCGTAGGTCTCGTAGATCCAGTTGTCGGCATCACTGCGCGCCGGACCCAGCCCGATCCATTCGCCGTTCACATACAATTTATAGCGGTTGTCGGCAGATACATGGATGATGAATCTTTCCGGCACCTCCTTAATTTCAAAGGTGTTCCTGAAAAAATAAATACCGTAATCATAGGCAGTGGCTTCCGGGACGGCTACCCATGAGGCATCCCAGTGCTGGCTGACCAGGTCGGGGTTAACCTCCGGACCGGGAATCATTTGGGAATGAGCACTGGCGATCAGTACCCATGCAAATGTGCAGGTGAACAGGATATTTTTCATTATTCAGACATTTAATGTATGAAGATAACGCAAATGTGGAAAAGGCATTGCCGGAAGCAGGTAGTTTTAAGGTTTATTAAGGTTCACGAGTTTAAATGTGGGAAAGGCATTACCTGAAGCAGGTAGTTTTAAGGTTTATTAAGGTTCACCAGTTTAAATGTGGAAAAGGCATTACCGGAAGTACTTAGTATTATGGTCGCTTAAGGATCACAGAATCAATGGGGCGGGAATACATCTGCCCCGGATCCGGAACCCACGTTCCCCGGATCAGCGAAATCATTCGTTGCGGATAAAATCCACTGGATTCAACCGTGCCAGCCGCACCATATGGTACATGACCGAGATCCAGGAGAACAGGACCAGGAATACTGCGGTTGCCGGGAAGATCCAGTAGGGGGGAGGCGGCTGGTAGGTGAAATTGTTTTGCCAGCTGTCAATTGAAAACCATGCTGCCGGAAATGCAACCAGGGCTGCAATCATCGCAAGTAGCAGGTATTGCAGCAGCTCGGGGAGAATGATCCTCGCCATGTGTGCGCCGCTGATCTTGCGTATGGCGGCTGCATGCATCTTTTGCTGCAGGAAGAATCCGCTGAGGGCAAACAGGCCTGTTCCGGCAATAAGCACTGACAGAATGGTAAAGATCACCAGCAGTTTCAGCTCTGTAAGTTCGGTGGCATATACTTCCCTGTATATGTCGCTGGTAAACATGTACCGCAGCGGGTAAGAGGGGTAGAACCGGTCCCACGTTTCCCTGAGCACGCTGACCCCCTGTTCTGTATCGCCGTTCAACCGTACCGAATAACAAAACAGCCAGGTATATTCGGGAAACAGCACCATCGGGCTGATTTCCCTGGTCATGTCTGACAAGTGGAAATCCTCCACTACCCCTATGATTTCGCCGGGGTAGATGAACCCTTCTATGGAAAAGTCAAGGTGCAGTTTTCTCCCGATGATTGCTTCATAATCATCACTCCCATGAAGCTTTGCTGCAGTCTCATTCAGGATATAAAACTCCGTTGTGTCACCCGTATCATATGTATCCGGAAAATCTTTCCCGGCCAGTATGTTGAGATCATAAAACCGGATAAAATTTTCATCAACAGGGAAGACGAAGAGGCGGTCTTCCCGTTCCGGCAATCCCTCAATGCTGTAGTTGAAAGCATCCATGGCCATGCCCCCGGGTTCTTCCATCATCGCCGTTACGCCGCCAATCACCGGATACTTGATCAGTGCGTCCCTGAAGATTTCATAATCATCAATCACGGGCCGGGGAAGGTTGGAGATTTGAAGGGTCGTGGAATCATTGGCGCCGATCTGCTGACCGATTGAATAGTTGACCTGCTCCCTGATCATTAACAAATTGGTCATCAGGATATAGGTAATCACAAATTCAATAATGATCACCGCCCTGATGTACCACGTCCTGGTATTCAACGGCCGCCTTGAACTCTTGTGCGCTGTGAAATACTTGATCTTCAGTTTGCGATAGAGCCTGGCGGATGCAAACAGGGCTGTAGCGCCTGCTGACAAGAGTAGTATACCATAAATAAACAACAGGCTGATATAAAACAAATGACGGTTCTGTACCAGTGTGACCTCCAGCGTGTTGCGGATGGGGCTTATTAACAGTATGCTCAAAAGAAACGATAACAGGAATGCGATCGTGCCAATGGTCAGGAACTCAATGAAAAACTGCTGAAAAAAGGCTTTTTTGCTGGCCCCCAGTTGCCATTGGCAGATCAGTTTTTTCATGTTCAGCTGGTTCTGGCTCACAAACAGCAGGGTGAAATTGAACCAGGCAAGGACAAAGACGAGCAGGCCGGCGATAAACAGGATCAACAGCGTAAAGAAATGCACATTACTGCCCAGTTCACGTGCCAGGTGCGATCTGAGGTGGATCTCCTCCAACGGGGTGATAAATGGATCAATCCCATTGGCGTATTCCTCGTTGTTGTTGTCACGGATAAGTTGTTTTACCTGTTGCTCCACCTGTGCTTTCTCTGCTCCCTGCACAAGCCTGGCATAAACCCAGGCCGTGCCATTGTACGTTTCGGGCTGATCAAATGAAGTAAGGAGGTCGATGCTGAAATGGGAATTTTCCGGAAATTCACGGAATATGCCAGTCACTTCATACCAGTCAGGCTCGTAGGAAAACTGGTGAACGATTTGAATTGACTGACCGACGGGGTTTTGATCGCCGAAATATTTTCTGGCAGTTCCCAGGGAAAGTATCACTTTATAAGGATCATCAAGCGCATTTTCAATGTTTCCCAATATCATATCCGGCCTGAATATCTGAAGAAATTCAGGGTCACATGCATAGCTCCTGTCTTCGTAAAAAACAGTGTTGTCCTTCTTCACAATGGCATTCCGGAAGGGTGCCAGGCGTGCAAGTAAAGTGATTTCGGGAATATTTGATTTCGTATATAGCTGGTTGACCACATCGCCATGGATAATACGAGCGGTATGTCGCTCAAAGTTGTCATTTTTTTCCTTGAGGGAAATCCTGCAGATTTGCTCAGAATACTCGAAATGCTTGTCAAAGCTATAATGCCAGGCCGTCCACTGCAGGATGGCCAGGAAGGTGGTGATGCCCAGTGCCATTCCGCCAACAACAATTAATGTGTACAGCAGGTGACGACGAAGATTTCTGAGGGTCAGTAATAGAAGCCTTCCGGTCATAGGTTTTGTTCCAAAGCTTACTGTAAAGATAATATTTCGGCACTAAGATCATCCACGGTCATTGAAATGTTTATCAACTCCCGTTTGTTCAAAAGGTACTGGAAGTCTGCCGAATCCATGAGAACCGTTGATCATTCTTCGGCTGTCACCACCTAGTACAACAGTTCAAATGTGTAACTGCCGCTGCTTACTTCCACTGTCACCAATTCATCTGATACCGACTTAAGTGTGACGCCCAATCCCGGGTCGGCGTCTGCTCCATCCTTCACCAGCACTGTTCCGTTTTCATACAGCTCCATGCGCGTACCCTGCAACACGGGAATATGCACTGTTGCTGTCGCATTGGCAGGAATACGTACCTCCAGGGTGAACAAACCGTCAGCTTTTTCCCAGGCGCTTTTCAGCGTTCCGTAGGGCGTTTCGATCTTTCCTTCCGCCCAGTCAAGTCCCGAAGCAGGCATGGGTGCGATAATGGTGTGTTTGAACCCGGGTTGTTCCTCGTCAATGCGGATTCCCGCAAGGTGCGAATAAAACCATTCACCGATGGATCCCAGGGCGAAGTGGTTCCTGGAATTCATCCGGTCGGGCGGTTCGGTATCGCTGTTCCAGAGCTCCCACATGGAAGTGGCCCCGTTGACGGCCATATAACCCCATGAAGGGTATTCCTTGCTGATGGCAGTCTTCCAGGCGGTCTCGTGATATCCGTAATCACTCAGCGTGGGAAGCAGGTATTTGGTGCCCAGAAAACCAGTGCTTGGATGATACCCCCTTTGTAGCACATCTTCTTCCAGGTTGGCAACAACCCCGGCCTTCTGTTCACTGGGAGTAAGACTGAAGTTGACAGGCAACAGCAACGCAGTCTGCGTGCCTCCGTCATACATCGCCTCTTCCGCATCGAAGTAGCGTTCCTGGAAGGCTTTGCGGATAGCAGCGGCCAGGTTGGTATATTCCGCGTGATCTGCAGTGTAGCCCAGGATTTCGGCAAACCGGGCCAGCAGACTGGTACTGAAATAATAATAGGCAGCTGAGATGGGCTGTTTGGGCGATTCCACCACTGCGATCCAGTCGGCATAACCTCCCCAGCCATCCCGGTCGTAAATATACAGGCCATCATCTTCTGTATTGCTGCGCATATATTCCACCCATGCCTTGTAATCTTCGTACCAGGTTTCCAGGATCCTGCTATCATTATAAAAGCGGTACATTTCCCAGGGGACAATCAGGAATGCATCTCCCCATGCTGGTTTGGCAGGATCCGTTACCACGATGGCAGGATTCACATCGGTCACCCAGCCCTCGGGTGACTGGCTGTCGGCAATGTCCCGCACCCATTTTGCATAGAATCCCGACATGTCCATGTTGTAACACGATGTGGCGGCAAAGATCTGTGCGTCTCCCATCCATCCGAGGCGCTCGTCGCGCTGCGGACAGTCGGTGGGGACAGAGAACATATTGCTGCGCAGTCCGTTCCCGACATTGGCCTGGATGGTATTAAGCAACTCATTTGAACACCTGAACGTTCCGGTTTCATTCGCTGCATTGTGAAAGTTGAGACCGGTAACGGTTCCGGGCCCGGGAGGACCGGGCAATCCGCTGATTTCCACGTACCGGAACCCATGGTAAGTAAACGCCGGCTCCCATGATTCCGGTCCGCCGCCCTTCAGGATATACCGGTCGGTGGCTTCAGCCGACCGCAGGTTTTCCTGGGCCACACTTCCGTCTTCATGCAACAGCTCCGCGAATTTCATCACTACTTCGGTACCTGTCGCACCCTCAACCTGCAACCTGATCCCCCCGGTCATGTTCAGCCCCATATCAAATACATATACGCCACTATCGAGCGCGTTGATCTTTACCGGGGCAATCTCCCGGGTTACCTGTATCGGGGGCGAAGTATGTGCCGAAAGTGTGGCTTTCCTGTCGTCGAAAACATCCACGGGCGACCATCCCTCCAGGTTGGTTCCGGCTTCGTTCCATCCCTCCTGTTCCAGTCGGGCATCGTAGGTTTCCCCATGGTACAGGCTGTTTTTTACCAGCGGAGAATACGCCCATTCCCAGGATGCGTCCGAAACAATCAATTCTTTCTTCCCGTTGGTATATTCCACCTCAATTTGAAGAAGCCCCATCATCGGCCCGGTGCTGTAGGTCTGACCTCCCTTCCAGCCAAGCCCGGAGGAATACCATACATTGCCCAGTAACATTCCTGCTGCATTGTCACCCCTCACCAGGTATTCGGTTACATCATACACCTGGTACATGATCCGCGTGGGATAATCGGTCCACCCGGGTGTAAGGAGGTCATTACTGACCTTTTTACCATTCAGGAACAACTGGTAGCTGCCCAGGCCGGTAACGTAGGCCCTGGCCAGTCGTATATTCTTTTCCAGTCCGAATGCATCCCTCAACAGGATGGACCTGGGCCTGCCCCCGTCTGTTTTCGCTTCTGATGCATAGGTGCCAATCCATTCAGCCACCCAGTCATCTTCATCCAGTCCTGTTTCAAAAAATGCCGGTTCGCTCCAGCCTGTGACCTGTCCATCCTGGTCCCAGGTACGGACAGTCCAGTAATACCTGGTCCCGCTTTGTAACGGCGCACCACCATATGTGACAAATACAGATTGATCCGATTCCACCTTCCCGGTATTCCACATGTCTGCCTTTTTATCTGTAAGAAGGGTTTTTCCGGACGCCACGAGTACCTGGCAGGCCGACTGACGCGCACCGCGCGATGAATCTGCCAGGATCCACGAGAATCTTGGCTCGGATGTGTCCACGACACCGCTGCCATATTCGATGCGCAACATTGTGGGAGGATCAATAACTTCCTCAGTGCATGCATGCACCAGCAGGATGCCGGTCAAAAGGACAAGTAGTTTTTTCATAGCGGGATAGTTGTTTTGGTTGTGACTGACTAAATTACAAAAATCAGTTACAGGTGAACACCCCTTGCAAATAAAACCTGTACTTAATATACACCCCGCTTCACTCAGCCCCCTTGGTACCTGAAATCATATCGGTAAGATAATCCCTGATTTCTCTCATTGATTCCTTGCCTTCCGGAAGGACCATGTAAAAGTTCATAAAACCATGGATCATTCCTTCATATTCAATGTAGGTCACATCCTGTCCCGCTTTGCGCAGTTTCTCCGCATATATGCGACCGTCATCCCTCAGGGCATCAACCTGTGCCGTGATGATCAACGCAGGGGGGAGGTTGCCTGAAAGATCTGCTTCAAGGGGCGAAACATAAGGATCATTTTCCGGAATCGAATCAGGAAGGTAGCTTTTCTTCGTAGTACGCAGGAGCTCTTCAGTGAGGATATAGGTGCGTTTATTGTCAAACAGGAAATGGACCCTGGAAGGAAATTCCTCTTCCACAAAAGTTGTTGGAGGATAATAGAGTATCTGGCAGCTTATATGGTCCTGTTGTGCGTCTCTTTTTTTGATGGCGAGCACCGTGGCAAGATTGGCACCTGCGCTGTCGCCCAGCAGTGTGATTTTGTCGCCCGCAATCCCCAGCTCTTTCCTGTTGTCGATGATCCAGTCCAATACGGCTTCAACATCTTCAAGGGCAGCAGGGTAGGGATGCTCGGGAGCCAGCCGGTAGTCGAGGGCAACAACGATCTTATCTGTGATCCTGGCAAACTTCTTCACTGCCATATCGTATTCTTCTATGCTGCCATACATGAAGCTGCCTCCATGAATAAAGAAGATGGCATGCGTTGGATGCATCGTACATTTCCTGCTGGGATAATAGATGCGGATCGGTACATCATATGCCGCATGGGACACTTTTGTATCCACGACTTTGTGCACCCGGGGTTCAATAATGTCGATCAGTCTTTTGGCAAATTCATTGTTGTAGGGGCTTTCATGCACCCTGTCGACGGCTTTCAGCAGGCGATAAGCCCTGGGATCGAGACACGTACCCGGCTCGGAAGTGGCTAACTTCTCATTTTTGCACGGTGGTGGATCATCATCGTTTCTTGAATCGGTGAACTGCGTGGCAGAGATGAATAAGACGGGCAGTAACAGCAGGGGTATCATTTTTCTCATTGTTCCGGTATATTATAGTGTTCAAACTTTGCACCTGAACCATGCAACTTGACTTTTCAATATGTCAGTGTTACATCAAAACCGAGATGTATTCGGATCCTTACCGGTCACAGTTCCGGCACCGCTTCCGGTTTTGTTCCACGATAACACTGCAAATTTCATGCATTTATACCAACAAACCACCTTCAAGAGTGTGTCCGGCTGTTATGTTGTTCAATACTTCCTCGGAGCTACCCTGAACGGTTTTTGCTTACATTGGGATGTCGTTCATGTTCACATTATTGCTGTACGCTTAATATACGCATAAAATAATGCAAATCAAAGATTTATGCCGTATATTTAGTCAACTGAATAATCATGAAACCATGTAGCTCCATATTGCTATTGCTTATTTGCTGCAGCCTGGCAGTCAGTGGTCAGCAACCCGCAATCCCAGGGATGAAGGTGCAGGACATTGCATTTGCACCGGGATCCGAATGGCAAAGTGTGGAAAATCATTCTGACGGTACCATGGAAATGGTTAACCAGAACCACAACCTTCATCTGAAAATGTGGTACGAGCGAACCACAATGCCGGTCAGGGAATGTCTTGTTGAACTGATGAACAGGGAGGGACTGAGTTCCAGTTGTGAGCCGTTCCCGGTCCTGGTGGATCAGCACGATGCGATGGGTGTGATTGCCGGCTGTTCAGAAATGAGGCGACCGGTGAAAGTGCTCCTGTTTGCAGTTAAGAACAACGATGGCTTTTATGTGCTTCGGTTCAAGTGCCCCGACGAATGTTTCACTGAGCATCTGCACCAGATGCAGCAGCTGATCAGCTCCATTGTTATTGGAAACAATAAGGAGAGTTTCATTTACTACGCAGAGAAATACAGGAATTCCTGATCCTTACTTCAGTACCTCATTCAGCTCCCATTGCCACCTCAGGTGGGAAATATGTCCGCTGACCGCGTCCGTCTTTGCTCCCGTTTTTCGTTCAGGGACAGGAAGTTACTGCTTTCTGTTGCAGGCACACCGATTGACGCTTGCTAAGAAATCGACTGGATCTGAGATCAACCCGGTGCCTGCACTTTCTGATCGTACCATGACTGTTGTGCCCCCTCTGGAAAGACCGGAACGATGCCCCGGTTTATGTCTGCATGGCGCCTCTGCCAAGGCTCCGCAGCATTCTGTAATGCTGGTGAATTGCCGACCGGAAGGTGGGTTGAACGTGGTAGGGCACCCCGTATTCCTGCGCCGTCTCCTTTACAATCACTGAAATCTTCCTGTAATGCACATGACAGATGGCAGGGAACAGGTGGTGTTCCACCTGGTAATTCAATGCGCCGATCAGCCACGACAAGACCCTGTTTTTCGGTGCATAATTGGTAGTGGTCATGAGCTGGTGAATCGCCCAGTTCTTCCTGATATGCCCCTCAGGATCAGGAAGCGGATAAGCAGAAGTCGGCATCACGTGGGCTGTCTGAAAAATAACTGCCAATGAGAATCCGCTGATGAAATGCATGACGAAATAGAGGATCAGGACCATCCACCATGCAATGGGCAGAAGTATCATCGGGAGTACCAGCAGGTACCCGTAATAAAGCACCTTCGAAATGAGCATCTCTGCAATGAGTTGACCGTTGGATTTCTCCCTGCTCAGCTTCACACCATCCTTGATATATCCGAAAAGCTGCTTGAAATCTTTGTTGATGGACCAGGTGATGGTCATCAGTCCATACAGGAACCATGCATAGATATGCTGGTAGCGATGGATTTTTCGCAAGGGTTGGTTGGGTGAAAAGCGGAGTATTTCACCGGCATCAATATCTTCATCATGACCGTCAATATTGGTAAATCCATGATGCATGGTATTGTGCTGGTGCTGCCAGTTGGCATAGAATCCTCCAAGCATGTTCAGGGAGTAGGAGAGGACCTTGTTTACCTTTTGGTTTTTCGAATACGACCTGTGGTTGGCATCATGCATTACGGACAGCCCGATCCCGGCAGTCCCGAAACCCATCAGTACCCAGCACAATGCGATCAGCCAGGGTTGTGTTACCAGCCCGGTGATCATGACAAGGTAAGGGGCAAAAAACAGCGTGAACATGAATACGGTTTTCACCACCATGTTTCGGTTCCCGAACCTGGAGATCTGGTTTTCCTCAAAGTAAGCTTTTACCCTTCCCCTCAAAGTGTTCACAAAAGAGGTTTCCTCTTTGTTCGCGAACTTTATACTTTTTTCCTGCATATTGCTTTTGTATTTTCTTCCGCTCCGGGTTACCGGAGCAGTTGGTTATCATCATTTATCCAAACAGTAAAAAATGTGTTTTGTTCCGGTCGGGGGATGAAATTGTTTATCCTGGGTCAGAAGCAGGATGAAATCCAATAATATTCATTAAAATTGTGACAGGTAATAAATAAGTAAAAAGTATGAATTTTATTGAAACTGAAGAATTTACAATGATCGTCATTCCATTGATGATCTTTCTGTTACGCATCGTTGATGTTTCACTTGGAACACTCCGGATCATTTTCGTATCGAAGGGGTATAAGAAGATTGCCCCGATCATTGGTTTCTTTGAAATACTGATCTGGATATTTGTGGTAAGCCGGGTAATGGGTAACCTCAACAGCTGGGTCTCGTTTGTGGCCTACGCCGGAGGTTTTGCCACGGGTAACCTGGTTGGAATGAGGCTCGAGGAACGTCTCGCCATCGGTCATGAACTGGTGCGTGTGATCACCAAAAGGGAGGCGCATGAACTCATTGCAAAACTGAAAGACAAAGGTTTCGGGATCACCTCCATCAAGGCCATGGGGGTTGACGGTGAGGTAGCAGTACTTTATGTAATTATCAACAGGAAAAAAATGGACCAGGTGATCGAACTGATCCGTCAGTACAATCCCAAAGCACTTTATACCGTGGAGGATATCCGCAAGGTAAGCAGGGAGATCTACTATGGTGAATCCCCCGTCAGGAAGAGCAGGCTCTTTAAATAAAAAAGGTCCCCGGAAAACCGGGGACCATCACACTATAAGTCAGTTAATAACTTTCTTACCTGTAACCACCATCCCTGGATCCACGACGGTCGTCGTTCCTGGGATTTGCTTTCTTAACTACGATGGTTCTGCCTTGCAGTTCAGTGTCGTTAAGTCCGTCGATGGCCGCCTGACCTTCTGAGTCATCTGCCATTTCAACGAAACCATACCCTTTTGACCTGCCGGAGAATTTGTCCATAATAATTTTTACAGAGCTGACTTCTCCATACGATTCGAAAGCGGATCTGAGATCCTCTTCCTGTGTGTCATAATTCAATTTTGCACAAAAAATGTTCATAAGAAAAATAAATAAATTAATACAATGATCCAATAAAGACCTTTAAATTACGGCAAAGATACAATTCATTGAAACACGAAAACAGAAATTCCAAGGAAATTTTGCTTTTTTTGATGATTCAGAGGTATTTTCAGATGTCAGAACCGGTTATTTCACCATCGCTGCCTTCTTTTTCTTTTAGTTTTTCAGCATATTCCCTCGTGGAAATCCGCATAACAATATAACCAATCACACCTGCAGAGAAAGAGCCGATCAGGATGCCGATCTTGGCTGAGTTTGTCAGAATGGGCTGGTTCATAAATGCCAGGTTGGCAATAAATATTGCCATGGTAAACCCTACACCTGCCAGCAGCCCTACTCCAAATATTTTTGAAAATTTGATCCCGGTGGGTAATTCTGTGAGTTTTAGCTTAATCCCGATCCATGTAAAGAGCGGGATGCCTATAAATTTACCTACAAACAACGAAACTGCTATCGTCATCGCAATATGCCAGTCAAGCCCTTCTTCCATATTGAATACAACCCCGGCGTTAGCCAGCGCAAACAGGGGCAGAATGAAATAAGTTACCAAACCATGCAGCTTATGCTCCTGCTCCTGGAGCCGCGACTGGACCTTTCGTATGACTTGTTCCAAATCGTGTATCTGTTCAGCCTGCTCATGTGTAAGGATCATGGACTCAGTTGCTGTTGATTTATTCAGCTTTTGTGCCAACTCAGTAACTTTGTTCCTGTACTCCTTAACTTCAATCTTTCTTTTAATTGGAATGGTAAATGCGATAATAACCCCTGCAATGGTTGGGTGGATGCCGCCCTTTAGGAAGAGCACCCAGATAGCAATTCCAAGAACGATCCAGACGAATCTTGAATAATAGCCGAACCGGTTGGCAATAAAAAGAATGAGCAATGGGACCAATGAGATCAGCAATAAATTGACATGCAGATCCTCACTGTAAAACAGCGCTATGATAAGTACGGCTCCAAGATCGTCAATGATCGCGAATGCTGTCAGGAATACCTTGATAGCCACGGGCACCCGTTTTCCCAATGCATTGATTATCGCAAGGGAAAAGGCAATATCGGTTGCCATTGGAATTCCCCACCCGTGCATTGCATCCGGATTTTTATTGATCAGAATGTAAATCGTTACCGGAAGTATCATTCCGCCCACTGCAGCAAAAATCGGTAATGCAGCTTTCTTCGGAGTGTTCAGTTCACCAATAATCAGCTCTCTCTTGATTTCAAGTCCGATCAGAAAGAAGAAGATGGCCATCAGTCCATCGTTGATCCAGAGAATAAGTGGTTTTTTCAGATGGAATGTGTCCGCATCAATTCCTATTTTATATTGCCAGATTGATTCATACACATTTCCCCAGGGCGAATTTGCCCAGAAAATGGCGAGAACAGTTGCTGCTAATAACAGGATCCCCCCCAGGCCCTCAATTTTTGCAAATCTCTGTAAAGGGGAAGTGATCAGCTTGTAGACTATGCTCTCTTCTTTAATTTGGTTTGCCATAGATCAGTTGTTGTAGAATCGTTAATTTTTTTAAACACGGTGCGGCTGGTCCGGAGCGTATTCTTGCAAAGCAATAAATGCACGGCATATTTCATTATGCAATCCTGCGAATAAGCAATTTTCAGGCGCACTCATCATTTAATCATGTTTTAAGGACAGGTACTGATACTTAACAGATAAGGTTTCTTTTATTCAAAAGAAGGGCCAAAAGTAAATTATTCCAAGAGTTTCACCAAATCAATCATAAAAAAACTTTCTTTGCAACTGCAGATGGTTATTATAACTGAATTGGATCAACAAAAACAGCATCGCTTCGTATACAACCATATTCTTTGTAATTTGGTCTGCTATAGGAAAGGTAACTTATGAAACCGCTGTTATTGGAGATAGCTTTATTGATGGTATTCGTGAGCTTGCGGGGCTCCTTTCGCCGAACATCATTTTATTTTAATTAAGTCATATGCGTATGAAAACTTACAGGTATTTTCGACAACTTTCAACCCTCATGGCATGGTTCCTGGTCATTAATATCAATGCACAGCCCGGTACGGGCATGAACTACCAGGGGGTGGCAAGGGATGCGACCGGTAGCATCCTGTCCAGCCAGGAGCTGACCGTTGAGGTGGGGATCATCAATCGCGATTTCAACAATATGCTTATCTGGCAGGAGGTGCACGAGGTGACTACCAGTCCCGCCGGGCTTTTTACATTACTGATCGGCACTGATCCCAGGACCAGGACAGCCGGATCCGAAGAATCATTTTCACATATCGATTGGGGAGACGGGGAGCATGCACTCCATGTGAGGATAGCAGTGGGGGGTGCGGAAATGATCGACCTGGGTGAGAGTCCCATCCTTTCTGTTCCCTATGCAGCACATGCCAGGCAGGTGCAGCAGCCTTTCACGCGAATGACGGTAAACAGTTTGGGTCAGGAAGCCGAAGGAGAACCGATCTTCGAAGTGCGCAATTCGGATGGCCTGCCCGTTTTTGCCGTATATGATACTATAGTATGGGTATACGCAAACGGTTATCCCGATGGCAAAGGCATGAAGGGCGGATTTGCTGTGGGAGGATACAATACACCGAACAAGGGCAGCGTGGACGAAGAATATATGTATGTCAGTCCGGACGGTGTCAATGTTTTCATCAATGAAGATCCTGTGAAAGGGATCAAGGGCGGTTTTGCAGTGGGTGGCTACAAGTCGGCAAAGGCAGCAGGAAATGAATATTTCAAGGTCACTCCCGATAGTGTGCGGATGTTCATCAGGGGTTCTGCTGATAAGCCACGACGGGCTGGTTTCTCTATCGACGGTATCAACCCCGAAACCGGCGACAAGGTGACCTACCTGTTCATGCAGCCCAGGAATTATTTCATAGGCGAAGGTGCCGGAAGCAATACGACGCTGGGATTCTACAACACGCTGCTTGGATACCGCGCTGGTCAGTTCAATACAGAAGGATCTGCAAATGTGATGATCGGCTTCGAGTCAGGCCGCGCAAGTACCACCGGACACGCCAACGTCTTTATTGGTACCGAAGCAGGGATGAGTAACGATGGCGGGAGTGAAAACGTATACATGGGAAGCCGTGCCGGAAGAAACAATGCCGGGTCCAATAATGTGTTCCTGGGCAGTCATGCGGGAGCCGATAACATGGGTTCGGGAAATGTATACCTGGGCAGCAATGCAGGCAGCCGCAACAAGGGATCCAACAACGTCTTTATCGGGAACAATGCCGCAGATGCATTCCAGGAGGCAAACAACCTGTTTGTCCTGGAAAACGGAACAAAGGATGAGACGCGCAGCCTGATGGTGGGGCATTTTGATCATGACATGCTCAGAATCAATGCTTTTACAGGTATCAATGCGAAACCTGACTCGGTATATGCACTGGTTGCGAGCGGTAACATCCGTGTTGGAGAAGTAGTCGCAAATTCCGATGCCCGGTTTAAAAGGAACATTGTGTCCCTGCAGGATGCACTCGATGTGATCACTTCCATGGAAGGCGTAACCTACGAATGGGACCGTGACAGGTTTCCCGAACGTAACTTCGATGACCAGAAACACCTTGGCTTCATCGCGCAGGAGGTGGAATCTGTGATGCCTGAACTTGTCAGTACCGATACCCGGGGATACAAGTCTGTGAATTACCAGAAAGTGAGCACACTGCTTGTGGAAGCAATGAAAGAACAGCAACAACAGATTTCGGAGCGTGATGAAAAAATCCGTGAAATGGATGAACGTATCCGTAAACTGGAAGAATTACTGGTTAAGGACTGAAATTGCTGATGAAAGATAAAAATGGTGACTTTATCACGGCCATCATAAGCTTCAGGAAGATGGTCCTGCTTGCAATGTAACCTTCAGGGACAGTTGTGTTATTTTACCCTGAGCCTGAACTCCAGTTGCTGGTCAACTGTTTCATTGAAGATGAGATAGCGGTTGGTAACCATGGTCCCGTCATCTGAAACTTCAACATTGCCAGAGCGTACCCGCCTGACCTCCCTGTCCTCGAAATGGATTTCGTTGACATAGGCAACATTTGAAAACAGGGTGGAAAGGTCCATGCCTTCGACACCCATGTCGCTGCCTGCAAATTCATTTTTCACCAGGTCGAGAAAATTGTGCGATGCGGTTCGCTCAAAATTTCGCCTGTTAAACTTATAATATTCCGGCACATCGCCAGTCTCTGATTCATTTTCATATACCACATCCATTCCCCTGTTGAGCGCAGCAACATCGGAGAATTCAAACCCCGTGGTAATGACATACCCATCGTTTTCAGAAATGAATCTCATTTTCGAAACACCGTCCACTTTTTCAAGTTTTTCACGCGTTTTATCGTATTCTGCTTCCATGTTCTGGAAAGGACTTCCATTCGCAGCATTTTCCTGCTGACCAAATCCCTGTATCATCTGCTTCACCTGGCTCAGATCAATGCTGAGGCTGAAAGTTCCGGAACCGTCCCTTTGGAACGTAACAACTTCACGAATCTCGAAGCATGACTGCAGGCTGAGTGTGGCAGCGAAGATGAGCAGTATCCATATTCTCAATCTGTACATCATTCATTCATTTTGGCAGCAAGATACAAAAGAAAAAACTATTTTTACATGAAAGCTAAACGATCACCAAACCATGCAGCAATGAAATCTCTTTCCCGGACCTGGCCTGCTGTTTCATTTCCAGTCAACATGCATTCCTGCAACAGTCCGGGAAATGACCAGCCTGTAAACAGTTTCATTGTTACCGGTGGCAACGATCATTTAAAACCATCCTGATATGCGACCCAGGCACTTTTTTATTGTAGTTACAGTATTGATCTTATCCGGTTCCTGCACAGATAAAGTGCAGATGGATACACATTTTACCTCTTTCAGGCAACTGAGCAAACATTTCGAAACGGTTCCGAATGCCTATAAAACCGTGCCGTTCTGGGTGTGGAACGGAGAGGTGACCATGTCGATGATCGATGAACAGCTGGAAGATTTTGCCGAAAAAGGATTCGGCGGTGTTTTTGTACACCCCAGGTATGGGCTGATTACCGAATACGCTTCAGAAGAATGGTACAGCCTGGTGGAATATGTCACGAAGCGGGCCCGCAGACTTGGACTGGACCTCTGGTTGTATGATGAAAACTCTTTCCCGAGTGGATTTGCAGGTGGACATGTGGCTGCTGAAATGCCTGGTTCCTATAACGAAGGGCATGCCCTCATGATGCAGCGGCAGAAGGTCCTGCAGCCCGACAGCACAAAAGAATACCTGTTGATCTTCGCTCTGCGGGAGGACTCCCTGGCCGATATTTCGGAATCCTGGCAAACCATGACAGGAGCAAAGGGTGAATTTCTCCTCTTCGAAAAAGTGTTTTTTCCGGTGCGCGACTGGTATGCAGGGTTTTCATACGTGGACCTGCTCAAACCAGGGGTTACCGAAAAGTTTATCGAGGTGACGATGACCGGCTATGAGGAAAAGACAGGTTCATTTTTTGGCAATGTGATTCCCGGGGTGTTTACCGATGAGCCCAACATTGCTCCGCAAGGCGGTGCTGGCCTGATCCGTTGGACCCCGGATCTTTTCGACCGGTTCGCGGAACGCTGGGGATACCGCCTGGAGCCGCAACTGAACGCCCTGGTTGAAACAACCCCCATGTCGGGCCAGGTGCGCCACAATTATTACCAGCTGCTGCTGGAACTCTTTATCGACCGCTGGTCCAAACCCTGGCATGCATATACGGAAGCCAATGATCTTGCATGGACAGGCCATTACTGGGAGCACGGCTGGCCCGGCCCGCACCATGGTCCTGACAATATGGCCATGTATGCCTGGCACCAGGTGCCCGGGATCGATATGCTGTTCAATGCGTGGCACGACAGGCCCGACCAGTTTGGAAATATCCGCGCGGTCAGGGAATTGAACAGTGTTGGGAACCAGCTGGGGAGGGTGCGGAAGCTCAGTGAGACTTACGGGGCCTCCGGGTGGGAGCTTACTTTCGAGGATATGAAACGTAACGGCGATTGGGAATTTGTCCTGGGAGTCAACCTCATGAACCAGCACCTTTCCTTCCAGACCCTCCTGGGCGACCGCAAACATGATTTTCCGCAGTCTTTTTCCTTCCATGCACCCTGGTGGGATGAATATCCTGTGTTAAATGCCTATTTTGGAAGACTGTCCCTGGCCCTCAGTTCAGGAGAACAGGTGAACAGGACTTTGATCCTGGAACCAACCACCTCCGCATGGATGATGTACCAGCCGGGAGCCGGAAACGCCCACCTGGATGCAATGAATGAAGAATTCAGCCAGCTACTTAAACTTCTTGAAAGTGAGCAAATTGAATATGATCTTGGCTCTGAAAATATCATCAGGGACCATGGTTCCATAGAAGATGAACAGTTTGTGATCGGCCGGAGGAAATACAATTTTGTTGTTATCCCGCGTTTTATGACCAACCTGAACAGTGAAACGGCCAAGTTGCTCGAACAATATCTTGCAGGCGGGGGGATCATTATTGCATTGTGTGAACCACCTGCCTTTATCGATGGCAAACCAAGCGATAAATGCGTTGACTGGTCGCTTGAATATGCCGACCAGTGGTATTCGCTCGGGGGATGCAACGACCCCAGGCTGATCAACTACCTGCACCGGGATGAATTTGTAATTGTGGAACAACATGGCGGGGATCTGCTGCATATGCGCAGGGAACTGGACGACGGACAATTGGTTTTCCTGGTAAATTCCAGCAAGGACGCAACATGTTCAGTCAGCATGCTCAGCCAGGGCAGCGATATCGCACACCTGGATCTGTTCACTGGGAAAGTGGAGCATTATCCCGGTGTGCGCTCCGGGAACATCCTCAGCTTCGATGCTGAACTGGACCCCTGTGGGTCACTGCTGCTTTTCATCAGTGAATCAGAAATTGATGGAAAAGAACGGCGCCAGCTGAAATGGTCCGGTGAAGCCCGGGATGTCGCACTGTCAGTAATCAAAACCACCGTCCCCGGTGAAAATGCGCTCAACCTCGATTATTGCAGGGTCATTCTCGATGAGGATACTTCTGCAGTAAAGTATTTTTACGATGTGCAGACGGATATCTTCCGGCACCATGGATTTGAAGTGAATCCCTGGGTCTCTGCCTCCCAGTTCAGAACGGAGATCATCGACAGGGATACCTTTCCTCCGGGATCTGGTTTTACGGTTCAATACCCTTTTTTCGTGGATAGTGATTTCAGGTCACACGACCTGCGGCTGGTCGTGGAACGACCCCATCTCTACGAAGTCAGGGTGAATGATGTTCAGCTCGAACCTGAACCCGGGGAATGGTGGCTCGACAAAGGATTTGGAGTCTACCTGATCAAAGAGGGAATCCACCCGGAAACCAATTTCATTGAACTGAAGGCCGATCCCATGTCGGTACATTGCGAACTGGAACCTGTCTACCTGGTTGGTGAATTTGATGTGCTTCCCCTGAACAAGGGATGGCTGCTGGCAACATCGGGTAACCGTTCGGTCGGGTCCTGGAAGGATGCAGGGTTGCCATTTTACAGCAACAGGGTGGAATATGCAGCGACCTTCGAACTTGATAATCCAGCCATGGCCAGGGTTACCCTGCCCGACTGGCATGGCACGGTGGCGGCTGTCAGGGTGAATGGAAAACATGCCGGAACCATTTTTACACAACCCTGGCAATTGCGCATCGATAAATATGTTAAAAAGGGCAGCAATGAATTGACTGTTACGGTATATGGTTCACTCAAGAATCTGCTCGGGCCCCACCATAACGTTACAAACAAAGGTATCGTCACTCCATGGAGCTTCAAATATGCACCTGCTGAACAACCAGGGGGAACAGCATATGATTTGGTAGATTATGGACTGTTCGAACCTTTCAGGGTGGAGGCCATTGAAAAATAATGGTTTACCCGGACCGGCGCAACAGGTCCATGGCAGTCATGTACCCGCTGAACAGGGCGCCTGAGAAGCCGCCACCGAACTTTCCCCAGGCCGAAGCCACGTGCAGGTTTTCAATCGCCTCGAGTGATGTAAGCTTCGGTCTGTTCGGTACCTGGGCAAACCCGTAAACAGCACCGCCTGGATTGCGTGTATAGTGGTGGACGGTTTTTGCCGTTCCCACTTCCATGTGTGCAATATGTTCGCGGCATCCGGGGATCAATTGCTCCAGCCGTTCAGTCAGCTGCTCCCCGGCCAGTTGCTTTTTCGCCTTGTATGCTTCTCTTGTGAGGTCTTTCCAGTCGTCCAGGTAATCGATGCAACAAATGGCCCCTACACTTTTTCCCTCCGGTGCAAGTCGTGAGTCTACCTGGCTGTAATCCACAAAGGTAAAACCGCGCCGGGAGAAATCATCCCTGTTATTGGCACTGATGTCTTTCTGTGTTTTAACAGAGCCGTCGAAGACAAAGGTGGAATAGTGGGAGTGCCCCAGCGCTTTAAGGGATGTTGAAAAACCGTAATAAACTGTCAGCAATGACGCACCCAGCGGCTGCCCGGAGATCTCTTCCGAAAGCCTTTTTCCTGACGGGTCCTGTATCATGTCCGAAACCAGGGGCAGGGCTGCGTTTGCAATATAATCCTTTGCCCGTGCCTCTACCAGGGAATGATCCCCGGGTTGGGTGTTGATAAATCTTACGGAATTGATCTTCCCCGCTGCGGCATCGATGGAAGTGACCCGGTGGTTCAGCAATACTTTGCCGCCATGCGCACGGATGATACGCACCAGTTTGTCCGACAGTTGCTGGGATCCACCCTGTATAAAATTGGCCCGCCCCTGAAAATACGCACTTTCTGCCATGGAGAAGTAACGGAGCGAAAGACCGTACGGATCGTCATGAAAATACCCCAGGTTTCCAAGCAAAACCAGTTTGATTTCCTCACTGGTAAAGGTGGCATCCAGGAATTCCCCCACGGAAATGTCGGGCTGGTCCCTCTCCATAACATTGATCCTGCGTGCATTCATCAACCGGTGAAAATAGGCATCTATGCCTGCTTCCTCATCCGGGAAATGCACTTTCAGCAATTTCCTGGCTTCCTCCTGGTCGTGTGGCATCACCAGGTCGGTCCTGCCATTGAAGAACCTGTAGAATTCAGGCAGGGGAAGGTATTCAACCCCGTCGAACAATCCCAGGTCATTGAACATTTTTGTCTTGCTGTCCGATGGATGCAGTCCGTCCATTTCGTGCAGTCCCACTTCCATGGTAAATTCTTTCCTGCTGAATGTGGTGGCACATCCCCCGGGACGGTCGTGTTGCTCCAGCAGGAGGATATGTTTCCCTTCTTTCGCAAGTTTCGCGCCGGCACAGAGGCCTCCAAGCCCGCCGCCGATGATGATTACGTCGTAGTTCACTGTTCTGTATGTTTATTTGTTTTCCAGGTGCATTGCCTGTCATTTACGGTTCAGATGCTCTGCTGAACCCCGTTTGCATGCAGCTTGCATTTCAATTGTTGCTTTCTGGTAACGGGTACCTCTTGAACGGCTTTTCCCTGTCGAAGAGGTACCTGTAGGTTTTGTATTTTTTTGCCGGAATACTGCCCACGGAGAGGAAGATATTTTTCATCTTCGGGTTGAAATCTCCAACCCAGGAGAATTCGATCTCCGTGAAGTGCGACTTGCGCCTGAACATTTCCTGCAGTTTCATGATAATGGCGGCTTCGATGCCCCTGCCCTGGAATTCGGGAATCACTCCCATGAGTACCCCACGGGCCCGGGTCATGGTCTTTGTGTGCTTCAGGTAAAGAAACTTCAGCATGTTCCATGGGTGCATCCTGCCATCCAGGTGCCGCAGTATCTGGTTCAGGTCGGGATACATCAGGTAGATGGCGATGGGTTTTCCCTGTTTATAAGCGATCCAGATAAATTCCTCTTCAATGATCATCCGTGCTTTCTTAAGTGTATGGATGATATACTCCGGCTGCATGGGCTCGAAATTCTTCTTGAATGATGCCCAGGCCTGGTTGTATACTTCGGCAAAATCATTAACGTACCGATGGATCTCCTTCCAGCTGAAATGCTCAAACGAATACTCCTCTTTGTTCATCAGCCAGGTGGCGATGCGGGCAAATCGCTCGGGGAGGGGACGGGTAATGTCCAGGTGGAATCCCTCCTGGTTATAATAGGTCCGGAATCCATAATTTTCGAATAGTTCCTGGTAATATGGAGAATTGTAGGCGATCTCATATGCAGGATGGGTAAAGCCTTCCACCAGCAACCCCCAGTATTTGTCGGTCTCCCCGAAGTTGACGGGACCGTCCATGGCTTCCATATTCCTGGAAGCGAGCCATTCTTTCGCTGTGTCGAACAGCAGGTTTGCGGCACCCTGGTCGTTGATGCATTCAAAAAAACCGATACCGCCGGTGGGCTGGTCGTGTGTCCGGGCAGATTTGTCATCAATGAACGCAGCAATCCTGCCGGTCAAGTTTCCTTTCTCATTCCTGGTCACGAACCGGGTGGCAGTTCCGTGCCTGAAAAAGGTGTTCTTTTCCGGATCGAAAACTGCTTCTATTTCGCGGTCGAGCGGACATACCCAGGTGGTATCGTTCCTGTAAAGGATTTTTGGTACCCGCAGGAAATCCCTCGCCTGTCGTTGGGTTCTGACCTCTTCAATCGGCATGGTTATTCTCTATTGAAGGTAAATGCTTTCAATGAGTTGACGGTACTTTTCATTGATCACTTTCCGCTTCAGCTTCAGGGTTGGCGACAGTTCCCCGCTTTCCGGCGACCAGTTGTCGGATACCAGCCGGAATCGCAGGATCCGCTCATGTTCACCTACTTTTTTATTATAGAGTCCGATTTCGTTCTGCATGTGCAGCTGCACTTCAGGCATACAAATCAGCTCCTCCCTGCTGGAAAAAACAACGTTCCTGCTGTCTGCCCACTTGCCCAGTGATTCAAATTCAGGGATTACCAGGGCACTGGCAAATTTCTTGTTCTCACCAACCACCATCATGTTGTCGATCAGTGCAGACTGCTTGAATTTTCCTTCGATCACCTGGGGGGCAATGAATTTTCCGTTGGAGAGCTTGAAAATCTCTTTTTT
>Ga0180436_10001652_pt1 | contig 21596 bp, 14 predicted proteins | sample SS_ome_2_FD_132434 | JGI IMG/M metagenome (GOLD analysis project Ga0180436, IMG submission 132434) | Hypersaline lake sediment archaeal communities from the Salton Sea, California, USA - SS_3_S_2 metaG | ecosystem: Environmental > Aquatic > Non-marine Saline and Alkaline > Hypersaline >... | reverse complement strand
ATCATCTCGATGTTCTTGGCGGCCTGCTCGGTCCAGCCGGTCCAGACCTCAAGTTCGACACGCTCGACGGGGGCCGGCGCAGCCGTCGGGGCCTTGGTGGCCTCGGCAGCCGGCGCCTTGGTGGGCTCGGCCTTGGGCTTGCAAGCGGCCAGAGCAACGGCACCGGCCGTAACAGCGGCAGTGCGCAGGAAACTACGACGTGACAGCGAGAAATCGGACTTCATTCTGGTTCTCCTTCTGGTGCACATGATTCACAGGCGACACAGAGTCTCGGGCGGGTTTCCTCCTTTCCAGAGCGCCAGGCGCTCTGCCGTCCCACCGATGGCCGCGGCAAGCTACATAGAGCCCATCTCGACCAAGCGGCGACGATAGTACAGGTAATCCTCATAGGGCACTTCGGCCGGAACGCCATGGTCGCAGGTGGGGATGTATCCCCCCCGCGCGCGCATGACGGGCACAATCCGTTCTAGCATAGCGTCGATGGCCTCACGCCCAGAGGCCAGGATGCGCTTGTCAATGCCGCCCAAGATGAACATGTCGGGATACTGCTTGCCGATCTCGACCACGTCGCAGCCGGAAGCGACCTCCATGGGGCTCATGGCGTCCATGCCGATGGCGTCCATATAGATGGGGATCGTTGGGCGGCAGTCGCCGTCGGTGTCGACCTGCACATAGAGGTGGCGGGTCTTGTCGATCTGGCGCGCTTTGATGTTGGTGATCAGCTGCTGATAGTAGGGCAGCAAGAATTCTTTCATCGCCTTGGGCGAGATGAGGATACCGGCGTTGTAGCAAATATCCTCGGCCAAAAAGACCTCGTCGAGCGTCACATACTGCTGATGGCGCGCCGTGACGGCATCGGTAACCTGCAACCAGGTCTGCATGCAATCGTGGATCAGATCGGGCTTGTCATAAAAGGCATACAGCAAGTCGCCGGGGCCGATCAGGCTGCGAAGGTACATATAGCCGCCGACCAGGTTGCAGGTAATCATCCAGCCGCGACCGGCGGCCTCGGTGGCCTGGTCCATGCGCAGATCGAGGTCAACGAAGCGCTCAGGCGAAGAAGGATCGAGACGCCACTTGACGTTCTCTTCCCAGGTTCGCATGTCCTTGACGGGATGGTCGACATACTCGGGCATGAACCCGCTACGCTTGCCCTTAAAGTAGAGCACATGGCGCCCGGCGTGATCCTGCGCCAGCTCATGGTCACCACGATCCTCGAGCACCTTTTCCTCAAAGGCCGGCGTAAATGGCGCAACCACCCATCCCAGTTGCCCCAACGAATGCTTGGCGGGCGCGTCGAAATCGAACAGCTCGGAGAAATCGGCCTCGGGGGGCAATCCCTGCTCCGCCCAGGCATCGAGCGAATAGTAGCCAAACTCCTTTTTGTATAGCGGGGCCCCGGGGGTAATGGCATAGGTGTCGCGCATCAGCCGCGCAGCCGGGTCCATTTCCCCGCGGGGCAACATGGCGTGGATGCCATCCTTTGACGGTGCAGAACCCATTTCTTCTCCTGCTATCCATAGAGGTCGAGGCCGTAGGGTCGGCGGGCGAACCGGCTGTTCAGCCCAGCATATCCAGTGTAGCCCAGCTACCACATGTCCGGTAGGCCATGTTTAGGACATGATAGGGACATGGCGTCAGATCGATACCTTGACCGCCCCCTATGCGAATGCTAGAATCGGCTCTGGTATTCGTCTGTCGACATCCGCGGAGGTCCTCCTCTTGGACGATTGGGCGGCGTTCGAAACCGAGGTGCAGGACGCGCTGCGCCACATGTACGATTCGCGCTACTTGCCCCCCGAGCGCCTGTGCGCTTGCCTGCGCCTCGAACGGCGCGGCAGCTCTGCGCTCTGCGATGCTCTGCTGGCCGAAATCGCGGCTCTCGAACCCTCACAGGACGCCCCTGACGACTCGCCTGACCGCTCCATCTATGAGGTGCTGGCGCTACGCTATCTGCACAACCTGACCCAAGAGACCACTGCCGAACGTCTGGGCATGACCGCTCGTCACCTGCGGCGCAAGCAGCGCGAGGCGGTCGGCGTTCTGGCCCACAGAATCTGGGAGCGCCGCGGCAAGGACCGGCGAGAGGGCTCTGGCCTGGCCAGCGATTGGCAGACCCAGGTACGCGACGAACTGCGCGCCCTCGAGACGACCGCCGCCTCCAACGAGAGCGACATCGTACAGGTACTGCGCTCATTGGGGCCCATTGCCGAGGCGCTCAGTCGGGGGAGCGGCGTGGGGGTGTCGCTGGGCGAGGCCGAGCCGGACATGGTGGTGCGCATGCCGGCTGCGGCCTTGCGGCAGGTCTTGATCGCCAGCCTCAGTCGACTGGTGCACTGCGCCGCATCGGGGGCTATCGAGATCAGCGCCCGGCGACAGGGCCCGCACGTGACGGTCACGCTCTGCGCACGCCCCGCCGTCCCGCTCGCCGAGGAGGATTACGGTCTGGCCCGACAGGTGGCGGCGCAGTATGGCGGTCAAGCCCACCTCCTGCAAAGCGATGTGAGCAGCGCGCTCTCGCTGAGCCTGGAGCCAGCGGGCACGCTCCACGTCCTGGTAGTCGACGACAATGAGAGCCTGGTCCACTTTTACCGACGCTTTTGCGCCGGCACCCGCTATGCCATCGAGCACCTTGCGGAGGGACGCGACCTGATCGACAAGGTCAGCCGGATCGCCCCGGACATGGTCGTCCTGGACGTGATGATGCCCGAGGTCGACGGATGGGAACTGCTCTCGCTGCTGCACGCCAACGAGGCCACGCTCGATATCCCCGTGCTGGTCTGCTCGGTGGTCAAAGAACCCGGCCTGGCGCTTTCGTTGGGGGCCAGCCATTGCGTTAGCAAGCCGATCGGCCGCCAGGCCTTTATCGCGGCGCTGGACGAGACGCTGTCTCGGAGCGCAGCGAGCGCTCTGGCTGCAGCAGGATGCGCGACACCGCCTGGCAGCAGCGGAGCAGGCGATTGATCGAGATGCCCTGCGGACTCGTCGCCAAGAGATAGGGGCTGCTGGGTGGCCCCACTAGCGGATCCTGTGCCGAGACCATCACCGTGGGCACATTCTCGAGGTCTGGATCGTCCTGCATGGCGCGAAGCACGTCCCACCCCTCCATATCGGGCAGAATGACATCCAACAACAGCACATCGGGCTTGGTCGTCTGCAGTTGCTCCAGCGCGCTACGGCCATCCGTGGCCACCTCGATGATCGCCTCTGGAAAGCTAGTTCCGAGCAAGCGGCGCCCCAACCTCAAAGTGTCAGAGTCGTCGTCCACCAGCAACAGCCGCTCGGGGGCATGACCAACCGCCGTCACGATGGCCTCTTGCAGGTCGACCCGTTTGAACGGCTTGACCAGGTAGGCGTCGATGGCCGCCCAGCGTTCTCGATCCGCGCCCATATCGAGCGAGCAGCCCATGAGCGGCGTGTCGTGCAGCGCCCCGCTACCTTTGCGGACCTCGTCAAGCAGTGTCGCCGCATCACGCGCATTGCAGAGCACTGCCTGGGCCGGCGCCGCGGCCAGGCGTTCTCGGGCCTGTTCGACGCCATCGGCGGGCACAAACTCCCAGTGGGGCGCGTACCGTTGGGCGGTCGAGATCAGATCATAGCCACGCTCGCAGATCACATACCGCTCGTCCAGGCGGGCGTCAGAGTGGGCAATACGGCCGGCATGACGCCTCCAACGCCATTCGTCGCTGAGCCAACGGGAAGCGCCTTCATTGGCCACCACGGTGGAGCGAATGGGAAGCTCGAAATAAAAGGTGCTGCCCTCGCCCACGACGCTCTCCAGCCACATCCGCCCGCCATGCAGGGCCACAAACTGTTGACTGATCGAGAGCCCCAACCCGGCGCCCTCGTGCTGCCCGCGTTGCAGGTTGCGCGCCTGGTAGAACGGCTCAAAGATGCGCTCAGCGTCCTCCTCGGCGACTCCGGTACCCGTGTCGCTGACACTCACCTCAGCCATCGCGCCCCGTCGGCGCGCCACGATGCTGATGCTGCCTTTGTCCGTGAACCGCGCCGCATTCGAGACCAGATTCAGGATGACCTGACGGATGCGGGTGCGGTCGCAGTGGATCACGGGCAAGTCGTCGGCGATGTCGATATCCAGATCGAGTCCTTTCATCTGCACCAGCGGCGTCACCACCTGCGCCGCCTGGGCCACCACCTCGCGCAACTCGACTGGCTCGCGGTGAACGGCCATCTGTCCGGCCTCGATCTGGCTCAGGTCGAGGACGTCGTTGATCATGGCCGCCAGATGCTCGCAACTGCGGTGGACGATCTCCATGTCCTCCAAGAGCGCCGGCGGCAGCGGCGGGCCATAAACCCCCGGCGTTTCGACAATCAGGTCGATTAGACCGATGATCAGGTTCAGTGGGGTGCGGAACTCGTGGCTCACCTTGGCGACAAAGTCGGCCTTGGTGCGCTGCGCCTCCTCGGCCACTAACCGCGCGCTGGCCAGCCGCTCGTTCATCAAGGCCGCCTGGTGATTGGCCTCGGCCAAGTCCTCCATGGCATCCTTGAGCTGTTGCCGCTGCCGCCGCGAGCTGCCGATCAGCTCGGTGGCCGCAGCAACCTGGTCGGCGGACCATATCGCCTGCAAATAGGAGGGGCGATAGGCCGCGAACAACAGGCCCCAGACCACCCAGATCGCGCCGAGGCTGCCCAGATGCGTCGACAGGGCCGCGCCGCTCCAGGCGCACCAGCTAATAGTCAGACCGGTCTCAGCCAGCGCGACGGCCAGTCCGGCGGGCACACCCAATAGCACAGCCGTCATGCCAGTCGCCAATATGCGCAGGGCCGCCAGGTCGGAATAGGCGCTGTACAGCACGACATAGTCGCTCACCAAAAGCAAGGTCAGTACCAAGGCCCAGGCGCCCAGCTTGCGGTCTATTCGCGTCAGCCGCCAGCCAATGGCGGTCAGAACAGCAAGCGCAATGCCGGCAACCGACAGCGGATCCGCCTGCTCGACGCCATACGACGCCACCAGCATGCCGCTGGCCAGCAAGGTTAGGGCCAGCATGACAAAGCTGGGGTGTATGTGTAGCTCTTCGCGGAAACGTAACGTGGACAGACTGCTCATAGCGCTCACCCAATCGGCGTGTCAGTGGAGGCAAAAGATCTCGCGATTACTCCACAGGGCCTGTGGACAACCCCTGTGGAACAGTGGATAGTTGGGGGGCAATGTGGACAGCAAAGGGGATAGACCGTGTATGCCCTGTGCATAATCAGCGCACGTTCCGCTTGGCCTCCTCGGCCTTGGAACCGATTAAAATCGCCAGGTCGCGGCGCTCTGTGATCACCTGCATGAGGTCGACGGCATCCAGCACCACGATATCGACCCCATCGTGCCGACCAATCACCCGCGAGGCCTCGGCGCAGCTCTCGGGACCCGAGGGAACCCATACGATCAACCCGCACCGCAGCTCGCGCGCCCGCACCAGTCGTCGCGCAAGCTGTCGATTGGCGTCATCGCCGATATCGCCCAGGGTGACGAGAACGCCGGGGCGATAGCCCGCCCAAAGGCTGCCCTGCGGGGCCTGCTCCTCGACAGTCAGCAACAGGTCGCCAGGCTCCAGACCGACCTGCAGGCTGGGATAGAGCGACAATGACGGCACCAGCGAAAAGAGCGCCGCGCAGAACGTCCGCCAAGACGCGCCGGGTGCAAAACGTCCCTGCGCATCCTGCGCCTGACGCCGGAGGCCGTCCAGCCGCTCGTAAGTGGCCTCGAGTCCCAATGTCGAGGGGTTCGCGCGAGAGCCGCCGGCCGGAGCGGAGGCCAGCGAGGCGCTGTTCGCGAAGTAGGCGCCCAAGGCACGCTCATAGATCGGGTTGCGCAGCGTGCATGGCTGCGTCCCCGCGATCACGCCGATCAATTCCAGCGAAGAGAGCAGCGGATCGCTGCGCATGAAATGGTAGCGGCGCCCATCCAGTATACTCTTGACACGGCGTCGCGCCTGCGGATTGGCCTCGAGCTGGTGGATCACATGGCTGATGTTGTCGTCGTCGCTCAGCAGACGGTCGAGGGCCGCATCGATAGTCCCGGCGTCAATCGTTTCGGCGCCCGATTCCTGGGCCAGCGCGCAGAGCCGCATGGTCAGATAGGGGTGCCCGCGCGTCAGCTCATAGACATGCGCCGGTAGGTCGGGGGCGTACTCGATGCCCAACCGGGCGAAATTCGAGACGATCTGCCCCACCTGGGCGGCCTCGAGGTCGGCCAGGTAGACCTTTTCACAGATATTCAGCGGCGAGTTCATGCCGTGCGTCAACTGCTGCAGATCGACCGCCCCGCTAAACACGCAGAGGTACTTGGCCAGGGCCTCGCCACCCGGACTCCGCCCGTGGTGAAAGACGGCGCGCCAGGCGTTGAAAAAGCTGTCCGAGGCCTCGCGGCTCAGGCCACCGACCTCGTCGAGCAGCAGCACGATGCGCGAGGTCGGCGCCACCGCCGCAAACTCGGTCAAAAAGCGCTCGAAATCGCTGGCGGTCTCGATCTCGTCGCCTGCCGGCAGGGCCAATCCTTGGCCACAACGCGTTTCGAGGTCCGTCAGCATCTGAAAGGCGACGTGCCGGAAGCAATGGCCCGAATCCTGGGCGCGCAGCACCGAGAGATCGACAAATACGCACAGACACCCGTCTCGTAGGCGATCCATCAGCGAAAAGAGCAGCGTGGTCTTGCCCGTCTGGCGCGTGCTCAGGATGGCGACATATTGCGTCACCGCCGGCAGACGCACGATGCGCAGAACCCGCTCCAGCTCGCGGCGCTCGACGAGAACGGTGGCATCCGCTGGGGCCACCAGCGGACCGCGGGTCTTGAACAAGGCATCCGAGGGTACCATGCCACGCTGCACGCTGGCCCTCTCTCCGATGGGCGTCGATTGCTCGCTCGGCATCTCTGCCCCAGCAGAGGCATCGGCTTGGCCCGGCACCCAGAGTTTGCCGCTCAGTGAGCGCAGGAACAACACGGGGGCGGCCCAATCGTTGGGATCGCGGCTGCCCATACTGGCGCCCAACCGCCCCTCGGAAACACAGGCGTCGACCGGTTGCCCTTTGGCCAGGGCACGGTAAAAGGCGCGCGAAAAGCGAATGGCGGCAGTGTCCTCCACCGGCCACTGCATGGCAACAACAGCTGGAATCTCAGCGCGCACCAGGGCGGGCGCTAGTCCAGCCCAACTGCCGGTGGCTGTATCGCAGGCATTGAGCACCACCATGTTGGTCCGGTAGCGGCGAAGCAATCGGGCAGCCTCGATGGCGTCCATCGGCGCGCTGTTGCCCAGTTCGTTCTCCAGCGCCAGGGTGCCGTGGCGGGTACGAGGGTCAAACTCGGCATGGCCGATATAGTGAACGACGTGCGGCATCAACTCCAAAAGGGCCGTGTGCAGCCGGTCGGGCGTCGCGTGCTCCAGTACCGACACCTCTACCTGCTGCATCTGGATCAGTTCACCCAGCGCCTCTTGCAGAACGCCCACCTCGTGCTGCCAATCGAGTTGCAACTGGTCCTTGGGGCTGGCGGTGACGACCAGAATGCGCACCGAGCGCGATTGGCGCAGTCGTGGCTGCACACCTTGCAGCCGGATATAGCGTACCAGCGACACCATGGGGTCAAAGACCACAAACTCGTGGCGCCGGTCGTCATAGAGCAGCTCCCAGGGCAGCCGGCACAGCTCCCAGGCGGCAATGTGCAGCCGCAGGCGCAAGCCCCGCTCTCGCTCGCGGGCCAGTTGATAGCTCTCATACCAGAGGGTGAGAGCGTCGCCCCGCATGATGCTGCGCGCCAGCAACTGCCCCAAATCGATGGCTTCGCTGGCCGTACGCTGCACGCGCCCGCTGGCGGCAGCAATGTCAATGTCCAGCGAAAAGGTATAGGGTACGCACTCTCCTGCGGGGCTGCCGAGAACTTCGGCCGTGCCGCTGTGCGTCGCCGGATCCCAGTTGGAGAGGCGCAGATCAAAGCCGTAATAGTCTTCCATGGCCACCCTTGCTGTCATCCGCTCGAATGGGCGTATTATAGAGGCGGCTAGAGGGAGCGGCAAGAGCTTGTAGGGGCCTTGGGATGTGATATACTCTGCGACACCGTGACTGTTCAGTCGCCGACCCCCATCAAGGTGCCACGATGGACTTGAGATCGCGCCTGCGACGAGCCGACAAGCTACGCCGCTCCTCCGCCAACGTCTCGGCGGACTCGGCTTTGGATGTCCCGCTTGATATTCTGCTCAAGGGGGAATGGGTCGAGATGGACACCGGGCGCTGTCTGGTCATCCGCAAGACCTATTCTCTGGAGCATGTCCACGGAAGTCTACCCCTCGGCGCGCTGCTCGATCTGCCAATCGGCCTGTGGTCGCCTTTTTTGGGAGCAGGGGAGAACCTGGACACGCACCAGGCACTGTTCATCGATACCGAGACGACCGGCTTGGGCCGCGGGACCAGCGTCGCCTTTCAAGTTGGCATTGGCTATTTCCTGGACGATCGCTTTTGCCTGGTGCAGTATTTCATGCCCGACTATGGCGACGAAGGGGCGCTGCTCGACCTGTTGGCCGACGACATCGCAACGCACCCGGGCATGATCAGTTTCAACGGTCGCGCGTTTGACTGGCCCATCCTGCAGAGCCGGTATATACTCACGCGCCGCCGCCCACCGACCTTGCGCGGACCGCACCTGGACCTACTGACGATGTCGCGCCGGTTGTGGCGTAACCGGCTGGCATCCTGCTCGTTGGGCAGTCTCGAGACCCATATCTTGGGACTGGAGCGCAGCGATCAGGACGTACCCGGTTTCATGATCCCGCAGCTCTATGACGACTATGTGCGGCACGGCCGCAGCGGACCGATGGCCGACGTCATCTATCACAATGCCGTCGACGTATTGTCTATGGTCACGCTGGCAGCCCAGGTTGGCCGCTTTCTGCAGCCACCAAAAGGGGCGCCCAGCGACTGCATCTGCGACCCGGTGGCCCTGGGGCGGCTCTATGAGCGAGTCGGCCTCACAGAGCGGGCCATCGACTGGTACCGTTTGGCCCAGGATTGTGACGACGAGGTCGTGGAGCAGGCCGCCGACCGCCATCTATCGTTCGTCTACAAGCGGCTGGGGCGTCACGCTGAGGCCGCCGCCATTTGGGAGCGACGCCTGGGCGGCCAAGAGCCGTATCCCTACATTGAGCTGGCCAAGCACCTGGAGCACCGCGAACGCGATTTCTCCCGGGCGCGCGATGTCGTCGAGAAGGCTATCGAACAGTTCTGCATACAGCCAGAGCAGATCGGCGACCCCGACCTTCTGGCGGAACTGGAGCACCGGCGCCAGCGCCTGATGAGACGTCAGCTCTTGGCCAAACAACCCACACCGTCCACGGATGGAGAAAACAGCCAATCGTGACACCACACCAACAGCCGCAGCTATCGCTTGTCGACCAGCTCTTGATTGTTGCTGGAGCGGGTCATAGCCCGCAGAACGTACTACAAAAGGCGCTCGATACGCTGCTCGAGCGCTGTGATCAGAGCATGGGCTGCATCTATTTGCAGGAGCACGGCGAACTGCAACGTGCCACAGTCCATGGCCCCAAGGGTATCGAGCCACCGGACCGTCTCGGCTATGTCGGTACGCCACTAAAAGGCCGCTGCCTGCAAGTTGGCGTCTGTCTTCCCATACCCTCCGAGGGCGACGCGGCCAGCGAACTCGAGACCTTTTGTCGCTCGGCCGGGTATCAGCGCATGCTGGCCTTGCCGCTGTCGGCGCACCATGAACAGATCGGCTGTCTTTTCATCGCCACGCAACAGGATCGGGCGCGGCAGATTGAGGAACAGGACTGGAACACGATCGGACGCATCATTGGGCTGGGGTACGAAACCGCGCGCAGTAACAGCCGCCTGCAAGAGCAGCTCCACAAGACCGAGACGCTCTATGCGGTTAGCCAGGCCTTCTCGGCCACTCTGGACCTCGATGAACTGCTCAACCAGATCGTTCGCGCCGCCGTCGACACCATCACCGAAGCCGACAATTGCGTTCTGCACCTCTTGATTCCCGAAACGGGCGAACTGCGGCCGCGAGCGCTCTCGTTCGACCGGATCGACCCCCAGGCCATCGGCCGCAGCCAGATGCGCATCGGGCACGGCGTCGCGGGCCAAGCCTTGGAGAACGGCGAGCTCGTAAACATAGGTGACGTCGCCAATGATCCGCGTTTTGTGCGCTCCGAAGGCGGGCGACGATACGCCGCCATGATGGTGGTACCGCTGCGACTCAAAGACCAGCCCCTGGGCACGCTCAGCGCCGACTCGCAGCGGGTCAATGCCTTTTCCGAGGATGACGAGCGGCTCTTGACGGTGCTGGCCAACCAAGCGGCCATCGCCATCGAGAACGCCCAGTTGGTGGCCGACCTGCAACGGTCCTTGCAGGAGCTCAAGCAAACGCAGGCCCAACTGGTACAATCGGAAAAGCTTTCGGCCATCGGCCAGTTGATCGCCGGCGTGGCGCATGAACTCAACAACCCGCTGACCGCCGTCATGGGCTATTCGCAGCTCTTGCAGATGGAGCCCGGCCTCGCCGAGCCGATCGCCCGCGATATCAGCAAAATCTATTCCCAGTCCCAGCGCGCCAGTCGCATCGTGCAAAACCTGCTGACCTTTGCCCGCCAAACCAAGGCGCAACGGCAGTATGTGGAGCTCAACGAGGTGATGCGCGCCACGCTCGAGCTGCGCGGCTATCAACTGCGCGTCGAAAACATCCACTTGCACACCGATCTCGCCGAGGAACCACTGGGGGCCATGGCCGATGCCAGCCAGCTTCAGCAGGTGTTTCTGAACCTGATCAACAACGCCCAGGACGCCATGGTCGAGTATCGCCACGGCGGAAACCTGACGATCCGCTCGCGCCGCGAACGAGACCGGGTGATCATCGAACTGGAGGATGACGGTCCCGGGCTCAGCCCGACCGTCAAGCAACACCTGTTCGAGCCCTTTTTCACCACCAAGGAGGTGGGAAAAGGGACCGGACTGGGGCTCTCGATCTGCTTTGGCATCATTGGTCAGCACAACGGGCGTATCATGGCCGAGAGCGAGATGGGACAGGGGACCACCTTTGTCATCGACCTGCCCTGGAGCGCCAAACCAAAGCCCAAGGCCGCCGACCAAGCCCAGGAACAACCCCAAGCGCCCAGGGACAAGCATATCCTGGTGGTAGAGGACGAGGCCGAGATCGGCACTTTGGTGGTTCGCTTGCTCAAGCAGGCGGGGCATCATGTCTATTTGGCGCAGAACGGTGAGGCCGCCGTCCGCCTCCTGGCCGAGAGGGACCGCAGCACGCCCTTTGATATGATCATCTCGGACGTCAAGATGCCCGGCCTGGGCGCCCCCGAGCTTTACGATCACATCTGCAAGTTCGAACCAAGGCTGGCCAATCGGGTGCTGCTGATCACCGGCGATACCCTCTCGCCCAAGACACAGACATTTCTGAAACGCACCCACCTGCCCTATCTGGCCAAGCCGTTCCGCGTCGACGCGCTGCTGCGCCACGTGGCCCAGCTCTTGCGCGGGGAACCCTCCGCTAGCGCGATTCGTCGCTACTAGAGCGCTCGACCAGGTGGAACATCCAGGCCTGCAACGGCTGCTGATTGAATAGCACCAGCAGCGCCAAGATCACTCCCACACCTCCGACGATCAGCATCTGACCCAGCGTCAGATTGGCCGATTGCGCGCCGATCACCGCCGAGACGGCGATCCCGGGCGTGCGGCCCAACACGGCCAAGAAACCCACCAGCGACAGCGGTAGCGAGGTCAGCCCAGCAGCTAGGCAGATTAGATCGTCGGGTAGGAAGGGCAGCAAAAAGATGAGAAACAGCGCCAGCGCGCCACGACGCTCGGCCAGCCCGTCAAAGCGCGCCAGCAGCTCGGTGCCCACCCAGCGCTCGACCAGCGGCCGCCCCAGCGTTCGCGCCAGCCATGTAGCCAGCAAGGTGCCGACCAGCGAGCCCAAGACGCAGTAGAGCGTACCCCACCAAGGGCCATACAGAAATCCTGCCGCCAGACCCACGATCTGGCCGGGGATGGGGGCCACCAGCGTCTGCGCGAGCTGCAGCGCGATGATGAGTAGCGGCCCCTTGTGACCGATGCGGGTCAGCAGCGCCTCCAGGCGAGCGCGGTCGAGCCAGAGATCGTACAGCCCGTGACGCCAGAGCATCAGCCCGCCGACGATGACCGCCATCAGCAGCAGGCCCGCCGCGACCCAGTGCCAGCGCCCCTTCATGGCGTCGTCTCGATCAGGTCATAGTCCCCGACGCGTTCATAGCCTTGCCGCAGCCAGGCCTGGCGCGCCGGCTCGTCCCGGCCCGTTGGCCACAGAATACCGGCCTCGTCGAGCCCCTCTTGCTTGGCACGCTCAACCGCCGCTCGCGAGAGGAGCGCGCTGCTTTGGGCGTCGGCGGCCCAGAGAGCCTCGATCCAGATGCCGGTGTAGGATAGGGTGTGGACGCGCAACCAGCGGGCGCCACCGCGTGAGAGCCCACTGTTGTCGCGGAGCGTGGCCTGGACCGTGTCCGGGTCGTGAGCCGTCGGCTCCTCCGCGCAAGTCCAGCCAACGGGAAGATAGGATTGCGACGCGGCGCCCAGCAGGTCGTAGGCCAACAGTTCGGTCTGTCCCCCGACGACCATGCCCGCAGCCTGAAAGGCCCTGCGCGAACCCACATTCTCGCAGGCCACCACGCCTCTGGCGTGGACGATCCCCCGCGCCCGACCGTTGGCCAGCGCTGCGGCAATCAGTCGCGAGGCCAGGCCGCGCCGTCGATGACTCGGTCTGACGCCGAGCATGTCGATCTCGAGCCGAGGACCATTTTCGTCGTGAGTGGCAAAGGAAAAGCAAAATCCCACGGCATCCTCGCCGTCGCAGGCCAGGTGGACCCAGCGGCCGGGACGACGCAACAGGACGAGTGCCTGTTCGGGGGCATAGTGGCTATCGTTGAGGCTGTCCCGCTCGACAGCCATCAGCGCGGTGACATCAGGCAGACCAAGACGCAGCAACCGCACCGTCACCCCGTGACTGACCGCTGGACTGGACATCTCGCTCATGCGGAGAGCCGTTGGGAGCACATGCTATCCGTCGTCCCTCTGCGTGCGGACGAGCATCTCGCGGGCGCTGCGCCGAGTCGCCTCGGTACTGGCCCCGCCCAACATGACGGCCAGTTCGGCGACGCGCTCGTCTCCCTCCAGCGCCTGGAGGGCCGAGGCTGTACGGCCATCGACCACCTGTTTGCTGACGCGCAGGTGCTGCGCAGCGTAACAGGCGATCTGGGCCAGATGGGTCACGCACAGTACCTGGTGACCCTGGGCCAAGGCCCACAGCTTGTGGCCCACCACCGATCCCACCCGTCCGCCGATGCCGGTATCGATCTCGTCAAAGATGAGCGTGGGGACGGGGTCAACCGACGAGAGAGCTGTCTTGAGCGCGAGCATCAGGCGCGAGGTCTCGCCACCAGAGGCGATTTTGGCCAGGGGCTTGGCGTCCTCCCCCGGATTCGGCGCGATGTAGAACTCGACCCGATCCATGCCGCTGGCATCAAAGGCGTACCGTTTGCCGTCGACGCGCAGGCCGGCCTCTCGCTCTCGCCACGTCATCTCGACGCGAAACTGTGCCTCTGCCATGCTCAGTTGGTCGAGTTCCGCCTCGACGATGGCCGCCAAGCGATCGGCCGCCTGATGGCGTCGTCCACAGAGGACCTGCCCGTCAGTGGCCAGCCGTTCGAGGAGCGTGGCCTCCTGGGCCTCGAGCGCCTCGATCCGTTCCTCGCTGTGGCTGATGCTGTCCAGCTCCGCACTGGCGCTTTGGGCATAGGCCAGTACCTCTTGCAGCGAGTCGCCATACTTGCGTCTCAGACCGGCGATTAGATCGAGCCGCTCCTCGATGCGGTTCAGATCGTCCGGTTCGTACTCGATCCCCTCGAAATAGGCGCGCACGGTGCGGGCCAGGTCTTCGAGTTGGTAGCCACACGACTCGGCGGCCGACTGCACCTCGGCCATCGTCGGGTCAAGCCCAGCCAGCTCTGAGAGTGCCTCTTCTACATCGGCCACCAAGTCGATGGCAGCACGCTGTTCCTCCTCACCCTCGTACAACGCCTGGTAGGCCCCGGTGGCCAGTTGCAGGCGACGCTCGGCGCTGCTCAGGAGGTCCCGCTCTGCACGCAGCGTCTTTTCCTCGCCGGGTTTCAGCCGCGCAGCCTCGATCTCTTGGACCTGATAGTGCAAGAGGTCCATGCGCCGCGCCAATTCGCGCTCGTCCTGCTGCAAGACGGCCAGCTCGCGGCGCACCGCCTGCAACTCGGAGACACGCTCCCCAAAGGCCTCCCGCTCGGGCCAGAGACCGCCGAAACTATCGACGAAATCGACGTGGCGACGCGGCTGAAGCAGCGAGAGGTGGTCGCCCTGTCCGTGAATATCGACCAGATGGCGTCCCAGCGCCTGCAACATGCCGAGGGTTACGGCGCGACCGTTGATGCGACAGATATTGCGCCGCGACCGGCTGATCTCGCGCCGCACGATCAGCGTGCCCTCGGAGAGGTCGTCGTCCAGCCCCTGCTCGCTCAGCATGGCGGCTAACTCGTTAGTGGCACCGGCATCGAGGCCAAACACCCCCTCGACGGCGCCGGAGGCGCAACCGGACCGGATCATCTCGCTAGAGGCGCGCTCGCCCAGCAGCAGGTTCATGGCATCGATGATGATCGACTTGCCGGCACCAGTCTCGCCGGTCAGCACGTTAAGCCCTGGCAACAGGCTCAGCCGCAGGCTATCGATGATGGCCAGGTTGGTGATGCTCAGCTCGATCAGCAAGACCGCCCCTCCCAGACCGTTCGCTCGCTAGCGTAGCGCGGCGATGGCGGCGCCGCTCGCCAGGACGACATAGAGTATAGACGACAGACCCAGCGACACGAGATAGCCGCCGAGGGTCATCATTCCCAGGGCACCGATGCCGCCGAGCACAACCAACACGGTTACCGGCGCCAGCAGCGCGCCGACCACGATACAGCCGGCGGCCAGCAATTGCATGGCGCGCCCCCGCTTGCGAGCCACGCACCCCATGGCCTCGCCGATCAGCCCGCCGACCGGCGCCGAGAGGATGAACACCAGCAGGAATCCCAGGCGGGCCACCAGCGCTCCGGCAATGATCGCCAGCGGTAGCCCGACCAACAAGCCGTACAGGATGTGCTGGGGGCGGGCGATATAGACCGTGGGCCGCCCGACACTGGCGCACTTTTTGCACTTGATGCCCACCGGCGTGCGCACCTGACATTTGGGGCAGATCGGGTCGAGACAGCGCGCGCAGCGGATCAGCGTCTCGGTATGGGGGTGGTTGACGCAGTAGATGACCTCGGGTTCTAGCCGTTGGTCGGACGTTCCTGCCATCCCAACCTCCGCAGCGCCGATTCGTAAAAGTAGCCATCATCTCCGAACCGCACAAAGCGCGCGGTGTTCTTGCTCGCTTTGCAGCTCACCCAGTCGGCCGGGCGCAACGCCATGTCGATCTGCCCGTCGACAGTGAACATGGCGCCATCGCCGCGCTCCAAACGCAACACCACCTCGCGTACGGGCGGGACCACCAGCGCATTGACAAAGCTGAGGTGCGCCGAAATCGGGGTAATGATCATGGCGCTCATGTCTGGACCTACGATCGGTCCCCCCGCCGCCAGGTTGTAGGCGGTGCTCCCCGTGGGCGTGGCGATCAGGATGCCATCGCTGTCGACCGTGATGGCATGGTGACCGTCGACGTTTACCGCCACATGCACCATGCGCGAGACCAAGCCGCGCGCCAGCACCACATCGTTGATCGCCTCAGCCTTGAGCAACACCCTCGGGCCACGATGGAGCTCGGCGCAGAGCATCATGCGCGATTCGACGTGATAGTGCCCCTCCAGCATCAGCGGCAGCCGATCCTCGAGTTGCTCCGGCTCGACCTCGGCCAAAAAGCCCAGGCGTCCCAGATTGACGCCCAGGATGGGAAGACCGTGGTGCGCGACGGTGCGCACGCAGCGCACAATGGTACCGTCGCCACCAAAGGTCATCACCAGGTCCAGCCCAGGCGCGGCGGCGCGGAGGGCCTCCTCGTCGTCGATATCGCCAAGCCAGACGGTCACGCCGGCCGCTTTGAGCCAGGCGTGCGTCCTCTCGGCCCAGAGCCGCGAATCGTCGCGCTCCGGATAGTAAAGCAGGCCTATGGTGTCCATCTCAGTCCAATCGGGCGCGTACCGCGCTCAGGATGCCGGCCTGCGGCAGCGACTGACGCTCACCGTCGCGCATATCCTGCAGACGTATGGTGCCCTGCGCCATCTCGTCCTCTCCCAGCACCAGCGCGATTCGGGCGCCGCTCTTGTTGGCGCCGCGCAATTGCGCCTTGATCGAGCGATCGCCAAAGCCCATGCTGGCGCGCACTCCCTCGGCGCGCATGGCCGTCAAGAGCTCAATGGCCCGCACTTTGGCCTCGCCACCGCGGTAGATCAACGCGACCTGCGTCTGGGGGAGACCGGGCACCACGATGTTCTGCTCCTTCATGGTCAGCACCAGTCGCTCAACACCCGAGCCAAAACCAATACCAGGGGTATGGTCTCCGCCCAGTTGCTCGGCCAGTCCATCATAGCGACCGCCGCCGCAGACCGCATTCTGCGACCCAATCCCCTGCGCCCAGACCTCAAACACCGTCTTGGTGTAGTAATCGAGTCCGCGCACCAGGCGATGGTTGATGGTGTAGGGGCGCTCCAGGGCATCCAAGAAACGCCGCAGATCGGAGAAATGCTGTTCACACTCTTGGCAGAGGTGATCCTGAATGTGTGGCGCCTCGGCGATGATCGGCTGACAGCTCGGCGTCTTGCAGTCGAGCAACCGCAGCGGATTCCGCTCCAGGCGCCGCTTGCAGTCCCCGCAGATTGCGTCCTCATGTCGGCGGTAGTAGCGCACCAGCTTTTTGACATAGCCGGGACGGCAATTAGGACAGCCGGTACTGTTGAGTTGAAAGGCCAGCCCCTCGAAACCGAGGTTGAGATAGAGCTGCCAGGCCACCGACATGACCTCGAGGTCCACCGCGGGATCGACCGTGCCGATAGCTTCAATATCGAACTGGGTATGCTGACGATAGCGCCCGGCCTGCACCCGCTCATAGCGAAAGATCGGGCCGATGGTATAGAGCTTGACGGGCTGGGGCAGCGTTTTGAAACCATGCTGCAGATAGGCGCGCACCAGGCCGGCGGTGAATTCGGGTCGAAGCGTGATATCGCGTCCGCCCTTGTCTTGGAACGAGTACATCTCCTTGTCGACGATGTCGGTGCCCTCGCCGACGCCGCGCACATAGAGCGAGGTCTCTTCAAAGATGGGCACATCGATCCGCTGATAGCCAAACTGGCCCGTTACCGCCCGAATCTGGACGCGTAGATGCTCCCAGTAGGGCTGATCCTCAGGTAGGATGTCGATGGTCCCACGCGGCGCCACATACATGATCTGCCTCCTGCAAGCGAACTCGACCCACATTATAGACCCAAGCGGGGTGTGAGTCTATCGGGGAGGGGTCAAGACCCAAAGGAGCCTCGCAAGGTGCCGTCTGCGCAAACCCAAGCGGTGCGCGATCGCGACTGAGCGATCCTGAGGGAGGGGGTTCCTTCCTTCAGAATGCTGCGCACTCTGCCCCACGGATAGCTCACAGCCATTGCCCACACCTCATAGTGACAGCCGTATGCGTTTGTCATCCCGAGGGTACTCGCGAGGGATCCCTAGGTTGCGCTACATCATCCACAAGCCATAACTCGATGCACGCTGTTGCACCAATTGTCGAAAGCGTTTCTGCCAAGCACCTGGAGCCACTAAAGCGCCAACACGCTGGCAAGCGATCCCCCGGGTGGAACTCGCCCGGTCCTTCGACCACAGCCCCATACATTATGTCATCCCGAGCAAAGCGAGGGATCGCCCAGTGTCACTATGTCAGGCCTTGCGTCCGCCGCAGACCCGCCTATCGCACCTGTCCGCTAACCATAGCTTCCATACTGCTCGACCGCCTCGAAAAAGGCGACAATGTTCTCCCACGGCACCTCGGGTTCGAGGGTATGGGTCGGCGCGATCAAATAGCCGCCGCCGTCGCCCAGTGTGTCGATCAGGCGCCGCGTCTCGTCACGCACCGCTTGGGCTGTGCCAAAGGGCATGGTCGTCTGAATACCCATGCCCCCGAAAAAGGCCAGCCGGTCGCCATAGAGTCGCTTGACCTCGGCCACGTCCAGACACTCGGGCTGTACGGGGTTGAGCACATCAATGCCGATCTCGGCCAACTCGGGGATGACCGCCGAAATGTCGCCGTCCGAATGGTAGATGATCAGCAACTCGCGGTTGACAGCCTTGGCGGCAGCGATGACGCGCGCCCAGCGGGGCTTGAACCAGGTGCGCCAGGTATTGGGGCTCATCATCATGCCGCGCTGCGTGCCGATATCATCCCCAGTGTGGATCGCGTCCACACCGGCCTTGGCGAGCTGCACCGCCTTGTGCAGCTGCCGCGTGGTGACCTCTTCCAACAGACGCTCGGCAAAGGGCCGATTGACGCTCAAGTCGATAAACAGCTGCTCCATGGAGCGCATGTACCACGAGGTCTCGAATATATGGCCCAGGTGCCCGGTACAAAAGTACCCCTGGTCGTGCCAGTCAGCCACCTCCTCGGCCAGGCCGGCATAGCGCACACCGTCGAAATAGTCGGGAAAGGGCCAATCGTCCAGATCGGATACCTCGCGCAACGGCGCCATCAGATGGACATACTCGGTAAAATGGTAGAACGACCCTGGCTTTTCGGCCAGACCCCACTCGCTGATGGTCGTGCCCTTGGGTAGATCGGGAGGCAGATAGCGCGCAAAATCGGGCACCACCTCGGGCGGACGGATGCCGACATAGCGCATCTCGAGGTCAAAGGCCTCTTGCGGCATCTGACCCGTGCGCGCACGCACCTGCTCGAGCTGATGGGGCACAAAGGTGGCGTGTTTGGGCACTCGGTCCGGCACCTGACGGCGCCAGGTGGTCCGTACCCGTTCGCGAGGCGTCATGGCCGTCATAACAATCTCTCCAGATGCAAAAAAGAGGCCCCAAAGGGCCTCACGGAAAACATGCCGAACAGCGCCTAGTTTTTGCTCAACGCAAGGCCCGCAAGATCGGGGAGCTTGTCCAGAACGTCAAAGCTAGCCCATTGTCCATCGGCATCGCCCACGTTGAAAATGGCAAACCCGAGCACATAGTCATCCTGCCGCAACTGGTCGTCATACCAGGAAAGCTGGCTCTGATAGCTCTCCCAAGTCTGGCTCTCGACACCCTCGGGCAGCGAATCGCCGAACTCTCGCCAGCCAAACACGGGCGGATCGAGGCGCAGAACGCCACCATCGATGCCGGCCTCGGTCACCACCACCGGGACCATCAGATCGTTCGGCCGCATATAGTGCTCGACCCAAAAGCGATAGCGCAGCGTGAGCGCGCCAAAGGCGGGGTTATCCTCGTGGCCCGGGATGCCAGCACCGACGCCGTCCTGCATGCTCGGCGCCGAATACTCGTGAACGGCGAGCACGCCGCCATACGCTTTGGCAGCTTCGAGAGCCGGTAGGAACTCGGCAAACACGTCAGCCTCGGGGCAGCCGGCCGAAAAATTCCCGATCGCGGCTTTGAGGCCCAACTCGGACATGGCGATCACGCGCTCGGCCTCATAGGCCGCGTACCACTCCATCTGCCATAACTCGTCGATCACCGGCTCATTCCATCCAAGCCAGTAGTCGACGCCCTGGTTGGCGAGATAGGTGGCCGCATTGGCGTTGACAAACTCGCGAGCGCGATAGACAGGATGATCGTTAAAAGACTGATCGCCTTCCAACAAACGCCCGATAGTCACCGTCTCGGGGGAGGCGGCCTTGACCTCGGCCAGCCAGCCAACATCACCCACGGCTACCACCACCGCCGGCTGAACCTCGCGGACAAACTTCATAATGTCGGGAGAGGCATTGCGCGTCACGTGCAGACCCAGTTTGCTGCGCCCCAAAGGCTGCGCGGGCTGGGGAACCTCGGGAACCGAGACCAAATAGGCCTCCATCTCGGCGGTCAAGGGGATATCCCAGACCGTTACCGACCCGGCCGCACCGCAGTCCATCAGGATCGAGCCAATGCCGTCAGCCAGACTGATCTCGAGTTGATGACATGCGCCAGCAATCGCGCCCTCGGGAAACTCGATCACGACACCGACCGTCTCATGCGGGCCGATTGCCCCGGGCACCCAATCGTGAACGATTTCGCTCAGCTCGGGGTCCTCGGGGAGATAGCGATCCAGCACATAGACCGCAGGCATGGTCCAAGGGGAGAGGTTGGTGAGGGTGACAATATAGCGATAGGTGAGACCCTGCCAGCCAGTGGCCTGAACCACCAAGCTATGCTCGGCCGCGGGGGGCTGCAGAGAGCTGGTCCCCGCAACGCGCGACTCGATCACCTGTGGTGAGAGTTCATCGGCGTTGACCACACCGACGCCCACTGCCAAGAGCAACAGCAGCGCGATTAGGCCTCTGGTTAGCTTGCGACCTCGAACCATTCGTTGTCAACCTATCGTCGGGAAGACTCAGACCACCCACCCATCAGGATTGCGGTCGCCTGGCGATAGTAGAGACGCCTAACGAGCGAGATGGTTACGGCCATCGCCCCACCCGCTCGTGTGAACCCATTATAGCGGACATTGAGCACACAAACAAGCGTCGCGGCGTAAACACTGCATGAAAATGCCTGCAACGCAGGTCTCTGCGTGCCCCACCACCCTATTCTAGCACGCCGAGGTAACATCAGCGTTACAGAATGTTACAATCAGCTATCAATCTATTCAGATTCCGCCATCTCGGGCGCCACATAGCCCAGTCGTCGGTCGCTCTCGGCATCGAACAGCAGCACGGCCTCGGGCGGGATGGTCACATCCACCTGCCAACCCGTGTTGATCATCGCGTCGAGGGGCATCTGCACACCAAAGATCACGTCACCGGCCTGCACATTGATCAGTTGATAGTGGCGGGCGAAATTGGGCTCGGCGTTGAGCACCTCGGCAGGGATGATCAGCGAGTCGCCCGGTCGGCCTCGATCGAGGTCCAGGGTGGCCTCAGAGCTGCGGAATCCGACGATCAGTTTCTGCCCTGGGGTCACCAAGTCTCGCAGGTGCTCTGGAATCGGCACTGTGCCCATTTCGCTGGTCAGCGTACCGTCCGGCTGGGCCGTCCAGCCCTGGATCATGTTCATCGGCGGCAAGCCCAGGAACCCGGCCACAAAGGCCGTGGCAGGGTTGGTGGTAATCTGGCCATAGGTTCCGAGCTGCTCGATCTTGCCGTCCTTCATCACCGCGATGCGGTCGCCGAGGGTAATCGCCTCGGTCTGGTCGTGGGTGACATAGATGGCGGTGATCTCGAAACGGTGCAGCAGCCGCTTGATCTCGACGCGGGTGTTGGTGCGCAGCTTGGCATCGAGGTTGGACAGGGGCTCGTCGAACAAAAAGAGGCGTGGATCGCGCACAATGCAGCGCCCGATGGCCACGCGCTGTTGCTGCCCACCGGAGAGCTTGCCTGGCTTGCGCGAGAGCAGCGTATCAAAGCCGATCCCCATAATGT
>Ga0180436_10001649_pt1 | contig 21657 bp, 22 predicted proteins | sample SS_ome_2_FD_132434 | JGI IMG/M metagenome (GOLD analysis project Ga0180436, IMG submission 132434) | Hypersaline lake sediment archaeal communities from the Salton Sea, California, USA - SS_3_S_2 metaG | ecosystem: Environmental > Aquatic > Non-marine Saline and Alkaline > Hypersaline >... | reverse complement strand
CTGCGCGGCGGGTAGACCGACATATCCGGTGCAGCTACGCGAAGCCCCCGCACGATGCGTGCGGGGGCTCTTGCGTTGTCTGCGTCTATGGACCGGGTCCGGCGACGGTACGGCGACCGTGCGGCGCGGCTACTTCGCTTCGCGCAGCTTCCGGCGCTCTTCGACGATCTCCTCCGCGATCGCAAACGGGACCGCCTCGTAGTGCTCGAACGTCATCGTGAACTCGCCTCGCCCGCTGGTGATGTTTCGAAGCTCGGATGAGTACCCGAACATCTCCGCGAGCGGCACGTGGGCGCGGATGATGCTCGCCTTGCCGCGCGACTCCATGTCGATGATCTTCCCGCGCTTGCCGCAGAGGCTGCCGGTCACGGCTCCCGTGTGGTCCTCGTGTGCGGTTACCTCAACACTCATCACCGGTTCCAGGAGCTCCGGTCCGGCCTTGCGGCACGCCTCGCGGAAGCCGGCGCTGGCGCAGGTGCGGAACGCCATCTCCGATGAGTCGACATCGTGCGACGAGCCGTCGGTCAGCACGACCTTGACGTCGACCATCGGGAACTGGGCGTACGGACCTTCCACCATCGCGTCGACGATACCCTTCTCGACCGCCGGGATGTACTCACGCGGGATGCGACCGCCGACGACCTTATTGTCGAACGAGAACCCGTAGCCCGGACCACCGGGCTCGATGGTGAACTTGATGTGCGCGTACTGGCCGTGACCGCCCGTCTGCTTCACATGCTTGTAGTCGTGGTCGACGGAGGCGGTGATGGTCTCCCGGTAGGCGACCTGCGGGCGTCCGACCTTCGTCTGGACGCCGAACTCGCGCTTGAGGCGGTCCACGATGATGTCGAGATGAAGCTCGCCCATCCCGGAGATGACGACATCGCCGGTCTCCTCATCCGCGCGAACCGTGAACGTCGGGTCTTCCTCGGCGAGCCGGATGAGCGCCTTGCTGAGATTGTCGCGATCGGTGCGGCTCTCCGGCGTGACCGCCATGTCGATGACGGGCGCGGGGAACTCGATGCTCTCGAGCATGATCGGGTGGTCTTCGCTGCAGATGGTGTCGCCGGTCCGTGTGTCGCCGAGTCCGACGACGGCGCCGACCTCACCGGCGTGCAGCTGGTCGACCGCCTCTCGGTTGTCGGCGTGCATCTCGAAGATGCGGCCGATGCGCTGCCGCTTCTCGCGCGTCGAGTTGTAGTACGTGTCTCCCGCCTTGAGGACGCCGGAGTAGACGCGGACGTAGGTGAGCTTGCCCATGTGCTTGTCGGCCTGCACCTTGAACGCGAGCGCGGCCAGCGGGCTGTCGTCGGTCGGGTGCCGGACGATCTCCGCGTTGCTCTCGAGCTTCGTCCCGATGACGGGGGGCAGATCGAGCGGGGAGGGGAGATAGTCGATGATGGCATCCAGCAGACGGCGGACGCCCTTGTTCCTGAACGCCGCGCCGCAGAGCACCGGGATGATGTCGCCGGCGATGGTCGCCCTGCGCATGGCGGCCACGCACTCCCCACGGGACGGGACCTCACCCTCGAGGAACTTCTCCATGAGGTGGTCGTCCTGTTCGCTGATGCGTTCGATCATGGTCGCTTCCGCGGCGCGCGCCTTCTCGCAGAGCTCCTCGGGGATCTCCTCCTCGCGGATGTCGACGTCCTTCTCCTTCTGGTCGTAGTAGACGGCCTTCATGTCGACCAGGTCGATGATACCGACGAACTCGTCCTCGGCGCCGATGGGGAGAACGACGGGCACCGCGTTCGCGCCGAGCTCACCCTGGATGTCCTTGACCACGCGGTCGAAGTCCGCGCCGATGCGGTCCATCTTGTTGATGAACGCGATGCGGGGCACACGGTACTTCTCGGCCTGGCGCCAGACCGTCTCGGACTGCGGCTGGACGCCGCCGACCGCGCAGAAGAGCGCGACGGTGCCGTCGAGCACGCGGAGCGACCGCTCGACCTCGGCGGTGAAGTCGACGTGACCCGGAGTGTCGATGATGTTGATGCGGTGGTCCTTCCAGTAGGCGGTCGTCGCGGCGGACGTGATGGTGATGCCGCGCTCCTGCTCCTGGACCATCCAGTCCATCGTCGCCTCGCCGTCGTGGACCTCTCCCAGGCGGTGCGTTCGGCCCGTGAAGAAGAGGATCCGCTCGGTGGCGGTCGTCTTGCCGGCGTCGATGTGGGCCGTCACGCCGACGTTGCGGACCTTGTCCATGCTCGTGCGAGGCATCGTGTTCTCCAGTCGTTCTCGGGGAGACCCGGCGTCGGGCTAGCGGTAGAGCGCCTTGATCGTTCCCCAGTTCCTGTTCTCGATGGCCGTCTCAGCGCCTTCGAGGTGAAAGGCCATATCATAGTCCCAGTCGCCCGGGAATCCAGCAAGGTCTGCAAATGAGGTCCAGCGGTCGGCCGAGAGGCGCGCATCCTCGATCCACGGGTGCTCGAGCTGGGCGTTCCCCTCAGCCTGGGCCCAGAACCACTCGCCCTCCGTGAGGCTCTGCGAGACCATCTGGACGCTGACGCAGTACCGCTGTCCGGCGCTCACCTGGACCGGATCGATGGTTGCGCTGTACTCGGTGAGCCCGTGCGGACCCTGCGTCTCAGCGAAGTCGGTGACGAAGGCCTCGCCGATGAGGTCGGTCGGCAGGTGCGTGAGCGGGTGACAGAGGTAGACGCGGATGGCGAAGACCTCCGCGGGCTGGCCCGCGCAGTCGACCGAGAGGGTGTAGGGGCTTGTCGCGCCCTGGTAGCCCTCGACCACGAGGAAGTACGTCCCGGCATCGTCGAGGTGGACCGCCAGCGTGCTGTCGGCGTTCGCCAGACACGAGTCCTCGCTGCAGTCGGTGAGGAGGAACAGGTCCAGGTCTCCGGTCATGCCCGTCAGCCTGACGGTCAGATCGATGTCCGGACCCGGGATCGGGAGCTCGTAGAGCATCTCCGGACCGGTCTCGTGCCAGATGGGACTGCACCCGGAGTACCACTCCACATCGTAGTGCCCGAGCGCGTTCGTGCTCGAGACCACCGACCCGCAGGGGAGGAGCTCGGGGTTCGAGCAGTTGAGGTAGCGGTCGTGGTCGCGCGGGAGCGTTGCCGCGTCCGCGGGCCGTGTATCCTGCTCCCGGTCGTCACCCGTGTCGACCCGGCCCCACCACGTGACTCCAGTGATGTTGTAGTCGGAGGTCGGAACGAAGTCGTCCGCGACCTCGGCGTAGATCGGTGCCTCGGTCGAGAACTGGCTCGGCGCCAGCCCGGGTGTGCCGGGGGGCTGGATCCATATGGTCTCGGCCCGCGCGGCCGGGGCCGTCAGCGCGACGGTCATCGAGGCGGCCAGCAGTGCTGCGAAGATGATAGTGCGTGTCAAGATACTTGCCTCCAGTGGGAGTCGCCGGTTCGCCCGACATCCTGCCACGGGGCGCGAATGACCGCAAGGGATTCCGCGCGGGTGTCGTGTGAGGACTCAGTTGGGACGCAGGATCGGGGATGGAGCGTGTCGCCCGGTCAGCGGAGCAGCACGGCCTTGCCGTGGGCCACGCCGGCGTCTGTGACCGTCCGGAGGAAGTAGACGCCGGAGGGGAGCGGCCGGCCGCCGTCGCCGGTTCCGTCCCAGACGACGCCGCAGGTCAGGCTCGCGGCATCGAGCGTCCGGACGAGCCGCCCGGAGACGTCGTGGACGCGCAGGGGACCCGAGGCTCCGGGCTCGTCGCACGTGACGGTCACGCGTCCTGTGAACGGGTTGGCCGAGAAGGCCAGACTCGGAGTGCGAGACGGCGTCGGTGAGACAGCGGGAGCGACGACATCGGTGGACGGGTCGAGGATGACGAAGTGGACCTCGGTGTTCGCCTGGGAGGGGCCGCGCGCCCACGCCATCGCAACGCGGCCGTCGGCGAGCGTGACCGGGTGCGGCTGGGTGTCCCACCCCGCATACGGCAGCCATGGCAGCTCGTTCGACCATGCTGTGCCGTCAACGCAGTCGCGCGTGAACAGCTCGTACGGGTTCCCACCGGTCGAGGTCGCGTAGAAGAGACCGTAGCTCCCGTCGGCGAGTTCGAGTGGGAACGAGTCGTGCGAGTTCATCGTGGTCGTGACCCGGTTCTCGCCGCTCCAGCTCACGCGGTCGCTCGACGTCTTCGTGAAGATGTCGATCTGGTAGTAGTAGATGCCCGTGCGTCGCTGGTAGCTGAGGACGTACGTTCCGTCGGAGTGACGCATGATGCGGTTGAGGGAGCCGGTGCTCACGTTCGTCCGGTCCTGGTCCCACGCGGCGCCGTCGGTCGAGTGCGCGACGTACCCGCCGTTACTGAGCACGTCGTACGCCATCGTCAGCGCGCCGTCGCTCTCGACGCAGACGGTCGGGTTGACGAGGTTCTCGGTCGACCACCCGAGCGCGACGATCCCGTTCCTCGTCCATGCGAATCCATCCGGAGAGGATGCCATGTGGATGCGGTAGCCGCCGGTCTCGTCCGAGAGATAGTAGATCTGGAACGTCCCGTCGCCGAGCTGGACGAGTGCCGGGTGCCGCTCATTGCCTGCGGTCCCCACAGCGAGGGTGGGAGTCGTCCAGGTCGAGCCGTCATCCGAGAACGTGACCAGGATGTCGCCGTTCTCGAAGTTCGCGTCGAGCCGCTCATACGCGATCATGAGAGTCCCGTCGGCGAGCTGGGCGAGGGACGGCATGTAGTTCTGGTGCGTATCGTCGGTGACCTGCACGATATCGTAGGCGCCGGCGGTCGGGGTGAGGCAGAGCAGGGCGACTGCGGCCGGCAGGATGGTGCGGCAAACGGAGGATCTCATAGGTGTCTCCCGGGGAGTGGTCTCGCGATACGGCCGCGCCATGGGACGCTCGTTTCCAGTGTACCACGATGTCGACCGGGGCGGAACACGCTGTCCCGTGGCGGCTTGACTCCGGGTAGGGCTCCTGTTAGCATTCATTGGCTGTACCACACGCGAACCAGGGGGGGATCGTGTTCAGGAAGAAGCCGAAGGACGAGAAGAAGGGCGAGCGACCGAAGTCCGGCCTCATCATGGTCAAGAACGGTGAGAAGCGAGAGGTCAGCTTCGAGGAGCTGGCGCTTTCCAACACGCTTTCGCTCGAGGCTCTCGTCCGCGTGCTCTCGCGCAACGGCAACATCGACCCTGGTGAGCTGCTCAAGGAGATGGAGAAGGTCAAGACCGAGCGTTTCCGGGACGGCATGCCGCCGGTGCCCGACGACGATCTGAAGCACTAGGAGGCGTACCAGATGCTGTTTCTGATGATGCTGTTCCCGGACGTCGCGCACGCGATGGGTGTCTCCGGAGCCGAGGGAGCGCAGCAGGGCGGTGGGACGAGCATGCTCATCATGCTCGTGGCCATCTTCGCCATCTTCTACTTCCTCATGATCCGTCCCGAGTCGAAGCGCCGCAAGGAGCGCCAGGCGATGCTCGACGCGCTGAAGCGCGGCGACAAGATCGTCACGCTGGGCGGGCTCTATGGCGAGGTGCAGGACGTTCACGACGACAAGATCGTCGTCAAGATCGCGGACAATGTGAAGGTCGAGATCTCCAAGTCGGCCGTCAACGCAGTGAGGGAGTAGCAGGTCCAATGGCCATCCTCGAAGTCGTCAAACACGGTCACCCTGTCCTGGTCGAAGGGGTCAAGCACGTCGAGGAGATCGACGACGAGATTCGCACGCTCGTCGACGACATGATCGACACCATGCGGAACGGTGAGACGCCGGCCGTCGGACTGGCGGCGCCGCAGGTCGGTCGCGCCATGGCGATCTTCGTGGCCGAGCCGCCCCCGGACTACGAGGGCACCGAGGCCGTCCACGACGGGGCCGTCGTCATGATCAACCCGGAGATCATCCTCGGGTCGGGTCACACGGTTGTCGAAGAGGGTTGCGTCAGCTGTCCGGGGATCACCGCGGACGTCGAACGGCCGGCCCGTGTCGTCATCAAGGGGCTGGACATCGACGGGAACGAGGTGAAGCTGGATGTCGATGGCGCGCTCGCGCGGATCTTCCAGCACGAGTACGATCATCTCCAGGGGAAGTTCTTCTTCGACCACGTCAATCCCCTCAAGAGGCAGCTCCTCAAGTCGAGGATCAGGAGAACATAGGCGGAGCCACTCCGCCCAGGTGAGTTGCCGACATGCGTATCGTCTTCATGGGGACCCCGGACTTCGCGGTCCCCTCTCTCAAGAGCCTCCATGCGGCCGGGCACGAACTCGTGCTCGTCGTGACGCAGCCGGACCGCCCTGCCGGTCGCGGCAGGAAGCTCACATCCCCACCCGTCAAGACCGCCGCGCTCGAACTCGGACTCCCGGTGGACCAGCCGGAGAGCGTCAACACCGATGAGTTCACGGCGCGACTCACAGAACTCGCGCCCGACCTGTTTGTGGTCGTGGCGTTCGGACAGATCCTCAGACAGAAGCTGCTCGACATCCCGCCACAGGGATCGGTGAACGTTCACGGTTCGCTGCTGCCCGACTACCGCGGCGTCGCGCCGATCAACTGGGCCGTCGTCAACGGTGAGACCGAGACCGGTGTGACGACGATGTACATGGCACGGACAGTCGACACCGGCGCCATCATCCAGAAACGCGCCACGCCCATCGGTCCGGACGAGACGGCGGGCGAGCTCTATGACCGGCTCTCGAACCTGGGCGGCGAGCTCATCGCCGACACCGTCGGGCTCATCGCCCGTGGCGAGGCGCCGCGTATCGAGCAGGGTACGCCGGGCGTCGGCTACGCACGGAAGCTCAAGCGTGCCGATGGCATCATCGACTGGACGCTGCCCGCGAAGCGCGTGCACGACCATATCCGTGGCATGACGCCGTGGCCCGGCGCGACGACGAGGTTCGGCAAGCGGATGCTGCTCGTGACGCGGTCCGTCGTCGGACGTTCGGGTGAGAGCGCGGCGCCGGCCGAGCCGGGCACCATCCTCTCGCTCGGCGACGGTATCGAGGTTGCGGTCGACGACGGCTCCGTCCGCCTGCTCGAGGTCAAGCCCGAGGGCAAGCGTGCGATGGCCGCCGACGAGTTCGCACGCGGATACCGGCCGGAGGTGGGCGACCGGCTTGGAGATGGGGAGGGGGCGTGAGTCTCGGCGAGAAGAGACTCTTCATCCTCATGTCAGCGGGCGGTCTTGTCCTCCTCGCCGCGCTGGCCTTCCTCGCGTGGTACTTCATCTCGCCCCGGCTCGCGGACTTCTATCCCGGACTTCCCGGGATCATCGGGATCGCCGCGCTCCTCGCGTCGTTCGTCGTCGGCATCGGCCTTCTGCTCGTCGCGCTGTCGGCCCTGACCGGACGTCGCATGCTTGTCGGCCAGCGCGTCACGTCGACCGTCACCCGCATCCTGTTCCCGCCCGTCCTCATGCTCTCGAGCATCCTCGGCATCGACCGCGACCGCGTGAAGCGGTCGTTCATCGCCGTGAACAACGCGCTTGTGGAGGCGGGACGACCGGGAAAGGGAGCGAGCCGCGTCCTGTTGCTCCTGCCACACTGCCTCCAGGCGACGGACTGCCCGCACAAGATCACCGGCGGGCTCATCGAGAACTGCCGGGGGTGTGGTCGTTGCGTCATCGCCGGACTGCTCGAACTCGCCAATGAGCACGGGCTGTCGCTCGCGGTAGCGACGGGCGGAACGCTCGCGCGTCGGGTCATCAAGGAGCAGAAGCCGGAGGCGATCGTGGCGGTCGCCTGCGAGATGGATCTCACCAGCGGCATCCGGGACAGCTACCCGCTCCCGGTCTACGGCGTCCTCAACGAGCGACCGCACGGCCCGTGTCGTGACACGACCGTCGACCTGGCGGCCGTGCGGGCGGCGATCGCGATGTTCGGCGTCGCCTCCCGGGGAGGGGCGCGATGACCGCCCGGGAACGCGCGCTGAGAGTGCTCAACGAGTGGGACTCAACGCTCGAGCCGATCGACGCGATCGTTGACGGCGTACTGCGGCAGAAGGAACTGCCTCGCCTCGACAAGACGCTGATCCAGGCGCTGTCGTACGGGGTGATGCGGTGGAAGGGACGCATCGACTGGACGCTCGACCAGTACGTCAAGGGCGGGGTGCGGTCGCTGCCGGTCCCGATCCGCAACGCGCTCCGGCTCGGGTTCTACCAGATCGAGTTCCTCGACCGCATCCCGCCTCACGCGGCCGTCAACGAGTCGGTCCGTCTCGCCAGGAAGTACGGCCACAAGGGAACGGCCGGGCTGGTCAACGCCGTGCTCCGGAACATTCTCACCAGTCTCAGACCCGACTTCCCCGACCGCGAGAAGGACCCGGTGGGGTACGTGAGCGTCTTCTACTCGCATCCCCGCGTGCTCGTCGCGCGTTGGATCGAGCGCTACGGCATCGAGCAGACCATCCTGTTGTGCGAGTATGACAACCAGGTGCCGAGAATGGTCTTCCGCGCGAACGGCCTGAAGTGCTCGGCCGACGCGCTTGCCGAAGCGCTCGCGAGCAGGAGCGTGCGAACGAGACCCGGCCGCTACTTCTCCGAATGCCTCGAGGTCGTCGGCGGAGGGGACATCACGGAGCTCCCGAGCTTCTGGAACGGCGAGTTCCTGGTCCAGGATGAGGCGACGCTGGCGTCCGTGAAGCTGCTCGATCCGAAGCCCACGGAATGCGTCGTCGACCTCTGCGCGGCGCCCGGCGGAAAGACGACCTTCATCGCGGAGCTCATGGAGAACCGCGGGAGGCTGATCGCGCACGATGTCGTCTCGCTCCGCGTGACGAGGCTCGAGGCGAACATCAAGCGTCTTGGCGTGACGAACTGCGAAGTGATCCAGACCCCCGCGTCGTCAAGAGGGCTGGCTGACCCGGTCCAGGTGGGCAAGTCGAGGGCTCTCAGACGTCACGCCGACGATCCGCTGCCAACGGGATTCGCGCCCGACGCGGTGCTTGTCGATGCGCCGTGCACGGGTACGGGGACGCTCGCGAGACGTGTGGACTCGCGCTGGAAGTTCGATCTGACGGCGCGGCCGCGCGGCAAGGCCTACGTCGAGGACCACGAGAGGTATCATCCCCGGGGGATCTTCGCGAAGCAGTCGAGCCGGCAGCTCAAGCTTCTGAGCGAGGCTGCCGATATCCTCAAGGTGGGGGGCCGCATCGTCTACAGCACGTGCAGTCTCGAGCCAGAGGAGAACGAGAAGGTCGTCGAACGGTTCCTTGCGAAGCGGCCGGAGTTCACGCTGGAAGACCCGACGCCGTACGTTCCCAAGATGTTCGTCGATGGGTTCCATGTTAGAATACTGCCTCACAAGCACGCGATCGATGGAGCGTTCGCGGCCCGGCTCGTGAAGCACCACGAAGGGAAGAAGCGATGAGCGAGTGGATCTTGGAACCTCTGAAGGTGGTCCACGTCATCCGGCGCGTCGGGTTCTATGCCTCCGCCGTGGTGGCGGCGTTCGTCGCGACGTTCATCCTGGTCAACTACATCGTCATGCCGATGATGGTCCGCAAGGGTGACCTCGTGCCGGCGCCGGATCTCATCGGGCGTACGTTCGTGGAGGCGACGGCGGCCGCGAAGGACGTCGGTCTGGGCATCCGCGTCGACACGGAACGCCCCGACCCGGACGTTCCGGCCGGATGCGTGCTCGAGCAGGTCCCCAGCCCGGGGACCGACATCAAGTGTGGGCGCACCGTCGCGGTCGTGACGAGTACGGGGCTCGATCTGAGAACGGTTCCGCGTCTGGCAGGCCTCCCGGCGCGACAGGCGCAGATCGACGCCGAGAGCGCCGGGTTCACGGTCTCCGAGATCGTCGAGGTCCACGCGCCGGGTGTCGAGCGCGGGAACGTCGTCGGGAGTGATCCTGGTGGCGGCGCCGTGCTTCCTGCGGGAACCGGGCTGCGGCTCGTCGTGAGTCTCGGACCGAAGCCGCTCGAACTCGTGATGCCGTCGCTCATCGGGAAGACGCCGGAGGAAGCCCGCGTCATCGCGGAGGGTCTCGGACTCGTCGTTCGTTCAACGAAGTACGAGCGGGGCCGCAGACGCAGCACGGCGCTCCGGGATGTGGTCATCGTGCAGGAGCCGCCGGCCGGCGCGCGCGTGCACGAGGGCGACGGGATCACGCTTCGTATCGGGAAGGGTTAGCGCGAAGAAAGCCGGCGCGCGGTTGCGTCGGACCAGTAGACCCAGGGAAGGAGCACTCGGAGCATGGGCACCGGACGGATCCAGATCGCGCCGTCGATCCTCGCGGCCGACTTCACGCGGCTCGGCGATGAGCTCAAGCGCATTGAGGACGGCGGAGCCGACCTCATCCACGTCGACGTCATGGACGGGCATTTCGTCCCGAACCTGACGATGGGACCGTTCATCGTCGAGGCCGTCCGACGCGCGACCAGTCTCCCGATCGACGCGCATCTGATGATCACGGAGCCCGAGCGCTACGCGCAGACGTTCATCGACGCGGGTGCCGACTACGTCGTCTTCCATACCGAGGTTGCCGACGACCCGCGTCCACTGCTCGACGCCATCCGCGAAGGTGGCGCGAAGCCGGGTCTCTCGATCAACCCGCCGACCCCGGGCGAGCGGATCGAGCCGTGGCTTCCGTACCTGGACATGGTCCTCGTGATGACCGTCAACCCGGGGTTCGCCGGCCAGAGCTTCATGGCCGACGTCATGCCGAAGCTCAGACGAATCGCCGAGGTCAAGCGCCGGCAGGGCCTCGACATGCTCATCGAGGTCGATGGCGGGGTCTCGGTGAAGACGGCCCCGACGGTCGCTACGAACGGGGGAGAGGTTCTCGTGGCCGGCTCCGCCGTGTTCTGCGCGGACGATCCGGCCACGGCGGTCGGTGCGATCCGCGACGCGGCCGAGGGCGCCCGGCTGTGATCTCGCGTGACGAGCACGCGCCGCGCTTCACGCTCGATGGGTTCGGACCGATCCTCGCCGCCGCGATCCACGACGGACATGCTGTCCGGCCATCACTCCTGAGCATCATGAACATCACTGAGGCGCAGCGACTGCGCGACGAGGATCCGTACACCGGACGGCTCACCGTCGTGGGCGACGCGCGTCTCGTCATCCGCACCTCGCGATTCGAGGTCGACGTGAACCGCACGCGTGCAGAGTGCGTCTACCTCACGCCCGCGGATGCGTGGGGGCTCGACGTCTGGCGCGAGCGGCCGGGCGAAGCCGAGCTGGAGCGATCGTACGCGCTTCACGACGCCTTCTACGCGTCGATCGGGGAGTTCCTCGAGCGGATCGAGCGGGAGCACGGTCTGCTCGTTGTTCTCGACCTCCACAGCTACAACCACATGCCCGATGGGCCCGACGGACCACCGGCCGACCCGGAGCGGAACCCCGTTGTGATCGTGGGGACCGGCAACACGGACGCGGAGCGGTGGCGCGATCTCATCGACCGGTTCATCGGCGACCTGCGTTCCTTCGACACCGGAGGCGAGCCGCTCGATGTCCGGGAGAACGTGAAGTTCACCGGCGGCGATTTCACCCGGTGGATCCACGGACGGTTCCCGCGATCGTCATGCTGTCTGGCGATCGAGTTCAAGAAGACGTTCATGGACGAGTGGACGGGCGAACTCGACGAGGCCGAGCTGGACGTGCGGAGACGCGCGCTCGAGGCGGCGATCCCAGGTGTGAGGGAGGAACTGGCGCGCGTCGGTCCATGAGTCGACGCCCGTGGTCCCGGGGCGTCGCGGCCGGTAGCGGAACGGTCATGGCCGAGCCCGGGATGTCCTTCCTGATCGACAGATGTCCCCGCGTGACCAGTGCCTCAGGTGTAATCCCTCATGTCTGAGCCGTTTAGACGCGCGGCTCGTCCGGCACGCCGCGGGATGCCACTTTTCTGCCGTTTTCCTCTTGCGTGATATCTGACTTGCTGGTATATTCTCAAGGCTGTGCCACTTGTAGGCCCGGGATTCGGGAGAGTCCGGCGGGGCAGAGGATGAGTATGCTCTGCCAAGGGTCGTGTTGGCTTCGTATGTCCAGGGTCCGTGACCCTCTCGTTTCGCCTTCGCCGCAACGGTGTGTGGCGTCGGCGCGCGGATCCCGTGGGAAGGTTGGCGGCTGCGCATGTTCGATCAGCTTTCGGACCGTCTTCAGAGCGCGTTCAAGTCGTTGACCGGCCGCGGCAGGCTGTCGGAGTCCAACATCGAAGAGGCCATGCGTGAGGTCAGGCGTGCGCTCCTCGAGGCCGACGTCAACTTCAAGGTCGCCCGGCAGTTCGTGGACGATGTGAAGCAGCGGGCGGTCGGTGAGGATGTGCTGTCGAGCCTGACACCAGGCCAGCAGGTGGTGAAGGTCGTCCACAGCGAGCTGGTGAAGCTCCTTGGCGACACGGGAGAGCCCTTCAGGATCCCGTCGGGCGCGCCCGCGGTCATCATGATCGTGGGACTGCAGGGGTCGGGTAAGACGACCTTCTGCGCGAAGCTCGCGCGGTTCCTGAAGCAGCGCGGAAAGCACCCTCTCCTCGCGGCGGCCGACACGTACCGGCCGGCTGCGCAGGACCAGCTCTCGACGCTGGCCTCGCAGCTGGATGTGCCGGTACACACGGGCCGCCCCGGCGCCGATCCGGTCGAGATCACGACCACGGCAGTCGAAGAGGCAGGTGCGCGCGGGGTCGATGTCGTAGTGCTGGACACGGCGGGCCGTCTCCACGTGGACGAGGAGCTCATGCAGGAGCTCGAGCGGATCAAGGCGGCGACGAAGCCGGCCGAGGTCCTCCTCGTGCTCGACAGCATGACCGGCCAGGACGCCGTGAACGTAGCGCAGGAGTTCGTCGACCGGCTCGACTTCACAGGGGCCGTGCTGACGAAGATGGACGGTGACACGCGCGGTGGCGCGGCCGTCTCCCTGCGGGCCGTCACGGGTCGGCCGATCAAGTTCGCCAGCGTGGGCGAGAAGCTGGACGCACTGGAGCCGTTCCACCCGGACCGCGTCGCATCGCGGATCCTCGGAATGGGTGACATCGTCACCCTCGTGGAGAAGGCCCAGGACGCCGCCGACGTCGAGCAGGCCGCCAGGCTCGAGGAGAAGCTCAGGAAGCAGACCTTCACCCTTGAGGACTTCTACGAGCAGCTGCAGGCGCTCAAGAAGATGGGGCCGATGGACCAGCTGATGTCGATGATCCCCGGAGCGGGGAAGCTGAGTCAGTCGGAGGTGGACGAGAAAGCACTCGACCGGGTCGAGGCCATCATCAACTCGATGACGCCCGAGGAGCGGAGGAAGCCAGGCATCATCGACGGCAGCCGCAGGAAGCGGATCTCTCGCGGAAGCGGAACGACCGTCCAGGATGTCAACCGCCTGCTCCGGCAGTTCGAGTCGATGAAGAAGATGATGAAGCAGTTCGGCAAAGCAGGTCGCAGAGGTCTCCCGGGACTCAATCCGTTCGGGGGATAGCGACGGCCGCGCTTCGCGCGGCTTGGCAGTTCCGACAGCAAGCTGTCTGAGCTGCAGGTGATAGTCCCGGACTGCGAGACACACAACTCTGAGGAGGAACACGGGTGGCAGTTCGCATCAGACTGCAGCGCAAGGGTGCCCGGCACATGGCGTTCTTCAGGATCGTCGTGGCCGACTCCCGCGCCCCGAGGGACGGGCGCTTCATTGAGCAGCTCGGGTACTACGACCCGCTGAAGGACCCGGCGGTGATCAATGTCAAGAGCGAGAAGGCCATCGACTGGCTCGGCAAGGGCGCCCAGCCCTCCGAGACCGTCCGGGCGCTGTTCTCGCGCGTCGGCATCATGGAGACCTGGCACGAGATGAAGAAGGGTCGCTCCTACGATGAGCTTCTGCACATCGAGGAAGAGGCCCGGAAGAAGATCGAGGCCCGGGCCGCCATGGAGCGGCGGAAGAAGGAAGAGAAGAAGGGGAAGAAGCAGGCTGAGGCCGAGAAGGAGGCCAAGGAGGCCGCAGCGTCCGAGGACGCGGCTGCCGACGAGGCGCCGGCCGAGGCTGATGCGGTCGCTGAGACCGAGGCCGAGGCTTCGGACGAGAGCGGCGAAGCGGCCGTCGAACCCGCTGAGGGCGATGCCGAGGAGGCTCCCGCTGCGGAGCCCGCGGCCGAGCCCGAGCCCGCCGAGGAAGCACCGGCGGACGAACAGGGAAGCGCTGATGGAGACGAGACCAAGGCCGGCGAGTAGCGGCTGAGGTCCGACGTTACCTCCCAGTCTCCCGGAAAGGTTGGCGCGATGTTCGACGAGGAGACCAAGACCACTGGCAGCGATGACTTCTCGCTCCAGGATCTTGTCGAGTACGTGGCGCGCGGCCTCGTGACGAACCCCGACGCGGTCCGGGTAACCGAGACCTCGAAGGGTGACATGATCGTCTACGAGGTGCGGGTCGCGGACGAGGACAAGGGGCGCGTGATCGGCAAGAACGGCCGCACGGCCAAGGCGATGCGAGCCATCGTCGGCGCCGCGGCCACGAAGGCCGAGCACAAGGCGACGGTCGAGATCATCGACTGACGTCTGTTGCCCGCCGGTCGGACGAAGGTGGAGAGATCCGATGAGGGAACTCGACAGCTGGGTCGAGGCCGGCGTCTTCCTGAGACCGCACGGCATCGCGGGTGAGGTTGTCGTCGATCTCAAGAACGACCTCCTGGAGTTGGTCTCTGAGGCCATGACGCTTCGTACCACCAGCGCAGGCGGCGGGGAGAAGATCCTCACCGTCGAGCGGGTGCGCAAGCACAAGGGTCGGCTTATCATCGCCTTCAAGGGGTTCGAGACCCGAGAGGACGCCGATGGGCTCAGGTCCAGAACCGTCTGGATGACCCGGGACCAGATCGGTCCGCTGGGTGAGGACCGCTGGCTGGTACAGGACCTCATCGGTCTGACGGTCCTGACCGACGACGGGGAGACGCTGGGCAGTCTCACCGACGTCATGCACCAGCCGGCAAACGCGGTGCTCGTCGTGGCGACCGAGTCTGGGGATCTGCTCCTTCCGCTCATCGACGACGTCGTGCGCGACGTCGACATCGAGGGTGGAAAGGTGACCGTGACCCTGATACCGGGCCTGAGGTGACGACAGGGGCTCCGACGAGGGAGTGCATCGTGAGGATCGACATTCTCACGCTCTTCCCGGAGATGTTCGAGGGGCCGCTGAGCGAGAGCATTCTGAGGCAGGCCCGCGAGAAGGGCCTGATCGACATCAGGCTGACGAACATCAGGGACTACGCGAGGGACAAGCACCGGACCGCCGACGACTACCAGTACGGTGGCGGCAGCGGGATGGTGATGAAGCCCGAACCGATCTTTGAAGCGATACGCGACGTGCAGGGCGATGGGAGCGAGGTGTCGGAGACCGGCGCAGGCGCCGACTCCGGCGAGGCCGTCGTTCTCCTGAGCGCACGCGGCCGGCTCTTCGACCAGGAGCTGGCGCGCGAGCTCTCCGAGTGCTCGAGGCTCATTCTCGTCTGCGGCCGGTACAAGGGCGTCGACGAGCGGGTGAGCCAGCTGGCGACGCACGAGGTCTCCGTCGGGGACTACGTGCTCACCGGCGGCGAGCTTCCGGCTGCCATCGTGGTCGACGCGGTCTCGCGTCTCGTGCCGGGCGTGCTCGGCGCGATGGAGTCCGCCGAGACGGACTCGCACTTCGACGGGCTGTTGGGACCACCGGTCTACACGCGCCCCGAGGAGTACGAGGGCGACGTCGTACCGGAGGTGCTCCTCTCGGGAAACCACGAGCGGATCCGCGTCTGGAGACGGACCGAGGCACTGAGGGCCACGCGACAGAGACGTCCTGAGCTGCTTGCGAAGATCGAACTGAGTGACGAGGATCGAGAGATCCTGGAGCTGATAGAAGAAGAGAGTGGGCAGGAGTGAAGCTGACACGGGCCGAGCCGGCCGGGGGTGACCCCGGGTCGAGACGGACCGAGAAGATGACAACCGGCCCGGAAACCGTGGGGGAATCAACATGAACGAGAAGATTCGCGAGATCGAAGCGCAGCAGGTGCGCAAGGACGCCCCGGAGTTCGGCATCGGGGACACGGTGCGCGTCGACGTGCGCATTCGAGAGGGTTCCAAGGAGCGGACGCAGGCCTTTGAGGGCACCGTCCTCGCCAGACGCGGCAGCGGCGTGAACGAGACGTTCACCGTGCGCAGGGTCGCCTCGGGCATCGGTGTGGAGAGGGTCTTCCCGCTGAGCTCCCCGAACGTTCAGAAGATCAAGGTGACTCGCCGCGGCAAGGCACGCCGTGCCAAGCTCTTCTACCTTCGGGAGAGGACCGGCAAGGCCGCCAAGACCAAGGCCAGGGACATCAGGTAGCGCACTTCCGGTGGACCCGCCGGCCGAACACGGCCGGCGGGTTCGCTTCGGACCCCGCAGCACCCCTTCGACGGGATTCGGCGGCACATGACCCGTGAGACGGACCATCCCATGGACCCGACATCGCCGGCGGACGCGGACGACCCGGCTCTCACTACGCCATCGCCACAGCACGCGGCGGCCGGGCGCGCACCGACCGGCGCGGCCGCGATCGCATCGATGCGTATCGCCGACGTCAGGACGCTCGTCGCCGAGCGGCGCCCGTCGCCCGGTGATCCACTGTGGCTCGCGCTCGAGACCGACCCGCGTCGCGGCGTGCGGGATATCGCCGAACGGCTGCTCCGATCGCGGCGACGCGAGGCTCTCGAGGCGGAGCGGCTGGAGCGGTTGAGGCGCCACGAGCGCGAGCTCTGGAAGCAGGGCATTGAGATCGTCGCCGGCGTCGACGAGGCGGGGCGCGGTCCGCTGGCCGGACCCGTTGTGGCGGCTGCCGTGGTGCTGCCCCGCGACTGCTCAATCCCTCGTCTCAACGACTCGAAGAAGCTGACGCCCGAGCGGCGCGAGGAGCTGTTCGAGTCGATCCATCAGGAAGCCGTCGCCGTCGGTGTCGGCAGCGCGACCCACGAGACGATCGATGAGGTCAACATCCTCCGCGCGACGATGGGTGCGATGGCGGATGCGGTTCGCGAACTCGGCGTCGAGCCGGGGCACGTGCTCATCGACGGCGGACACGAGGTTCCGGACGCGGCATGGCCTCAGACCACGGTCCATCAGGGCGACCAGCGCTCCGCGCCGATCGCCGCGGCGTCGATCGTGGCGAAAGTGACGAGGGACCGGCTCATGGTCGAGATGGACTCGGTCTACCCCGGGTACGGGTTCGCACGGCACAAGGGCTACGGCACGGAGGACCACATCGCCGCGCTGACGCGTCTCGGTCCGTGTCCCATCCACCGCATGTCGTTCCACATCGTCGAGGAGTCCTCGACTGGTCCGTCCGATCTGTACCGCAGGCTGCAATCGGCGCTGATGGACGCGCCCGACGTCGAGACGCTCGAGCTGGCCGCCAAGGGCATCTCCATGCGGACCGACGAGCTCGAGCCCTACGAACTCGGCAGACTCAGGAAGCTCTACAAGCGCTGCTACGTCCGGCTGGCGTCCGGCTTCGGCTCGGCGCGCTAGTCCCCCCGGAACACCCCTGCTGGAGAACACCATGACACGAGACCGGCTCGGGCCGCTCGGCGAAGAGGTCGCCGCGCGATTCCTCGAGATGCGTGGAGCGCGCATCCTCGAGCGCGGCTACCGGCACGACGGCCGCGAGATCGACATCGTCGCCTGGGACGGGCGCCGGGTCCTGTTCGTCGAGGTCAAGACCAGGCGTGGGAGTCGTCGTGGGTCACCGGCGCACGCCGTGACGTGGAAGAAGCGAAAGCACATTCGTTCGGTGGCGCGCGCCTATCTGTCTGAGCGAGGCGCGGGAGGAGCTTCCGTGCGGTTTGATGTCATCGAGATCGTACTCGCGATCGGCGGGCTCGACCTCGGTCTGCGGTATCTGCCCGGGGCGTTCCGCGAAGGGTGATGGGGGGGGAGATGCTGAGTGTCGTACTGGCGGGTGCTGTCTCCGGGGTGGAGGGGTTCGTGGTCCGGGTCGAGGCCGACGTGTCGCGCGGGCTTCCGTCGTTCTCGACGGTCGGTCTGGGCGACAGCGCCGTTCGGGAAGGCAGGGACCGTGTCGGGGCCGCGATCCGCAACGCCGGGTTCCGGTTTCCGGACGACCGCGTGACGGTCAACCTCGCGCCCGCCGACGTCCGAAAGGAGGGGGCGTCGTTCGATCTGCCGATCGCGTTGAGCGTTCTCGCGGCGACCGGGCAGGTGGACGCCTCGAGGCTCGCGCGGGTGCTCGTTCTCGGGGAACTCGCGCTCGACGGATCGACCCGTCCGGTGCGCGGCGTGCTCCCGGTGGCCATCGCGGCCGCGCGCGAGGGGCTTGGCGGGATCATCCTGCCGCCGTGCAACGCGAGGGAGGCGGCCGTCGCGGGTGGCCTCGAGGTGCTCCCCGCGGCCTCGCTGCGGTCGGCCGCGCGTATTCTTGGAGGTGGGGAGCCCGACGCCGTCCCCGATCCGCGACCGGCCGTCCGTGTGTCGGCCGGCGACCTGCGCGATGTCCGGGGGCAGTCGGTCCCGCGGCGGGCGCTCGAGATCGCGGCGGCCGGTGGTCACAACATCCTCTTCGTCGGGCCGCCCGGGGTCGGCAAGACGATGCTGGCGAGGAGGCTCGCCGACGTCCTTCCGGCACTGGGGCACGAGGACGCGATCGTTGCGACCATGGTGCACAGCGTGGCCGGACTTCTCGATCCAGGGAGCTCACTCGTCTCCTCGCCGCCGTTCCGGTCACCGCACCACTCGACCTCGATGGCGGGACTCCTCGGAGGCGGGAGCGTTCCTCATCCGGGCGAGGCGAGTCTCGCGCACGGCGGCATCCTGTTCCTCGACGAACTGCCTGAGTTCCGCCGTGACGCGCTTGAGGGGCTTCGCCAGCCGATGGAGGATGGTGAGGTCACCATCGTGCGCGCGTCGGGAACGACGAGACTCCCGGCGCGGTTCACGCTGGCAGCAAGCATGAACCCGTGTCCGTGCGGGTACAGCGGGGATGCGCGTCGCCCGTGCACGTGTACGCCGTCGCAGCTTAAGCGCTATCGCGCGCGGGTCTCGGGGCCGCTGCTGGATCGGATAGACGTCCGGGTGTTCGTTCCGCGCCCCACGCTGGATGAACTCGAGAGCGGGGCCGAAGGGGAGTGCTCCGCGACCGTCCGGGGGCGCATCGTGTCGGCTCGGACGCTTCAGGAGAGGCGCTATGCGGGGGAGACCGGTGGTGCGACGAACGCCGACGTGCCGATCCGGTCGCTCCGGGATGCAGGACGGTTCACGGACGGCGCGGTGGCCACGGTCCGTTCAGCGGCCGAACGCCTCGCGCTCTCGCCACGAGCCTACCATCGCGCCCTTCGCGTGGCTCGGACGGTTGCGGACCTGGACGGGGCGTCCGATGTCGCCCGGCAGCACGCCCTCGAGGCGCTTGTCTACAGGGAGCAGATGGCCGATGGAGTGGGCTTCTGAGGCGTCGTGCCCCATGAAACGGGCCACATCCACCAATAGTGAATACTTGACCAATAGCCACATTTATAGTTGCCAAAGAGTCTACGATGTGCTAGTATCGCCTTGATAGTTCTCACCGCTGTTTTGCAGCAGTTGCGGGTAGTCAAGTCAGCAGGATCGCAGCGAGAAGACCAGATTCGAGGAGGTCTGCCTATGCATCTCGTTCGGGGCGGCTGCGGCATGGTTCAGAGCTGACCCACCCTGTCGTGTCGTCCCGCTGTTCAGGGTTCCCCGGGTGGGGAGTCCGGAGAGTTCGTCCGGGACGCGCCGCTCCGCCAGGAGGGGCCGCGTTCCTCGCACAGGCTCCTGTTAGAGGAGGGGAGACAGCAGATGAGAACGCTCGCTATTGTCATGACCGTTCTGCTCATCGCCAGCGTCGCTCTGGCTGAGATCAGTGTGGAGCAGGCGACGGAGTTCAGGGGTCCGAGCCGTGAGAACATCACTTTCGGCTACTTCGACATGAGTGATGTCACGGGTTTCGTGACGATCGATGAGACGGCCACGGCGGTCCCGCACTTCCACATCAGCTCGTACATGCCGTTCGACGGCACGGACCACTGGTGGTGCGGTACCTTCGACTACGACGCTGATGGTGGCTACGGCAACGGCTGGGACGATCGTCTCGAGATCCCGGCGACCGATATCACGGGTGCCGTCTACCCGGTCCTGACGTTCGCCCACTACTTCAGCAGTGAGCTGAACTGGGACTTCACGTACGTCCAGGCCAAGCAGGGCGGTGTCTACGTCGACATGAACAGCGGCTACACCGGTGTCATCACCGGCGGTACCTGGGTCGACCTCGGCGACTACGGCTTCGTGATGACCGGGTACGACAACCCGATCGAGGCCCGCTTCCGCTTCATCTCCGACGGCAACACGTCGGACGAGGACGGTCTCTACATGTCCGTCGGTGGCGCCTACCACGTGGACAACATCAAGATCTTCGACTTCTACGGCGGCACGGTGTACTTCTTCGATGATGTCAACAGCGGCAGCCCCTGCATGCCCATGATCCCGGGTTCGGCCGGCGACTGGTGGCATCTGGTTGACGACGTCTGCTCGTCGGTCGTGATCCCGTCGTGGTGGTGTGGTGATGACGCTGATACCAGCCTCATCCCGCCGGGTCTGTCGAACACGCTGATCACGGCGGCGGTTGACGTCAGCATGGCCGCGACGTGCACGATGCGCTACGCGCTTCACGCTGAGGTGCCGACCATCGACAACGATTACTGGACCAACCACGTGATCGTCGACGGCGTCGACTACCAGGTCAGCGCCTACTGGGGCGACTTCGAGCAGTGCGGTGGCTTCGGCACGTCGGGTCTTGACGGCGACGACGTCAGCGCGTATCTGCCGGCCGGGGCCATGCAGTACAAGGTCACGTTCAACACCACCGACAACGGTTGTGGTCCGGGTGCCGCAGGCGGTGCGGGTATCAACCTCGACGATACATGGTTCGAGGGTGAGCCGATCAACCCGGTTGAGGAGAGCAGCTGGGGCAGCATCAAGGCCATGTACCGTTAGTTCCACGATGTACGCGGAGGTGCCTGTCTGAGGCACGCTCCGGAAGAGCAGCACGAGAGGCCCGCCGGGTTCGCCCGGCGGGCCTTTTCGCGTTCCCGGTCTCCGCTCATTTCCGTCCACGAAGCACTCGAACTGGACAGGTTATTGCTACTTCACAAGTGCAGAGGGTTCTCGGGGGCTTTGCGATGGTCCTTCCATCGGAGGGAAAGCACCCACGGAACAGGCGTTTCCCGGCTTCCGGGCGAGGGAGGCGGACGACCGACCGCTCAGCGCAACAGGCGTACGGCCACGCTGATTGCGTGGTGCATCGCATCGCGAGCGGGTGGCACGACGGAATACACACACCGCAGAACAACGACAGACCCGTTCCCGAAGGAGGGCGCGAACGAAGAAGTGGGGAACCTTGCGGTGGGATCACCTGCAGGCGCCCCGAACGACTGCTGAGAGAGCGGTCGAACTGGTGACAGGAGAAGTACTTCAAGCCGCAGACTTGAGCTGGAGGAGAGAGAGAATGAGGACAATCATAGTCTCGCTGGCCATTCTGGTGCTCTGTGTTGGCATGGCCTCGGCGAAGCTGCAGGTCGAGCAGGCCACCGAGTTCAGAGGTCCGAACCGCGCGCAGGTTACGTTTGGTTACTTTGACATGAGTGACCCCACCGGGTTCATCACGATCGATGAGACGGCGACGGCCACTCCGCATTTCCACGTGAGCACGCTCATGCCGTTCGACGGTACCGATCACTGGTACTGCGGTGACGAGATGATCGATCTCGACGGTGGCTACGGCAACGGCTGG